>Ga0208565_1000981_pt1 | contig 18232 bp, 9 predicted proteins | sample Sb_taG_7_FD_187706 | JGI IMG/M metagenome (GOLD analysis project Ga0208565, IMG submission 187706) | Peat soil microbial communities from Weissenstadt, Germany - Sb_50d_2_FS metaG (SPAdes) (version 2) | ecosystem: Environmental > Terrestrial > Soil > Wetlands > Peat | place: Germany: Weissenstadt...
CAGCACGGGCGGCTCCTTCCTCAGCGTTTGGCGAATGGTCAACTGCCTCACCACCATTTTGCCCAAATCCGCAGAAAGGAGGGAACCCCCCGCCCACACACGTCGCAAAAAAGCGCAACTTCAAAACCGATCAGGCCGCGATCGGTGACGGCCTTGCGGATACAACTTTCTTCAATACATCCATCACCTGCGTCTTCCGGGGCAGACTACGCACCTCTGAACGGCTGAACAGAAACGGGCGTTGGTTTTTGTCCGTCTGCCATCGGCAGGCCGGGGCCGGCCGTGCTGATTTCAATGAGCATTTGAAAGTCTTATAATATACACGTATGTTCGATTGACTGGAAGGGCTTGGCAAAATCCCACGGCCGTGGTAATCTAAGCCAAAGGAGAATAACGCTATGACGATCCATTTACCTCCGGATATCGAAAGCTCGATTCAGGCCGCCGTCCATAACGGACGGTATGCCTCGCTCGACGATGCCATGACCGAAGCCGCGTCCCTGCTTGTTCAACAGCTAAGGCAGGAGCAGGCCCAGGCAAAGCCGCCAGCGGCAAACTATGCCGATGCAGCCTCGGCCGATAAGCCGATCTGGGAAGTGATCGAGGAAGAGAACCAATCGATCCCGCCGGAGGTATGGGATGCCCTGCCTGCCGACCTTTCCGAGCAGCACGACCATTACATCTACGGCACGCCGAAGCGACCGACCCAATGAGGCGGGTTTTCGCTGATTCCCTCTACTGGATCGCCCTTTCCCACCAAGGCGACCAATGGCATGCCGCCGCCCTGAAAGCGAGCCATGTCCTCCAGCGTGCCGAGATCATGACCACGCAGGAAATGCTCGGCGAGCTTCTCACCGCCTTTCGCTACAACCCCCAGCTACGCGGCATCGCCGCCCGCCGCGTTCATCAGATCACCGCCGACCCACACATCATCGTGGTCCCTCAATCCGATCATTCCTTTCAAGCCGGATTCGCCCTCTACCAATCCCGCCCGGACAAGCAATACAGCCTGACCGACTGCATCTCCATGGAGACGATGCGGCAGCAGGGGATCACCGATATCCTGACGCATGACAATCATTTCACGCAGGAAGGATTTACCATCCTGCTCTAGCCGGCCGCCTCGCTGACCGCTTCCGCCACCGGGTCCGATAAGCCGCCTTTATGTTCGGTTGCGGGAGAACCTGCCCGCAATGCCCCGCATGGCGCATGGGCGGCACTGACCGGGCTTCTGATCGCCTTGGGATAGTAGAGGGACAAAAAACCAACGCCATCGGAGGGCTGATTTGTGCGTGATCGGTCTCGGATCACGCACTTGCTGCATCTTTCAGCACGCGTTGATGCATCAGCTCGTCGACTGGGGTTCGTTTTCCCTGTTTGTACTTCTGGACTGTACCATGTCGAACACTCTTTCGACCGTATGGAAGCTATCGCTGCCATAGTCGAAACGGGAATGCACCAAGAGATATCGTATCTTACGAGGTATTTTAGTAACATAGTCGAACATTTGATCGATTCCTGGTTCGACGAAATAATAGACCGCCTCCGCTGGAATGATCTGCGTCTCATCGACGAGCTTGACTGGGAACTCCAAGCGGTGTCCATGTCCGTCCCAAAACTTTAAATCTTGGCCCTCACTGATCCCCCTCAAACGAATACTCAGATTCCGAATCTCCTGACGTATGCGCCCCTTATTATTGATGCATATCATAAATTCTACAGCACGATCCTCTCCCGTTGTGTCGAACACCCTGCAATCGATTCCGAATTCTATGTGAGGAGCGTGATCTCTTTCTTTTTCCCGTAGTTGGTCCTCGCGCTGTTGCTGCTCCCTTCGCAGTTGGTCATCACGACTTTGCTGTCGGCGTTCACGCCGGTTGTTGATCAAGACGGTGACAAGTGAAATCGTTGCCGTCGAGAAAATCCCAGCTAGTGAAATCCAGTCCTTCGCGTCCACACCACCCTCCAACACTTGGACCGTCCGTCCTCCGCAAGAATTCCTGAGAGAATAGAACTGAGCCGGACTGGCTGAAAACGGGGGTCCTGTTGAACTCGGTCAGGAATCTCATGATTTCTTCCTGAACACTCTGGATTATCCCGGTTCTCGAGGCTATGAACAAGCCATGCGGGACGCCCGAGTATCAATCAGTTCCGCCGCCTGTCGTAACAGGGGTTCCACACTCTTCGGAACAGAAACGTACGCTAAGCCGCGCCGATTCTCAGGTCGTCGCTGTCATCGGGATGATGCAGCGGCCGCAGTTCACCCTGAGCGATGCGGTCGGCCAGCGCAAATGAGTAGCGCCCCAGGACGTTGATGTGCTCGTGGCCCAGCGGTGAGAGCCGCGCCACGTCCTCGGGCTTAGGGTATTAGCCCGATTCGTGCGGTGGCATCGTCCCAAAGCAGCGAGATCCAGGGGGGTCACGGCTTGACACTTCTGGGGCCGTGAGATTCACCCTTTCCCACGTTTTTCCGCGGGCAGGAGCGCCGAAGTTTCGGCGCTTTGCCGCACAAAGTGTCAAGTCAGCAGAGGGGCGGTTTGGGACGGTGCCTGATGCTGGGAGAAAAGAGGCGGGTCCATTCCATCAGGGGTATCATGCTTGCGAGGGGGCACCCCTCGGAACTGGAAACCGCAACCGATTGAAACAATTGTGCGTCGCCTGGATCAGTAGGCAACTATCGCCATAGTTTTTCAAACTCACAGCGTCGGGGGCCCGAGGGTGTGCGCGCCCTTACTCTTACCAACGGCAGCATGATACCCCCGACTTTTAGACGCTCTCCTAGTGCTTATCGGTAGGGGCACCTACCTCGTCCCGCAGCCAGGGAAAAAGAACCGATTGTATCTGCGTAAGATGTTGTGATAGGGTCTCGAACGTATCGGGGAGCCTTTGTTAACCGCGTTTTTCGCGGCGTCGACAACTACGAGAATCGCATTTACGAAGGCTCTGCGGTATCCATTTTCTGCAAGAAACCCCCGAAAATCACCCCTCAGTTAGAGTTTTGCAAGAGCCTCCCTTTGTTGGGTTTTACCCGACGGTCCCTGGGGCACAGGCGATGCTCCATGTGCGAGCGTTGTACCTGAACGACCGGTGGGAGGACTTCGTGGAGTTCCGGGTGGAGCAGGAACAAGACAGGCTGTACCGGAGAGATGCGGCGTAGCGGAGCGCGAGTCGCGCCCATATAATGGGGTAACCCCGATCGGGGCCCGTGCCACTCTGGCGTGGCGACCGGAGTGTCCCGGCGACGGTCTCTTCACCACGATGCGGTCGAGCCCGACGCGATGCCGACGACTGGCTTCAAATACCATGTGTTCCTCTCGCACAACGGCGCCGACAAGCCGGCGGTCGAGGAGCTGGCCGTCCGGTTGCGGTGTAAAGAGATCAGGCCGTGGCTCGATATATGGAACCTGATCCCTGGAGAACGCTGGCAACCAGCCATCGAGAAGGCGTTGGACGAATGCGCGACCTGCGCCGTGTTCATCGGCCCCAAGGGGCTGGGTACCTGGCAGAACGAGGAGATGCGCGCGGCCATCGAGAGGCGGGTCGGCGAGAGCCAGGGGCAGTTCCGTATCATCCCCGTTCTCCTGCCGGGGACGGATCGTCCCGAGCGGGGGAAGCTGCCGACGTTCCTGACCGCGACGACCTGGGTCGAGTTCCGCCGCTCGCACGATGACGAGGAGGCGTTCCGCCTGCTGGTCTGCGGCATCCGAGGCGAAGAGCCGGGCCCCGGCCCCTGCGGCGCGCCCTCGAAGGCCGCGCTGCCGGGCCCCGACTCCGACAGCTCGGCCTTCGAGGGCGTGTGCCCCTATCGCGGGCTGGAGGTCTTCGACGTCGAGCACGCCCCGTTCTTCTTCGGCCGCGAGGCGCTGACCGAGTGGCTGGTCGTCGCGCTGCGGGCCTCGCCCTCGGGCCAGGAGAACCACTTCCTGGCGATCCTGGGCGCCTCAGGCAGCGGCAAGTCATCGCTGGCCCGCGCCGGGCTGGTCGCCGCCCTGAAGCGGGGGGCGCTCGACGGCAGCGGCGCGTGGCCGGTCGTGATCCTCAAGCCCGGCCGCAACCCGATCGAGAGCCTGACCCTCGCCCTGGCGGGGCTGCCGGGGGGGGGCTACTCTGATCAAGGATACGCGCGACCTCCTCAACATCAAGGCATTCGGCGACGACCAGAAGTCGCTGCACTACTTCGCGCGGCTGGCCCTCCGCGAGGCGCCCCCATCGCGCCGGCTGGTCGTGCTCGTGGACCAATCCGAGGAGGTCTTCACGCTCTGCAAGGACGAAGCGACCCGCAAGGCCCTCTTCGACAACCTGCTCTATGCGGCGACGATCGTGGACGGCCAGGCGATCGTGTTGCTGACGATGCGGGCCGATTTCTACGGCAAGTGCGGCTCATACCCCGCGCTGGCCGCGGCGATGTCGGACTACCAGCTCCTGGTTGGCCCGATGACCGAGGACGAACTCCGCCGCGCCATCGAGCGGCCCGCCCGGCTGGCCCGCTGCGAGTTCGAGCCGTGGCTGGTCGAGATGCTGCTCCAGGAGGTCGAGGACCAGCCGGGGTCCCTGCCCCTGCTCCAGTTCACCCTGATGGAGCTGTGGGGGCGGCGCGAAGGGCGGCGGCTGACCGTCGCGGCCTACAAGGCGATCGGCGAACTTCAGGGGGCGATCAAGAATCGGGCCGACGACGTCCTCGGTCAGTTCGATGCCACCCAGCGCGACCTCTGCCGTCGGATCTTCCTCCGGTTGACTCAGCCCGGCGAGGGCGTCGAAGACACCAAGCGCCGGGCCTCGTTCGGCGAACTGGTCCCGGCCGGTGCCGACCCCGTGGCTGTGGAGGCCGTCATCCGCCGCCTGGCCGACGCCCGCCTGATCACAACCGAGGGCGACCCGAAGAAAGCGGGCGCGGTCTCGGTCGAGGTGGCCCATGAGGCGCTGATCCGGGGCTGGGGCCGGCTCCGCGAGTGGATCGACGCGGATCGGGTCGGCTTGCGGATCCACCGCCAGCTCACCGAAGCCGCGCGGGAGTGGGAGGCCAATCGCCGGGAGAGCAGCTTCCTCTACGGCGGGACCCGTCTGGCCGTGGCGCGGGAGTGGGCGAAGACCCACCGCGACGAGCTCAACGCGCTGGAGGCGGAGTTCCTCGCCGCCAGCCGGCGCAAGCGGCGTAGGAAGATGGTGGCCTTGGCCGCGTCGATCCTGGTGATGATGGCATTGGCCATCCGGGGCTGGGAGTGGTTGTCGCATGTGGTGGATAAGGACGTGATGGAGGCCAGACAACTGGCCCTTGAGTCCCGCTTGCCCGAGGCGATCAAGGTGTTGGAGGGGGTCCAGAGCCGGCTCGAACCCGGCTTCATTTTCTACTCGTTGCGGCGTCGGGTGGCGAGCGCCCTGGAGTTGTACAAGAAGAAGGAGGAGAAGCGGAAGGCCCAGGGGGAAGAGCTGAAGGCACAAGAGCGTGACCTGAAATTCGTCGACGCGCTCGACGAGGCCCGCCTCGCGGGGGCTGCGAGAGCCAAAGAGACGGGTGGGTTATATGATTGGAAGGCCGTCATCTCCGAGTATCAGCGGGCCTTCCGCGAGCACGGGATCGACATCGAGACGCTGCCGCCCGAGAGGGCGGCGGAGCTGATCCGAGCCAAGCCTCAAAGGATCCGCGAGAAGCTGGCGGCGGCGCTCGACGATTGGGCGTGGCGCGCCGGTCCGCCTAAGGATGCGCGCCTGCGGACCATCGCGCGCGGTGCCGACCCCGATCCCTGGCGCGACGCGATCCGCGACGCGGTGACCAAGGGCGATGCGCCGGCCTTACGGCAACGGGCCCATGATCCCGACGTGGCCCGTCAACCCGTCATCACGCTGGATCGGATGGGGAATTCCCTCGTGCAGGCGCGCGAATTCGAGGAGGCCGTGGTTCTGTTGCGGCAGGCGCAACGTCTCCATCCCCACGACTTCTGGATCAACCACGACCTGGCAGTCGCTTTGCATCTTGCCGAGCCGGCGCAGTATGATGAAGCGATCCGTTACTATACGGTAGCAATCGCGCTCCGACCCGACAGCTCCACCACGCGCAGCAACCTCGGCGTCGTCTTGAAGGACAAGGGCCGGATCGACGAGGCCATCGCCGAGTGCGGCGAGGCGATCCGCCTCGACCCCAAGTTCGCCTGGCCATACAACCACCGCGGCCGTGCCTGGGCCGCCAAGGGGGAGTACGACAAGGCCATCGCCGACTTCGGCGAGGCGATCCGCCTCGACCCCAAGTACGCCATGGCGTACAACAACCGCGGCGGTGCCTGGTACGCCAAGGGGGCGTACGACAAGGCCATCGCCGACTTCGGCGAGGCGATCCGCCTCGACCCCAAGCTCGCCCCGGCGTACAATTGTCGTGCCTGGCTCTGGGCCACTTGCCCCGACGAGAAGTACCGCGACGGCAAGAAGGCCGTTGATTCGGCCACCCGTGCCTGCGAATTGACCGACTGGAAGGACACCCTGCTCTTCGACACCCTGGCCGCCGCCTGCGCCGAGGCCGGGGACTTCGACGCGGCGGTCGAGTGGCAGGAGAAGGCCCTGGGGCTCCTGACGAAGGGCAACGAACAATACCGTAAAGACTTCGATGCCCGCTTGACGCTGTACCGGGCGAAGAAGCCATACCGTGAGGAGTCCAAGGCCAGGTAGAACCCAACAAAGGGGTATTAACCACATTCGTCGGAAAACCTCCGATAAGAGCTTCTCCCCCTTCCATCCACGGCCAAAACACATAGGAGAAAACTGCGCAGAAGGTCGGTACAGCGAAATCCTCTCGACCCGATTTGTGCTTTCGATCCTGGCCCGTGGGGAGTAATGGAACAGAAAATACAGTTAAGGGGGGCCCCCTTGACACATGACTAGTAATTTAGACAGGCGCATAATGGCCGCTGCTAGTGTCTCCGCTCACAAAACTTGATCGAAATTCAGGTCCCGGCTACGCTGTAGGTGTCCCTTTCTGCACTGAGGGAGACAGCCTATGCGTGGTCGCAAGCCGAGCGTGTTGTCCGTTGCCCCTTCCGACGAAGACCGTTTGCACACAACCGCTCTGAGAAGGCCAGAAGTCTCTTCAAGAAAGGCATCAGTAAACGCGAGATCGCTAAGCGCTTGAATATAAGCCGAACTTCAGTCCGGAGGCTCCTGGGGCCAGTCGCCAAGGCGCGGTCTTAGTCCTCTCCCGACGCTCCAACTCCGTGACGTCATTTTGGTGAGGCAAACCCCTGGCTATACCTTTCCGGGGCTAAAGGCAAAAAACCCCAAATTCCGATTCCCATATCGCGCTCAGCACCGCCGCAACGCGGTCCTGGACGATGCGGTCCTCAAACGCCGGTATGCCAAGTGGCCTTGTCCCTCCATTGAGCTTCGGTATGTAGACTCTTCTTACCGCTTGCGGTCGATACGCCATCCGTCTCAGCCGCTCCGATAGGTCCGTTATGTTTTCTGGTAATGCTTCTCCATATTGCTTCTTGTCCATGCCGTCTATTCCGGGAGCCTTCCTTCCTGGCAGGCTCTCGTAACTTGCTCGGAGCACTTCGGGGTCAGTCACTCGCTTCATCAGCGAGGTGAACTTCTCCTTCGGATGCTCAAGCGCTCTTCGTGCTATTCGTAGAAGTTCCGTTTCCATGCTCTATTCCCACTTTGAGTGGGCACATATTTCTCTTCTACAAACGTCTCGCCGACGCCCCTTCGCTCTGCCCGCGTTACCAGGCTTCATCGCTCCTATGGGCGTCTCAGACTCCCAGTTGGTACTCTCGCAAGCCTCGCTTTTTACACTTGGCTTCGCGATCCACCCTTCCTTGCGTGCCCAACTGGGTCTCCCGAGTTCTCTCGGTCATCTGTTCGGAAGCTCGATCCTGCCTAAGACCCCGGGTCGGCTCGTCGTGCTCGCCAGTTCTCGCACGACTCGCTGCTGCCTGCTGAGCCCCGAAGCTCATCAGCCGTTTTCCAATGTCCTATTTTTCGGGGCTCAACGCATTCAAAGGCTTCATCGGCCCTGTTGCACCTCGCTTCCTTTCTCGACTACGCATCAAGATGCCTGTTACCAGTCATCCTGCAAGCCTAGATACTGAGCTGGTTGGCTATTCCTTTACTCAGGTGTGATTCTACACACTAGACCGGAGTTCCCAGCCCATTTTGGACGTAACTTATTGATAGAAAAGGACTTCACTGCGATTTCGACTGCAATTTGTAGCCAAAATCTTTTCGGCTTGCCCTTGACTGTCCCCAACTCGCCCCGGGATATTTGGGGAATGGTACGCAAACCACGAACAGTCCACGTTGCTAAAATCACCAACACCGTCAAGGGTGTGACCTACGGGTATGGCAACGATTCGCGACAAAATGGGCCATTGGCACCGTGAACCCCTCACACCGACGCGGTTGCAAGGGTCGGTTCCATGCCCGGTCGCAAGTCGAGCGTGTAGTCCAGAGTCGGGCTGTCTCGGTCGAGATTGAGCGTGTACTTGCCGAACCGGTTGACGTGCTCCGTGAGGTACGGGCTGAGCCGTGAGAGGGTCGCGTCGTCGAACCCCTCCCCTTCCTCGGCGAGCTGGCGCAGGATGCGTGTCTGGGCCTGCACGTTGTGGAAGATCAGGCAGTTGGCGACCAGATGGTTGTACTTGATCAGCTTCCGTTGCCGGTCGCGGTCGTTCTCGGCGATCAACCGCTCGCCCCCGAAGAAGAGCCACTGGACGAAGGCGTTGAACGCCTCGCTCTTGTTGGTCGCGGCCTGAATGACGCGGCGAAGCTCGGCGTCGTTGAGGTACCGCAGTAAGAATGCCGTCCGGACGACGCGGCCCAGCTCCTGGAAGGCTTGATAGAGCCGGTTCTTCCGGCTGTAGGTCCCGAGCTTGCGCAACAAGGTCGAGGCCGAGATCCGGCCCGCCCGGATTGAGAGGACCACGCGGAGCATGTCGGCCAGGTGCGTCTCGATGAGCGGCCAATCGATCACGTCCGTGAACAGCGAGTCGATGTGTTTGTAGCGCGAGGTCTTCGAGGGCCTGAAGAGCTTCATACCCTTCCAGTTGCGAATCCGGGGCATGAGCTCGATACCGAGCAGGTAAGCGAGGCCGAAGACCGGGGTGGATTGCCCCTGGGTGTCGGCATGGACCGTGTCCGGCTGGATGTCCGACCGGTTCTTCAGGAGTCCGTCCAGGATGTAGACCGCCTCCCACACGCCGCACGGGATGAAGTGGCTGAACAGCGCGACGTAAGTGTCCGAGACGTGATAGTAGCCGATCCCGCCGTACCCGCCGTAGCGGATGTGGCACTCGGAGAGCAGGTTCCGCTCGTAGAGGTCCCACTTCATGCCGTCCGCCGACGCGTGTTTCCCCGAGCCCCAGCACTTCGGGAGCGAGAAGCGGTTGTACGCGTTGATCAGGGCGGTGATCGCCTGGTCGAGCTTCTCTTCGGTGACGTGCCTCTGGTCGACCCACGCGATCTGTCGGCGGTCGTAGCCCTCCAGAGACCGGGCGGTCTGGGAGGGTCCCAGGTTGCAGCCGTAGCAGAACGCGGTCGCCACGTACCGGGCTCGAGAGGCATCGATCTTCGCGTCGTGTCCGGAGATCGGCCCGAAGAACCGGGTCCAGTTGAGCCAGTTCTCGGTGTCGACGAGCACGTCGAGGATGTCGAGTGGCTCGATCCGTTCCGCGATCCGCTGCTCCAATTCCTTGACGTCCTGGGGCTCTTCCAGCCGCGGGAGTCGCCCGAGGACGGGCTCGCCGGCCTCGATCCTGAGGTACTCGTTCGCCGGGAAACTCGCGTCGGCATCGGCGGCGATGCGGGCCAGGTGGTCCTTCAGGTGGGCCACGAACGCGCGGCCCTCCACCGGCAGGCCAACCTGTACTCCGTACCCGGCCACATCCCGCGCATATTCGGTCCACGGCACGAGCTGGCTGCGATAGTCCGCGTACTGGTCGCTCCCCTCGATGCAGAGGTCACCGGACTTGAGTTCACCGACGATCTGCGAGAAGAGACAGACCTCGAAGTGCCTGCGGTCGACCTCGGTGGGGATGCGGTTGCGATTCGACGATCCCGTGACGAGCTTCCACCACTTGTCAGAAACCCACGAGAGGTCGAGGGGTTTGTGCGGGTCGAGTTCGAGCCAATCGCGTCGGCTGGTCCAGTTCGAGCGCAGGAATGCGAGGGCGTCCGCGACCGTAGTATCCCGGCTGGTCGTGGCGAGTCGGATCTCGTCCAGGAGTTCGAACAACGTCTGGCGGTGACTCTTGTAGAAGCGCCACAGTAGCGAGGAGTAGTTGTCGTCGGCATATGCGGCATGGGTCTCGCAGTCCTGAAGGATCTGCTCGGCCTGGTCGCCCACCACGGCGTGCATCGCGGCCAGCATCCTGCGTGCGCTGCCCTTGCCGTTCATCACGGCGACCAGTCCGTGCAGGATCGTGATGAGCTCATCGGTTCGGCCCTGCTGACGCCTGCGGTAGTCGGCGAGTGCCTCCTGGCCCTTGTGGTGGATCTTGGTCATGCGCTTGATGAGGGTCTCGCCCAGGTCGTCGAGGGTGCGGGCCACCTGCGCCCGGATGAGGGCGGCGGCGAGCGTGTAGCGCTTCTGCGGCTGCATTTCCAGCATCCGTGCCGTGTCCAAGCTCTTCGCCTCGGCGGCGAAGTGCTCGACCTTGACACGAGCGATCGTTCCAAAGGCCGAGGCCCCGACGTTCAGGGTCTTCAACCAGTGGAGGCGCTCGACGAGGTGCTTGAGGTGCGTCAGCGTCGGTCGCCCCGCATCTTCTCGGATGGCGTTCCATGGGCTGCGCCGGGTGGCACCATCAACGGTGAGGATGCGATCGAGCCGCGCGCGTCCCTCGTCGCCCAGAGCATGAGCGATACGCCGGTAGAGGCCGCGGTTGACCTCGCTTCGACCACGCCTCGCCTCTTTGAGCAACGTCGTGAACCCAGGCAGCTCGAAGCGGTTTCGGACGAGCTCCTCGATGGCAACGTTCATGAGGTCGGCCAGGTCGTCCTTCGTCTGCGCCGCCTCGCGCACGAACGTAGCGACGAGGGCGCGGGCCTCGCTGTTGAAGGGTTGGACGTTGAGGAAGGCGCGGATGATGGGGATGTGCCGCCGCCTCGTGCCGGATTCGTCATACCTGAGGAGACGCTCGGGCCGATGGTCGGTTCCCAGGCAACGGGCGATGTGTCGGACGATCGGCGTCGGGACGTCGCCGACCAGCACGAAGTAGCCGAGCCGCTGGAACGTCTTGAAGAGGACAAGGAAGCCCAACCTCGCCCCGCTCCTGGTCGAGGTTCTCATGGCAAGAGCGAGCTCTCCCGCGGTCGGTGTGTAGACCTCCGCCAGCTCGGCCGGCGTCACGCCCTCTTTCAGACGGGGATAAGCGGTCTCGTGAACGGCGGGCATGGTCCCCTCACCATTTCGCTTCGAATTCCTCGAGGACGTGGCCGTCGGTGAGATTCAAGTAGATCGCCGTGGTCGTCAGGCGGTCGTGGCCGAGGATCTTCTGCACGGCCGCCAGGGAGATCCCCTTCTGGAGTGCCAGGGTCGCCCAGGTATGGCGGAGCACGTGCGGGGTGACCTCGCGAGCGAGCTGGGCGCGGTTCGCGACCCTTTTCACGATCTTCTGGGCCTGACGCGTGCCGACGAACCAGGCGTCGTTCAGGGCGAAATACGGTTCCAGGATGGCGCGGACCCGCGCGGAGAGCGGGACGATCCGTTGTTTGCGCCGCGAGCCGTGGGGCCCGGCCTTGCCCGTGACGCGGAGGGAGCGTTGCTGCCACTGGACGTTGTCCCGGGTCAAGGAGCAGAGCTCCGAAACCCGGAGTCCCGTATCCAGCAGGGTCCAGACGATCAGCTTCTCTTCGGGGCTCCGGCAGGCGTTGGCGAGCCGATCGGCCTCTTCGGCCCGGAGGGGCTCGCGGACGAATTGGTGGGCCATCTCCTCACCTGCTTGGCAACGCGGTCGGTTCGCAGTCGGACGGCGATCCCGAACTCGGTTCGCTCTCCCCCGATCACGGTATCAGGCAGCGGACGGCGATAACAGCAGGTCCTGCCCGCGTTTTCGGCCGACATGGCCAACGAGGAGTGGGAGGTGGAAATCTCGCCGAGTTCGCGTTATTACACAGAAGGCGAACTCCCTTTCACCGTCGTGGCGGAAAGGGGTCAAAGGTCACGCTCCGCCGTGCCCCGTTCGTTCGCAAACCGGAACAACCCTCCTCCGCGGAGGCGGCTTCGATGAGATGGTGTCCGCCCGGCATGAGGCGCGTCTTCGTCATCTCGGACCTCCACCTCGGTGGGGACAGGTCCCCCATGATGTCACGCCCGGGGCGCCTCGCCGATTTCCTGACGGGTCTATCCCCCATGATGTCGCGCCCGGGGCGCCTCGCCGATTTCCTGACGGGTCTGCCTCGGCGGGTGCAGGAGGGCGAGTCGCTGGAGTTGGTGATCGCCGGCGACTTCGTTGACTTCCTGTGCATCCAGCCCTGGTCGGGCTGGACCCCTGAGCCCGGTGAGGCCCGCGACAAGCTGGCCCGGACCATGTCCGGCTCGCTTTTCAAGCCCGTGTTCGACGCGCTGGGAGCGCTCGTCGCCGCCGGGGGCGACGTCACGATCCTGCTGGGCAACCATGACCTCGAGCTCGCCCTCCCGGCGGTCCAGGAGGCCCTCTGGAAGCAGCTGGGGGCCGGGCCCCACCGCGTCCTGTTCCTCACCGACGGCCGCGCCTATCGCGTCGGCGGGCTCTTGATCGAGCACGGCAACCGCTACGACGGGGCCAACGCTAACGACGGGGAGCGCCTCCGCGTCATCGCCTCGGCCCGGTCGCGTGGGGAATCGTCCCCGGTGGAGCTGCGGGTCTCGGCCGGGAGCCAGCTCGTCGAGAAGGTCATCAACCCGCTCAAGAGATGGTACCCTTTCCTGGACCTGCTCCAGCCGCAGGACGAGCTGGTGGCCCTCCTCCTGCTCGCCTTCGAGCCGGCGCTGATCCATGACTGGGTGATGATATCGCAGATGTTCAAAGGGCGGCGGCTCCAGGAGGCGAACCCACGGGGGGATCAGCCGGGGGCGACGCACCAGGTCGCCTCCTCGCCCCTCGACGGGCCGGACCCCGAGCTTCAAGCGGCCTTCGGCCCGGCCTATGATCAACTGCTCCGCCCCCCTCAACAGGTCGCCCACAGCGATTTCCTGCGCGTCTATCTCCAGAATCGCAAGGACAGTCTGTCGAGCATCCTCGGCCGAGGTGATCACATCCCGCCGGACCGGCTCCGCCAGATCCGCCTGATGCTCCGCCGTCTCTTGCGCGGCGACCGCACGTTCCAGCTCGACGGACCGACGGGGCCCTACGGCGAGGCGGCCCGACGCCTGATCGCCGCCGGCCGGGACGTCGAGGCCGTGATCATGGGCCACACCCACCTGCCGCGCAAGGTCCGCATGGGTGGGGGCTGGTACATCAACACCGGCACCTGGATTGACCGCGTCCGCGTCCCCGACGAGGCCCTCGAGGAGGGGGCGGACGAGGCACTGGAGCAGTTCCTTCAAGACCTGCTCCACGACCAGCGGCCGCGGTGCCCGGCCACCTACGCGGAGGCCCGCATCGGTCCCGAGGGCAAGATCGAGACGCTCGAGCTACAGGAGACGGACTCGTGAGTGCCTACCGCCTGGTGGTTCACAGCGGTGACACGCCGGTCCGGCAGGGGACTGCCTGGCTGCTCGGCACCCGCCTCGTGGTGACGGCCTTTCACGTGGTCGGGGAGTCGATCTCGGGCACGTGGCTCCATGACGACGCGCCGGACGTATCCTACCGGCTGGAGCTGAGGTTTGACCTAGAATTGATGTCCTCGGTGTCGGACGCAAGCGGCATCCGGAATGAGGGGCGGAATCGGATCGTCGTCGCGGCCGTGGGTGGAGCCCTCCACTTCCGTATCTTCGGCGCCGATGGCAAGGTGCACGTGGACACCGATGAGACGCGGCTGTCGCGACAAGCCCGGAGGATCGACGATCTCAGGGAGAAACTGAAAGGCTGGTGGCCCCCCCACTCGCTGGCGAGGACCGAGAAAGATCAGGTCATTGCTGCTGTTACATCAATCGTCGATTCCACCCCGCCCGCGGCCTTGTTGACGGCGGTCGACCGTGACACCGTGGCGGACATCGCGCTGTTGCGGAGCGATGAGGCGCTCGACACGTCCGACGTCCTAGTCCTAAGCGCGAACGACGCGGTGGCCCGTGCCGGGTGGAGGGCAGCGGGCTTCCCCAAGATTATTGGGAGGGACTTCGTCCTGGAGGGCACGATCACGAACGTGCGTCGGGCCGGTGCGTCGGACGACCTGCAATTGCACGTGATCCAGCGCACCGACGTCTCGTGGGAGGGTGCCTCCGGCAGCGCGATCCTCGTGGGCGGGAAAGTGGTGGGTGTACTCACCGAGGAAGTGCCGCGGGCCGACTCGCTGTGGGGGGCCCGGGTCGCGCCCCTCTGGGCATTGCTGAAGCGGAACGAGGTGGGCCCCCGGCGCGGCGGGCCGGCCGGGTACCCCGGTCCGGACTTCAGCGCCGATCCCGAGCTGGCCCCGGCCTACCTCTCCCCGTGGTCCGTCTACGAATCCGTGAAGTTGGATCGGCTCAAGAGGCGCGAGCGGCTCGAGCTTCGGCTCGACGACTTCCTGAGCCGCAACGACCGCGGGCTCTTCGTCGTGGAGGCCGAGGCCGGTCTGGGGAAGACATCGTTCCTTGTCCAGCTGGCCGCGACGCGGGGCTACCCCCACCACTTCGTGGAGCTGGCCCCGGGCCCGGGCGGCTACGCGCCGGGCGTGAGGAACCTGGCTGCCCAGGTCATCCGCGCGTGGGGGCTGGAGCCGGGGCTGTTCAGCGTCGACGCTCCGGGCGATACGCTCCGCCCGCACTTCCTCCAGGACCTGCTCAAGCAGGCGGCCGACCGCCGCGACCGGGAGCGCCCCGGCGAGAGGATCGTGCTCGTCGTCGACGCCCTCGACGAGGCGGGCCCTCCCCCGGACGGGCAGAACGTGCTGGGGCTGCCGCGGGTGCTGCCCGGAGGGGTCTACCTGGTCGTCTCTCAGCGCCCGGTCGACGTCCCCCTGACGGTGGAAGCTCCCCGCGAGGTCGCGCGCATCGAGGCCCAGGCCGAAGACAACCTGGCCGTCATGCGCGCGTTCCTCGAGGCGGCCGCCGACGAACCGGGGGTCAAGAAGGCGCGCGAGGAGAGTCGGCCCCCGGTCTACCGGGAGGCCTTCGTCGAGACCATGATCAGCAAGAGCCAGGGGGTCTGGGTCTACCTCAAGTACGTGCTTGAGGAGATCGAGTCCGGCCGGCGGCCTTCGCTGAAGCTGGAGAACCTCCCGCAGGGACTCTGGCAGTATTACCAGAGGTTCTGGGCGGGCTGGAAGAGGCGGAGCGCCAAGCGCTGGCACTCGCTCGACGTGCCCCTCCTGACCACCCTGGCGGCGGTGCAAGAAGGCCTGACGCTGGAGGAACTCATGACCCTGGCCGGGCTGGAACACCGGCGCGACGTCACCCGCCGGCTCCGGACCCTCCTCGACACGCGATGGAGCCCCTTCCTGGCGACATCATCGCGGGCTACGGCCTCGGGCCCGGCACGGACGTATCGCCTCTATCACGCCAGCCTCCGCGACTACTTCACCGGGCCCACCGTCGCGGGGGGCGTGCTTCGCGCGGAGGAGGGTTTCGACGACCAGCTGGCCGTGGCGACGCGACAGGCCCATGGGCGTGTCTCCGACTATTTCACTACGCGCTGGGGTGTGCGTGATCGGAAGCTCCCGGACTTCTGGCGGATGGACCCCGCGCGACTGGACCCGCTGGATCAGTACGGCGTGAGGAACGTCGCGACGCACATGGACGCCTCCGGCCGCGGGGAGGATCTGCACCGGCTCCTCCGCCTGGACGTGAAGGTCCCCGCCGCCCTGCCGCGCGGGAGGCGCCGCGAGAACGTGTGGTTCACCCTCCGTGATCAGCTCGACGAGCTCGACCGATACCTGCTGGACCTCGGACGTGCCTGGCAGAGGGCCGACCAAGCCTTCGCCCGCGACCCCTCGCCGCGCTGGCTGGCCCTCCAGTGCCGCTATGCCCTGATCTCGGCGCTGCTCTCCAACCTCGCCATCCCTCCCGAGTTGCTCCTGACCCTGGTCGCGTTCGGCGTCTGGCCGCCGTCGAGGGCCCTGGACTATGCCGGGATCCTCTCCGACCCCAACCAGCGCGCGGCGGCCTTGCACCTCCTGGCCCCCTGGCTCGATGAAGCCCTGCTCCTCAGGGCCCTGGAGACGGCGCAGGCCATCCCGGCCGAGCACGCCCGGACGTTCGCCATGGAACGGATCGCGGCAAGGCTGCGTGCGGGCGCCGAGAGGCCGGCCGCCCCTGATCCGCCCCGCCCGTGCCGCGGCACGGGCGGCGAAAACCTGCGGACGGGAGCCCCAGGCCCCGACACGGGCCCGGTGAGCGCGTCGGAGTTGCTGGCCGAGTTCGGGGCGGACCTCAAACACGCACGGTCGATCGAGGACGGACTGCGGCGGGCCAATGCGCTGATGGACCTGGCGGAGAAGCTCGACGAGCCCGCGCGTTCAAGTGTCCTCGGGGAGGTCCGGGATGCGATCCCGGGTATCGGGTCGAAGGCGGTCGCAGCCCTGGTACTGACGGAGCTGAGCGCCAGGGTGGCCCCGCCGCACCGAACGTCTCTCCTCAGGGAGGCGATCAAGCTCTTAGGCAGCGCCTGGGACCAGGTCACCGAGAGCATCGGACGGATAGTCTCTCGGGTGGAGGAGCCCTGGCCGACCGACGTTGACTCGGAGAAGAGAGTTGACGCATTTGTAAAAGATACATTTGATTCCATTAAAATATATAATGGCCATCTCAGAGTCCTGCCCGTTCTGGCGGACCGCCTGGGGGCCCACGAGCTTTTCCGATCGCTTCAGGAAAAACTGAGTGAGTTCCGGACCCCTCTTTCACCGGGCATCTCCGACCTGGATTTGGGCGAAACCCCGTCGGATGACTCGTTCAGGGAGATGAGGGCGAGTCAAGAGGCAAGCCTGACGCTCGCATACCTCCAAGCGGATCAAATGCATCGAGCTGCGACTGTCTGGAACAGCGAGGAGTTCCTGCGGATGAGGGCCGCCGATCAACTTGGCCTCGAGATCGACGAGGCCCAGGTCCCGAAGCTCCAGGCGTTCCTGACTTATCTGAACGAGACGATCCCCGAGGAGCGGGTCAAGGTGGCCCGGCAGCTTGCAGACCCGTGGTCGCGCTCCATCGCGTTGATCGAGGTGGCGAACGACAAAAGGGACCGCGACCGGGGTGCGCTCGTCCACGAGGCGCTGACATCCGCATGCCAGGTCCCGGTGGGGATCGATAGGGTCCGTGCGTTTACCTATGTTGCCAAGGAACTGCCCGAGCCGGAGCGCACCCAGAGCCTCCTCAAGGCCTCGGGGTGGGCCCTCCAGATCGACGAGCCACGGCCCCGGACAGAGGCCCTAATCGCCATCGGGACCAAGCTCGCGGAACCTGTCCGGGCCTGGATTCTGGGAGAGGCCCTGACTGCGGCGTGTGCAATCGGCGTCCCGCGCCGCCGGGGCCGGGCCCTGGGTGAGCTGGCGACCTCACTGGACTTGACCGCCATGCCCGGCCTCTGGACGCAAGCCCTCCACCGGCTCGCGAGGTGGCCACGCCGCGAGCTCGTCCACGACCTGAGGACCCTCGAACCGCTGATCACGTCGCTGGTGGGACCGTCGAGCGCGAACGCCGTCGCCCGGGAGGTCGCCCGGGTCGGGGTCTGGTTCTCGTGAGACGGTGGCCGGCGCGGGGTTCCGGCCAGGGGTGTTGGCAAAATCGACCCGGTGGCTAGAGGTGCGCCGGCTCCCGATTTCGCTGAGACGTAGCGTAGCCATCGTGAATGAATCGTGAAGACGATGGCCCATTTTGTCGCGAATCGTTGCCATACCCCCAAGGAGTACCGCGCGGCGATCTGATCGGGGGGAGTCAAAAAGCGCAACTCCAAAAGAAGAATGCCGCGATGTCGACTTGGGTCGGGTCGCGGTCCAAGACGTGGTAGGACAGCCGTTTGAAGGTGCGGTTATCGACGATCGACAGGACACAGAACGGGCCGTCATACAACTTGTCAGCGGCGATATAGCCCGAGAAGTCGGAGAGTGCCCAGTCGAGGTAATCGGTGGGGATTCGCCGCTGTGCCTTTTCCCCCCCGTCCTCGACCCAGTTCTGGATCGTGGCGTAAGGAACGAAGAC
>Ga0208565_1000984_pt1 | contig 18200 bp, 18 predicted proteins | sample Sb_taG_7_FD_187706 | JGI IMG/M metagenome (GOLD analysis project Ga0208565, IMG submission 187706) | Peat soil microbial communities from Weissenstadt, Germany - Sb_50d_2_FS metaG (SPAdes) (version 2) | ecosystem: Environmental > Terrestrial > Soil > Wetlands > Peat | place: Germany...
GGCACCCGGGGCGGCCCGCCACCGCCACACCAGCCAGCCGGCCAGACCAGCACCAGCCACCCACCCCGCCCGCCGTAGCCCAACAGCCGACCGGCGCCGCCACGTCCCCAGGCCGGCCCAGGCCCGAGGCGTGCACCGGTACTGGCTGATTTGGGAATATGACAGCGGCGCGATTGCGGGATGATGCTGGAACTCGGCCGGAAGGGCCTCGATGCGGACGCTGTGGCTTGATGACGACGGCGCGTGGCACACCAAGCTGCGAGGCCGTCAGGTACTTGCCGATCCCCGGCTGAACAAGGGCACCGCGTTCAGCTACGCCGAGCGGCATGAACTCGGCGTCACCGGCCTGATCCCGCCGGCTCATGTCACCCTCGATCAGCAGGTTGACCGGGTGTACAAGCAGTACGGCAGGCAGCCGGACAACCTGGCCCGCAATGTCCTGCTGACCGAGGTGCGCGATCGCAACGAAGTGCTCTTCTACCGGCTGCTGATCACGCACCTCACCGAGATGCTGCCGATCGTCTATACGCCCACCATCGGACAGGCCATCAAGAGCTACAGCCATGAGTACCGGCGACCGCGCGGGGTCTACCTGTCGGTGGACCATCCTGAGCTGATCGAGGAGTCGCTCCTTGCTCCCGGCCTGGCCGAGAATGAGATCGACCTGATCGTGGCCACCGATGCGGGCGCCATCTTGGGCATCGGCGACTGGGGTGTCGGCGGGATGCACATCGCAGTGGGCAAGCTGGCGGTCTACACCGCCGCAGGCGGCATCGATCCGGACCGTGCGCTTCCCGTCATGCTGGACGTCGGCACCGACCGGCAGAGCCTGCTTGATGACCCGCTGTACATCGGCAACCGGCACCCGCGGGTTCCTCCCGAGGAGTACGACAGCTTCCTTGATGCCTTCGTCGAAACCGCGGGCAGGCTCTTTCCGCAGGCCATGCTGCACTGGGAGGACATCGGGCTGGCCAACGCCAGGCGGCTGCTCGACCGGTACCGGGACCGGCTGCTGACCTTCAATGACGACATCCAGGGGACCGGCGCGGTCAACCTGGCGGCCGTGCTTGCCGCGGTCCGGGTCACCGGCACCCGGCTGCGCGATCACCGGGTTGTCATCTTCGGAGCTGGCACGGCCGGAACCGGCATCGCCGATCAGCTCCGGGCGCAGATGCAAGCCGAGGGACTTACTGTTGACCAGGCCAGGGCGCGGTTCTGGGCGCTTGACCGCGGCGGGTTGCTCACCTCCGACATGCCGGGGCTGAGCGAGTCCCAGTCCCGCTGCGCCAGGGACCCGGCCGAAGTGTCGGACTGGCGGCGCGACGCCGAAGTCGGCGGAATCGACCTGGCCGAAGCGGTCAGCCGGGTACATCCGACGGTCCTGATCGGAACTTCGACGAGGCCCGGGGCATTTACCGAGGCGATCATCAAGGAGATGGCGGCGCATACCGACCACCCGGTTATCCTGCCGATGTCCAACCCGACCGAACTATCGGAGGCCGCTCCTGCGGACCTAATCGGATGGACCAGCGGCCGGGCACTGGTGGCGACCGGAAGCCCGTTCGACCCGGTGGATCATGACGGCATCCGGTACGTGATCGGGCAGGCCAACAATGCGCTGGTGTTCCCCGGCATCGGACTCGGCGTGATCGCCTCCCGCGCCAGCAGGGTCACCGACGGCATGCTGGCGGCCGCAGCCCATGCGGTGGCTGACCTCACCGACACCTCGACGCCAGGAGCGCCGCTGCTGCCCCCGGTGGAGGCCCTGCGGGAAACCTCGATCGCCGTCGCGGCCGCAGTGGCCCAGCAGGCCTGGCAGGACGGCGTGGCTCAGACCGTCCTCGCCGGGGATCTGCTTGACCACATCCGGGGGCTGATGTGGCAGCCGGTCTACCGCCCGATATTGCCTGCGTAGAAGCCAAACCGGCACCCGGTCACTGCACCACGCGCGACGCTGCCACGTGCAGCGCCACCAAGCGCCAGGCGCCACGCGCCACGCCGCAAAAGCTGCCACGCCGCCGGGTGATCGTGCCGTTCGCCGCCGGCCCGGCGTACCAGGACCAGTTCAGGATCTACTGGACTTTAAGCGTTATAGCTGTCATAGCTGGCACTCAACCGGATGTCGCAGCCTGATCCAGATGACCGTTCGGCGAACTGTCGCCGAATCTGATGCTCGATCATCTCCCATCCTGGCTGGTCAGGCCGTACGATGCGCTCTATCCGTTTTGCTGGTGCTTCGCACGGACGGGAGTGCGGTGATTGTCCGCAGGATGTACTCGGTCCCAGAGCGCATCACCTTGTTCAGCGCCGGTTCGGCCGCCGTCGGAGCGGTCTACCCGGCGATCATGGCGCACACCGGCGGACATGGCATTCCCTGTCCGCTGCGGACGCTGACCGGGGTGCCGTGCCCGTTCTGCGGCCTCACCACCGCAACGGTCGCGCTAACCCACGGCGAATGGGCAACGGCCGCCCGGACCAGCCCGCTCGCCTGCCTGGTCGCGATCCTGGCGGTCGGGACTGCTCCGGTCCTGCTGGCCAGAACGACCGGCCTGGCTTCGGCGCCGCGGCAGGCGTCCAGCACCGCGCGAAAGCGCATCACGTGGGGCGCCTACGTGATTGTCGCCCTCAGCTGGCTTTTCCAACTACATCGATACGGATTCATATAGATTAGACGCCCCTGCGCACCCGCAAGCTCCCCGTAACCCCTCAGGTACTGCCGGTCACTCAACAGGCCGGCGGACGATCCACGAAAGGCACCCCCATGGCATATCAGGGCACTCCGTCCTACTCAGGCGCCCCTGCCTCCCAGTACTCCGACTGGATCCACCGGGTCGGCGCTTACCTCATCGAGACGATCCCGGTGTTCATCATCTATCTGATCGCCTTCGTCACCGGCAAGTTCATCGTGATCTCGCTGTTCGGACTCATCGCCCTTGCCTATATCATCTGGAATCGCTGGATCCTCGGCGGCCAGGGGCAGAGCCTGGGCAAGAAGGCGCTGAACATGAAGCTGATCAGCGAGGAGACCGGCCAGCCGATCGGCACCCTGAACGCTTTCGTGCGGGACATCTGCCACATCGTCGACTCGATCATCTGCTACATCGGTTACCTCTTCCCGCTCTGGGACGCCAAGCGGCAGACCATCGCCGACAAGATCATGAGGACTGTGGTCGTCCCGGTCTGACCGGCGACCAGCACCCCGAGCCTGACCGGGCCAGGCGAGCACGAGGGTCCCGCGAGCGTTCTTTGCTCGCGGGACCCTGATTGCTTGATTGGCTTTGTTAAGGCTGCCGGTCTTGGTCTTTACGGTGAGCATGCCCGGTCATGATTCGCCGGGCGGGGCGGAGTCCGGCTCGAGCGCGTCCTTCAGCGTGGCCGCCGACGCCTGCCCGAAGATGGCGATCGCCGCACGTCGCGGCGCGAGGCGCTGCAGCGCGAAGGCGCTGACCCGGTTGAGACCGCCGGGGACCACCCGGAAGCCGCGGCCCAGGGCATTCAGCGCCGCATCGGCGACCAGCGTCGGCGAGATTGTCCCCGGAGCGGCGCGCTGGGTCGCCTGCTGGTAGCCAGGAGTGCTGACCGCGCCCGGGCAGGCGGTGATCACATCGACGCCGGAGCTGCGCAGCTCGGCCCACAGCGACTCACCCAGCGAGATCAGGAACGCCTTGGTCGCGCTGTAGGCGGCCAGGGTCGGTACCCCCTGCAGCCCGGCCAGCGAGGACACGAAGATCATCCCGCCGTGACCGCGCTCGGCCATGGCCGGCAGGAACCGGTGCGCGAGCAGCATGCTGGACCGGCAGTTCAGGTCCACCGCCCCGGCGATCTCCGCCGCGGTGCGGGTCAGGAACTTCCCGGCAGGCGCGAGCGCTGCGTTGGCGACCACCAGCCCGATGTCCCGGCCGACCGCGGCCGCCGACAGCTGGTCGAGGGTGGCCGGGTCGGTGAGGTCTGCGGCGACCGTGACGACCTCGACCGCGCGCTCCCGGCGCAGCCTGGCAGCGATCTCGTCCAGCGGCTCCGGTCGGCGGGCGACGAGCAGCAGGTTCACGCCGCGCCGGGCGATCTCGTCGGCGAACGCAGCTCCGATTCCGGCTGAGCCCCCGGCGATCAGCGCCCAGGGGCCATAGGTCGGCGCGAACGGCCGCCGGGTCACGGGCCGGCCGGCTCCTGGCCGGCCTCCTGCACCTGTACCGGGACCGGAATCGGTCCGGCGCCCGGGAGAGGCGCCTTGGCCGGGCTCGGCTCAGGTTCGGCGGCCGAGACCGGCTCGGTGAACGGGTGCTCGCGCGCCATCCGCACTCCGGTCAGCAGCGGCAGCAGCAGCCACGGCAGGTTGAGAGCGAGCACGATGCCGAAGCGCGGGGTGCGGTGCACGCCCGAGTACTCCTCGGCCAGGATGATCAGGACGACGGCGCTCATGCTGCCGCACCACACCAGGGCAGGAACCCGGATCCAGTCCCGGCCGCGAGCGATCGCGTAAATGGCGAACGCATAGAACGGGCCGTTCCAGATCACGTCGATCCAGATCGTCATCTTCCAGAACGCCGGGCGGGCAAGTACCAGCGGGTCATACGTCCTGGCGTAGGAGTGCACCATGTCGACGAACGGCTTCGGCGGCCACAGCGGGTACTGGAAGTGGTTCGGATTGGCGATCGTCAGCTGCTCGATGTCGACGAAGTACGTGATAAAGAAGAGGTTCACCGCGAAGAAGGCCAGCAGGACCCAGTCCAGCCTGCGGCGGCTGAGCGGGATCGAGCGGCGCATAGCAGACATACCAGCGCTCATTCGACGAGGCTAGCGGCGTGCGGTGCCCGATCGCTAGAGCAGGCCGGGTCTGGTGCCGGGCCGACGGTTTGCCCGGCGTTGGTGTACGGCGTTGGTGTACGGGTTGGTGCCCGGCCGCGCCGCCATGATCGCGGTCGACTCGCGGTCGTGTTGCCTGACCGCCGCAGACCATCGCGCCAACCGGGCGCGAAAATCCCGTTGGGCAGCACGCCGTCGCGCGGCTATCCTCGGCAGGCTAGCTGTTCGGCGGACTGGGGAGTTCACGTGGGCCATGTCGAGGTGGCACATCTGTCCCACGCGCTTCCCGACGGGCGCGTGCTGCTCGATGATGTCTCATTCCGGGTCGGCGATGGCAGCATCGTCGCGCTGATCGGTCCCAACGGGGCGGGCAAGACCACGCTGGTCCGGCTGATCGCCGGTGACCTGCCAGCCCAGGCTGGCTCGGTCAGCAGAAGCGGCGGGCTTGGCGTGATGCGCCAGTTCATCGGCGGGATCAGGGATCAGACGTCGGTGCGGGACCTGCTCCTTTCGATCGCTGGCCAGCGGGTCAGGCACGCGGCCGCCAGGCTCGATGCGGCCGAGCTCGCGATGATGGAGCGCGACGACGAACCGGCCCAGCTGCGTTACGCCGCCGCGCTGGCCGAGTGGGGCGACGCGGGCGGCTACGAGATGGAAGTGCACTGGGATGCGTGCACGATCGCCGCCCTCGGCGTGCCGTTCGATCGCTGCCAGTGGCGCGAGGTGCGGACGTTGTCCGGCGGGGAGCAGAAGCGGCTGGTGCTTGAGTCCCTGCTGCGCGGCAAGGACGAGGTGCTGCTGCTTGACGAGCCCGACAACTACCTCGACGTGCCAGCCAAGCTCTGGCTTGAGGAGCAGCTGACCGCGACATCCAAAACGGTGCTGCTGGTCAGTCACGACCGGGAGCTGCTTGCCGCGTGCGCGCAGCGGATCATCACGGTCGAGGACGGCGGCGCGTGGACTCATGGCGGCGGCTTCGCCGGCTACGCGCAGGCCCGCAGGGACCGGATCGAGCGGCTTGACGAGCTGCGCCGTCGCTGGGACGAGGAGCACGAGAAGCTGAAGCAGCTGGTCCGGATGTACCGGCAGAAGGCCGCGTACAACTCCGACATGGCATCGCGACTACAGGCGGCGGTGACCCGGCTGCGCAAGTTCGAGGAGGAAGGCCCGCCCGAGGAGGCTCCGAGAGAGCAGAACGTGAAGATGCGGCTGCGCGGAGGCCGGACCGGCAAGCGCGCCGTGATCTGCGAGAACCTCGAGCTGACCGGTCTGATGCAACCGTTCGATGTGGAGGTCTGGTACGGCGAGCGGGTCGCCGTGCTTGGCTCGAACGGTTCAGGAAAGTCTCATTTCCTGCGCTTGCTAGCCGGAGACGGCGTCCGGCACAGCGGTGTCGCCCGGCTCGGTGCCAGGGTGGTGCCCGGCATCTTCGCCCAGACGCATGCCCGCTCCGACCTGGACGGCCGCAGTCCGCTGGAAATCCTGATGACCGAGCACGCGCTGCTGATCAATGAGGCCATGTCCGCGCTAGCCCGCTATGAGCTGCAGTCCTGCGCGCGGCAGCGGTTCGGCTCACTGTCCGGAGGACAGCAGGCGAGACTTCAGATCCTGCTGCTCGAGCTCGCCGGATCCACGTTGCTGCTGCTCGATGAGCCGACCGACAACCTGGACCTGGCCAGTGCGGAGGCGCTGCAGGAAGGCCTGGAGCAGTATTCGGGCACCGTGCTCGCGGTCACCCACGACCGGTGGTTCGCCAGGTCGTTCGACCGGTTCATCGTCTTCGGCACCTCCGGCGAGGTTTACGAGGCGCCCGAGCCGGTATGGGATGAGCGGCGCGTGGATCGTCAGCGGTGAGCGGCGGCCTTGCTAGGCTGCAAGGGTTCTCGCCGGGCTACGGCCACGTCGCTGCTGTCAGCGCCGCTCAATGGCGGGACCCGTCAGGGGAGTCCGTGGCGGCAATAGGTAAAGGATGCGCACCGTGAAGAAGCTGATCGTGCTAGCCGTGGTCGCACTCGGCCTGGCTGCCGTCTGGCGCAAGGTCCAGGCGGACCGCGCCGAACTCGACTTGTGGACCGAGGCGACGACCTCAGACGACTGAACGCGCGTCGCCCGCCGCGTCAACCCGGCCTGACCGGGATCTGTGCGGTGGGCGTTGCGCGGTGACAATTCCGCCAGACGGTCTGGCGGAAGCGGGACGCTGCCCCGGTACGCTGGGAGCGCCGCGCGATGGGGCTATAGCTCAGCTGGAAGAGCACCTGCTTTGCAAGCAGGGGGTCAGGAGTTCGAGTCTCCTTAGCTCCACAAGCAAATTTCCGCAGGTCAGAGGCTATTTCTCTAGCTCTCTTGCTGATCTTCATGAAGCGCTGTTCCGGCGTCGTGCCCGTTGCGTGCCCGATTGCGGCCCCGGCGGACCTCCCAGATTCCTCCCAGTCGGCCGGTTCAGCTCGCCCGCCGCCAGGTCGCCGAGCGCATCGGCGATCTCGCGCTGCCTGTCGTCGGTGGAGTGAAGGTAGATCAGGGCCGCGCGGCTGCTGCTGTGACCCATCCGGGCCATCAGCTCGCGCAGGTTGGCCCCTGCGGTCGCGGTCAGGTTATTTCCGGTATGGCGCAGATCGTGGAAATGGACGGCTGGCACTCCCGCCATTTGGAGCGCGGGCAGCCAGGTTCGGCGACGGAAGTTCCCGCGCCGTAGCAGCGCGCAAGGCTAACGGGTCCGGCAAAGAATGTCACGTCCTGTCAGCGGCTGGCACCCGCCAGTCCAGCCGGGCACACACCGCCCGCGCCGTGTCATCACCGCGGATGTCCCAGTAATCCGCCACCGTGGCGACGATCTCCAGCCCCCGGCCACGCTCCACCGAGCCACCGTCCTCAGCCCACCGGCCGCCCTGGTCCTCGACCTCGACCCACAGGTAGTCGTCCTCGCGGACCTCCGCCCGGACCGTGAACGTCCCGCCTGGACGCGCCGAATCGCTGTGCAAGATCGCGTTTGTCGCCAGCTCCGAGCAGATCAGGACGGCCTCGTCGCTCATCGGGCAGCCCGCCAGCACCCGCCTCAGGAACGCCCGCGCCTGCCCGACCTGATCCGCGAGTGCCGGGAAAGTGCGGCTGCATCTCCACGATGACCCTGGAGCCCGCTCCAGCACTGACGCTTCCGCCGGCTCGGTCACCGTGTCCTTCCAGAGCCGAGCCCGTGCTGATCGCCATGCCGGGCGCTGCCTGCCTGCACGAGCAGGTCTCCGGGGTCCTCGCCGAGCGCGACTGCCAGCCGGGCCAGCGTCCACGTGCGGCACGGAGCGCAGCACCGGCGTTCCAGCCGGGCCAGCGTGGTCAGGCCGACTCCCGCATCGAACGCCAGCGCTTCCTGCGACAGCCCGCGCTTGCCGCGCACGGCCCGCAGCCGCCGGCCATCCACGACGACAGTCCGCGGTGCCAGGATGCGCGTGACACAGCCCATGACCGGGTCAGCCATCGCCCTCACCCCGCCCGGAACGGCCAGAGCAGGCCAGGCAGGCAACACGGGCACGAGTCAGCAGCGCCCGCTCACCTGCGTCTCCCGCGCTGGCCACAGAGCGGCGGAAGCTGCGGAACTTCCACCCCCGGCCGCCGCACACCGGGCACGGACTCTCGCTCGCGGGCCTCGCGAGCCCTCGAAGGCATCTGGCAAGGTGGTTCACGCTCCCGATGCTCGCCAGGAGACGCATCACGTCGCTAGACGCATCTCAGACGTCACGTTACGCAAGGTCTCGCCTTGTCTCGTATTCCCAGCGTTTGTCGCTAGCCTGGGACGCGACAACTCTCGCCGGGAGGTTCCGTGCCGGACCAGCCGATCATGCTCAAGGTCTTACTGCGCCAGCGGCACTGGCAGAACTACGCCACGTTCTGCGCCGCCTACGACAAGACCGCCCGCAGACTCGATCCCGGCCTGGCCCGCACATTCCCCAGCCGCGCCCAGCTGCACCGCTGGCTTAACGGCTCGTTACGGGGCCTGCCCTACGCCGACCACTGCCGCGTCCTGGAGGAGATGCTCCCAGGCTGGACCGCCGAGCAGCTGTTCCAGCCCGCCACTCCCGACCTGCTCTACGCCGGAGGCCAGTCCGGCGCGAACGGCACCGCTCCGCACCCGGGCGCGTCCGGCCAGCCCGTGTTCGCTACCCCGTCGGTCGGCATCCGCCCGTTCGTCGAGCAGGCGTTCGCCCGCGAGCACGTCACCGTGGACTTCGCCGGGTTCTCCGGCGAGACCCTGCACGGCGTGATCCAGGAACCGCTCGACAAGATCCGCATCGGCCGGATCCGGCCCGTCAGCGTGGCCGTCCGCATCCTGCTGCCCGACACCACCCGGCCGATGGTCCTGCCCTGCCGGGCCGACGACCTCGCCGACGACCCGGACTACCGGGAACGGGTGACCCGGCTCAGCACCCGGCACGCCAATGCCATCGTGGACAGCGTGACCGAACTCGCCCAGCTCGGCCTGCTCAAGCACGCCACAGCGCAGATCCGCGTGCACCCCTGCTCGCCGCTGTTCAAGCTCTACATCCTCAACGGCGAGGACGTGTTCTTCGGCCTGTACCCGATCGTGCGGCACGCCATCCCGCTCCCCGGCGGCGAGCGCGACTTCTACGACCTGATGGGCAAGGACACCGTCGTGTTCCACCACTCGGTGCATAGCGGCCAGGCCACCGACGTCCCCTACATCGAGCATGCCCGGACCTGGTTCACCTCGATGTGGGACACCATCAGCTACGAGCACCCCGCATGACGGCCAGCCCACCGCCGGGCGAGTCGATCGACGGCATTATCGCCAGCGTCCGGTACGTGCTGCTCGACTTCGACGGCCCGGTCTGCGACATCTTCGCCGGGATCACCGATCGCACGGTCGCCGACCGGGTCCGCAAGCTGATCACTGGCCAGGGCGTGACCATGCCCGATGCGATCACCCGTACCCCGGACCCGATCGAGGTCTTCAGTTACGCGGCCACTGTCAGCGCCGACCTGGCCGCACGGGTCGAGGCTGAGATGGCCGACCAGGAGCTGGCCGCCGTGCCGACCGCCCGGCCCGCGCCTTACGTTCACGACCTGGTCACCAGCTGCCGGGACTCCGGCCGGATCGTCGTCGTGGTCAGCAACAACTCCGACCGCGCCGTCCGCGCCTACCTCGCCCGGCACGGCTTAGACGACCGCATTGACCTCATCTCCGCGCGCACCAGCCCCGACCCGGCCCGGCTCAAGCCCAGCCCGTACCTCATCCAGCAGGCCATCACAGGCGTGGGCGCGTCACCCGGCGAATGCGTCCTCATCGGCGACTCGACCACCGACATGTACGCCGCGAGCCAGGCAGGCATCGAGGCCATCGGCTACGCCAACAGACCCGGCAAGCAGGCCAGCCTCACCGCGACCGGAGCCGCCGCCATCATCACCAGCCTGGCCGACCTCGTCCTGCCGCTCCGAGCCCATCCACTGCCGAATTAAGCCGTACTTAGAATCGAGTAGGGGGCGGGGTCGCCCCGCCCCCTCTCACACCACCGGACATGCGGGTCCGCATCCGGCGGTTCGTCAAGCCGTCTGGTTGAGACGCTGCCAGGTCTGGCTCAGGGTCTTCAGGCCCAGGTGGTTCCAGTAGGAGTTGGGCAGGGATACCTGGAGGATCTGGGAGCCTGCAACCCGCCAGTATCTCCTGCTGACACCGGCCCATTTCCGGGCCTCGCGTTCGGAGATGCCGCGTATTCGCAGGTTGTGCCGCTTGGCGGCGGTGGTCTTCCATTCCTTCCAGCGGACCTGCCGCAGGCGGCGGCGCAGCCATCCGTCCAGCTTGCCGAGCACGCTGACGCGCTGGGCCAGCCGGAAATAGGCCATCCAGCCGGTGATGAGCCGGTTGAGCCTGCCGATCCGGTATTCCATCGACACGCTCCAGCGCCGCCGGGTCAGCCTCCGCAGCTGGTCCTTCAGCCGCCCGATCGCCTTAGGGGCGATCCGGATGCCGACCCGCGGGCCGTCGAAGAAGAAACCGAACCCCAGCAGCGTCGCCTGCGCGGCGTGCCGGATCGAGGACTTCTCCCGGTTCACCTTCAGCCTCAGCCGCCGCTCGATCACGCCGCAGACGCTCTCGAACACCCTCTGAGCAGCCCGTTCGCTGCGCACGAAGACCCGCAGGTCATCGGCATAGCGGACGAACCTGTGACCGCGTTCCCACAGATCCCGGTCCAGGTCATCCAGCATGATGTTCGACAAGACCGGCGAAATCGGAGAACCCTGCGGGGTCCCCTCCACGGTCGCCTGCCTGATCCCGTCGACCATCACCCCGGCCTCCAGATAGCTCCGGATCAGCCTGAGGATCTTACGGTCACCCACCTTGCGCGCCACCCGCGCCATCAGCACATCGAACTGAACCCGGTCAAAGAACCGGTCCAGGTCGATGTCCACGACCCACACCAGGCCGTCCTGGATGCACCGCCGCGCGACCCGCACCGCCTGATGGGCGGACCGGCCGGGACGGAACCCGAACGACGACCCGGAGAAACACGGATCGAAAACAGGCGTGAGCACCTGCGCGAGGGCCTGCTGAATCAGCCTGTCCAGGCAGGTAGGCACCCCCAGCAAACGCTCACCGGAACCCCCGGGCTTGGGGATCACCACCCGGCGGACCGGCGACGGCCGGTACGTACCCGCGTCCAGAGCCCTCCGGACCTGCACCCAGTGCTCGCGCAGCCACGGGACAAGCTCCTCCGTGGTCATGCCGTCCGCACCAGGCGCGCCCCCATTGGCCCTGACACGCCTCAACGCCCGGCCCAGATTCTCCGGCGAGAGCATCTGCTCCCACAAGCTCACCTCCAGGCCGGGGATGACAGCATCCTCGGCGCGCGCCGTCCGGCCGCTACGCTCAGCTGCGGTGCTCAACGGAACTCACCGTCTCCTTCCCGCTGCTGGCCCGCGTCAGCGGGATGGCTGCGATCACCGCGACCAGCACGAGCAACACCGATTCCTCCGCCTCACTCGACGTTCGGCCCTTCCCGGCCACGATCCGATCCCCGGCCGGTACTACGACCTCTGCTGACTTCTGCCCGGTCAGCCCGCACCTTGCGATGCGAGCCGTCGGCGCGGCGACACGACAGCACAACCGACACCCAGGCAGACCTCCCCGGATAAGAACGACCACTTTCCCCCTACGCCCGCCGCGTTTACGTGACGACCCTGTCGGTGATGACGGGCTTTACCTTCTTGAGCAGGCTCACCCAGATCGCCACGCCTCCTACGCGGTTCGTGTTCCTCGGTGCAGGGATTCGCCTCGGGCTTCCTTCCCACCCCGCCTCACGACGACGCAGTTGCCTCCGGCTCGGAGTTAGCACCACCTCTTCCTCCAGGGGACTTTCACCCCCAAGCGATCGCCCATGCCGGGCGTACTCAAGGCGGCGGCGCGAGCGCCGCCGCGGCGCTTCCCGCCACCGGGCTCTGCCGCTTCGCGACCGCCCGGCGCGGGAGCGCCTGCTGACTCGGAGAACGACATTGACCACCGTCGTATCAGCAGCTCACTCGGTACCGCAGCGCAGCCGTCTTCCTCGCCGCTCGATTTCCAGTCGCGGCCACCGAGTCAAGGGCGCGCTTCGCGCGTCGCTGCGCGATCGGCATTCGCCGACCCTGGACACAGCATCCGCTCAACAGGGGCGGGCAGCTATGAGGACGACGAGGGGAACCAGGGAAGCCTGTGGTTAGGCAGAGCGAGCAGAATGGCAGCATGACGGATGGTCCTGATCGCTGGCACCGATGGCTGCTCGACGTGCGCTTCGGAGGCGACGCCGCCCAGCGGGAGAAGCTTCTCACCGAGCTCCTGTACCCGGTGCGGGATACGGTGCTGGGCAAGGCACAGCTAGCGCCCGGCGAGACACTGCTTGACGTCGGCACCGGTGATGGCCTCATCGCGTTCGGCGCACTAGAACGGCTCGGAACGTCAGGGCACGTAATCTTCTCCGATATCTCCCAGGACCTGCTTGATCACTGCCGTGAAGCAGCCAGCGCCGAAGGGCTGCTAGATCGTTGCCGTTTCGTGCTGGCCCCTGCCGATCGCCTGACCGCAGTGACGGATGCGTCGGTCGACGTGGTCACCACCAGGTCTGTGCTGATCTACGTGAAGGACAAGGCGCAGGCGATGCGCGAGTTCTACCGGGTGCTTAAGCCCGGCGGGCGCGTGAGCCTGTTCGAGCCCATCAACGTGCTGATGTCCCTCGCCGATCCTGACCTGTTCTCCGGCTACGACGTCACCCCGGTCAAGGCACTGGCGGCCAGAGTTCAGGCGCTCTACGAGTCCATCCAGCCGCCCGGCACTGATCCCATGATCGACTTTGACGACCGTGATCTAGTGCGTCACGCTCAAGACGCCGGGTTCGCCGAGATCGATCTCGAACTGCGGGTCAGCGTGAAAGCCCGCAAGGACCCGGTACCCTGGGAACGGTTCACGCGTGCGTCGGGCAACCCACTGGCACCGACTTTCCAAGAAGCTGTGGACCGGGTGCTCAGCCCAGAGGAATCGGCCGAGTTCACCAGGCATCTCAGGCCGCTCGTGGAATCCGGGGCCGGACTGGAACGCAGGGCACTTGCTTACCTAACCGCCGCCAAAGCTGATGCATGACCTGGGCGTGCCCGTGGCGTGCCCAATCAGACGGTGATCAGCGGTAAATCACGGTCACTCACGGACACGCCACACACTCTTTCACCTGCGGAAGTCCAGGTCAGGCTGCCCTGTCCACAATGTCAGGTCTTCACAATTGGCCGTGAGCTGGTCGTTCGTGGTGTGACCGGGATGGCGCCCACGGGTTAAGCAGGTCGTGCCCACGGCGTTATGTGCTGGTCTGCCCGGTATCGCGGGGAGCGGCCCGGGGTGCGCGCTGCCATCGCGGGTCGGCTTCGAGCGCGGCGGCTCCGAGTGCTTCGAGCCGGGCGAGCAGTTCGCGCAGCCGCCGGTCGTTGGCGATCCAGGCCTGGTAGTCGTGGTGCTGGTCGGCGCTGAGCCAGCGGCAGATGGTCCTGGCGGCGATCTTGCGGGTCCATTGCCAGTAGGGGCCGTGCAGGCGGGGCGGGTCGGCGTGGCAGGCGCAGTTGCGGTGGCCGCAGCGGGTGCGCCGTTCGGTGATCGAGCCGGGCAGCACCATGCCGGTGCGGGCGATGGCCGCGAGCTCGGCGGCGATCTTCCTGGCCTCGGCCTGGTGGCTGGCGGCGACACGCACGGCTTCAGCGTGGCACAGGTCCGTGACCCCGGTCATGTCTTACTGTATATCTACAGTGTGAGCGTGCGGGAAGCGCCTGTGCTGCCTGGGCCGGAGGCCCGCCGGCTACACCGCGTCCTGGCGGCCGTCCTCGGTGCCGCCCGCGGCTGCGGCTTTCGCCCGGGCGGTGGTGGAGGCCGCCGGCCCGCACAGCCGCCCGCGGGCGAAGAACCTGCTGTGGGCGGCGGGGAAGCTCGCTGGTTACGGGCTCGGCCTCGGCCTGGACCCGGTCCCGGAGGTTCTGCTGCACCCGTCGGTGATCGAGCGGTTCACCGTGCACGCGCCGGGGCTGTCCGGGCCGGCCCGCCGGACGCTGCGGACGAACCTGCGGTTCCTGGCCCGCGCGGTGGTCCCGCAGCTTGCTCCCGCGGACGCGCCGCTGCCCCGCGAGCGGGCCAGGGCTCCTTACGGTCCTGCGGAGATCGACGGCTACCTCGCCCTCGCCGGTGCCCAGCCGACGGCCGCGCGGCGGATGCGCGCCGCGGGCCTGGTCTGCCTGGGCGCCGGCGCCGGCCTGATCCGCGCCGACCTGCGCGCCGTCCGCGGCAGCGACATCACCTGCCGGTCCGGCGGCGTGGTCGTGCAGGTCCGCGGGAAACGGCCGCGGGTGGTGCCGGTGCTGGCCCGCTACCACGACATCCTGCTGGCGTCGGCGGCGTTCGCCGGCGGGCACCTGGTCACCGGCGGGACTGACCCGCAGCGCAATAACATCACGAACCCGCTGATCACGGCGCTGGCCGGCGGGACCGGGCTGCCCCGGCTGGACACTTCCCGGCTGCGGGCCACCTGGCTGGCCGACTGCGCGCAGATCCTCGGCCTGGCCACGTTCCTGCACGCGGCCGGGATCACCTGCAGCCAGCGGCTCGGCGATATCATCGCCAGCCTGCAGCCCGGCAGCGAGGCCGAGGCGGTGGCACTGCTCGGCGGGCCGCGGTGAGCATCCCCCTCGCCGTGCTGGAAGGCATCATCGATACCTCCGGCATCGCGGCGCGGATCGAGGCGCTGCTGCCCGCCGGGGTGCGCCACCGCCAGCTGAGCGTCCGCACCTTACTGATCGGGATGCTGCTCGTCCTGGCCGACCGCCGGCCCGCCTTCCTCACCGAGACGCACGATGCGCTCATCACCCTGCCAGCCGCTGACCAGGCGCGGCTCGGCGTGACCGAACAGCAGAAGAACGGCCCGCACCGGCTCACCTACCGGCAGGTCGAATACACCTTCAGCCTCGTCGTCCGTGCGCTGGAGAAAGACCAGCCCGACGGCGCCCCCTCCGAGGCCCTCGCCCGGACCTGCGATGACCTGCTCGAGGCCAGCATCCCGTCAGGGCACAAGGACGCCAGCACCGCGCTGACCGTGGACTGGACCGACGTGGAGACCTTCTCCCGCCCGCCCCGGCACGGGACCACCGCGTGCGCCGACCCCGAGGCCGCCTGGGGCCACCGCACCAGCAACCTGCCCGGCCCCAGGGGCGAGATGTTCTTCGGCTACTACCTGTCCGCCGCCACCATGACCCGCGAGGAGAACAGCCCCGCCGTGCCCGAGCTCGCCCGCCGGATGACCCTCACCAGCTGCCACCTCGACCCCGTCCGCGCCCTGACCCCGGTCCTGACCCGCATGCCCGGAAACGGCATCACCCTCGGCGACATCCTGGCCGACTCCGGCTACGCCCACCGCGACGCCGGCGCCTGGGCCATCCCGCTCCGCCAGGCCGGCGCCCAGCTCATCCAGGACCTGCACCCGCACGACCGCGGACCCCAGGGCACCCACCACGGCGCTGTCCGGCGCAGGCGCAGCGCTGGCTGGGATGTGGCTCGATCTGCCGTGCTAGCAGGTCGTCGAGGAAGGCGGGGAGGTCGACGGGAAGCTTGGGCTCCCAGCGGGGGCTGCGGTAGGAGTCGTCTTTCGGAGGGATCCGGTAGAACGTGCCGTTGACCTCGCGGAGCTGCCATTCGACGTGCATCTCGCGGGGGCGAAGATAGTCGCGCTCCAGGCCGAGCGTCTCGCCCCACCGCAAGCCCGTGTAGCCGATCGTGATGATCATGGTGAAGTCATCGTCCCGGCCGGACAGCAGCGCAGCCCGCTCGGCGAGCAGTAACGCTTCTAGCGGTGTCGCCCAGACGCGCTGCGGGTCACGTTCGAGCCTGCGGCCGGTTCTGCGGCCGCGGTTGCGGGGCCGCAGCGCGGGGTTGTAAGGGATCAGCGGGGGCTTGATGGCGGCTGCGTCGCCGAGGATGGTACCCAGCAGCGTGCGGGCGGCGCGGGCGGTCCGCGGGGAGATCCCGGTCTGGGCTGGCAGGGAGTTCTCCCATCTTGTGATCTCCTCGGTGCTGAGGGTGTTCAGCGGGGCGCCGCCGAGCGCGGGCCGGATGAACCTCCCGATCAGGTACTCGCGGTTGTCTTGGGTGCTGATACCGACATCCTGAATGGCCAGCCAGCGGTCGATCCACTGGCTCACTGTGATCTTGCCGGCGCTCGGGTCGGTCCATCGGCCCGCGCGGATCAGTGCCTCCTGGTCGCGTCCCCAGGCGAGCGCGGCGGCTTTGGTGTCGAAGCCGGATTCGCTGGCTTCAGTTCCATCCGGCAGCTTGTACTTGACCCGCCAGGGCTGCGTGCCCTTCCCGCGCTTCTCCGCGTACGCCATCCGTTCTCCCGCTGGCTTCTGGTTCGATAGTGGCCGCTGGCGCCGGTGCTGCTCGCCGCCTGCCATAGCGCGGACCTCTGTGTCGTGCGGCAGCTGACAAGACTGCGGCCGTCAGGCGGTTCTGCGGCCTGACCCACGGTCGCGTGAGGTGACCGGCTGACGTGCACCGGCCTTCATGATCTCTTCGATGTCGTCATCGCTGAACCGCAGGTGCTTGCCGATGAATGTGCACGGGATTAAGCGGGCGGCGGCCTTGGTCCGCAGCCACGACTCCCGCACCTTCAGGATGCTCGCAGCCTCTGCGGCAGTATGGAGCTGACCAGCCATTCCCGTCCCACCTCGCCTGCCCCGTATTGACGCTGTCCCCTGCGCCCATCCCGGTTCCTACCTGGTCTTTCGTGTCTCAACTTATGCTAACCGTCCCTGTTGCTGTCAAATGCAACCAGCATGATCGGAAAGCCGACCGCCGCCTATATCAGTTCGCTTAGGGTCGCTACGGTTCAGGGCAGTTCATTTTGTATCGCTGAGTACCGCCAAATTCTTCTCGAAATTGAGCCGCCGCACGGCAGGCACAGCACCTTGTCATCGTGGCGGTGCAAGCCCGCCTGCACCACCCAGCCTGGTCATCACCGGCAGGAGACCACCAGCCGGATGTGCGGCTTGCCGATCATCCGGCCTGCGACAGCTGGTCGTCCGGGGGTGCCCGCAGGGTAGGCGCTGATGATGGTCTGGGCAGCGCGGTCGCGATCCCAGACGGCGATCTGCTCGCAGATATGCGTCCGGCCAGTTCCCGCCCGGCCGGGCCTTGGCCGCTAGCTCTCAGCTTGTCGGTCCGTCGGCGTGGCCCCATCGCCAACCGACCGACCTCCTGCAGCTAAGACTCGCTGGTGCCGGTCGTAGCGCTCGCGGAGTTCAAGCTGCTGAGCCAGCGCGTGCAAGGCGTGCCGGTATTCGGTCAAGACCACCACCAGCCCTCTTTTGCTGTGAGGAATCTCGCCCGTCCTGCCTAACAGCTCGCGGGCAAGGGTGACGTCATACGCTGGCTGCGGGGCGTGGTCGGGATAAACGACCCGTAGACGGGAAAACCGGCTGCGTCGCGGCGCGGTGACTGCGATGGTCCGTCTGGCATCGTTCAGCACTGCTGCTTTCCTTTCGGAGAGTTCTGGCTGGCCACTGGCGTTCGCCACTGGGTTCATAGCGCTCGCAGCGCCCATACCCCCGCCGTTCGGGTCCTGCATAGCGGCGATGACACGACCAAGACTCTGAGATCCCGGTCAGCGGCCCTCGGCATCATGGTGATTGCAGGCTCTATCGACCGCCGAGCCGACAGTGCGTCGTTGCTGTTGAGCTTCCGGGCGAGTTCTTGTGCGGAGGGTGCGGTGATGAGGCGCTGGGTGCCTCGCTCACCGGTCAGTGCCCACCATCGCAGGGTGGCACGACCAAACCAGGTGACCACGCCAGCGTTCTCGGCTTCCAGCGCCGCCTGGCCGTCGCGGATCGCGGCTTCG
>Ga0208565_1000985_pt1 | contig 18198 bp, 18 predicted proteins | sample Sb_taG_7_FD_187706 | JGI IMG/M metagenome (GOLD analysis project Ga0208565, IMG submission 187706) | Peat soil microbial communities from Weissenstadt, Germany - Sb_50d_2_FS metaG (SPAdes) (version 2) | ecosystem: Environmental > Terrestrial > Soil > Wetlands > Peat | place: Germany...
GGCCATGCTGGCCGGGGTCGGCGTGGCTCTGGCCAGGAAACGTTTCCGCGGAAACGCTCCGCACGCTGGCCGACCTCCGGGTGCGGGCGGGGTCTTTTAGTGCGGGCGGGGGGATTCGAACTCCCCCGAAGCCAGGTACATACGGGGTCATCGCCGGACATGTATCCCTGTCCTGACCTGCGTTCCTAACCCTGACGCTGCCAGCGGATGCACCGGGAATCATCCCCGGCAGTATCACTCCGGGTATCAGCGCGCCCTCGACCAGGGTTCCGCAGGCCGGTCACTCACCGCAGCCGCTGAGAGGACCCGCTTATGAACGATCCGGAGACTCAGGCTGCCCAGGGAGGCGCCGTCGAGGCGAGGCGGTGACAGCCGAGAACGCTCTCAACGCGTGCTGCGGCCACCTGCTCACCACCATCGGCCTGGCCAGCCTGTACCCCGAGCGGGCCAGCCAGATCAACGCGATGCCCGCACCGCCGGGCCGTCCCTGGCGCTCGATCACATTACCGGGACCGCCAGCCAACCCGGGGACGGAGTTCTGTGCGGTCGTGGCCGGGACGAGCAGCACCCGGACGATGAAGGCGCCCACGATCAGCGCGCCGATGCCGGTCAGCTTGATAAACCTGACGCCGGCGCGAAGACCACGCCCACCATGATGATCGGCACCAGGCTGGTGATCAGGCCGACGGCGCGCTGGAGGCTGTCGGCCCGCGACGGTGGTGTCGTACCGCTCGCGGACCCGGGACAGCAGGAACACCTCGTAGTCCATCGACAGGCCAGACACCATCACCAGCGTCAGGATCTGCATCGTCGGTTCGATCGAGCCGGTCGGGGTGAACTGCGGCAGCCCGGACAGATGCACCCGCTGAAGGATCTACGCCGGCGGGGACGGCGCGTTCGTCACGATGGCCTTGATCGGCAGCACCCCCGAGCCGAACGCGAGGAACAAGCGGCACGAACGCGGACACCCCGATTAGCAGCGCCATCGGTGGCAGGGTCGCGCCGCGGACCGCTGGGACCAGATCTGGCCCGAGATCCACAACCGGACAGGCTCCGCCTGACCAAGCCGACGACAAGTTGATCTTGACCAGCTACAAAATTGACGCGGGCCCTCGGCCGCCCGCAGCATCAGGGCCGCGCCGCCCCGACGGCGCGCTCGGCACGATCTCCTGCAGCTCGGCCACCCGGCGGCAGTCTCAGCCGCTCAGGACGCCTGCTCATGATCGCTGATCCGGAGTATCCGCCACCCGCGCCGGCCGCCGTAGAGGGCGTACAACCATGACGAACAGATCATGGCGCGTGCCTTATCGCGCCGCGCGGCGTCAGGGCGAGGACTCCTACGGTGACCTGCGCTTCGTAACTCTGCCTGCCTGGCGGAAGATATAGGAGCTAAATATCAAACATATGAACTATTATACTAAGACGATCTGGTCCTGCTGCCAGTGAGGGTGCCAGGGATCGCGTGCCTACCGAGTTGCCGTTTCTATATACCGTGGTAATACCCGCTACCATCCACGGATCAGCAGACGTACACTCGCAGCAGATTGGCACCGATGAGGAGCAGGAAGAAAAGCCAGGTCAGAGGGGAGAAGCTGGCCATGGCACATGTACAGGACGTGGCTGCCTACATCCTCGGCAAGCTGGGCACCATGACGGCGATGAAGCTGCAGAAGCTCTGCTACTTCGCCTACGGCTACCACCTGGCATGGGAAGAGCGTCCCCTGTTCCCCGAGCGCTTCGAGGCATGGGCCAACGGCCCCGTTTCCCCGGCGCTGTATGCGCTGCACCGCGGGCGCTTTTACATGTCTCCCGGTGATCTGAAGGGTGACGCGGCCGCGCTCGACGCGGGCGAGAGAGACTCGATCGACTTGGTGCTGGAGGCATACGGGGGGTTCTCCGCTCACCAGCTCTCGGCCATGACCCACGGGTCAGGGCCATGGGTGGATGCGCGGCGCCGCGCGGGCGCCGGTCCGCTGGACCGATGCGATGAGCGACTGGGCAACGAGGAGATCTTCGAGTTCTTCGACGCCCTGACCTCTGCCGACGCCGATGAGCGGGAAGAGTAAGCGTCGGCCTTTCCCCGATGTACCCAGGCGCAAGGACCCGCCCCGCAGGCTGCCGCCTAGTGACCTGCCGGGGTCGGATAACTCGGGGGAACGGCTGTGCTGGCGCTTCAGCCACGTCGACCATGACGGCCCGTGGAGCTTCGGCGCCATGGGCGGCGAGGAGCTGTGCGCCCTGATGAAGCGCCTCGCCCAGCTGGAGACCATGACGGTCGGCGAAGCCTTCCCCGGGAACGGCTACCCGGGCAAGGACTACAACACCGAGGAAATACCCACGGCCGAGGCGCGTGACCGGCTCGACGCGATCGGCCTTGCCGACATGACGAAGATCTCGGTATTCCGGCTGGGCGGCGAGCAGCGGCTCTATGGGTTCAGGTGCGGCAACGTATTTCACGTCGTGTGGTGGGACCCGGGGCACGTCATCTGGCCGAGCCGCAAGAAGCACACCTAGTCGTTTCCGCATCCTCCTCGCTTCCGGGCGTGCCGCCATTCGGCTCACGACCACCGCCGCGTTCGCCGCCGGGTGCGCCCGCTACGGGATTGATGCACGACGATTCCGGGCTGATCGCTGCCTGCGAAAATGCCCGGCCTCAGCTGCGGCCCTCAGCCATGCTGGTCCGATGCAATGGCACTAGGGAAACATCGGCTCGGCCGCCGCCGGGCTCGCGACGCTGATCGTCACCGTCCGCCTTCTGTGGAGCGCCCCCGACTGGTACCGCACCTGGAAAGAACGCCAGAACGCGGAACGCGACCTAGCCCGCGAGCAGACCGGGGCCATCCAGATGGAGCGGCGCCGCCACCTCAGCGGATGGTCCGGCCACGGCGTTGACACCTTCGGGGGTAACCGTCGTCACTGCCAAGGACGAACTCGCCCGGGCATGCGCCGAACTCGCCAGCAGCCAGCCGAGCGCCTTGTGGTCATGCGCGTATCGGAGGGCGGCGATGGCCATGACGCCAACCGCGCGCACTCGCTCCGGCAGATCATCGAGGCCGAGGGCTATATCTCCCGGCCGCCCACGGCGGGCGAACGCGAAGCGCTGGAAAAGGGGCTGGACGCGATGAATATTCCGCGGGCAGCGTACGGGCAGGCACGGCCCGCCCGGCCAGCGGAAAAGGGCCAGGGCTAGGGCGCTACCTACCGCCTGTGCGGGATCGCGCCCGGTTTGATGCCGCGAAGGGCTGGGATCCCCTTGATCTGACGCCAGCTCGGTCGCGGCGAGCAGCGCGGAGCTCCGCCGGGCCTGGTTGGCGCTCCTGGCAGGATGCCCAAGTGAGCCTTATCGCGGAAAACCGATGATTTTCTGCGATACCATGGAAAGCGGCCAGGGAAGACGCGCCGGTCCCGCCGGGCCACTCCGCCTGCTTTTCTGCGATAGGGAGAGTGAGCCAGCCATGGGCACCGTGCACCCGATCCGCGACCAGAGCCACATGGCGCTCGGCAGCGCCGTGGAAGCGTTCCTCGTCACCCTCGACCACCCGGAGTCCTGGGGCACGCGGCGGGTGTACGCCTCGACGCTGCGCGCGCTGCGGGCGGAGTTCGGCGACGCGACGGACACGGGAACCCTGGAGCCGGGCCACGTGGCCGCCTGGTTCACCCGGCAGTGGGGGCAGGCCGCGCCCGCCACCTGGAACCGCAACCTTGACGCGATCCGCTCAGCGCAGCGCTACTGGCAAGACCAAGGCTGGATGAAGGTCATCGACCTGACCTCGGCCCTGCGCCGGCGCCAGCGGGCCGCCGACCGCTCCCGCGCCCTGTCCCGCGCCGACGTCGAGCGGCTCCTCACCCGCGAGGACATCAGCATCCGCGAGCGCACCCTGTGGCGCCTGCTGTACGAGACCGCCGCGCGCTCGGCCGAGGTGCTCCGCCTCGACGTCGGGGACCTCGACCTGCCCAACCGCAAGGCGAAGGTCCGCCGCAAGGGCGGCGCGATCGACGTCATCATCTGGCAGACCGGCACCGCCCGGCTGCTGCCGCGGCTGCTGAAAGGCCGCAAGGCCGGACCCGTGTTCCTGACCGACCGCCGGGCCCGTGTCCAACTGCCGCCGTGCGATATCGACCCGGCGAGCGGCCGGGCGCGGTTGTCTTACCGGCAGGCCGAGGACCTGTTCAAGGCAGCGTCCGGCGGCGCGACCCTGCACCAGCTGCGGCACAGCGCGCTGACCCACGACGCCGAGGCCGGCGCGTCGACGCCGATGCTGATGGCCAAGAGCGGCCACACGTCGGTCGCCTCGCTGGCCCTGTATGCGCGGCCGTCCGCTGAGGCACTGGCCCGCTGGCAGGAGCACAACGACCCAGCCCGGCGGAGGTGAGGAACTGGCGGCGAAATTCTTGCTGCGGGAGCACTCTCTCTGACCTGCGTCGTTGTGGCAGTGATCGCAGTAAATTCTATGAACGAAGCCCGTAACCTTCAGTTGAAGCGCGAGCATGGCAACGCCGCGACCCAGCCGGATCTGTGCCGGGGCTGGCCTGGCTTTAGTCGAGGCCGTCGCGTTCTGCCCATTCCAGCAGGGTGTCCAGCGAGTGGGCGGAGCCATCGATGCCCTGGTGCAGATCGCCGAGCTTGGCGAAGCGGGCGGGCACCGTGGCGATGGTGAACTGGCGTGGGTCCACGTCGTCGATCTCGTCCCAGGTGATCGGGGTGGACACGGTCGCCTCCGGCACGCCCCGCACCGAGTAGGCACTGGCGATCGTGTGGTCGCGGGCGTTCTGGTTGTAGTCGACAAAGACCACGGTGGGGTCGCGGTCCTTGCGCCACCAGGTGGTCGTCACCTCACCCGGCGCGCGGCGTTCGACTTCCCGGGCGAAGGCATGCGCGGCCCGCCGCAGGTCGGCAAAGCCCCACCGTGGCTCGATCCGGACGTAAACGTGCAGGCCATTGCCGCCAGAGGTCTTGGGCCACCCGGCCATCCCGAGTTCGCCGAGTATCTCGCGCACGATGCGGGCGACCCGGCGCACGGTAGCGAACTCGCAGCGCGGCATGGGATCCAGGTCGATGCGCCACTCGTCCGGCCGCTCGGTGTCGGCCCGGCGGGAGTTCCACGGGTGGAACTCCACGGTCGACATCTGCACCGCCCACACCACGCTGGCCAGTTCGGTTACGCACAGTTCGTCGGCGTGCCGACCATAGCGCGGGAAGTGCACCCGCACCGTCTCCAGCCACGGCGGCGCGCCCGGCGGAACCCGCTTCTGGTGCACCTTCTCGCCCGCGACTCCGGATGGGAACCGGTGCATCATGCAGGGCCGCTCACGCAGCGCGCGCACGATGCCATCGCCGACCGAGATGTAGTAACGGACCAGGTCGAGCTTGGTCTCGCCGCGGGCCGGGAAGTACACCCGGCCCGGATTGGAGATCCGCACCGACCGGTTCCCGATCTCAAGCTCCACGTCCCCAGCCATAAGGAGAAACTAGCCGGAACAGGGTAGGCCCGAACCTGCTGCCCAGAGGACATCCGATCAGGGCAGCGGCGACCAGCGCGCCGCGCGCTTCTCGAAGAATGCGTCGATGCCCTCGTTGTGATCGGGGGAGGTCTCGGCCTCGGTCACGGCGCGGTCCGTGGCCAGCCAGCCCTGGCTGTCGAGCTCAGCGGTGGCGGCATGGATTGCGCGCAGAGACGCGCTCACTGCCGCGGGACTGTTCGCCGCGATGCGGGCGGCCAGTGTGACCGCGTCGGTCACGGCACGGCCGGGTTCGCTCACCGCATCCAGCATGCCGTATCGAAGGGCTGCGTCGGCACCGATGGTGTCGCCGGTGAGGAGCAGCCGGACGGCCACCGCCCGGGGCAGGGCACGCGGACCGCGGAAGAGCGCCCCGCATGCGGCGACCAGGCCACGTTTGACCTCGGGCAGGCCGAACTGTGCCGTGGTGGAGGCTACGACCAGGTCGCAGGCGAGGACGAGTTCGAACCCGCCGCCGAACGCTACGCCCTCGACGGCTGCGACGACCGGCTTGCGCCGCTCGCGGCGGACGAGTCCGTACTCTCCACCGTTCGGCGTTGCGGGGCTTCGCGGTTCCTTCATGTCGGTGCCAGCGCTGAAGACCCGGCTCGTGCCGGTCAGGACGGCGACCCGGAATACCGGGTCCGCGTCGAATGTGTCGAATGCGGCCGACAACTCGTCGGCCATTTGCTGGTCGATGGCGTTGCGCTTGTCCGGCCGGTTCATCGCAATCAACAGGACATGGTCACGGGCCTCGGTCCGGACCCTCGGCTCGGCGCTCACCTCGTCATTGTCGCAGGCACCGCACTCGTAGACGCCATCGGGCGGGCAATTCGACCAGTACGCCGCGTCCGCAGATCCGGGAGCCTGAGGGCACTTGCTACTTCTCCCGTGTGGCGAGAGCGGGTACTTCCCGCTGTCTGAAACTTGCAGTTCAGGGCATGATCATCGGATGCCTGCACCACTCTTCGCCAACAAACCCGAGCGCTGTCCGTACGGGCATTCGCTTGCTCCCGGTATGCCGCAGAAAATCTCGTGGCTGCCGTGCATCTGCGACCCGGCCAGGGAAGCCGCCGAACGCGGCCGGGGCATGGGCCATGTGACGCTGTGGCGCGGGGCGTGCAGCGCCGGGGACCACCGGGACACCAGGTTCTACGAGTCCCCGCACCAGGTCGGCCACAAGCGTCCGCTCAGCGGCTGGGCGACGCGGCCGGACGCCTGAGCGCGTCGGACACGACCGCCAGGGCGACGGCCACGGCTGCGGACCGGTCCGCCGTCGCCACGGTGACCACGCTGATGATCTGCCGGGCCGTGCGCGCTCACGACGCTGGCGGCCCTGCTCGATGCGGCCTGCTCGGCTGCCCCGGCAAACTCGGCCGGATCGGGAAGGTAGCCGCCATCCCTGGCCACGGTCACGGTGACGTCGTAGCGGCTGGGTGGCTCGTTCATACCTGGCACCGTAAGTCCGGCATCGGACATTTCTGGCCGGAAGAGCTTGTAGGGGTAAGCAACTGTGACTGAGCACCGAGTTTGGCATTTGGGCATCGAGCTTGGCATCCGCTTCGTTCGGTGGGTCGGATCACAGTTCCAGCGCCAGCTTCCGCGCTCAAACGAACACAAGCGCCAACCACCCTGCCCAGTACGTGCCAGGCTTCGTGCCCAGACTCGCCTAAATGGCCATGTCGCTGGAGTTCGAGATGCCGAACTCGGTGCTCAGTCACAGCAACAGTCGGTGGGTTCCTGAGTTTGCCGATAGGCGCCCGGCGGGGCCGAATGGGGCCCGGACCAGGGCCTGCGGAGTTGGCTGGCTGCCGCCGAGTCATCCTGATCTTTCCTCAGTCTCCGTGAGATTATCTTGTCTGGGACGATGACTCATCGTCTCTGGTGAAGTTGACAAGGCGCGGGGTTGGCTCTGTCCTTGGTGCGCGCTCCGCGTGATCATTGGGTGTCGGCGAACGAGGAGGATCTCGCTGAACTCGAGACCGACGTGGGCGCGCCCGTGCAGATATGCCGGATCGTAGATGCGGTGAGTCCGGGCCACTGGCGCGTCCGACTTCGTGCTGGCCGGGCGCTGCCGAGTCGCAGCCGGGTACTGTACCGACAAGCACCTCGGCCAGCGACCCGCGGTGGCTTCCAGCAGACCGGTCACACTGGGCAGGCATAAAGGCCGGCTTCGGGGTTACGTCGATCGACATCATCACGCTGGGTGACGGGCCTGTCAGGGAGAACGCGCACTGAGCCGCCCAATCTGGGCGGCAAGTCGCAGTCGGCCGACATGCCGTCCGAGCCGTACCCGAACAGCTGTTCTGTTGCGCCAGTGTGCGCCAGCACTTACCGCCGGACCCCATGTGCAGCCACAACGGTGGGTGGGCATGATGGCGTCGGGCGGGCGGCACGAAAGCTATGGCCGGAAGAGTGATAACGGGCCGTTATCACTCTTGGCGGGCTGATAAACGAGTACGAGCGGGCGGCATGATGATCACCACCAAATCCAGGACGCTGCAGGTCAGGGGCCATGACGCGGTTTCGGAACCCTACACGCGCCGCTCGCCGCCGCAATCTGTCCTCCAACGTCAACGACAGGCGCTCACGCCGCACTCTTTCTCAACAGGATGAACGACATCGGCAAAATCGCCACCTTGTAGCCGTCCTCTGTGAACATCATTATCAACGCTTGTGTGTCCTCGAGAGAACAGATACCCGTCATCAGGGAGCCTACTGTCGGCTTGCTATACGAGATGATGAGTGAATTCATATTGGGCACGGGGATTGTCAGGAGCATTGGGTCGAACGCGCCTGGCACCTCGGCGACTACCGACATTATGAGTTCATGACACCTTTCCGGCGCCGTTATTTCGGGCTGCTTGAGACAATTCTCGAAATACCAGCAGTCTTTGGCGGCCTGCGACACGCCGAATCCTCGTACCAGCATCTCGACCGCCTCTTGGTTGTCTCCTATAGACAGTCTCTGGCTGACGCCGGGAGGCTCCTGCACCCCGGAATTTCGCTTGAACCAGGTCATAACTCCGCTCCTTCGCGTATCCGTGGTTCTTTTTATGCTCGCTGGAGCCCAAGGCTAAGGGCCGTTCGTCCCTTTCCGGGGGGTCATCGGTCGCGTTGGGTAAGCTGGTCTAACCTCAAACTTTCGTGATCTTGCCGGTGCGGCTGCGGGTTCTTACTGATCTTGTTTTGGGTGGCTGCTGGCGGCTTGGGCATGCGGATAGCCCCGGGTCGCGCCGGGTAGGCGGAGTTCCACGGGCCCCTGGTCGTCCTTCCTTGATCGCTGGGACATGTTCGTGCTGGTTATCCAGGGTTGGGTAGCTGCTGGAGGCGGGTGACGGCGTCAGCGAGATTCTGTGCCTACGGCCAGGTTGCGGCGAACCGCAGCCGCAGTTCGCGGGCGTGGCGGGAGAGCCTCCCGGGGATCGATAGCAGGCAGCCGGAGTCGTTTGGGTTCCCAGCGGCGGGCGGTATGGGCGGGCAGGGCGAGCATTTGCGCCCAGGTGAGCAGGTCGGTGGCGAGCGCGATGAGCTGGCACCAGATCTTGTTCGGGCCGTAGCCGGCGAACGTTATCTTCAGCCGCTGAACCGCTGTCCGTGACGTGCATGAGGCGGTCGTCGGGCGCTGCGGCTGCCCGCCGGGTCATGCCTGCCGTAGCCGAGGCGATCATCCAGCTCGCCTTCCAGGGCGCCCTCGATGACCATCTTGGTCAGCTTCCCGAGCAGGCCGCTCTCACCGGTCAGCTTCAGCCCTCCGGCCCGGGCACGCTCGGTGAGCTCCCGCAGCAGCTGCTCATCAGCCGCCGACAGCCCGCCCGGCTCCTTGCCGGCGTCCGTGGTCACGTCTGCCATCTGGTGTCTCCTCCGTCCCGGAAGTTACGCTGGATGTGCCGATGTGTCACGATCAGTCATGATTGATGCGGTAGAGCTTGTGGGGACTGTGTTCTCAGGGTTGTCTGCGCTGGTGATCGAGGATGTCGAGAACGCAGGCGAGGGGATCTGCGTCCGCGCGAGGACCCCGGGCGGGTCGGTGGCCTGCCCGGGGTGCGGCGCGGAGACCGCCCGCGTCCACGGCTATCACGAGCGGACCGCGGCGGACGTGCCGGTCGACGGCCGCCGCGGTCCTGGTCAGGGTGCGGGTCCGCCGGATGCGCTGCCCGGTCCCGGGCTGCCCGCGACAGACCTTCCGCGAGCAGGTCCCCGGCGTCCTGGACCGCTACCAGCGGCGCACCACGCGGCTGACCGGGCAGGTCAGCGCGGTGGCCCGCGAATTAGCAGGCCGGGCCGGGACGCGCCTGCTGCCGGCATTGGGCATCCTGGTCTCCCGGCATACCGCGCTACGGGCCCTTCTCCAGATCCCCCTGCCCGCGCTGGCGGTGCCGCGGGTACTGGGGATCGACGACTTCGCGCTGCGCCGCGGCCTCGTCTACGCGACCGTGCTCATCGATGCCGAGACCGGCCGGCGCGTCGACGTTGTCCCCGGCCGCACCGCCGATGCCGCCGAGGACTGGCTGCGCGGCCATCCCGGGGTCGAGGTCGTGTGCCGTGACGGGTCGGGCGCCTACGGCGAGGCCGTCCGCCGGGCGCTGCCCGGCGCGGTCCAGGTCAGCGACCGCTGGCACCTGTGGCACGGCCTCGGTGAGGCCGTCCGGAAGGAAGTCGCGGCGCACTCCGCCTGCTGGGCCGGCATGGCCCCGCTCCAGGCAGGCAAGCGCGCCGAGACCACCCTCGAGCGCTGGCAGCAGGTCCACGACCTGCTCGGCAAGGGCATCGGCCTGCTGGAATGCGCCCGCCGCCTGGACCTGGCGCTCAACACGGTCAAGCGCTACGCCCGCGCCGAGCGGCCCGAACGGCTGCAGCGCACGCCGCAGTACCGGCCCACGCTCGTCGACCCCTACCGCGACCACCTGCGCAGGCGCCGGGCCGAGGATCCCGCCGTCCCGGTTCAGCAGCTGCTGCGGGAGATCCGGGAACTCGGCTACCAGGGCAGCTCTAACCTGCTCGTCCGCTACATCAACCAGGGCCGGGTGGAGGGCGACCGGCCGCACCTGTCACCCCGCCGGGCAGCGCGGCTCCTGCTCACCAGGCCCGCCGGCCTCACGGCCGGCCAGCACGAGACGCTCGCCGGCATCACCGCCGCCTGCACCGAGATGACCGCCCTGGCCGGGCTCATCAGCTCCTTCGCGGCCCTGCTGACCCCGGACCCGGGCAACGTCGGCCTCCTGGCGCAGTGGATCACCGCCACGCGCGCCGCCGACCTGCCCACGTCCACACCTTCGCCCGCGGGCTCGACCTGGACATCCAGGCCGCCACCGCGGCGCTCACGCTGCCGCATCACAACGGCCGCACCGAGGGAATCAACACCAGGACCAGATGCTCAAACGACAGATGTACGGACGCGCCGGATTCGCCCTCCGCCACCGCATCCTCCTCGGCTGAGGCTACGAACCGTCACCACCGAACGTGCGACAGAGCCGTTGAAATTACAGTCCCCACTCCCAGCCTCTGCGTCGAGTTCTGAAGCGGTACAGGCTGCTGTGAGCACCGTGTTTAGGGTGGTGGGGTGAAGGTGGGGTCGGGGTCTTCGGAGCCACGCCAGAGGTAGGCGGTCAGTTGCTGTCCCTGGCGGTGTTCTTGTTTGGGGTTGGTGGGGTAGGGCCAGCGCAGCTGCTGGTAGAGGGCGGTGCGGTGTAGGTCGTAGGCGGCTTCGATCAGGTCAGCGAAGATCTCCGCTCGGGGTGGCGCCCAGACGGTGACCGCGACGGCGGCCACACCCAGCCCGAGCGGCAGGGCCAGCGGGGCCCATACGGTGAAGACACTGAACAGCAGCCCCCAGATGGCTGCGGCCACCGCGCTATCCAGCGCGGCCCGGGCCGCGATCAGTTCCCGGCGGGTGGAGTCGGAGAGCATCAGCCACAGCCGGGGCCAGACCGCGACCGCGTCTAGGCCGTACTTGACGGCTGGCCAGGTCTCCCCGGCGCGCAGAATGTTGCCTACCTTGGTCGGCAGGTAGCGGTTGGGTGTGGCGGGTCGGCGACGCTGCTTCTGGTCCAGGCGGGCGAACGTGGCCAACTGCTCGGCGGTTGCGGTCGCCTGGGCCGACGGCTGCATGTGCCGGGCAAGCTCCTGCCAGGCGATGTCGTCCTTGATGGCTTGATCTTGGATCCGCTTGATCAACCGGGAGCGCAGCCGGCCCAGCCACGACGGCCAGTAGCCCTCCAGCAGCCGCAGCATCGGAGTGGTCAGGCGATCGACGATCACACCGGAGGCAAACACGGCCAGCAGCACGGTCAGCAGGACCGCAAGCTGGGTGACGTTGGTCTGGCGGTCCAGCCAACCGGTCAGAACGCTCAACTCGTGCAGGCCGCCGCGGTGGTAGGCCCAGGCGAGTAGCCCGCCGAGCCAGAACACTAGCGCGGGCGCGGCCACCGTCGCCCAGCGGTCGGCCAGCCTGCCACTGACCGCCTCCCAGAACTTGCCCAGCATCTACGGTCCCCCTGATCAGGCGCGGATCAAGTCGCGCCCGTGGGTGGGGCACAACGGAACCGTCACCCCGACCGCAGGCCGGTACCAGATGTAGTCGTCTTTGGGGCAGAGGTACTTGCCGACGTGCACCGGTCCGACGTTGCCAGCGATCAGATGTGTGCCGGGTGTGCCTCGCTCGGCCGGACACTGGTAGCCCGGCTGTAGGCCGGGTGGTCGGTAGTGCGGCTCGTCGGCCAGCACCTCGGTCACAAAGTCCCTGGTGGCTGCGTGTCTGGCTAGCAGCGACCACAGTGCTGGGATGACGTTGTCGCCGCGGCCATGGGCTGCCAGTAGCTCGGCAATCTCGTGGTCCACCTGGTCGGCGGCCGGCCCGACCAGGTCTGGCAGGTAGGGGCGGATCGCCCGGGCGGCCTCCAGCAGGCCTTCGCGATCCACATCGTCGTGGTCGCTTCTGCCATTATCCATCTCGTCCTCCCTGAAGTGGCGGTCGGTACGGTCTCGGAGCTACACCTGGCGGTGCCGAACGATCAGATGAGTCAGGCGCCGTTGTGGAGGTGGGCGGCCCAAATGGAGGGTTTCCGGGGAAGGATAGCGCGTAGTCGGCGGGTGGCTTCGTGTAGTGCGTCGGCGGCGGTTTCGGCGGTTCCGGTGGTGGCCAGGGTGGTGTAGATGGCAGTGGCGAGTTGGACTGCGGGGCGATCGCCTACGGGCCAGAGAGTTGCGATGACGTGCCGGTAACCGGCCAGATGGAAGGCCGCGGCGAGATGAATGGCCTCGTCGGCGAGCCGGGGCCCGGTGCGGGCGGTCGCACAGGAGGACAGGAACGCCAGCTCGGCGTCCTCGAGGCGGAGGCGGGTCAGGTCGAGCACGGTCAGCGGACGGCGCTGATAATCGGCCACCAATAGGTGGCTGGCCGAGGGGTCGTCGAGATAGCTAGCAGCATGGCATGCAAAGTGCACCCACTGACACCGCAGCAACGCCGCGCGAACGCTGTCGAACTCCGCCCGTGCATTGCCTGGGCGCGTTGTGGGGTCGATCAGCCGGGCGGCCTCATCCCGAAGTAGATCACCGTGCAGGATCGTCACCCGCCCCCGAAACAGCTCGCGCAACTGGGCGGCCTCATCCACCACTCCGGGCAGATCCTGCATGGCGGGGGTGTGTGGCATGGCGACCACCAGAAGCTGCGTGCGTTCCGTCGTGGTGCCACCCCTGTCGGCGTGCGTAGGGGAGGATCGGCGAGCGTGGATCAGTGCCCGGAGCGTGGGGGTGTAGGAGGACACGACCCGGTCGAGCACGGTCTGGGGGGCGGAGTCGAAGCGCGTGGCGTGGTGGCCGGCGGCGTGCAGAGGCAGGAACGAGAGCAACCCGGACGGGACCCACCACAGCCGTGGCCAGCTCCCGGCGGGGGCTGCATTGTCGGGCGGTTGGGTGATGCCCAGCCGCTCCAGCACTGGGTCGGCGATCGTGTCCCATAGCCAGCCCAGGATCTGGGTCAGCTCCCGCTCCGCTCGGTCCCGCCCGTCTCGACCGGCACCGGGATCGTGGGCGTCGTTGAGCGCGGCGAGGAATGTCACCGTCCGGTCGCGGACGGTTTGGGGAGTAAGCGTCGGCAATGGCATCACCAGCACCCTACTGGTGGTGAGCAGCAGGGCGTCGGAGCGGATGTCGGTGACGTTGAGCAGCACCACCGGTCCCTGTGCTGCGGCGGCCAGCAGCTCACCGACCGGAAGCGGCAGCAGGAACCGGTCGAAACCCTGCTGGGCGCGGATGCGGGCGACAAGCTCATCGAAGTCCTCGGCCAGCTCTCGTCGGCGATCGATTTCGCGGCCCACCGCGGCCGGATCCGCGCGGCCCGGATCCGAGGTCCCGGCCGCATGCGAAGCGGCTGGTGCCTCGCCGCTGGAGTCGGTGACGCTGTCGAGCTCGTCGCGGAGCCGGATGAACTCGGCGGCCAGCTGCGGATGCCGTTCGCCCAGGCCGGTGAGGTCGGTGCGAGCGTCTAGCGCCTGGCCGAGCAGCACCCCGCGGCCCTGCTCCCATAGCGCGACCGCCCGGTCCACCTGGCCGGTCTGCAGGCAGCAGGCCGACGCCTGCGCGCCCAGCCCGGCCAGCTCGCCCAGCCAATACTCCTGATCGGGTCGCGTCAGGCTGCGCGGCGCGACCCGGGCCAACAGCCCGATCGCCGCCGCAAATCCCTCCGCCGCCGCCGGCCAGTCCTCCCAGCCCGCCGCCACCCGCCCCCACTCGCGGGCGGCCCGAGCCCGGAGGCTTGCCGGCGCGGTCTTGACCGCCACCGCCGCCCGAAGCGCCGCGAGCGCCTCGTCCCGGTCGTCCGCCGTCCCGGTGCGCTCGAACTGGCGCTCCAGGGTGACTCCGAGGTTGGACAAGATCCCTGTGCGGTCGGGGCGGTCGGCGGGTGTGGCGGCTACCGCGGCCTTTCCGACCTCGATCGCCCGGTCCAGGTCGGCCAACCCGCCGAGACGGTCAAACCGGGTGCGCAGGGCGGCCCCGAGGTTGGATAGGTACGCGGCGCGGTCGGGGTGGTCGGCGGGTGTGGCGGCTACCGCGGCCTTTCCGACCTCGATCGCCCGGTCCAGGTCGGCCAACCCGCCGAGACGGTCAAACCGGGTGAGCAGGATGCCTCCGAGGTTGGACAGGTACATGGCGCGGTCGGGGTGGTCGGCGGGTGTGGCGGCTACCGCGGCCTCGCTGACCTCGATCGCCCGGTCCAGGTCGGCCAACGTACTGAGACGCTCAAACCGGCGCTGCAGGGTGCCTCCGAGGTTGGACAGGTACATGGCGCGGTCGGGGTGGTCGGCGGGTGTGGCGGCCACGGCGGCCTCGCCGACCTCGATCGCCCGGTCCAGGTCGGCCAACCCCCCCAGACGCTCATAACGGGTCCGCAGCGCGACCCCGAGGTGGGCGAGGTACTCAGCGCGGTCGGGGTGGTCGGGTGGGGTGGCGGCCACGGCGGCCTTTCCGACCTCGATCGCCCGGTCCAGGTCGGCCAACCCCCCCAGACGCTCATAACGGGTCCGCAGCGCACCCCCGAGATTGGCCGGGATCCGGGCGCGGTCGGGGTAGCCGGGTGGGGTCGCGGCCATCGCGGCTTCGCCGACCTCGATCGCCCGGTCCAAGTCCGCCAGCCCACCCAGACGCCTAAATCGGGTCTGTACGCCGACCCCGAGATTGGTCAGGTACTTAGCGCGGTCGGGGTGGTCGGCGGGTGTGGCGGCTACCGCGGCCTCGCCGACCTCGATCGCCCGGTCCAAGTCCGCCACCCTGCCGAGACTATCGAACCGGGCCTGAACACCGAATCCAAGGCTGGCCAGGCGGTGGGGGCGGTCGGGGTGGTCGGCGGGTGTGGCGGCTACCGCGGCCTCGCCGACCTCGATCGCCCGGTCCAGGTCAGCCAACCCCCCCAGACGGACAAACCGGGCCTGCAGGGCGCCCCCGAGGTTCGACAGGTACGCGGCGCGGTCGGGGTGGTCGGCGGGTGTGGCGGCTACCGCGGCCTCGCCGACCTCGATCGCCCGGTGCAGGTCGGCCAACCCGCCCAGACGGTCAAACCGGGTGCGCAGGGCGAGCCCGAGGTTGGACAGGTACATGGCGCGGTCGCGGTGGTTGGGTGGGGTGGCGGCCACCACCGCCTCGTCGACCTCGATCGCCCGGTCCAGGTCGGCCAACCCGCCCAGACGGACAAACCGGGCCTGCAGGGCGGCCCCGAGGTTGGACAGGCGGCCGGCGCGGTTCGGGTGGTCGGGTGGGGTGGCGGCCACCGCGGCCTGGCAGACCTCGATCGCCCGGTGCAGGTCGGCCAACCCGCCCAGACGCTTAGACCGGCGCTGCAGGGCGGCCCCGAGGTTCGACAGGCGGCCGGCGCGGTCGGGGTGGTCGGCGGGTGTGGCGGCTACCGCGGCCTCGCCGACCTCGATCGCCCGGTGCAGGTCGGCCAACCCGCCCAGACGCTCAAACCGGCGCTGCAGGGCGGCCCCGAGGTTGGACAGGACCAGGCTGCGGTTCGGGTGGTCGGCGGGGGTGGCGGCCAACGCCTGCTCGCCGACCTCGATCGCGAGGGTAAGTGTGCCAGGATCGCCGCTACCCAGCGCCTGCTCAAGGAGTTGCGCGGCCCGGTCGGCCAGCGCCTCAGGGCCGTCCCCGGCGTCGGGTGGGTTGTCGTAAAAGTATCGGCGGACCGGGTCCGGGACCGCGTTGGGCTGCTGGCGGTACACTGGCGTGAGCAACTGCAGTGCGGCGGTCAGGTCTTTCTGGTTCTCAGAGGGATCGAGGGCGAGGTAGCGGCACCAGTGCAAAAGGCCCGCCGCGTGCAGCACCTGCAGATCAGCGGTCGGTTCGGCCACTGCGGCCAGCAAGGCGGCCACATCCTCGACGGCGTCCTTCGACAACACCGCGCTCTTGTCGTTGTCGTCGGCGAACCGGGCCAGACGCGCGTACACTGCGGCGAGCAGGCGCTGACGTTTTCTCAATCTCATGGCCCCTCCAGCCGAACGGGAACGGTCGGAACAGGTGGAGTAACGTGCAGCCGAGTCGCCCTTATATCTAGGATCGCGTGACCACCGCGGGACGCCAGGGCCGTTCGTCCCGTCACGGCACTACTGGGTTGGATGTCTATGGTGATTGCCGTGCTTGGGTGATCCTGGCGCGTGCCCAGCGGCGGGAGGTGCGTCCGAACATCTGGGCGAGCTTGCGTTCGGAGAGCGGATTCCCGGCTTGCACGCTGAGCCGGTACGCGGCCACCGCCGCATAATTAGCGGCATCGGCTTCGGGAACCCCGTCACGATGCTGCTGGCTGTCAGCGGTGGCGGCTGGGGCGGGACGCGCCGCTGCGCGGCACGCCGTATTCTCGCAGCGGCGCTCTGCCGGTGACTCGGGTTCCGGCGTCCCGGTAGTGTGGATGAGCCAGACCAGGAGTTCATAGGAGCCTGCGAGGCTGGCTGCTGGCCAGGCTGCGACGACTGCTCCGATGGGACCGTGTGGCCAGCCCTGGGTCATGTTCGCGGTGAGGGTGGCCGCGATGCCCAGCCCGAGCAGCCAGCGGGCCAGGGCGGGGACCGGTATCCGGTGCCGTGCCGCGTAAACGATGACCATGCTGGAGGCGTACACCAGGCCGTCGATCGTGGCTGGCTCCAGCAGGGCGGTGATCCCGCTCTCGCCGTGGGCCCGGACGACGGCACGACGTGCCCGTCCCCGGCCCGCTGGCCGGCGCTGTCCTCCAGCTGATCAGCGACGGGCGCAGCTACCGGGGCGTCGGTTCCCCGCCCGCCACCGCCTGGCTGTTCCCCGGGCACCTGCCCGGCCGCCCGATCACCCCGGCCAGGCTCGGCGAGCGTCTCCGGCGCATCGGCGTCCACGCCCAGACCGGACGCCGCGCCGCGCTGCTCGATCTGGCCGCCCAGCTCCCCGCCGCGGTCCTCGCTGACCTCCTCGGGCTGCACCAGACGACCGCCGCCAAGTGGATGCACCAAGCTGGAGGCGACTGGTCCCGCTACGCCCAGGCTCTGCCGCCAGACCGCGATCACCATCGCACCCGATACCGGCGCCCGCTACCGCCAGGACCTGCCCTACGGCAGCCCGGCCTGGCACAAGTGCTACGCCACCTTGCGCAACACCATCGAAGGCCTCAACGGCTACGCCAAGGACACCGCCCACCAGGCCCTCGCCCAGCCAGCCCGCCGCCGGGTCCGCGGCATCGCCGCCCAGTCGGTCTTCACCGCGCTGCTGCTCATCGCCGCCAACATCCGCAAGATCCGCGCCTGGCGAGGCCTGACCCCCGGCGACAAAACCGCCATCGCCCGCCGGGCACGACGGCGCCGGACCAGCCAGCGCGACTATCTCCCCGACGGGTAACACGCGCACAGCACCCAGCGCCACCACCGATCAGCGACACCCAGGCCGGACAGCCACGCCCTGCGGGCCGACGCCATGACAACAGCACCGCCAGAACCCGGCAAACAGGACGGCACGGCCATCAAAGCCAACGTCAGCCCCTGCGGCCATACCCAAAAAGCGGTCACCGAAGCAGTTCTGTCGGTACGACACCGGCAGTTCTGTCGGTAACCCTTAGTGGGTTACCGACAGAACTCTGGCGGCCTGCGGTTACGGGGGTTCCGCGGAGGGCTGTTCCCGGGTTAAGCGGGCTGATCTCCCGGCGTTTTAGGTGGTCTGGGGTGGTTTGGTCCTCGGACTGGCCGG
>Ga0208565_1000988_pt1 | contig 18135 bp, 13 predicted proteins | sample Sb_taG_7_FD_187706 | JGI IMG/M metagenome (GOLD analysis project Ga0208565, IMG submission 187706) | Peat soil microbial communities from Weissenstadt, Germany - Sb_50d_2_FS metaG (SPAdes) (version 2) | ecosystem: Environmental > Terrestrial > Soil > Wetlands > Peat | place: Germany...
TTTGCATAAGCCTCAACCAACCTGGGCACCATCATTCTTGGTGGCATTTTCAGCGTCTTCGCAGCACCGACTTCGAGCCCGGCCGGATTCTGGAGCGGCGTCGCCGGGGCCGCCATCGGCGCCCTCATCGGAATCCCGTTCGGGCCGCTGGGTATCATTCTTGGAGCGCTGTTCGGCGCACTCGTCGGCTGGGTCGTGGGCGGATTGCTCGGCACGCTGGGCCACTGGCTCGCCGGCCTGTTCGGGGAAGCCAGCAACTTGCTCATGAAGGAGTACGTCGGCCCCGACGGGTCAGGCGCGGTCAATCTCGGCGGCTACAAGGCGCAGTCGACGCCGTTCGTCGCCAGTGATGGCTTCGTGTACTTCCAGGGAACAGACAACACGCTCTGGAAGGTAAGCAAGACAGATGGCACCGGGACCTCGCTGGGGGGCTATAAGTCGAACACGGCGCCGGTCGTCGGCAGCGATGGATACGCGTATTTCCAGGGGACCGATGACACTCTATGGAGAGTGGATTCCGCGACCGGCTCCGGCGCAAAGGTCGGCGGGTACAAGACGAAGAACACGCCGTGCGTTCCGGGGGACGGCTACATCTACTTCCAGGGCACGGACGACAAGCTGTGGAAGGTGCCGACATCCGGTTCCGGAGGCGTGAACCTCGGCGGCTACAAGACGAACTCCACACCGTGGGTCGCCGCCGACGGCTACGTATACTTCCAGGGAACCGACCACACGTTCTGGAAGGTGATCTCGACCGACGGCTCTTCGGGCAAGCGCGTCGCTGGCGCGGAAATCGATTCGATGCCGTTCGTGCCGGGGGATGGCTTCGCATACTTCCAGGCGCACTGACTTGCACTACAAACCTTGAAAGGCTCAGGACTTTTCTGGCCGGTCACGCTCGGCGCGCCTGTGCCGTGCCAAAACTCGCACGCTGGCTTGAGCTGGTGGTCTCTGTGCCGTCAGGCTGCTCTCCGGTACTCGCTGATCAAGCCGTGGACGACGTGCGTGCGCTTGATCCTGCCGGTTATATCGACCGGCTGGCCGGGTTCGTGCAGCGGAGGTCGTTGATCCTGCGACTGGTGCGGCCGGTGTTCGTTATAGTGCCGCGCGTACTCGGCCAGGATCCGCCGGAGGTGTCGCTCGCCGTAGATCAGCAAGTGGTCCAGGCACTCGCGCCGCAGTGTTCCCACGTACCGCTCCGCAAAGGAATTCGCCCGCGGCGACCGGAACGGCGCCTTGATGATCCGCACGCCATTACCGGCGAATACGTCATCGAAGACGGTCGTGAACTTGCTGTCGCGGTCACGGATGAGGAACTCGAACTGGCCGGCGCGTTCACCGAGGTTCATGAGCAGGTTGCGGGCTTGCTGGGCGGTGCATGCCCCGGTGGGGTGCGCGGTGACGCCCAGGATGTGCACGCGGCGGGTCTGGATCTCCATCACGAAGAACATTACGTACAAGCGCTTGAGGAACACGGTGTCGACGTGGAGGAAGTCACATGCCAGGATTTGGGATGCCTGGGAGGCGAGGAACTGCCGCCAGGTCGGTGACGTCCGGCGCGGCGCGGGGGCAAGGCCGGCGGCGGCCAGGATCCGCCGGATGGTTCCCGCGCCGATGCGGTGCCCGAGGCTGAGGATCTCGCCCTGGATGCGCCGGTGCCCCCACCGCGGGTTCTGCCTGGCCAGGCGCCGAACGAGTTCGCGGCTCTCCTCCGGGACCAGCGGGCGTCCGGTGGTGTTCGGGTAGGTCCATTTGTTCTTGACGATTTGCCGGTGCCAGGCGAGCAGGGTGCCGGGTGTCACGACCCGGTGAAGCCGAAGGTGCCGGGGCAGCAACCGGGCGAGCGCGGCCATCACGGCGCGGTCGGCCCAGTCCGGTTTCGGGCGGGTGACCTGGCGGCGGAGTACCCCGATCTCATGCCGCAGCACCAAAATCTCCACGTCTTTCGATGTGCTGCTCCGCGCGAGCAACACCAGCCAGCCGAACAACCGGATCATAAGCAGATAGGCGAGGCGGAAGAGCATGAGTGCCGAGGATAGAAGACCAGCTCAGATGCTCTGCGCGAGTTCTGGCACGGCACAAGCCGCCAACACCATCATCCGTAAGCGCCGTCCTGCACGGTGCGCTCGGCTATGCGGCCGAGGCCGGGCTGCTGCCGGACAACCCGCTGGGCAGCATCGGCTGGCAGGTACCGCAATCGTCAGCAGCCCTCGACCCCGCCGTCGTGGCCAGCCCCGCCCAGGTCAGCGCACTGCTGGATGCGGTCGCCCGGACCCAGCCGGAGATGACCGCCTTCTTCGGCTGCCTGTATTACGCCGCGCTTCGCCCGGAGGAAGCCGTCGCCCTGCGCCTCGCCGACTGCCTACTGCCCAGCTCCGGATGGGGCATGCTCCGGCTAGCCGCGGCCACGCCCAGGACCGCCTCCGCATGGACCAACAGCGGCACCAGCCATGAACAGCGCGGACTCAAGCACCGGCCGGACGGGGCGATCCGGATGGTCCCGGTCCCTCCGGTGCTGGTCGCCATGCTCCGTGCCCACGTCACGGCCTACCGCACCGCACCCGACGGGCGGCCTTTCCGGGGAACCCGCGGCGGGCCGCTCAGCGAATCGGTCTACGGCCGAGCCTGGCACTGCGCCCGCACTCTCGCCCTCGGGCCGAGCTAGGGCACCTTCGGTGCCACGTCTTTGACGTTAGTCCTGAGTATGACGCCGGGTAGTGGTGCGGGGTGCCTGGCGGGCAGGCCAGAGTGCGGCCAGGCCGTGGGCTGCGGACCGTGACGGGATGTCAGGCCGCGGTAGGGACGCGGGCCCTGATGATGTGGCCGGCGGCGAGCTGGTCAAGGGTGTCGAGCGCGGCGGCGAGTTCGGGTGGTGCGTTCGGCCGGCCGGGTGCCATCAGCGGCCGGAGGACGTGGTCGTAGACCCTGGTGTAGAACTGTGCGAACAGCAGCCCGTCGCGGGTGAGGGTGTAACGGTTGCGGCCGGGGAGGCGGCGGATGAGGCCGTTGCGGGCCAGCCGGGACAGGTCATAGCTGGCCTGGTTCATGCTGTAGGGGCGGTGCAGCAGGCCGGTCATCAAGCCGCGGAGGGTCTTGTTGGTGATGCCGGTGACCGTGAACAGCATGGCGGCGAGGGCGCCGGCCAGGGCCTGGACTCGAAGGTCGCCGAACCGTAGCGCGGGCGCCTTCCTGCCCTCCCCGGTGAGGGTGGGCCTGGTGATCCGCTCAATGACTGGACTCACAAGTACCGTGCCCTGGCCGGCGGTTTCAGTGTGCAGCAGGCGGGCGTTGATCGCACGCGCCTTGGCCTGCAGTTCGGGCAGGTGGCCGAGCGTGCGGCGGCAGCCCAGGTCATCGGGTGAGTTGATGACGGTCTCTATGCGCAGTGCGACGCCGTCTTTCAAATACTGTTTCACCCGGGAGTTCTTGTAGAACACGTTGATGGTGACCATGTGGCAGTACCGGTCGATGGCGGTCCGGAACCCGCCGCCCGGCGGCGGGGCGGCCGGGCGGCCGAGCCGCTGGCCGCGGCGGAACAGCAGCTCGACGTTCTCCGGCCGGCCCAGGTCCATGTTCTCGCACAGCAGCGCCTCGAAGAACGCGCGGGCATGGACGTCGTCGTCGAAGACCAGGGTGCGGGAGATCTCGATCTGCCGCATGGACAGCTCCCACCAGTACCCGCCGTCCCGGTCGGCGTCATCGAGCGGGAGCGGGATCCGGGCCATCCACCGCTGGAACCACACCTGCACCGTGCCGGGGCCGAACCGGTCGCAGATGGCCTGCAGCGCGGCGGGGTCCTCGCAGGAGGCGAACCCGTTGGACAGCGCGGTGAAGCCGATTCCGGCCGCGGCCGCCTGCCGCTTGGCCCACTCGTGCCCGTTCACCCAGACCTTGACCGGATACGGGAAGTAGCTGCAGATCTTGATGAACCCCGGCCCCATCTGCTCATCGAAGATATACACGTAGAACACCGACACCCGGCGCTGCTCCTTGGTGAAGGAGAACTGCGGGCACCGGCCCGGGTCGGTGGCCCGCTTACGCGCGGTCCACACCAGCTGGAACTCCTGGGCGCAGCCGACGGCGACCACCTGCGACCGCCCGGTTGCGGCGCCGGCCTGCAAGTACGGGGCCATCACCTCGGCCTTACGGTCCCCGGCCTTGAAGGTGACCACCGGGATGCCGTTAGCCCGCGCCCAGTCCTTGATGCCGCGGCGGAACTTCTCCCCGATCGGCTCGAACAACGCCGGGGACACGATCGGCTTGCCCCGGTGATCGTGGAAGAAGTACACCACGCCGCCGGGAGTCTGCAGCTTATTCACATAGCCATTGAGATACAGCCGGTCCAGGCAGGAGACATCCAGCCCGACATGACCGGCCACCATGTCCGCGGCCGTCACCACCGCCGGCCCGGCCGCAGGAGGCCCGCAACGCTCCACTGTGATCACCCTCAGCACGTGTCGTTACGGTCTGAGAATGAACCCGCGGTCAGCTCCGCGCGGCCGGAACCACCAAACTCGGCGGTCCGAGGCGCAGCCTCTCTGGGGCACCGGCCGGAATCTCACCAGTGGCGACAGCTCGGCGATCGAGACGATCATCGCGACCCTGTTCTTCGACGGAGCAACGCTCCTGCTGCTGTACGCCCTCGTCGTGATAGGGCGCCACACGTCGTCGAGGCAAAGCCAGCGGATCTCCGTGCCCGCTGGCGCAACTCCGGGCGGAGTCCGCCGAACACATCATCCCGATGGCGGTATCCACGGAAGCGCTCGTCGCGGTGCGAAGTAGGCGCCGACGCCTGTTGACCATGGGTGCAAGTGTCGCTAACCGGTTGCCGACCGCCATGCGCATCGGCGTCGTTCAGTCGCCGGGGCCAGGGCGGGGCCCGCGGCTATCCCGGGTGGACTAACCACGTGATGGTCGGGCCTTTGCCGGGCCGTAGCGGCGGAGGGTGGCTCGCACCCCTTTGGCGTCCGGGGCTTTTAGCCGCTGGTAAATGACCAGGGCCTGCCGGAGTTTCGCGGTACCTTCATCTGTTTGTCCTTCCTGGAGGAGGGACTTCCCGATGCCTTCCAGGGCACGCGCCTCCTGCAGAGGTGCCCTTATTTCTTGAGCTATTCTGAGTGCCTGCTCATACTGCGCACGCGCATCGGCGGGCGAGGATGCCAGCCGCAGCTCGCCGACGTTGTTGAGCGTTTCCGATTCGCAGTTCCGGTCTCCTATACCCCGGTACAGCTCCAGCGCCTTCGTCAGGCTGTCGTCGGCGCTCGCATAGTCGTTGGTCAGCCGCTGCACCATCCCCAGGTCCTTGAGGGCGCTGGCTTCGCCGTGCTTGCTCTCGATGCGGTGGTGCAGCGCCAGGGCCTGGTTCAGGTTGTCGGCGGCGGCGGTGTAGTCGCCCGTCAGCCGCTGCACGATCCCCAGTTCGCTGCGGGCGTTGGCCTCGCCGCGCACGTCGCCGATGCGGTGGTGCAGCGCCAGGGCCTGGTTCAGGTTGTCGGCGGCGGCGGTGTAGTCGCCCGTCAGCCGCTGCACGATCCCCAGGTCGTTGCAGGCGTTGGCCTCGCCTAGCTGGTCGCCGAGGCCACGATACAGCTCCACGGCCCGGGTCAGGGCCGTGGTCACGGCGGCGTAGTCGCCCTGCAGCCGCTGCACGATCGACAGGTCGCTCAGGGTGTCGGCTTCGCCGCGCGGGTCTTCCAGATCGCGGTACAAGGCCAGCGCCTGGTTGTGGTTGGCGGCGGCGTCCTGGTACCTGCCCATTGCCTGCTGCACGCCGCCGAGGTCGTTGAAGGCATTGGCCTCGGCACGCCGGTCGCCGACCCCCTGTGCGGCGGCCAGGGCGGCCTGCTGCAAGGTAAGGGCCTGATCCCAGAAGCCTTGGACCCTCAGGAAGCCGACCATCGCAGCCGCGATTCCGATGACGTACTGCGGTCGCGAGGTGACGACAGCGCGTTCGGTGGCGGCGGCGACGAGGTTGAGGCGCTCCGGCTTGAGCCATTCGATGGCTGCTTCCCTGGTCGGCGGCTCAGTCATCCAGGCTGGCCCCTCGCCCGGCACCGCCGCGAGCGTATGCCGGGCGAGGTAGCGGCCGGCGGCGTTCGCGGCGTGCAGGTAGTAAACGAGCAGCCGGTCGACGGCGCCATCGTTCGGATTCAGATCGGAGGCGGCCCGAGCGCGTGCATACTCGCGGATGAGGTCATGGAAGCGGTAACGACGGTAGGAAGGCTGGTCGATGAGGTGACAATCGAAAAGGTCCTGCAGGAGCCTGGAGGCGGCGCTGGGGTCAGTACCGTCGAGTGCGGCCGCTGAGTAGACGTCGACATCGGTGCCGGGATGGAGCCCAAGCCGGCAGAAAAGACGCCGCTGTGGCTCGGTCAGACTGGTGTAAGACAACTCGAACGCGGCTGCTACCGAGTCGTTCTCGGCATAGATAGCCGCTGCGCGGTCGGCGGCCGAACGGAGCTCCCGCACCTGGTCGGCACAGGTCCAGGGGTTGTTCTTGAGCTGCCCGGCCACCAGGCTGATCGCGAGCGGCAGGCGGCCGCACAGCTCCACTACCTGGGCCACGTCGGCGTCCGAGGGCTCCAGGCCGGGGCGGCCGGCCAGCCGGACGAACAACTGCGCGGCCTCTTGCGGCTCCAGGACCTCCAGCGGGATCGGCGTCGCCTCGCTCAGTCGGGTGAGCCGGTGGCGGCTGGTGATCAGGACCAGCGTCCCGGCATCGCCGGGGAGCAGCGGCCGAACCTGATCGGTGTCGAGCGCGTCATCCAGCAGCAGCAGTATTTTCTTACCCGCCAGGGTATCGCGCCACTTTGAGGCCCGCGCTTCCACGTCCTGGGGGATCTTCTTGGCGGGCACCTCGAGGTAAAGCAAGAGCGCCGTGAGCGCATCGGCGGGCTTGACTGGATGGTGCCCCGGAGTGTGGGCGTAGAGGCGCAAGAAGATCTGCCCGTCGGGGAATCGGTCGGCGAGCTGGTAGGCGGCGTGCACGGCGAGCACCGTCTTCCCGACCCCGGCCATCCCGTTGATGACACGAACCCCCGCCGCACCTGAAGGCACCTCGGCCGACAGTGCCTGGGTGGCTCGGTCCAGCTCGGGCTGATGTCCGACGAACGAGGCGACATCGGGCGGCAGCTCGGTGGCCGCGACGCCCGGCGTAGCGACACCGAGCCCGGCCGGGCCAAGCGGCGGCGAGTAGGGCTCGATGCGCAGGTGATAATGGGCGATCGCGATGTCGATGGCGTACTTGAACGGGCGGTCCTCCCGGTCGAGCTGCTCCTGCCCGGCCTTGACGGCCTGCGCGAAGGTCAGTACGCCGCCAGATCGCTGCTCGGCCTCGGGCACGCCGCGGAACTGCTGACCGAGCGACTCGCTGTGGGCGAACCCGGTGCACTCGACCGCCAGATATGACCCGTTGCGGATCAGCTCCCGCAGCGCGTCCACGTTCTCCATCGGACCGTCAACGAAAAGATCCAGCTCAGGCCGGTCGTAATCGTCGCGGTTCCGGATGCCGCGGTTGAGCGAGACGGCCGCCAGGGCGTGGCCGTCCATGACGATCAGCAGGGGCAGGAGCTCGTACGTGAGGCACAGCCCGCAGAACAAGACGGCCAAGTCCAGGCAGGTGCCCTCCCTCGGGGCGGTGAGCACCTCCGCCGGGGTGCGGATGTACTGCAGCGCTTCGGAGGGGTGGTACTTCTCGAGGGCATAGCGAATGTCCTGGTCCTTGAGTGCGTCGTAGATCGCCTGGGTGACAGTGCGCCGTCCGTCGGGCTCACCGAGCGCATCGTGGGGGTTGATCCCGTTGAGCGGGAGATAATTACCTGCCTCGGAGGTGACGTACCTCGCCAGTGAGATAGCTTCTGCCCGCGGCCATTCCGGCCAGATCGGCATCCGCCCGTCATCCGGCATGTTCGGCCCTCCCCGCGATCTCGAACAGGTCATGCACGGGCGGCGGTGCCCCAGGACCGGCTTGCGCCGTGCGCACTTCGGTCCGGTAGAGCCCTGGCCCCAGCCCGGTTAGCTCCAGTGACCAGCCATCGTCGGCCTCGGTGAACTCGCGCGCCGCCACCGGATCCCCGGCCGGTGCATCCACCGGCTCGATCCTGGCGAGCAGCGGCCCCACCGACCGTTCCGCGTTTATCAGCCGGGCCCGCAGGATGACCTGCTCATCCGGCAGGTACAGATCATCCAGGTCCAGGGCGACGGCGGCCGTTTCCTCGGCGACCGGGTCCTCCTGCGGCCCGCGGACCTCGCGCAGGCCGCGCGCTTGCATCTGCTCAAGGCGTCCTCGCAGGTCGTTGAGGATCGCGCGATTGCATTGCAGGGCGCCGTGCCGCTCGGGCGTGAAGGAATCCCGGTAGGCATCCGATAGCTCGATGGGAATCGCCGAGGCACGCGGCACCGTCCCGTCCCCGTCCGCCAGCAGCGGATCGATGCCGGCCGGCGGCTCAGGACCAACGGTCAGGTGCCCGTCGGTCAGCACGGCCGACTGCATCGTGGGCTGGCGGGTCCCCACGACCGGCACGATGACGTAGCCGTGGTCGCGGTAGCCGGGTTCCGCCTGGTGCTCGTTGACCTTGGCTTCTATCTCCCGGTGGAACTTCAGCGCGTCCGCCGCCTGTTCCCGCCCGACTCCCGTTATCTCATCGGCCTCTGCCACACGGGTGTATTCGCCGTCCACAAGCAACGCCTTGTAGATGGGCAGCAGCTGATACATCGCGGGAAATGACCGCATCACCTCAGTGAGATCCACGAACAGCTTCTTGTACCCGTTAGCAAGGAAGTTGAGCGCGTTCACCGAGCCCCGGTACGGAGTCCCGAAAGTTATCAGTGCCTTGCAGTTCGGCCAGCCTTCCAGCACTTCCAGGTAATACCGGGCGACCAGGCCGCCCATACTGTGCGCCAGGAAAATGACGCGAGCGTTCTTATTGCCGCTGTATTCCTGCCACTGCGGCAAGCGTTTGGAAATCAGGCTCTTCAGCAGCCCGGCGTTAATCCGGTTATCAAGCCGCCAGTCGTAGGGGAACTCGATGAAGTTGGCGGGCCGCTCATCCCAGATTGAGCCGGGCCTGGTGTCGAACGCGCCGGCTACCATCTGCGCCATGGCCGAGTAGCCATCGATCTTGACCAGCCCAGGTACCACATGGGCATCTGGCATTACCCTAGTCGCGACAATCCCATTGTGATCTGCGCCGCCCAGGGCCAGTTGCCGCCGCCAGTCATCCCTGCTGGCCAGCAACCGCCCGGCCGCCTGACCTGAGATGGCCCAGACGTCCTTGCCGTCCTTCTGGAGCACACTGCCCGTGATCCCCGGCAGCAGCACGACCATGTCCCTGAGTAGCTTTCCCCCCACTTTTCCCCCCACTCGCGCCGACCCGAAAACATTGCGCGTGAAACAGCGTGCGGCAGCGACAGGTGAAAGTCAAGGGTTGCGTCAGGCCGATGCCTATTCGCCCGCGGCAAGATGTGCATCCGCAGCGACTATCGCTGCGAAGCAGCCATTTTCCTCAGGCTTGCCGTGTGAGCTGCGCCGAAACTGACAGGTTGACGAGCCGGCGCACCAGGAATCCGGGCACGCGTATGCCCCGCGAACGTGGCGCGGGTACACGCAGGGTCGACGGTCCAAGTGCCGGCGGCAGGCCCGGCCGGAGGCGGTTCGGTGCGAGCGGCCGCGCAGGGGCGCGAGGGCCCGGACGGTGGGCGTGTACGACGAGACGACCCGGTCCAGGACGGCGCGCCCGTCGCCGCGGTAGCCGACGGCATGCAGGGGCAGGGCGGCTAGCGGCCCCGTAGGGCACCACTGGACCCGGGGCCACGGCCGGTCCGGACCCGGCGGCGACACGTGCGCGAGCGTCTGCAGGATGGGGTCGGCTACCGTCTCCCACAGCCATTCCAGGGTCTGGCACATGTCGAGTTGTGCCTGGCCGGCATCGTCCGGGTGGTACGCATTCGCCGCTGCCTCCTGGTCGGTGAGTCCCGGGAGCGGGACGACGCGAACCAGATGCTCGTTGTCTCCGTCGAGGATGAGTGCGTCGCACCGCTCCTGATTGGTGAAGATGATGACGACGGGGCCGTCGGCCGCCGCTGGCTGGAGGCTGCCTGCCGACGGCCGTTGCCAGAAGCCCTCCAGGCCTGGAACGATCCGGATCCGCGCCAGCAACGCGTCCCAGCGGGCGGACGCCAGCCGTCTCGCTTCGGCCGCTTCGCCCCTCGACTGGGGTGGTACGAGACTAGGTCTCTCCGGTTCCGCTGGGGCCGTCCGGTCGTCCATTGCCGCCATCTCGTCCCGCAGCCCGGTCAGCTCACGGGCCAGGCCCGGGGCGAGCTCATGCAGTCCCGGCAGCTCGTCGGTCACGGAAAGCGCCTCGGAGATCAGCAGGCCGCGGACCTGGCCGCGCCGGACCCTGTCCGTGGACGTCCGCGGCAAACCCGACGGCGTCTCACGACGTTCCATGCGGCGGCAAATATCCCGGTCACGGCTCCGACAGCCGCAACGATGGGCGTCAGCCAGTCGAGGTCGGTCGGCGCAGAAGAAATTCCTCTCCATTCGAGTCGGCGCGCATAGCCCGGCAATCAGTAGGGGAAGGAACCGATGAGGAGCTATCGCCACGCATGGCTGCGGAGTCAGCCGTCCCGTGAGGCGTCGCCGTCATTATCGCCGCCATTGTCCGCACGCTGTCGCGTTACCGGCACTGACCCATCGGAAGCCGTCGCTTGTGTTACCGGCTCCTCTTCCGCCTGCAGCGCGGCGTCAAGCGCCATGTTGTGGGCCAATTTTTCCCGGAGACCTTCTAGCGCCACCGCATCAATCATGGGCCCCGCCATATTGATAGATTGATGGATGCCGAACACGACATCGATTCCTGGCGACGGCGCGCCCGTTGGCGCGACTTGTACAACCGGCCCGGGCACAGGTCCCCGCGCATGCTGCCACCGTGCCTTCCACCAGCTCACCTGCCAGATCTGCCACCATGGAGGTTGGTACCACAAGTCACGCCGGCAAGCCTCGGTAAAAGCCTCCATTGCGCGCGTGAACTTGTCTGCCTCCTCGTCCGTCAGCGCTTCCCGGCGGGCGAACGCCGCGTCGAACGATTCGCCGACGGCCCTGCGAAGCGCTTCTGCCGCTTCTCTCGGACCGTCGTTCCCAACGAGCCGGACCTCGTACAGTTACGGCAGCTGTAGATCGTGATCTGGGTCGTCCGGCTGCAGGTTGCAGCCCGGCATGGTCCGGCGGCGGGTGGCGACACGGCGCTGCTGGACGGCGGAAATGCGCGGAAGTCAGCGCGGCTGCCGTGATCATGCCGGTTTGTGGAACAGGACAATCACACAACAACCGCTGAGGTCACGGTAGACCATGATGGGCATACGGGTCTGCTGCAGGACCTTCTGGCGCGGATCGCGCCGTGTTTCGCCCGGCGAGAGACCCGCCTCACCTGCGGCGACATGATTCGTCGTGGCCTGCTGATGGAGCTGGAGGATCACAACTGCTGGAGTATCGCCGAGGCGGTCGGGCACCAGGACCCGTCCCGGCTGCAGCATCTGCTGTCTCGCGCCCGCTGCGATGAGGAGCAGATACTCCAGGCAGCGGCGGACTGGGCGATCGAGCACCTGGCCGCCGGCCACGATGCCGGTGATGCGGTGCTGATCGTGGATGAGACGTCCGACGTCAAGTCATCCACCGACTGCGTGGGCGCGGCCCGTCAGTACTGCGGGACCGTCGGCGGGATCGCGTTGTGTCAGGTCGCTGTCACCCTCACTTATGCCACCCCGGCCGGGCATGCCCTGGTCGACCGGGCCTTGTACCTGCCGGGCGACTGGGCCGCCGACGAAGAACGCCGTGAGCTGACCGGCGTGCCCGATGAGGTCATGTTCGCCACGAAACCGCAGCTGGCCGATGCTCTGCTGGCCCGCGCCCACGACCGCGGTATCCGCACGGCCTTCGTCGCCGGCGATGAGGTGTACGGCGGCGCGGAGCTACGCCGCGGCATCCGCGCCCGTGGCAGCGGCTACGTCATGGCGGTGCGCTCCAGCTACATGGTGACACTGCCCTCCGGCCGCCGGATGCCCGCGAAGACAGCCGCCGGGCTGGTCAAACCCGGTGCCTGGCAGCGGATGCGCACCGGCTCGGCCACCAAAGGAGCCAAGGACTACTACTGGGCGATGATCGCGGTCCAGCCCGACGACACCCCCGACGGGCACGGCGACGGGGACAGCGTGCTGCTGCTCCGCCGGCACCGCTACACCGGCACCGTCAGCTACTACCTGTGCTGGAGTCCGCGCCCCGTCCCGCTCACCACGCTGATAGCAGTGGCCGTCACCCGCTGGAAGATCGAGGAAGATCACCAGCTGACCAAACAGGCCACCGCCCTGGACTGCGGCCAGGTCACCTGCTGGACCTCCTGGCACCGCTGGACCGCCTTCAGCCTGCTCGCCTACGCATTCCTCGCCGTCGCTGCCATGTGGCAACGCGCCCGAGACGGTGACCTCACCACGCTCGGACTGATCCCGATCACCCTGCCTGAGCTGCTGCGACAGCTGCGTGACACCGTCATCCCCGCGCCCCGACGCGACCATGCGCACCGCCAGGCCTGGACCCTGCGGCGACGCCGCCACCAGTACCAGGCCCAGCAAGCCCACAAACGCTGGCATACCTATGCGGACACGCCACCACGACCATAACGATCTACAGCTGCCGTAACAGTGCCAGGGCCAGTTCGGTTGTCGCCTTTATGAACGCGTCGATATACGGCTTTCGTTGATCCGGAGCAAGCCCCATCGCTTCTGGCGAGATACGACTGTCACGGACCTGCATGACGTACACGACAACCGCTTCCTGGAACCGCCTGTATACCTGGCGGCGCTCATCCCGGCCGCGGGCGTAGCTCGCTGCGACAGCCGACCCGATCTTCCCGGCCGCATTCGCCCCAAGACTAAGAGGGTCCGTCATGTACGCAAGTACATCAGCAGCGCCCGGCACGTCGGGTGCGAGGTCCGCCGTGGACCCTGTCCGTGGCCGTCCGCAGAAATCCGGCGGTGTCTCACACCACTCCCAGGGAGCGGCTACATTACCGCGCGCCCGTAACACGGCGACTCCAGCGTCACAGAGCCAAGCAAAGGAAACAGCCGCCACAACGGGATAATTCGCAGATCAAAATCACTATTCGCATTTATTAACGATATTGATTCGAACAACGAAGACAAAGAGAGAGGCTTTACAGCCCGTACGCTCTGCCCGCGTTACCCCCCGCTGACCAGCGCATACGCCGTTCGAGGCTCCGTCCCGGGCCGGCGCCGTCCGCTATGTGTCCGTGGGGACCGGGTCTGGTCCACGGACGGGGTCGGAAAAACCCACGGACGGGGGCGGTGGGAGCGGTTATACCGACCGTCTGCCCGGCTTCTTGCCTCTGACCTGCCATTTCAGGAGGCCTGCTCGGTGTCGTCGTCGTCCTCGTCACTCGGGTCTGGCTCGTCGTCGCGGATGCCGAGGGCTTCGGTAATGCGCTGGTTGGCGGCGGTGGCCTGGCCGTCGATGCAGTGGGCGTAGATCTTGAGCAGGACCGCGACGCCGTGCCCGGCACGGCATGCGACCTCGGTGGCGGGCACCCCGGCGTTCAGCCACAGCGAGACGCCGGCGTGGCGCAGGTCGTAGGGGCGGCGGGCGAGCGGGGAGCGCTGCTGGGCGGGGGTGAGTGCCGCCTTGCGGGCCTCGGTCCACACCTCGTTGTAGCCGGAGTCCTGGAGGATGCCGCCCCGGGCGGTCTGGAAGATCCGCCCGTCGAGGGTCGTGCCGAACCTCTTGATGTGCGCGCGGAGCAGCCGGACCAGGACCGGGGGGATGGGGATGGTGCGGGTCTCGTTGTCGGCGCGGTGCTTCAGGCCGCGTTCCTGGCGGGCGGTGCCCTCGTCGGTCCAGGCCCGCCCGGCCCGGGACGCCGAGGCCGAAAGGACGATCCGCCCCCACCCGGTTCTCGGCAGGTGCAGGTCGTCCTCTCGCAGCATGACCCCCTCCGACGGGCGCAGCGCCGCGTAGTAGAGGCAGGCGAAGAACGCCTTCAGGTGCTCTCCCCGCTGCCCCAGCCGCCCGACCTCGGTCAGGAGCGTCTCGGCCTGGGCGGGGCTGACGACGACCCGCCGGTCAACGCTCTGGGCGACGGCCGGGGCGGTCCACTGGATCCGGTCGACCGGGTTCGAGCCAAGGTGCCCGAGTTCGACGGCGTAGCCGAGGGCGTTGTAGAACACCGACCGCTTGCGCCGCTGGGTCGACCCGGCCGCCGCCTTCCCGGCCAGGGTCCTGGCGCAGGCGGCCAGCGCCAGCCGCACGGTCGCGGTCTCTTCCAGGTCGGTCATCGGGAGGGAGGCGCGTTCGACCCAGTCGAGGGCGGCGGCGATGTGGGGCGGCGGGGTGATGTCGCGGGTGGCGGGGTTGAACGCCCAGTTGAACAGCGCCTGCCGCAGCACCCTCGGCTCGGGGGCGCCCGGCTCCTTGCTCGTGAGCGCGACGGTGACGGTGACCAGGGCCTCGGCGACCGACCGGCGCGAGACCGGGGCGAGGTTCGGCCATTTGGCCTCGGTGTAGGCGCGAGAATGCTCGTACCAGGTGATCACCTCGTCTTCGGTTGTCTCGGCTTCGGGCAGGCCAGTACGGGGGTTGAAGGGCCGCCCGTCGCGGACCGCGTCTTTCAGGTCGGTGAGGAACCCGTCGGCCAGCGGGCGGGCCTTGAACGACTTGCAGTGCTCACGGCCGTCGACCGCCCACCGGACCCGGAACCGTGCGGTGCCGCCGTTGCCGATCCTCTTGATGTCCCAGAACCTGACGTCGTAACTGTCCATCTGCTCCTTGCTCCTGTCCGTCTTGCGTGTCCTCTTCTTCCAGGCGGCGCAGCCACGCCGTGAGCGCGCCGCGCCGGACCCGTACGCCGCCGCCCGGCAGCCGCACGACCGCCGGGCCGGCTCCTCGCCGGCGCCAGCGGTAGAAAGCAGCCCGGGACACCCGCAGCTCGGCGATCACCTCATCGATCGTCAGCAGCGGGCCATCCGCGGTGCCGGGTCCTTCGGCCGGGGTGGCGGGGGGCCGGCCGGGAGCGGTTTGCGTTCCCGGGGTCGGCCCGTCCGTGGGTCCGGGTCGACGAACGCTCCGCTCCGGCAGCCGCGTCAAGCCCGGCCCCCGCCCGGCCGGCGACGGCGGCCGGGCGGCCAGGGCTGCCGGCCCGGGGAAAGGAAAGAGGAAGAAATGCCGTACGGGCGGGCCGACGAGGGCATGCCTGACTGAGGGCAGTGCGCTGCGCTGCCAGAGGGGTCTGTCATGGGCGGGTTGGCCCCGCGTGCCGCCGCATTATCCGCTTACTAGAGAAATCCGGTTTTCAGGGTCTTTTTTCACGCGCTCCCGGAAAATCGGTTCGGACGCGATAGGGACACGAGTCACGGCGCTCGCCGGGGAGAGCCACCAGCACCAAGCGGAGGCCGGCGCAGGTACACGCCATATACAGGAACATGCCAGGTACATTCGAGCGCTGACCTGCGGCTTCCCGGCGCGGTCCAATGTCCGGGAAGCCGGGGCGAGCACGGCCACACGCGGGCCGAGCGCCGGGGATAGCATCGTGTGCGGCTGGCCCCGCTAGCGCGGCGACGTGGCCCCGTACAGCGCCGGAATGGCCGCAGGATGACGGGACGCCGCGAATCGCGTCATGCCGGCGTACAGGCTTCGGGCGTGCAGCCGTCGCGTCCCGCGCCCAGCCCTGCTGGACGAGCCCGGCTTACCGCGTCCTGAAGGCGGGGGTCAGGGCTGGCTGGCTGAGCATCACCGATGCCCCGGGCGGTGTCCTAGATTTCGAGCCAACGGGAAGTACCGCCGCTTTCGGTCTTCGCCGCGGTCACCGGCAGCGACGCCGCCGAGACCGACCAGGCACTCGATCCGACGAGCGTCGAGGCCGCGATCGACGCGCATGGAGTGGTTCATCTCTCTAGCGGCGGCCGCGCGTCTGATCTGCTCCGCGGTCGCGTGCTGATCGAGATGTACAACGCGCAGCTCATCGGAACCTGGCGCCGTCTCAAGGTATGTCACAACGCGCGGTGCCACGAAGTGTTCTTCGACCAGTCCAAGAACAACAGCCGAACCTGGTTCGACACCGCCGCCTGTGCCAACGCGCTCAACCTGCGCGCATACCGCGAACGGCGCAAGGCCGCGCGATTTTCTGACCTCAGCGAGCGCGATCCGGGCTGAGCGGCAGACACCCTCGACTAGAGACCCGTCGACATCGTCGCGATCACACTGTTCTCACCGGATTCTTGGCGGGGTGCGGTGACGATGTCGTGTCCGGAGCAGGACGATCCGCGGCTCCGCTCGAGTGCTGCGGGTCAGGGCTGGTCGCCCACGAGAGCGATTGCGCGCGTCTCGGGAACTCCCAGCATCAGCAGGCTCGTGATCGTCGCTGCTCGGGCGCCGAGGGTCCCGTTCGACAGGTCGCTGTCCGCGATGGCGAACACGACGCCGTAGGCAACCTGGCTCAGAATGCCCGCCGGCAGGTGCTGTGCGAACACGTCGCTGTCCTGGCCCCGTTTCACGAGGTCGGCGAGGAGCTCATCGACTGGCCCGAACAGGCCGTGGATCGCCTCGCCGTACTCGCCACGGCGCAGCGCCAACAGCACTCGGTACCGGTGCGCCACCGGCCAGACGCGGGCGATGAATTCGACCCACGTCGCGTCCGCTTCTGCGTCGGAGGCGTTGACTTCGGTGAGCACGGCTGTCACCTCGGTGACGGCCCGTTCCGTGAGTGTCCGAACCAGGTCGAGGCGCGAGGGGAAATGGCCATAGACCGTGCGACGGACGACGCCGGCAGCGGAGGCGATGTCGCCCATTCCGGCGTCGGGGTTCTCTCCCAGCACATCGAGGGCGACGTCGAGGATGCGATCGCGTGTCTCGTTCATCGAGCGCACACGGGAGGACTCGGTGGGCACGACACCATTGTTGCACACCAGTGTGCAATGAAGTAAACTGCACACCAGTGTGCAGCGGAGAGTTGCGCTGTGCTTCGAAGCTCAGGAGAAGAGAAGGCAATGACCGCACCGACGCCGCCGACCTCGACCCTCGTCCGCCCGTTCACCGTCTCGATCTCGGATTCGGAGATCGACGACGTGAAGCAGCGACTGGCCAGAACTCGATGGCCGGATCCGGAAACGGTGGGCGACTGGTCGCAAGGGGTTCGCGTAGAGAACGCCAGATCTCTGGTCGACTACTGGGAGCGCGGCTACGACTGGCGGCGCTTCGAGTCCGAGCTCAATCGCTTCCCCCAATTCCTGACCGAGATTGATGGGCTGGACATCCACTTCATCCACGTCAGGTCCAAGAATCCCAACGCGATGCCGCTGATACTCACGCACGGATGGCCGGGCTCGATCGTCGAGTTCCTGAAGCTGATCGGCCCGCTGACCGATCCGGTTTCGTTCGGAGGAGACGCCGCCGATTCATTCGACGTCGTCGTCCCGTCGCTCCCCGGGTTCGGGTTCTCCCAGAAGCCCACGGAGACCGGGTGGACTGTATCGCGCATCGCAAGCGCGTGGGTGGAGCTGATGAAGCGTCTCGGCTACACGAGATGGGCCGCGCAAGGCGGCGATTGGGGTGCCGTCGTCACCACCGCCCTCGGGGCCATGCAACCTGAGGGGCTTCTCGGAATTCATCTGAACACCCAGTACGCCTTTCCCGCACAGATACCCGACACCTTGTCGCCCGAACAGCGCTACGCCGTGGAGACCCTCGCCCTCTACACCGGCGATCTCGGTGGGGCGAACCACCTTCAGGGCACGAAGCCGGAGACTGTCGGATTCGCCCTGGCGGACTCTCCCGCTGGTCAGGCAGCCTGGATCTACGACAAGTTCCAGTCCAAGACCGACAACCACGGGCTCGCCGAGGACGCCCTCAGCATGGACGACATGCTCGACGCGATATCCCTCTACTGGTTCACCAACAGCGCAGCGTCGTCCGGCCGCATCTACTGGGAGAACAAATCGGGCACTTTCGCCGGCCCGAAGCTGACGCTTCCGGTCGCGGTGACCGTCTTCCCGAGGGACATCCCACGCCTGCCACGAAGCTGGATCGAAGACACCTACAGCAATCTGATCCACTACGGCGAGGCCGACAGGGGC
>Ga0208565_1000990_pt1 | contig 18125 bp, 18 predicted proteins | sample Sb_taG_7_FD_187706 | JGI IMG/M metagenome (GOLD analysis project Ga0208565, IMG submission 187706) | Peat soil microbial communities from Weissenstadt, Germany - Sb_50d_2_FS metaG (SPAdes) (version 2) | ecosystem: Environmental > Terrestrial > Soil > Wetlands > Peat | place: Germany...
GACGACCTGTACATCCTGTACACGGGGGGGACCACCGGCATGCCCAAGGGCGTGGTGTGGCCTCATCGCAACGTCTTCTACGCCCTCGGCGGCGGGATCGACGCGCTCACCGGCGTGCGCATGGACCGGCCCCAGCAGATGGTCGAGAAGGGCCTGGCGGCCGGAGGCCAGCTCACCTTCCTTCCCATCGCGCCCCTCATGCACGGCGCGTCGCAGTGGGCGGTGATGGGCCAGAGCTTCGTGGGCAACCGGATCTGCCTCGTGCCGAAGTTCGATCCCCACGAGGTGTGGGCCCTCATCGGGCGCGAGAAGGTGAACATGGTGATGATCACCGGCGACGCCATGGGCAAGCCGCTCATCGAGGCGCTCGCCGAGCCGGGGGTGTCCTACGACCTGTCGTCGCTGATCGGCATCACGTCGACCGCGGCGCTGTTCTCCCCTTCGGTCAAGGACGCGTTCTTCACGCAGTTCCCCAACCTGGTGATGACCGACGCCATCGGGTCGTCGGAGGCCGGCAACAACGGGGTCTCGATGATCAAGCCGGGGGGAACGGCCATGAAGAGCGGCCCCACGGTGTCCTCGACCGGTGGCACGGTCGTGTTCGACGAGAGCCTCGAGCCCGTGAAGCCCGGATCGGGTGTGATCGGGAAGATCGCCCGCTCCGGTGACATCCCCATCGGCTACTACAACGACCCCGTCAAGAGCGCCGAGGTGTTCATCACCGTCGACGGCAAGAAGTTCGTGATGCCCGGCGACTTCGCCACCGTGGAGGCCGACGGCTCGGTGACGCTGCTGGGCCGGGGCTCGATCTGCATCAACTCCGGTGGGGAGAAGATCTTCCCCGAAGAGGTCGAGGCCGTGGTCCGGTCGCACCCCGACGTCATGGACGCCATCGTCGTGGGCGCGCCCGACGAGCGCTTCGGCCAGCGGGTGGCCGCCATCGTCGAACCCCGTCCCGGCCGGGCCGCCCCGTCCCTCGAGGCTGTCCAGGAACACTGCCGCCACCACGTGGCGGGCTACAAGGTGCCTCGACAACTGCACGTGGTGGACAAGATCGAGCGCTCCCCGAGCGGCAAGCCCGACTACCCGTGGGCGAACACCATCGTCACGTCGCAGTCACCGGTGGGTTGACCCCGCCCTCGTGACGCGCTGAGTATGCCCGTCACGCTCGCCGAGCTCGTGGGCGGGGGCCGGTGCGCCGTGCTCACCATGGAGATCCAACGGGGCGTCGTGGGCGACCTGTCGAGCTTCCCCGAGCTCGCCGCGGCCGCCCGGGACGCGGGCGTGATCGCCAACACGGCCCGCCTGCTCGCGGCGGCGCGCGCCGCGCGCGTCCCCGTGGTGCACTGCACCGCCGGGTTCCGGTCCGATCGGCGCGGCTCGGCCCCCAACGCCCCGCTCATCTCCGCCATGCTGCGCCGGCCCGAGCACCTGGTCGACGGCACACCCGCGGTGCAGCTCGTCCCCGAGCTCGGGCCCGATCCCGGCGACCTCGTCTCGCACCGCGCCCATGGCGTGTCGCCGTTCTTCGGCACCTCTCTCGATCCCACCCTGCGGGCTCTCGGCGTCTCCACCGTGGTGGCGACCGGGGTGTCGCTGAACCTCGGGATCGTGGGGCTGGCCGTCGAGGCGGTCAACCTCGGGTACCGGGTGGTCGTGGTGCGCGACGCGGTGTGCGGTGTCCCCGCCGACTACGCCGACGCGGTGCTCCGCCATACCCTCGCCCTGGTGGCGATGCCGGCCACGGCCGACGAGGTGGCAGTCGCCTTCTCCTGACCGCGTCCCCGTGCGGCGCGGTTCGGTCGGGGCGGTTCGCCGGCGCGACGGGCGCGCCATGCCGGGACCGCCGCCGCGTGTGCCGACCCCGGGGGGGCCGAGGGTGACACCGCAGCGGCGACCCGACCAAGCGCCGGCACCAACGAGGACCCGCCTCAGGCGACAACGCTCGAGCCCCCCGCACTGACGCACAGGGCGACCGGGGACGAGGCTACTTCGTCCGTGGGCGCCATATCCGGGACGCTCGGGGCCACCGGGTCGTGCCCGGTAGTCTCTCGCCCCGTGTCGAGCCGGTCGTCGCGTGCCGTGGGCGGGGACGCGGTCGGACCGTCGAACCCCGCGCTCAAGCTCGTGTTGCGACGCATGCTGTCGTTCACCGGCGTCGACGTCACCGACGCGTCGTCTCGCCGGTCGTGCCTGGTGGTGGCGCCCCATCCCGACGACGAGACGCTCGGTGCCGGCGCGACCATCATGCGTAAGGTCTACGCCGGGACTCCGGTGCATCTGCTGGTGGCCACCGACGGGAGCAAGTCCCCGCCCGGCGACCCGGCCGAGGTGACCGCGCTGCGCAGTGCCGAGCTGGGCGCGGCGTGCGCCGTCCTGGGGCTGTCCGAGAGCGACGTCACCCGGCTCCCCTTCGTCGACGCCGAGCTGGTGGGGAGGGAGGACGCTCTGGCCGGCGCCATCGCCGAGGTGGTGGCCGCCATCGGGCCCGACGAGGTGCTGGTCACCGCCGAGAGCGATCCCCACCAGGACCACGCCATCGTGGGGGCGGCCACGCGCCGGGCCCTGGCCGGTACCGGGATGAGGCTGCTCGCCTACCCCATCTGGCAGTTCGACCGGCCGGTGCTCCTGTGGCACGAGTGGCGCCGGGGGCGCTCCGAGCTGGTGCGCACGGACGGGTACCGGGATCGCAAGCGAAGGGCCGTCGCCGCCTATGGGTCCCAGATGGCCGCTCGCAACGACGACCCCGAGGGCCTCAGGCCGAACTTCCTGCGAAACTTCGACCGGCCCTACGAGCTGTTCTTTCCCGTCACTCTCCCCGTCGCCGATCGGGGGCCGTGACGGCCACGCTCAGGTGCCGGTGCCGACCTGCGCCTCGCGCTGGCGGGTCGTGCTGTGCACGGGGTCCTTGTCGAACTGGGGCAGGACGTGCTTGCCGAAGGTGTCCACGGCCTCTTCGCACAGCTCGATGGGCATGGACGACGACAGCATGCCGAAGCTCAGCTGGTCGGCACCCGTGTCCGCGAAGCGCTGGATGGAGCGTGCCACCTCGTCGGGGCTCCCCACCGCGATGAGCCCGCTCTCGATGTTCTTGTCGATCTGCTCGGGCGTGGAGGGAGGGATGAGGTCGGGCCACACGGGGACCCCCGGCGGGCGGGGGAACGTGTCGAGATAGCGGAAGACGAGGCTCAGGTGGACGTTGCTGTCGATGTCGGCGAACACCTTCCGGGCCCGGCCGCCGTCTTCGAGGCACAGCATCTGCGTGGTGATCATCACGTTGTTGTTGACGTAGTCGCCCACGGGCTCGGCGCTCTCGATGTCCTTCTTGTACTTCTCGATGAGGGGCGCGAACCCCTCGGGCTTGCCGAAGGCGAAGCACAGCACCCCGAGACCCTGCCGGGCGGCCAGCTCGAAGGTGCCCGGGCTGCCCGCCGCCACCCACAGGGGAGGGTGTGGGTTGGTGTAGGGCTTGGGGAGCACGTTCCGGGTGGGCATCGAGAAGAACTTGCCGTCGTAGGAGTAGTCCTCCTCCTTCCACATGCGGACGATCTGGGGCAGGGTCTCGGCCACCATCTCCCGGGTCAGCTCCTGGTCCTCGATGCCGAAGCCCTTCTGCTCGGTCGTCGACGATCCCCGACCGGTGCCGAACTCGAAGCGGCCCTCCGAGAGGTGGTCGAGCATGGCCACCCGCTCCGCCACCCGGGCGGGGTGGTTGGCGGGCGGGGTGAGGTTGAAGATGCCCGACCCCAGGTGGATGTTCTTGGTCTGGGCGGCCGAGAAGGCCATGAACGACTCGTTGGCCGACAGGTGGGAGTAGTCGGTGAGGAAGTGGTGCTCGGAGGACCAGGAGTACTTGAAGCCCGCCGCGTCGGCGGCCCGGATGTAGGCGAGCTCGTCCATGATCCGGTCATGCTCGGCCGCAGCGCCGTGTGCCTGCTTGTACTGGGGCAGGAGGCTGACGGCGTTGAAGATCCCGAACTCCATGGCCAATACTCCTTCTCGCTCGGTGGTCGGAACGTACCATCTTGCCATCGAAAATGCAACGTGTTCCAATATTGGGAACAGGTCGGTCATGCCGGCCCACAGGGGCCCTGACCAGGGCCTCGTGACCCGAACGCCCCATCGAGGACGGCCCCCACCATGGAGACGATCGCCGAATTGCTGCTCGCCCGGGCCGGGGACGGCCGCCCCGGGATGGTGGCGGACGACGAGCGGTGGACCTGGCGCGAGGTGGTCGCCGCCGCCGCCGCCCGGGCCGGGCTGCTGGCCGAACGGCGCGCCCCGGGCCCTTTCCACGTGGCCACCCTCCTCGACAACGTGGCCGAGCACGTCCTGTGGCTCGGCGCCGCCGCGCTGTCGGGGGCGGTGGTCGTGGGGGGCAACCCCACCCACCGGGGGTCCGACCTCGCCCGGGACCTCGCCCACACCGAGTGTCAGCTTCTGGTCACCGACCGCGCCCATCTCCCGCTCGTCGAAGGGCTCGACCTGGGCGCCGGCATCGGCACGGTGTCGACCGGGAGCCCACGCATGCTGGTGGTGGACGATCCCTCCTACCGGGCCGCGCTCGAGGCGCACCAGGGCGCCGCGCCCCCCGGCCCGGCCACGGCCGGGGTCAGCCCCGAGAGCCTCGGCTACCTCATCTTCACCTCGGGCACATCGGGCGCGCCCAAGGCGTGCCGCTGCACCCAGGGGCGCCTGGCCCGCATCGGGACGATCATCGCCCAGATGTTCTCCATCACCGTCGACGACGTCTGTTACGTGTCGATGCCCCTGTTCCACTCCAACGCCCTCATGGCGGGGCTGGCTCCGGCCCTGGCCGCGGCCGCCACCGTGGCCCTCCCCACCGGAGGGCGGTTCTCGGCGTCGGGATTCCTGCCCGACGTGCGCCGCCACGGCGTCACGTACTTCAACTACGTCGGGAAGCCCTTGTCGTACATCCTCGCCACCCCGCCGCACCCCGACGACGCGCAGAACTCCCTCGTGCGCGTGTTCGGCAACGAGGGCGCCGAGGCCGACATCGTCCGCTTCGGCGAGCGCTTCGGCTGCGTGGTCGTCGACAACTACGGGTCCACCGAAGGCGGCGCTTCGGTGCAGCGCACCCCCGACACGCCCCGCGGCGCGCTGGGCCGCGCCCCCGAGGGGACGATGGTCGTCGACCCCGCCACGGGCCGACAGTGCCCGGTGGCCCGCTTCGACGACGACGGCGTGCTCGTGAACTCCGAGGAGGCCATCGGGGAGTTGGTGTCGGCCGGGGGTGCCGGCGGCTTCGAGGGGTACTGGCGCAACGACGAGGCCGAGCTGGCACGCCTGCGCAACGGTTGGTACTGGACCGGCGATCTCGCCTACCGCGACGCGCAGGGGTTCTTCTACTTCGCGGGCCGCGCCGATGACTGGTTGCGCGTCGACGGGGAGAACTTCGCGGCCGCCCCCGTGGCCCGGATCCTGGAGCGCCACCCCGACGTGGTCCTCGCCGCGGTGTACGCCGTCCCCGACCCCGTGGTGGGCGACCAGGTCATGGCGGCCCTGCAGCTGCGCCCCGGTGCGGTCTTCGACGCCGGGGAGTTCTCTTTGTTCCTGGCCGCGCAGAGCGACATGGGGACGAAATGGGCGCCGCGCTTCGTGCGCGTGTGCCCGGCGTTGCCCGTCACCGCCACGTCGAAGGTGCTCGTGCGCACGTTGCGGGCCGAGCGCTGGATGACGGCCGACCCCGTGTGGTGGCGCCCGGGACGCTCCCGCGACACTCCCTTCCAGCTCCTCGAAGTCGCCGACGTCGCCGATCTCGAGGAGGCCGTCGCCCGACGGTGACCGTCGGTGCCCTGAAGATCGGTCAGAGGGAGAGATACGCTGGGGCCGTGGACCGCAGTCACACCACGAGCACGCGTTTCGAAGCGATATCGACGTATCCGAAACGAGCTGGTGGGGGCCTGGTGCTGCTGTTCATCTTGGGCTTCTTTCTTGTCACCGGATTGCTGAAGGCGCTGTGGCTGCACCACGCTCTGACCGACGACACCCTCAACCCCCACTTCAATGACCCGTCGGCGGCTCGGTTCTACCTGTGGCTGGGCGTGGCAGCACCCGTTGTCGTCGCAGTCTCGACATTGCTCGTCGCCCGGTCGGCACGGACACGGGCGGGGAAGGTTCTCCTCGTCGCCAAGATCGGATGCGTTGTCACCGTGCTCCCGTGGGTGGTGCTGATGGCGAGCGGCGTCGCATCCTGACCCGGGGCGCCCGGCGTGCGGTGGTAACTCGAGGTGGCGTCAGCGGCGGTCGACGCCCAGGATCAGCCCGCTGGTGGGGACGCCGGTGCCGGCGGTGACCACGACGTGCTCGGCTCCCTCGACCTGGTTCACCGCACTGCCCCGCACCTGGCGCACGCCTTCGGCGATGCCGTTCATCCCGTGGATGTAGGCCTCGCCCAGTTGGCCGCCGTGGGTGTTGGTGGGCAGTTTGCCCCCGGGCATGATGTGGCCGTCGCGCAGGAACTCCTTGGCCTCGCCCCACTCGCAGAAGCCGAGCTCCTCGAGCTGGTACAGCACGAACGGGGTGAAGTGGTCGTAGAGCACCGCGCACTGCATGTCGTCGGGCCCCAGCCCCGAGGTCTCCCACAACTGGCGGGCCACCACCCCCATCTCGGGCAGGCGCGTCATGTCGTCGCGGTAGTACGACGTCATCATGTCCTGCTGCGCTCCCGATCCTTGCGCGGCAGCCTCGATGACCGCCGGGGCCCGGGCGCCGTCCCGGGCACGCTCGAGGCTCGTGACCACGATGGCCTGGCCGCCGTCCGACTCCTGGCAGCAGTCGAGCAACCGCAGCGGCTCGACGATCCATCGCGACGCCTGGTGGTCTTCGAGGGTGATGGGCTTGCCGTAGAACCACGCCGCGGGGTTGGTGGCCGCGAAGGCACGGTCGGCCACCGCCACCCGGCCGAAGTCCTCGGTGGTGGCGCCGGTGGCGTGCAGGTAGCGCTGGGCGAACATCGCCACCCACGACGCCGGGGTGAGCAGGCCCTGGGGGGCGTACCACGAGAAGTGCGCGTTCTCGGCGTTCGCCACCGGGGCGCGCCCTTGGATGCCGGTGCCGAAGCGATGGCCCGAGCGCTCGTTGAAGGCCCGGTAGCACACCACCACGTCCGCCGCGCCGCTGGCGACCGCCATGGCGGCCTGGTGCACGGTGCCGCACGCCGCGCCCCCGCCGTAGTGGATGCGGCTGAAGAAGGTCAGGTCCCCCATGCCCAGGGTGCGGGCCACCTCGATCTCGGGGTTGGTGTCGGCCGAGAACGTGACGAGGCCGTCCACCTCGGCCGGGGCGATGCCGGCGTCGTCGAGCGCGCTGCGCACCGCCTCGGCGGCGAGGCGCAATTCGCTGCGGCCCGAGTCCTTGGAGAATTCGGTGGCGCCGATCCCGCTGATGGCGGTGGTGCCCGCGAAGCTGTGGTGACGGGGGGACCTCGCGCTCATGACACCGGCCTCATGAAGTGCCCGCACCGTCACGGGGCACCGACAGCCGCACCGTCCCCGTCACGTGGTCACCGCGGCTGTTGGCGCCCCGCACCGCCACTTCCACCACTCCCCGGCCGTCGTCGCGGCCCGGGGGGACCTCGGCGGTGGTGACCCTTCCCGTCAGGGTCATGGTGTCGCCCGGGTAGTTGGGGGCGCCCAGGCGGATCGACACCGACTCGATGCGCGCCCCGGGCCCGGCCCAGTCGGTGACGAAGCGCCCCACGAAGCCGTTGGTGGTGAGGATGTTCATGAAGATGTCGGGCGACCCGCGCTCGACGGCCAGTCCCGGGTCGTGGTGGACGTCCTGGTAGTCGCGCGAGGCGATGGCCGTGGCCACGATCAGGGTCCGGTCGAGGGGGAGGACGAGCTCGGGGAGCGTGTCGCCCAGGGCGATCTCCTCGAATCGCAGCGTGTCGGCGCGCACGGTGCTCACGGTCCCTCCACGCCGGCGCGGTCGCCTGCCACCGACGCCCCTCGTGGCCGCGACCCGCGATCGGCCGCCGAGGCGCGCAGTCGGGTCGCCACCAGCGCCCCCAGGCGGGCGAGCTCGGCGCTCGGTCCTTGCAACATCAGCTCGATCTGCTTGCCCCACAGGAAATAGCGGTGGATGGGGTACGAGACGTCGGCCCCCAGGCCACCGTGGAGGTGCTGGGTGGCGTGCACGACGCGCTGGCCCGCCTCCGACGCCCACCAGTGGGCCACCGCCACCGCCTCGGTGGCGGGCAGTTGCTCGTCGATGCGCCAGGCCGCTTGCCACGTCGTGACCCGGATGGCCTCGGTGTCGATGTAGGCGTCCGCGGCGCGCAGCATGGTGCCCTGGAACGACGACAGCGGCCGTCCGAATTGGTGGCGTTGGTTGAGGTAGGCCGCGGCGCGCCGCACCGCCTCCTCGGTCACGCCCAGCTGGATGGCGCACAGTCCCGTCCGGGCCCGGTCGAGCATCCACGCCACGGCCGCCGCGCCCTGCGCGGGGCCGGCCACGACGTCGGCGGCCCCGACCGGCAACCCGTCCATGTGGAGGTGGGGATGGACCTGGTGGTCGGTCGTCGTGGCGCGCTGCAGGTTCGCCTCCGGGGCGGCGGGGTCGACCAGGGCCACGATGACCCCCGCGTCGCGCTCCCCTTCCACCGCCGCGGGGACCAGGACGCCCGCCGCGACGTGCGCCTGGGGAACGGCGAAGGCGGTCCCGTGGAACCGCCAGCCCTCGCCGTCGCGCTCGGCGCGCACCGTCGGGTGGTTGCGGGCACTGGCCGCCACCTCGTTGAGCGCGGCCGACAACACGGCGTCGCCCGCCGCCACCGCCGGGAGCCAGCGGGCCTGTTGGTGGGGGGTGCCGAACCGGGCCAGGGGGAGCGCGCCGAGGACGAGGGTGGCCCACAGCGGGACCGGCGCCACGGCGCGGCCCTGCTGTTCGAGCACGAGGCACACCTCGGTCAGGCCCAGTCCCGAGCCGCCGTGCTCCTCGGGGACCGCCAGGCCCAGCAGGTTCGCCTTGGCCAGCTCGGACCACAGGGCGGTGTCGAACCGGTCCTCGCCGGCCTCGACCTCGGCCACCCGTTCGGTCCCCGCCATGCCCTCGAAGATGGACGCCGCCACCTCCGCCACCGCCAGCTGCTCCTCGGTGAAGTCGAAGTCCATCAGGCTGCTCCCTGGCGCGCGCCGGCGGGCCGGAACATGGGGATCGTGAGCTCGTCGTCGACGGCCACCATCTCGCCGACCACGGGCATGCCGATGCGCACCTCGGCGGGGTCGACGCCGATCAGGTCGGCCACCAGCCGCGTCCCCTCCTCGAGCTCGACCACCGCGATGGGCAGGGGGTAGTCGAACCCGCCGACCTGGGGGTGGTGCACGACGACGAAGCTGTAGACCGTGCCGCGCCCGCTGGCGGTGACGGTGTCCCAATCGAAGGACCCGCACGACGCGCACGCCGGGCGGGGGGGATGGCGCAGCAGGCCGCATCCCGCACAACGCTGGATGAGCAACGTGCCCTGCCGGGCACCCTCGAAGAAGAAGGCGATGTCGTGGGTGACAGCCGGTCGGGGGCGGAGAGGGGCGTCGGCTTTGGCCCGGGCCTTTTGGGGGCGGAACCGCAGGATGCGGAAGCGCATGGTGGCCACCCGCTCGCCGTGCTGGTCGGTGAACTCGAGCCGGGTGGTCACGAAATGCCCGTCACCCAGGCCGGTGTGCTTCTCGGGGGACACCGAGTCGATGACCGAGGTCACCGCCAGCCGGTCCCCGAGGACGACGGGGCGGAGGTACTCCTGGTCGCAGTTGGTCGCCACCACCGACGTGAACCCGGCCTCGTTGAGCACGGCGAACAGCTGCTCCTGGGCCGAGGGCTCGCCCGATGCCTCTTTGGGGGCCTGCCAGCTCCCCCCCGGCTGCGAGCGGTACCCCCGCATGATCCACGCCTGGAGCATGGTGGGCGGGGCGACCACTCCCGGGAAGCCGTTCTCCCGGGCGGCCTGTTCGTCGACGTACACGGGGTTGTCGTCGCCCATGGCGTCCACCCAGTGCCGGATCATGGCCTGGTTGACCTCGTCGCGCCCTTGGGTGCTCGGCCCGCTGGGCCTGCCCTCGAAGGCGCGCAGGCGCGCCAGCAGCGCGTCGGCTTCGGTCTCCGGCACGACGTCGTGGTGGGTCACCGGCTCACCGCGACGCCCGGGTCATGCCCAGGCCGGCCATGGCGACGATCTCGCGCTGGATCTCGTTGACCCCGCCCCCGAAGGTGTTGATCTGGGCGTGGCGGGCGGTGCGCTCGAGCCGGCCCGCCAGTACCGCGCCGGGCGAGTCCGGGGTGAGGTACCCACCGGACCCCACGATCCCGAGCAGGCGGCGGTAGATGTCGATGCTGCGCTCCACCCCGAACACCTTCACCGTCGAGGAGTCCGCCGGGCTCATCGTGTCGGCGGCCAGGGCGGCCGCCATGCGCCAATTCAGGAGGTACATGGCCTCGAGCTCGGCGCGGCACCGGGCCAGGTCCGCCTGGACCCACGGCAGGTCGAGCACCGACGGGCCATCGGGGGTGGTGGTGCCCGCCGCCCATGTCGCCACCTCCTCGTAGAGCTGGGAGGCGAAGCCGCTCCAGGCGGCCAGTCCCACGCGCTCGTGGTTGAGCTGGGTGGTGATCATGCGCCAGCCCTCGTTCTCGGCCCCCACCAGTTGCTCGACCGGCACCCGGACGTCGGAGTAGTACGTGGCCGTCGTGCGCGCTCCCGCCACGGTGACGATGGGGCTCCAGGAGAAGCCCGGGGAGTCGGTGGACATGGCCAGGATGGAGATGCCCTTGTGTTTGGGGGCGTCGGGATCGGTGCGCACCGCCAGCCACACGTAGTCCGCCATGTCGGCGCCGCTCGTGAAGACCTTGGCCCCGTTCACGACGTACTCGTCGCCGTCACGCACGGCCCGCGTCTGCAGCGAGGCCAGGTCGGTGCCCGCCTCGGGCTCGGTGTAGCCGATGGCGAAGTTGACCTCACCGGCCAGGATGGCGGGGAGGAAGAAGCTCTTCTGCTCGTCGCTGCCGAAGCGCATGATCGTGGGCCCGACGGTGTTCACGGTGACGAACGGGAAGGGGGCGCCGGCGCGTCGGGTCTCGTCGAAGAAGATGAATTGGTCGGTGGCGGGGCGGCCTTGGCCGCCGTACTCCTTGGGCCACCCGATGCCGAGCCAGCCGTCCTTGCCGATGCGCCCCACGACCTGGCGCCACAGCTCGCCACCCTCGCCGACTTCGCCGATCCCCCGCCGCACCTCGTCGGTGAGCAGGTCGGCGAAATACGCGCGCAGCTCCTGACGCAGGGCCAGCTGCTCGGGGGTCTCCTCCAGGAACATGGCGCCGTCCTACTACCGGTCCGGGCCGGATCGCCCGGTCCCGGCCATGGCTGTCACTCGTACACTCGTGGCCGCAGCTCGCGGCGGCGGCACGTCCACTCGCTCGTTGCTGTAACTCGTTCTAGTTTGGCACCGTACCAGCCCGGCCGCGGGGCCGGACAATCGTGCCTGGTCCCGTGGCCGGCGGGGACCGGGGCGCCTGCGGTTTCCCGGTCCGGCGGCAAACGGGCGGCGGGGCGGCCTTGTTGGCCCGGGCCGGAGCAGAGGCCTATCATCACTGGAACACGTTCTGAAAACGCGGGGCGGCCCTCGTGGCGGGCACGGGCCCAGGGCCCGCGGCGGCCCGCACATCTCGGGCCGGGACGTCGAGGACACGTACCGAGGAGGGACCCGCCATGGAGCTCAACGAGATCGACCTCACCGACTCCACGAAGTTCGTCCCCGCCGTCCCCCACGAGTGGTTCGCCGAGCTGCGTCGCCGGGCGCCGGTGTACTGGCACGAGGAGGCGGACGGCCCCGGCTTCTGGTGCGTGACGAAGTACGACGACTGCGTCAACGTCAACCGCGACTACGAGCACTTCTCCTCGGCCAAGCGGGCCACGTTCCTGTGGGAGATGCCCGAGGAGCAGCTCGAACAGCTTCGGCTCATGATGCTCAACATGGACCCGCCGCTGCACACGCGCTACCGGCGTCTGGTCAACAAGGGCTTCACGCCGCGCATGGTGAACCAGCTCGAGAAGAAGATCCACGAGTCGGCTGACACCATCATCGACGCCGTCATCGAGAAGGGCCAGGCCGACTTCGTCACCGACATCTCCGCCGAGCTCCCGTTGCAGGTCATCGCGGATCTCCTCGGGGTGCCCCAGGCCGACCGCCACAACATGTTCAACTGGTCCAACCGGATGATCGGGCAGGAGGACCCCGAGTTCCAGACCAACGTGGACGGCGAGGAATACGCCAACGAGGCGGCGATGGAGCTCTACGCCTATGCCGCCGAGCTGTACGCCAAGAAGAAGGCCGATCCCACCGAGGACCTCATGAGCGTGCTCGCCAACGTCGAGGTCGACGGCGACAAGCTCTCCGAGCTCGAGCTCGAGCTGTTCTTCCTCCTCCTCACCGTGGCCGGCAACGAGACGACACGGAACCTGATGTCGGGGGCCATGCACGCCTTCTTCGAGAACCCCGACCAGTGGCAGCGCCTCGTCGCCGACCGCTCGCTGCTGTCGAGCGCCACCGAGGAGATGCTGCGCTACGTCACACCGGTCATGAATTTCCGTCGCCAGAGCACGGGACCGGTCGAGATCCGCGGCCAGCACATCGAGGAGGACCAGAAGGTGGTCTTCTTTCACATCTCGGCCAACCGTGACGAGGACGTCTTCGACGACCCCGACACCTTCGACATCGGGCGGTCCCCCAATCCGCACATGGCGTTCGGCGGTGGGGGCCCGCACTTCTGCCTGGGCGCGAACCTGGCCCGCATGGAGATCCGGGTCATGTTCCAGCACCTCCTCGACCGCATGCCCGACCTGCGCCTCGACGGGGAGCCACAACGACTCCGGTCCGCGTTCATCAACGGGGTGAAGCACCTCCCCATCGCCTTCAGCCCCGGCGCACCGGTCGGGCGCTGACGAGCGGGTCGCCACCGGAGACGGGCGACCCAGGAGAGGCTGGTTCTGTGCGATTCCATCAGGCGGTGACGTTCCTCCCCACCTTGCATGCTCTCGAGCTGGCCAAGGCGGCCGACGCCCAGGGATACGACGGCATCTACGTGTCGGACCACATGTTCTTCCCCCGCGACCGCCGGTCCCGGTACACGTACTCCACGCGTGAGGACGGTGCCCCGGGGTTCGGGGACCACTGGGACCCCGACACCCACTGGCCCGACCCGTGGTGCCTCATCTCCGCCATGGCGGCGGTGACCGAGCGCGTCGAGTTCACGACGGGCGTCTACATCGCGCCGGCACGCGACCTCGTCACGGTGGCCAAGCAGGTGGGCACGGCCGCGGTGGTCTCGTCGGGCCGCGTGGCCCTCGGCGTGGGGGTCGGGTGGTGCGAGGAGGAATTCGTGGCCACCGGACAGGACTTCCACACCCGGGGGAAACGGCTCGACGACATGATCCCCGCCCTGCGCGCCTTGTGGGCCGGGGGTTGGGTCGAGTACCACGGCCCCCACTACGACGTCCCGGCCATGCGCATGGAGCCGTCGCCTCCGGGCCCCATCCCCATCATCGGCGGCGGCCACTCCGCGCCGGCCCTGCGGCGTGCCGCCGCCCTGTGCGACGGTTGGGTGGCGGCCGGGGCCTACAAACCCGACCAGGCCCGCACCTACCTCGCCGAGCTCGCCGAGCAGCGCCGCGTGGCGGGGCGCGAGAACGAGCCGTTCTCGATCTACCTGTCGCTGTGGGCCCGCCCCGACGCCGATCTGTACCGCGGCTTCGAGGAGGACTTCGGTGTGACCGACACCCTGTGCGCGCCGGCCATGGTGGCCAAGGTCGACCCCTCGGACCCGCCCCAGGTGCAGCTGCAGGCCCGGCTCGACGCGTCGGCCCGGTTCGCCGACGAGATCGTGGCCAAGATGAGATGACGCACGCGCTCCGGTGACGATGGTCACGCAACTCCACCCGCGCAACATCCACGACGACACGAGGAGGCCCCGATGGCGAGCCTGAAGCTCGGACTGCAACTGGGGTACTGGGGTGCGGGCCCCCCCGCCAATGCCCCCGAGCTGGTGGCGGAGGCCGAGCGCCTGGGCTTCGACTCGGTGTGGACGGCCGAGGCCTATGGATCGGACGCCCTCACCCCGTTGGCGTGGTGGGGGTCACGCACCACCCGCGTGCGCCTCGGGACCGCCCTGTGCCAGCTCTCGGCCCGGACCCCGACTGCCATGGCCATGGCCGCCTTGACACTCGACCACCTGTGCGGCGGCCGACTGGTGCTGGGCCTGGGCGTCTCGGGCCCGCAGGTCGTCGAGGGTTGGTACGGCCAGCCCTTCCCCAAGCCCCTGGCGCGCACCCGTGAGTACGTGTCGATCGTCCGCCAGGTGCTCGCCCGCCAGGCTCCGGTCACCAACGCCGGGCCCCACTACCCGCTCCCGTACCCGGGGGGGACGGGTCTGGGCAAGCCGCTCAAGCCCATCGTCCACCCGCTGCGCAACGACATCCCGATCGTGCTCGGTGCCGAGGGGCCCAAGAACGTGGCACTGGCCGCCGAGATCGCAGACGGATGGTTCCCCATCTTCTTCTCCCCCGCCCACATGGGCGAGTTCTCCGCCGCCCTCGACGAGGGATTCGCCCGGCCCGGTGCGCGGCGCAGTGCATCGGACTTCGAGGTGATCGCCTTCTGCCCCGTCGTGGTGGACGACGACGTCGAGCGGGCTGCGGACCTCTACCGGCCCATGCTGGCGCTGTACATCGGCGGGATGGGCGCCAAGGAGATGAACTTCCACTTCGACGTGTTCGTCCGGATGGGGTTCGAAGCCGAGGCCCACAAGATCCAGGAGCTGTATCTCGACGGCCTCAAGGACGAGGCCGCCGCGGCCGTCCCCACCTCGATGGTGGAGAAGATCGCCCTCATCGGGCCGCGCCCCAAGATCCTCGGCGAATTGGCCGCATGGCAGGAGTCGATCGCCACCACCCTGCTCGTGGCGGGAAGTCCCGACACCTTGCGCATGATGGCGGAGTTCCTGCTGTAGTCACAGCACGCCCGCACTGCGAGGTGCCCACCCGTGGCGCGTCTGACGCCGCCTTGTCGGCTCCCTGCTCAGGCCGTGAAGGCGGCGCGCGCCGCCTTCGCACCGACAGCGGCGCGCTCGAAGAACCCGTAGGTCCCCTGCTCGAGCAGCTCGTTGGCCGCTTCGACGACGGAACCGAGGGCGGCGAAGCACAGGGCCCCGCCCAGAGAGACGCGGGCGACTCCGGCGCCGGCCAGCTCCGAGATGGTGGGGCCTCCCGGACGGGCCAGGACGTTCACGGGCCGGTCGACGGCGTCGACGACGCGGCGGATCTCGTCGAGCTCACCGAGCCCGGGCGCGTAGAGCACGTCGGCCCCCGCCTCCTGGTACGCCCGGAGCCGGGAGATGGTGGCGTCCAGGTCCCGGCGCCCGTGCAGGTAGTTCTCGCACCGGCCGGTGAGCACCAACTGCACGGGGCCCGAGTGCGCGGCATGGGAGGCGGCGGCCATCCGCTCTGCGGCCAGACCGGCGTCGTAGATCGGGTCCTCGGGACGGCCGGTGAAGTCCTCGATCGAGCATCCCGCCAGTCCGGCCTCCACGGCGAGCCGGACGGTGTCGGCCACCTGTGCGGGATCGTCCCCGAACCCGTTCTCGAGGTCGGCCGACACCGGGAGGTCCGTGGCGGCCACGACGGCCGCCGCATGGCCCATGACCTCGTCCCGCTGCATGGCGCCGTCGAGGCGTCCGCGCGTGGCGGCGAAGCCGCTGCTGGTCGTGGCTAGCGCCTGGAAGCCGAGCCAGGTGAGGAGCCTGGCCGATCCCTGGTCCCACGGATTCGGGAGGAGCAGGAGAGCGGGCCCGGAATGGAGGGCGAGGAACTGTGCGGACTTCGTGGCGTGCGGATTCACGTGAGGGTCGTAAGCCAACGTCGCAACGCCCATCGGCGGGGCCCTGCCACGGTAGCGTTGGCGGAGCGGCTCACGAGCGTCAGTGACGCGGTGAAGTCGCTCCACTCGTGGCCACAGGAAAGGACCCGAGCATGGCGCACGGCACCTCTTCGCCAGCATCCAAGTGGGCCGTGCGCGCCGTGGTCGTCGTCGTCCTCGTGGTCGGCACGCTCGTGGCCAGGCGCCGGGGCTACTCGGGGCTCGGCGGCAACACCGTCGTCCGATGCCGCGACGGCCACCTCTTCACGACGATCTGGATCCCCGGCGCATCGGTGAAGTCGATCCGCCTGGGTTGGTGGAGGCTGCAGCGTTGCCCCATCGGCAAGCACTGGACTCTCGTTTCTCCTGTCAAGGTCACGGACCTCACCGAGGAGGAAAAGCGGGAAGCCGGGGAACACCGCGACGTGCGGATCCCTTGACCTCTTGGTGCTCGACTCACCTCGTCACGAATCGGCGAACCGACCAGCCTCGCTCCGGACAGCGGTCTCGATTCGTACAACAGTCTCGATTCGTACGCCAGTCTCGATGGCGCGCCGGTTCAACTCGGCACGCGCTGGCGTCGCACCCCTTTGGCCTCGCTCCGGGGACGCGCTCCCTTGACAGAAGGCGAGCTCAGGCCTGAGAGCAGTTGGCTCGCGGCGGTCTCGAATCGCGTGATGTCGCCATAGGGCCGTGCCACGAGCATGGCGCCCTCCAGACAACTGACGATCGTCCGGGCCGTCTGGCTGGGTGGGCCGGTGAACCGGAGGGCCCCGTCCTCACGGCCTTGATCCAGTACGCGCGTCAACCATGTCTCGTTGTCGTCGAAGAACCGCACGATGGCGTCCTTCATCCGGTCCGGGAGCGTCTCGTATTCGGCCGCCATGATCCCGCACAGGCACATGCGCCGCTCGCGCAGGACGTCGAGGTAAAGGCCGGCGTAGGCGTGGAGTCGGACGAGCCCATCCGAGGATTGCGATTCCACCCCGGCGAGTGCTGCGGCGAAGCGGGCTGCATAACGCGCGATGAGCGCCTCCCCGAGCTCGGCTTTGCCGGCGAAGTGGTAGTGGAGGGCCGCCGTCGTGATCTTCAGCTCAGCGGCCACGTTCGCATAGCTGAACCCGTTGAAGCCACGGACCTGCACCAGCCTCTCGGCCACATCGAGGATCGACGTCGCCGTGTCGGGTGCATCGAGTCGGCCCCGCTTCATCGCTCCATCCTCACAGGGGATTTCTCCTTGACGCCTTACTTATCAGTAGGTAAGAGTACCAGAGTGGTCTTCCGAAGGGAAGCCGGCAAGGAGGCGACCATGCACGAGCCCGAGCACCGGAGCTTCACCGAGGCCGATGAGACCCGTGAGTTCCCGAACGGACGAGCCGAGATTCTGAAGGTCGGCGGTGCAGAGATCGGCCGTCTCGTCTTCGAGCCGGGCTGGCGGTGGTCCAACGACGTGAAGCCGATCGCCAAGACAGACAGTTGTGAGGCACCCCATTTCCAGTACCACGTCAGTGGGCGGTTGGCGATCAGCATGGACGACGGCACGGAGTTCGTCGCCGGGCCAGGCGATGTCACCTCCTTGCCCAGCGGGCACGACGCCTGGGTGGTCGGGGATGACCCCGTCGTCGTGGTGGACTGGTTCGGCGCCAGCGCCTACGCCAAGTGACCCGCTCCGAAACGACAACGGACCCTGTCGCGGTGGTCGAGACCTTCGGCGCGGCATGGGCCGCTCACGATCTCGACGCCGCCCTGGCACTCGTCACCGAGGACTGCGTCTTCGACGCCACCGGCCCCGCCCCTGACGGGATGCGCCATGCCGGCCCCGATGCGATCCGGCGGGCGTGGGAAGCGATCTTCGACGACAGGACCAGTAGGTTCGAGCCCGAAGAGACCTTTGCGGCCGGGGACCGGGTCGTGCAGCTCTGGCGCTACACGTGGGACACCGGCCATGTCCGTGGTGTCGACGTGTTCCGGGTGCGCGAGGGAAAGGTCGCCGAGAAGTTGTCGTACGTCAAGGGTTGATGCACCCCGTCGGAATGGAGATGTCGTGAGCACGACGGACGCGGTAGGGAAGTTCTTGGCCGGCATCGAGCAGGCCTCGTTACCGGCCGACATCTTCTGCGAGGACATCCTGCTCGATGCCACGGTCCCGAATTGGCGCTTCTCCGTGCGAGGGACCGAGGCGGTGCGGGCCGAGCTCGGAAA
>Ga0208565_1000998_pt1 | contig 18045 bp, 16 predicted proteins | sample Sb_taG_7_FD_187706 | JGI IMG/M metagenome (GOLD analysis project Ga0208565, IMG submission 187706) | Peat soil microbial communities from Weissenstadt, Germany - Sb_50d_2_FS metaG (SPAdes) (version 2) | ecosystem: Environmental > Terrestrial > Soil > Wetlands > Peat | place: Germany...
CGAGCCCGCGCTGGCGGCCGCCGGAGACACCCCGGGCTGAGCCAACGTGCGGCTCGCCGCCGCGTCGACAAAGGTGGACCCATGCCACGCACCGCCCGCACGGCCACACCCCAGGCTTTCGCCCCGGCCCCCCTCGGCCCGCTCACCCTGCGCAACCGCATCGTCAAGGCGGCCACCTTCGAGGGCGTGATGCCGGGCGGCACCGTCAGCGACGAGCTGGTCGAGTTCCACCGCCGGGTGGCCGCCGGCGGAGCCGCCATGTCGACGGTGGCCTACCTCGCCGTGTCACCCGAGGGCCGCACCGACCGCCACTGCCTGCTCCTCGATGAGGCCACCGTGCCGGGGCTGCGCCGCCTCACCGACGCCGTGCACGCCGAGGGTGCCGCGGCGGCGGCCCAGATCGGCCACGCCGGGCCGGTCGCCAACGCGCGCTCCAACCGGGCCCCCGCCCTCTCCCCCTCGGGCGGCTTCACGCCCATGGGCTCGCGGCTGCGCGCCGTCGACGTGGCCGGCATCGAGCGCATCACCGAGGACTACCGGCGGGCCGCCGCGCTGGCGGTGGAGGCCGGCTTCGATTCCATAGAGGTGCACGTCGGGCACAACTACCTCCTCAGCGCGTTCTTGAGCCCCAAGCTCAACCGCCGCGACGACCAGTTCGGCGGCTCGGTCGAGAACCGCGCCCGCTTTGCCCGCACCGTGCTGCGCACCGTGCGCGACGCCGCGGGCCCCAAGACGGCGGTGACGGCGAAGCTCAACATGGCGGACGGCGTGGCCGGCGGCCTGTGGCTCGATGAGAGTGTCGAGATCGCCGCGCTCTTCGAGTCCGACGGCGCGCTCGACGCGCTGGAGCTCACCGGGGGCAGCTCGCTCGCCAACCCCATGTACCTCTTCCGGGGCGACGCGCCGCTCGCCGAGTTCGGCGCCACGCTCCCGCCGGCCGTCCGGCTCGGGTTCCGCGTCGTCGGCAGCCGCTTCCTGAAGTCCTACCCCTACGAGGAGGCCTTCTTCCTCCCCTACGCGCGGCAGTTCCGGCGCGCCCTGTCCACCCCGCTCATCCTCCTCGGCGGCATCACGGAGCTGGCGACCATCGAGTCGGCATTGGCCGAGGGCTTCGCGTTCGTCGCCATGGCCCGTGCCCTGCTGCGCGAGCCCGACCTGCCGAACCGGATGCAGGCGGGCACGTCGACCACGTCACTGTGCATCCACTGCAACAAGTGCATGCCCACCATCTACTCGGGCACGCGCTGCGTCCTGGTGGCCGACCGCCCCGGTTCGGACTAGGCCCCGACCGGCGGCCGGCGCGCCGCCCACGGGGCGGCCTCTTCGAGCTGTCCCGCCAGCGAGAGCAGTGTCTCCTCGTCGCCGAAGCGGCCCACGAACTGCACGCCGATCGGCAGCCCGCCGTCGTTCCAGTGCAGCGGCAACGAGATCCCGGGCTGGCCCGTCACGTTGAACGGTGGCGTGAAGGGCACGTAAGCCGCGGCACGGAAGAGCCCGGTGAGCGGTTCGCCTGGTGGCGAGTCGAAGGTGCCCAGTGGCGCCGGGGGCTCGCCGAGGGTCGGGGTCAGCAGGACGTCGATCCCCTCGAAGTACTCGGCGATCTGGCGGCTGATCTTCTGCAGTTCCTGGACCGAGATCAGGTACTGGCCCCCGTTGACGGAGCGGCCGAGCTCAGTGAGGGCCCAGCTCAACGGCTCGAGGTCACCTTCCTCGACGCTCCGCCCCACCCGGGCCTCCCAGTCGGCGACGGCCCAGGCGTTGCTGCAGGCCCACTGGTTGATGAAGTGGGTCGTGAAGGCGTCGCCGTCGACGGAAAGCGCGGCCTCCTCCACCTGGTGCCCGAGTGACTCGCACAGCGACGCCGAGGCGCGGACGGCCGCCACACAGTCGGCATGCACCTCGCTGCCGGTGGGCGACGCCGACATGACCGCCACGCGCAGCGGTGGCGGTGCGGCCGCCCCGGCGGCGGCGAATGACGGGCCGCGGCGCGGCGGGGCCCAGTAGGGATCACCGGGGACCGGGCCGGAGGTGACGTCGAGGATGGCCGCCGAGTCGCGCACCGAGCGCGACACGACGTGCTCGACCACCAGCCCGCCCATCATGTCGCCGTACTGCGGGGCCAGCGAGTTGCGCCCCCGGGTCGGCTTCAAGCCGACGAGCCCGCAGCACGAAGCGGGAATCCGGATCGACCCCCCGCCGTCGTTGGCGTGCGCGATCGGCACCATGCCCGACGCCACGGCGGCGGCCGAGCCACCCGAGGAGCCGCCGGTCGAGTGCTCCGTGTTCCACGGGTTGCGCGAGGGGCCGAAGCGGCGCGGCTCGGCGGTCGGCAGGATCCCGAGCTCCGGCGTGTTGGTCTTGCCGCAGATCACGAAGCCGGCGTCGATGTAGCGCTGCGTCAGCTCCTGGGTCACCGTCGAGGTGTAGTCGCCCGAGAAGTCGGTCCCCTCGTTGAACGGCGTGCCCGCGAGCTCGGCGCCCAGATCCTTCAAGAGGAAGGGCACGCCCCGGAAGGGCCCGTCGGGCAGGTCGCCGGCCGCCTCGGCCCGGGCCCGGTCGAAGAGCTCGTGGATGACGGCGTTGAGATGCGGGTTCAGCTTCTCAATGCGCGTGATCGCCTCGCCGACGAGCTCGGCCGGCGAGACCTCCTTCGTGCGGACCAGCTCCGCCTGTGCCGTCGCGTCCAGCCATGCCGTGTCCTCGCTCATGGGGCCACGGTAGCGAGGTGCGCGACGGAGCGCCCCGCGAGGCGACTCAAGCGCTCACGGGCTCGGCCGCGGGTTCCGGCCGCCGCGCGCCGGTCCGGACGGCGACGGCCTCGGTCACCGTCACGTCGGCCCCGCAGGCCAGGCAACGCCGGCGGTCGTCGAGCTCGCCGCCGCAGTCGCGGTGCTGGAGGATCATGGGCCGCTCGCCCTCCAGCCCGTAGCGGTCCCCCCACTGCAGGAGGGCGACGAGCACCGGCCACAAGTCGGCGCCCTTCTCGGTCAGGCGGTACTCGCTGCGCAACGGGCGCTCCTGGTAGGGGCGCTTCACGAGGATCCCCGCCTCGACCAGGCGCTCGAGGCGGGCCTGGAGGATGTTGCGCGCCACGCCAAGGTCGCGCTGGAGGTCGTCGAAGCGCCGGATGCCCAGGAAGACGTCGCGGATGATCAGCAGCGTCCACCGCTCGCCCACGACCTCGAGCGTCGAGGCGACTGGGCAGTACTGGCTCGAGTAATCACGCTTGAGCATCGTCCCAGTATACAGCGAATTCCGGCGAGAGCGTTGTTTTATGAAACTTTCTCCCATACAGTACGTTTCATGACAGAACTCACTCAGCGTCCCACCGCTCCGGCCGAGCGCTCCCGCCCGGTCCTGACCGCCCTCATCGTGCTGACGGGGGTCTTCTTGTCGTCCCTGGACCTCTTCATCGTCAACATCGCCTTCCCGAGCATTTCGGCCAGCTTCCACGGGGAGAGCCTGAGCTCGCTCTCGTGGGTGCTCAGCGCCTACACGATCGTCTTCGCCGCCGCCCTCGTGCCCGCCGGCCGATGGGCCGACCGGGCCGGGCGCAAGAAGGCCTTCCTCATCGGCCTGGCGATCTTCACCGCCTCCTCCGCGCTGTGCGCGCTCGCCCCCTCGCTGAGCTTCCTCGTTGCCGCCCGCGTCCTGCAGGCCACCGGCGGCGCGCTCATGCTGCCCACCTCCCTCGGCCTGCTCCTGCCCGCCTTCGGCCCCGAACGCAAGGGAGCCGCCATCGGGCTCTGGTCGGCCGTCGGCGGTGCGGCCGCCGCCTTCGGTCCCCCCATCGGCGGTCTCCTGGTGCAGATCAGCTGGCGCTGGGTCTTCCTGGTGAACCTGCCGTTCAGCGTGCTGGCCCTCGTGTTCGGGATCCGCGTGCTGCGCGAGGTGCGCGATCCGGCGGCGCACAAGGCCGACCTGCTCGGCGCCGCGCTGCTCTCGGTGGCGGTGGCCAGCCTGGTGGCCGCCATCGTCGAGGGCTCGGACTGGGGCTGGCTGAGCGCGCGGATCGTCGGTGCCTTCGCGCTCGCCGTCGCCTCGGGCGCCTGGCTCGTCGTGCGCTCGTTCCGCCACCCCAACCCCATCATCGAGCCGGCCGTGATCCGGCACCGCGCCGTCGCTCTGGCCGACGTGAGCTCGCTCGTCTTCTTCAGCGGGTTCGGCGCTCTGGTGCTCGGTGGCGTGCTGTTCCTCACCGGGGTGTGGCACGAGTCGATCCTGCGCGCCGGCTTCATGATCGCCCCCGGCCCGCTTCTCGCCGCGCTGACCGCCCTCCCCGCGGGGCTGCTCGGGGCCCGCGTCGGGCACCGCGCCGTCGGCACGGTGGGCTCCCTGCTCTTCGCGGCCGGCGGGCTGTGGTGGATCACCCACGCCGGGGCGGTGCCGGACTGGGCCGGCGCCTACCTTCCGGGCAGCATCGTCAGCGGCATCGGCGTGGGGCTCATGCTCCCCTCGCTCGGCGGTGCCGCCACCGCCCCGCTCCCCCCGCAGCGCTTCGCCACGGGCTCCGCGCTCTACGCCATGACCCGACAGATCGGCATCGCCCTCGGGGTGGCCGGGCTGGTCGCCATCCTCGGCACCACCACGGGCGCGTCCGCCGTCACGGCCTTCCACCACGCCTGGATCTTCATGATGGCCTGCGGCCTGCTGGCCGGTGCCGTCCTGCAGGGCATCGGCGCCCGCGCCAGCGAGACCGCCGACGCCGGCGCCGTGGCGCTGGACCAGGCGCCGGCCATGGACCCGGCGGCCTACGCGCTCGCAGCCGGCAAGTAGGAGGGGTTCGCCACCAACAGCTGGTCGCGCGCCGACGCCGCGAGGGCGGAGGCCACCGGCTCCCACCCGTCGTCGAAGTCCCCGGCCCGGATGGCCGCCGCCAGGGCGGCGTCATCGGTGATCCCGAGGTCACGCAGCCGGTAGGCGTGGGCGGTGGCCATCTCGTGGCCCAACAGGAGCTCGCGCTCCACGACGGCCAGCGCGTTGCGCGCCACCCGCGCCTCGAAGCGCGCCCCACCTTCGCTGCGCTCCATCACGTTGCCCTCGAGGTACTCGCGCACGGCCTCGACCAGCTCGGCCGCCGTCGGCCTCCCGAAGGGGGCCACCGGGCTGCCCTTGCCCACGGGCTCGGGGGCGGAGTCGCCCGGCGCCACACCGAGCAGCGTGAAGAGGTCCCACTCGCTCTCGCAGACCCGGCGCCCGATGGCGGCCAGCTCCACCGAGCGGGTCGACCCGCTCAGGTGCGCGGAGGCCTGCAGCGAGCAGATGACCGCCCATTTCACCGTGGCGTGCACCTGCCACCAGTGCACCCGGTCGCGGTCCATCGCCTCGCCGCCGGCCGCCGCGTACGACCCGAGGAGATCTTCCATGGAGCCGAAGCCCCCCACCTCGTCGCTGCCGCCGAAGCGCCAGGCCGGCGCGCACAGCCACCCGATGTCCTCGGCCGCGTCGCCCGCGTGGGCCAGCTCCCAGTCGAGCACGCCCCGCAGGCCCTCGGGGCCGACGAGGAAGTTGCCGAAGCGGAAGTCACCGTGCACCGTCACCCGCGGCCCGGCCGCGGGGCGGTGCCGGTCCAGCCAGCGCACGCCGAGCTCGAGCGCGGGGCGCGCCTCGCCCAGCGCGTCCAGGAAGGGCAGCGGGTCACCCAGGGGGTCGGCGGTCGGGAGGCCGTCGATCGCCCCGGGGTCGATGGTGTGGATGGCGGCCAGCGCGCCGGCGCACTGTGCCGTGAGCGCGCGCCGGGCGCCGGCCCACTCCGCGTCGCGCAGGATCTTGCGCGGGATGGTCTCCCCCTCCAAGCGCTCGACCACCAGCCAGTCGGCGCCCAGGTCGTCGCCCTCGCCCATGGCCACGACCGCGGGCACCGGAACCCCCGCGGCGCGCGCCGCCTCGAGCAGCGCCCGCTCCATGGGCACCTTCCCGCCCCCGGCGCCGAGGTCGCCCCGGTCCATCTGGAGGATGAGCCGGCGCGGCGCGGCGCCGGGCACTTCCAGCTCGAACGCGCTCGTCACCCGCGAGGCGCCACCGGAGAGCCGGAGCAGGTCGCGCACGGTCCCGCCGAGACGAGCGGCGAGCGCCGCCGCGATCTGCTCGCCGCTCAGCCGCGCCATCGCCTGCGCAGACTAGGTGACGGGGACGACGGGCCTCCCGCCGTCGTCGAGCTGGTGCAGGTACTCGCAGATGCCGTAGCCCGTGCGGGTCGCGCCGGCCGGGTCCTCGTAGGTCCAGCGCGCCAACCCCTCGTTCACCATGGTGCCGCCGGCCCGGCCGATGTCGGCCACCCGCAGCACGTCGCCGCGCAGCGGGTAGATGCGGCCCTTCTTGTCGTGCACCTCGAGGTGCACGACCCGCTGCGTCACGCCGTCATCGGCCAGCTCGGTCCGCACGCCCCATTCGCGGACCGAGGTGGCGCGGCCGCCGTCCCAGACCCAGCCCCGGTGCAGGTCGCCGGCGTCGGTGCCGAGGCGGATGCCCCCGAAGTGCATGTCCTCACCGACGTTGCCATTGTCGAAATTGATGGAGAACCAGCGCCACATCTTCGGGCCGCCCCAGCGCCGCGGCCCCCAGGAGCGGTCGCGGTTGCCGTGGGCCCCCCGCCATCGGTGCGGCACGCCGTCGACGGTGAGGGAGCCGGTCCAGCGGCCCGCCTGCTCGAGATGCCCCCTGCCCACCGTGCCGGCGGCGGCGGCGGCCTCGGCCGACTTCGGGCCGCCGCTCGGCTGCCCGTCGGTGCCGATGGCCGGCGTGACGGCGTCGAAGCGCACGTCGAGCGCGACGGGGACCGGGTGGGTCGCGGTCTCGCCCCGCACGCACGGGCGGGCCCGCACCTCGCCCTCCATGGTCAGGCGCCACGACTGCAGCGCCTCGAGCATCTCGTAGCGGACGTCGCCGACCTGGAGCACGGTGTCGACCATCTCCCGCTGCTCCTTCACCCAGCGGTACTCGCCCAGCTCGCCGCCCGGGAGCCACAGCGACATCCCGACGTCCATCGTCCCCTCGTTGGGCCGGATGCCGATGCGGCTGAAGAAGCCCGAGTCCGTCTCGGGGTCGTACGCGTTGAAGTAGTACGACTCGCTCCAGGCGGTGTCGCCTTCGACGGGGTGGGCGAGGTCGTGGCGGGCATCGAGGATCGGCATCGCTACACCATTGTCTGTCCGGCGCTGACGTTCAACGCCTCGCCGGTGACACCGGCCGCCGACTCGGAGAGCAGCCAGCAGATGGCGCTGGCGATCTCCTCGGCACTCTGCAGGCGGCCGAGCGGGATCTCGCGGGCGATGTAGGCCGCCAGGCCCTCGGGGCCGCCCATGAGGTTCTCGAACATCGAGTCCTTGTTCATGAGGTCGGTGTCCACCGTGCCGGGGCACACCGCGTTGACCGCGATGCCCGCCGGCCCGAGCTCGAGCGCCATGACCTGGGTCATCAGGACCACCCCGGCCTTGGCGGCGCAGTACGGGCCGAGGAAGGGAAAGCCCCGCTTGCCGGCCTGGCTCGAGACGTTGCAAATCCGCCCACCCACGCCCTCGGCCACCATGCGGGTGGCGCAGGCCTTGGAGACCAGCCAGGTGCCGACCACGTTGACGTCGAGCACGCGGCGGAACTCGGTGACCGGGATACTCAGCAGCGGGCCGAGCCCGAAGCCGGGCCCACTGCCCCCGGCGACGTTGGCCACCAGCGTGACCGTCCCCAGCTCCTCGCTCACCCGGGCCACTGCCGCCTCCACGGCATCCTCGTCCGAGACGTCGGCCTCCACGGTCAACGCCTGCACCCCGAGGGCCGTGATCTCGGCGTCCAGCGAGGCCAGGTCGTCACTGCTGGCGGTGCCGTGCAACGGGGCGTCCTCGTAGGGCCGGGCGATGTCCAGGCAGGCCACGTCCGCCCCGCCCCGGGCCAGCCCGAGCGCGGTGGCCCGGCCGATGCCGCGTGGTCGCGCCGCCCCCGTCACGAGCGCGACCCCGCCCGCGAACGGGCGCTGCTCAGGTCCTTGTGTGAAACTCACCGGGCAAACGTAGCGACGAATGCGGGCGGCCGCGCCGCCCGGGGGGTGTTCCGGCATGCGTGCCGCGGTGACAAGGGGCGGAAGGCTGATCGTGGGCGAGGTCCCCGACCCCGTCCCGTCGTCGGGTCATGTCGTGGTGCGCTCGCTGGCCGCCGGCATCTGCGGGTCCGACCTGCACGCCCTAGCCGACTTCCCCCACTTCACCGGGCTGATGGACTCGGTGGGTGTCCCGGCCATCAACCCGGCGGCCGACTGCGTGTTCGGCCACGAATTCTGCGCCGAGGTGGTGGAGCACGGGCCCGACACCGCCGGCACGCTGCCGGTGGGGACCCGCGTGTGCTCGGTGCCCATCATCGTGGGGCCGATGGGGGTGGAGCAGATCGGCTACTCCAACGCCTACCCCGGCGCCCTGGCCGAGCACATGGTGCTCCAGGAGCTGCTGTGCCTCCCGGTGCCCGACGGGCTCGCCACCGACCTGGCCGCTCTGACCGAGCCGCTCGCCGTCGGCGAGCACGCCGTCGGGCTGGCGGGCCTCACCGAGGGCCAGCCCTGCCTCGTCGTGGGGTGCGGACCGGTCGGGCTGGCCGTGATTGCCGCGCTGAAGGGACGGGGCCACGGCCCGGTCCTGGCCGCCGACTTCTCCCCGACCCGGCGCCGCCTCGCCGAGGCCTTCGGGGCCGACGAAGTCCTCGACCCCGCCGAGGGCTCACCCCACGACCGCTGGCCCGACTTCGGCATCGCCCGCACCGTCATGGAGCGCATCGGGGCGGGCATGCTCGGGGCCGCCGTCAAGGACCCGGTCATCTTCGAGGCGGTCGGCGTGCCGGGCATGCTCCAATCGCTGATCGCGGAGGCCCCGCCGCACAGCCGGATCGTGGTGGTGGGGGTGTGCATGCACACCGACTCCATCGAGCCCTTCATGGCGGTGGTCAAGGAGATGGAGCTCCGCTTCTCCTTCGGCTACACCCCCGACGAGTTCGCCGCCACGCTGGCCCGTCTGGCCGACGGCGTCCCCGGTGCCGACCTGCTGGTCACGTCCGTGGTCGACCTGGCCGGTGTGCCGGGCGCCTTCGACACGCTGCGCACGCCGGGCGAACACGGCAAGATCCTCGTGAAGCCGTAGGCACCGACCACCCGAACGACACCGACACACCCGAACGACACCGACACACCCGAACGACACCGACAGACATGGAGAGCGATGACCACCATTGACGCCGACGGCCGCCTCAAATTCGGGATCTTCCTGGCCCCGTTCCACCCGGTGGGCCAGAACCCGACCCTGGCGCTCGAGCGCGACCTGCAGCTCATCGAGCACCTCGACGAGCTCGGCTTCGACGAGGCCTGGTTCGGGGAGCACCACTCGGCCGGCTACGAGATCATCGCCTCACCCGAGGTGTTCATCGCCGCCGCCGCGCCGCGCACGCGCCACATCCGCCTCGGCACCGGTGTCTCGTCGCTGCCCTACCACCACCCGTTCATGCTGGCCGACCGCATGGTCCTCCTCGACCATCTCACGCGCGGTCGCGTCATGTTCGGCGTCGGCCCGGGAGCGCTCCCCTCCGACGCCTTCATGATGGGCATCGACCCGGCCAAGCAGCGCGACATGATGGAGGAGTCGCTCGAGGCGATCCTCCAGTTGCTCACCGGCGAGACGGTCTCCATGGAGACGGAGTGGTTCAAGCTGGTCAAGGCCCGGCTGCAGCTGCTGCCCTACCAGCACCCCTTCCCCGAGGTGGCGGTCGCGGCGCAGGTGTCCCCGGCAGGGCCGCGGGCGGCGGGGCGCTTCGGATGCAGCCTCCTCTCCCTCGGCGCAACAACAACGGGGGGCTTCGACGTGCTGGGCTCGCACTGGAATGTGATGGAGGAGCGGGCCGCCGAGTTCTCCACCACGGTGGACCGCAACCGGTGGCGGCTCGTCGGGCCGATGCACATCGCCGACACCAAGGAGCAGGCGGTGGCCGACGTGGCCTTCGGCCTCGCCGAGTGGGTGGATTACTTCGAGCGGGTGGCCGCCCTGCCCCTGGCGCCCGACACCGAGAACTTCGAGTCGCTCGTCGACGCCCTCAACGCGTCGGGCATCGCGGTCATCGGCACGGTCGACGACGCCATCGCGCAGATCGAGCGCCTGCAGGCTCAGTCCGGTGGCTTCGGCACCTACCTGGTCATGGGCCACGAGTGGGCGGACACCGCCGCCACCCGGCACTCCTACGAGCTGATCGCACGCTACGTGGCGCCGCGGTTCCAGGGCTCCGCGGCGTCGCTCACCCGGAGCCGGGACTGGGCCGCCGAGAACCGGCCCGAGTTCATCGGCAGCGCGGTGAACGCCGTCATGTCGGCCATTCAGACGCACCAAGAGGAGAGAGCGGCCAAGTCGACCAATGCCTGACATCACCCATGAACGGATCCCGGCCAACGGGATCGAGCTCCACGTGGCCGTCGCCGGTCCCGCCGACGGCCCGCCGGTCGTGCTCTGCCATGGCTTCCCCGAGCTCTGGTACTCCTGGCGCCACCAGCTCGGCGCCCTGGCCGACGCCGGCTACCGGGCCATGGCCCCCGACCTGCGCGGCTACGGCGGCAGCTCGCGTCCGCCCGAGGTCGCCGACTACGGCTCCGACAAGCTGACCGGGGACATGGCGGGCCTGCTCGACCACTACGGCTACGAGCAGGCGGCCTTCGTGGGCCACGACTGGGGGGCGATGCTGGTCTGGGAGATGGGGCGTCTCCGCCCCGAGCGGGTCTCGTCCATCTGCAACATGAGCGTCCCCTACACGAACTCGCCGGCGCCGCCCACGGAGATCTTCGAGGTGATCTTCGAGGGGAAGTTCTTCTACATGCTCTACTTCCAGCCCGTCGGCCCGGCCGAGGCGGAGTTCGAGGCCGACCCGCGCCTGTTCCTGCGCACCATGCTCTACGCCGCCGGCGGCGAGGGGATGGCGGCCAACGCGAACCCGCTGCCCGACGCCCCCCGCGAAGGCACCCGCTTCATGGACATCCTGTCGCCCGCGCCCGACGTGCTCCCGGGCTGGATCACCGAGGCCGACGTCGACGTGTACGCGGCGGCATTCGAGGAGAGCGGCTTCTTCGGCCCCATCAGCTTCTACCGCAACATGGACGCCAACTGGGAGCGCTCGAAGGGCATTTCGGCCTCCGTCTACACCATGCCCACCGGTTTCATCACCGGATCGCTCGACCCGGTGAACTCCATGATGCCGGGGGCGGCCGAGGCCATGGCCGAGGCGCTCCCCGACTTCCGCGGCGGCACCGTCGTCGACGGCGCCGGCCACTGGGTGCAGCAGGAGCGGCCGGCCGAGACCAACGCCGCCCTGCTGGAGTTCCTCGCCTCGCTATGAGAAGGAGACGATGAGCGGGCTCGTCGCACTCCCCCCGCAGCCATCCGGGGTGCCCTGGCCGGCCGGGGACTGGCCCGAGGGTGAGCTCCCGCCCGGCGTCGACCTGGGGCCGCTGCTCGAGCAGGCCTTCGACGACGAGGGTCCCCTCGCCGCCACCTTCGCCGTGCTCGTCGTCCATGGCGGCAAGGTCGTGGCCGAGCGCTACCACGGGGCCCTCGAGCACTTCGACCGCGGGCCCACGCCGGTGACCGCCGGGACGCCTCTGCTCAGCTGGTCGATGGCCAAGTCCATGCTGCACGCCGTCGTCGGCCTGCTGGTCGGCGACGGGCGGCTCGACCTCGACGCCTCGGCCGCGGTGCCCGAGTGGTCAGCCCCCGACGACCCCCGCCACGCCATCACGTTGCGCCAGCTGCTCGCCATGCGCGACGGGCTCGACTTCGTGGAGGACTACGTCGACGACCGGGTCTCCGACGTGATCCGGATGCTCTTCGGCGAGGGGCAGACCGACATGGCCCACTTCGCCGCCGACCGTCCCCTGGCCGCCGAGCCCGGGTCGCGCTTCAACTACTCGTCGGGGACCTCGAACATCATCTCGGGCGTCGTCGCCCGCACGGTGGGGCCGGGCGAGGACTACGCCCGCTTCCTGCACGGCCGTCTCTTCGGGCCCGTCGGCATGACGAGCGCCGACCCCGAGTTCGACGAGGCCGGCACCTGGGTGGCCTCCTCCTATGTGCGGGCCACGACGCGCGACTACGCCCGCTTCGGGCTGCTGTACCTGCGCGACGGCATGTGGGACGGCGTGCGCATCCTCCCGCCGGGCTGGGTCGACTACGGCCGGACCTGGGTCTCGGTCGACCCCGACGACGCCAACCCCTACGGCGCGCACTGGTACGGCGTGGTGGGCGACACCCTCGGCACCTTCCGCGCCGCGGGCTACGAGGGGCAGTCGATCACGATCTGCCCCACCCTCGACCTCGTCGTCGTGCGCCTCGGCAAGACGCCGCTGGAGCGCAAGGCGAACCTGGTGCCGTGGCGCGTGGCCATGGTGCGGGCCTTCGCCGAGGCGCGCTGAGCACGACCTTCGGCGCCGTCAGGCTCAGGCTTCCTTGGGGCTGGCGATGAAGACGGGGATCTGCCGGTCCGTCTTCTCCTGGTACTCGGCGTAGGGCGGGTAGGCGGCCACGGCCCGCTCCCACCATTCCGCCTTCTCGTCACCGCTGACCTCGCGCACGGTCACCGCGACGGGCTCGGGCCCGTCCTGGATGACGACCTCGTCGGGGTGGGCCACCAGGTTGTGGAACCACTCGGGGTTCTCGGGTGCCCCGCCCTTGGAGGCCACCAGCGCGTACTCACCGCCGTGCTCGACCCGCATGACGGGGTTCTTGCGGACCTTGCCGCTCTTGGCGCCCCGGGTGGCCACCACGATGATGGGCATCCCCGTGTCGAGCAGGGTGTTGCCCCGCTGCCCTCCCGAGGACTCGTACTCGGCCACCTGGTCGCGGACCCACTGGGACGGGCTGGGCTCGTAATCACCTTGCAGTGTCGTCATGGGGCGATCGTATTGGTAAGGGGGCTACTGTCCGCACCGTGCCCCGCGAGCCCATGGCGCCCGACGACGTCCTCGCCCTCCACGAGAGCCTGACCAACTGGGGCCGCTGGGGCGACGACGACCAGCTCGGGGCGCTCAACCTGATCACGCCGGAGGTGACGGCCGCCGCAGCGGCAACGGTCCGGGTCGGGCGGACGGTCTCGTGCGCCCGCCCGCTCAACACCGTGGCAGCGGCCGACAACCCGTCCCCGGTGGCCCACCACATGATCGGCACGGCGACCGAGGGCTTCGGTGCGGACTACTTCGCCATTGCGCCCCACGGCTTCGCCACCAGTCACATCGACGCCCTGTGCCACATCTTCCACGAGGGGAAGATCTACAACGGCTACCCGGCCGAGGCGGTGACCGCCCACGGCGCCACCCGCCTCGGCATCCACCACCTGCAGGACGGCATCGTGACCCGGGGCGTGCTGCTCGATATCCCGGCGCTGCGGGACGTCGAGGCCCTGGAGCCCGGCGAGGCGGTCTTCCCCGAGGACCTCGAGGCCGCCGAGGAGCGGGCCGGCCTGCAGGTGTGTGCCGGGGACGCGCTGCTGGTGCGCACCGGGCGCTGGCACTGGCGGGCCGAGCACGGTCCGTGGGACGCCACCAACCTGGCGGCCGGCCTGGACGCCTCGTGCCTGCCGTGGCTGCGCGACCGGGACGTGGCCACGTTGGGCAGCGACGGCGTCTCCGATGTCCTCCCGTCCAGGGTCGAGGGCGTCGTGATGCCGATCCACACCGTGGTCATCGCCGCCATGGGGGTCCACCTGATGGACAACCTTGACCTCGACGCGCTGGCCGACGCCTGCGCCGAGGAGCGACGCTGGGAGTTCCTCTTCACCGTCGCACCTCTGGTGCTCCGCCGCGGCACGGCGTCGCCGGTCAACCCGATCGCGGTCTTCTGATCCTCTCCGGCGGAGCGGGAGGGCGGATCCCGCACGCCGAGGCCGGGCTCAGGTCGGCGCGCCCCCCACCATCGGGGCGTTGAGGTGGAGGCTCCCCGCCGAGCCCTGGAAGCCGGCGTCGCCGTAGCTGAAGATGCCCCCGTCGGTGGCGACGAGCCAGTAGCCGGCGCCGTCGAAGGTGCTCAACATGCCGACGACGGGCTTGTTGAGGTGGATGCCGCCCGCCGAGCCCTGGAAGACGGCATCGCCGTAGGTGAAGATCCCCCCGTCGGTGGCGACGAGCCAGTAACCCAGGCCGGTCGCGTCCGCGGCCATGCCGACGACGGGCTTGTTGAGGTGGATGCTGCCCGCCGAGCCCCGGAAGGCGGCGTCGCCGTAGGTGAAGATCCCCCCGTCGGAGGCGACGAGCCAGTAGCCCTTCCCGTCGGGGGTGGCCGCCATGCCCACGACGGGCTTGTTGAGGTGGATGCTGCCCGCCGAGCCGTAGAACTGGGCGTCGCCGTAGTTGAAGATGCCCCCGTCGGAAGCGACGAGCCAGTAGCCGGCGCCGTCGGGGGTGGCGGCCATGCCCACGACCGGCGCGTTCAGGTGCAGGCTCCCGGTCGAGCCGTAGAAGTGGGCGTCGCCGTAGTTGAAGATGCCCCCGTCGGTGGCCACCTCCCAGTACCCGCCGTCCCCGGGTGTGGCCGCCATCCCGACCACCGGAGCATTCAGGCGCAGACTGCCCGCCGAACCGTGGAAGACGGCGTTGTAGCTGAAGACGCCACCGTCACTGGCGTTGGTCCAGTAGCCCTCCGTTGGTGTGTACGAGTGGAGCAGGCCCTGCTGGTTCCCCGAGCCGTCGTTGAAGTCGCCGCCGGCCTGAACTGCGCCGCCCCCCGGTGGGGAGGAGACGGACGTCAGCTCGGAGCGGGCGCTCGAGCCCGAGGCGGCACCGGACGGGATCGCCGCCGCCATGTCGCTCCAGGTGCCGGCCGAAAGGGAGTCGATGAGCGCGATGGTCCGCCCCGCGCCGTTCACATAGGAGCCGACGGCGGCGCACTGGTTCAGGGACAGGCACGACACGGCGTCGAGGGCGGCGTGCACCGAGGAACCCGTGGCGGCGTCGGACGGCTGCGGACCCTCGGTGGCGGTGGCGACACCGGCCGCGTTGACGGTGTCGATCAGCGCCCGCTGGCCCATCGCGGCGTCCTGGTACAAACCGGTAGCGACGCAGCCGTCGAACGTGCAGGAGGCCGCAGTCAGTTGAGTGTCCTGATCCGATTCGGGTGCTGCGTTCGGCGGTTGGGGCGACTCGGTGGCGCTCCACGCGCCACCCGACAGGCGCTCGAGCAATCCCCTGCCCTTGCCGGACGTGTCGACATAGAGACCGACGGCCTCACATGAGGTCGGGCCGCACGACACGGCCTGCGGTGCAACGTTGGTGTTTCCGATCAGGCTCTCCGCGCTCGTTCCGATTGCCGCATCGGCGGGCAGCGGGGCGTCCTGCGCCGTCCACGAGCCGTTCGCCGACTGGGAGAGCAGGTCACCTTCGAAATGGCTGCTCGCGTTCTCGTAGAAGCCTCCTGCCGCGCAGGCGCCCACGGACGGGCACGAGACACTCTCGAGGACGGTGACGGTACTGCCGGCGGCACCCGCCGGTTGCGGCGCGACCTGGCTGCTCCAGTGGCCCGAGACGAGCGTGTCGATGAACCCCACCTCGGACCCGCCGGTGTTCCGGTACGAGCCGACCGCGGTGCAGCTGCTCGCGCTCGTGCAGTCGACGGACTTGAGGAACGCACCCGCGCTGGCCCCGGTGGCTGCGTCCGAGGGGAGGGGTGCCTCCAAGATGCCCCAGTGGCCGCCCGAGAGCGTGTCGATGAATGCGGCATCGCCACCCGCGGTCGTGCCGTACTCGCCGACCGCGATGCACGAGCCGTCGACGGCGCACGACGCCCCGAGCGCCTTGGAGAAGCCGGCGGGTGCAGCGTCGCTCGGCAGCGGCGCCTCGAGCGCGGTCCACGAACCGCCCGAGTAGGTCTCGAGGAGGGCGTGCGCGGTGCTCGAGCCGTCCTCGTAGAACCCCACGTCGACGCACGTGACGGGTGACGAGCACGACTCCTGGTACATCGTCGCCGTCGGGTTGGTCCCCGGCGCGTCCGGAGCGGTCGGGAGCGGTGCCTGCAGGCCCGTCCACCCGGGCGTCGGCGCGACCGCCGAGGCCGTGCCGGTGGCGAAGAGACCACCGAGGGCCCCCGTCCCCACGGCGAGCACGCCGTCCACCGCGATCACGGCGGTCCGGCGCAGCTTGGATGGGGTCACCCGACCTGAACCCTGTCGACGGCTGACGGCCTGCCTGCCCTTGGACACGATGGCACCTCCCCCAGATCCTCTCAGGCAATCTAGGCAAGTCGCGCCCCCAGGGCAACGATCCTGCCGGCCATTGCGATCCAGCTTTGGCCGGGCGGCCCCTACCCTCCCTCGAAGGGGAGGCCGAGATCGGGCGCCGTGAGGATGGCGCGGAAGGGGATCCCCTCGGCCGCCGCCATCGCCTCGACCGTCCCGCCGCGGTCGACGACGGCGACGAGCAGCACCACCTCGCCCCCGGCCTCTTGCACCGCGTGCGCCGCCTCGAGGAGCGAGGTCCCCCGCGTGACGGTGTCCTCGGTCACCACGACCTTGTCGCCCGGATCGAGAGCGCCGGCGATGCGTCCGCCGCCACCGTGTTCCTTCGCCTCCTTGCGCACGCTGAAGGCGTTGAGCGGGCGCCCCCGCGTCGCCGCCACGCCGGCGGTGACGAAGGCCACGGGGTCGGCCCCCATGGTGAGGCCCCCGATGGCGGTTGCCTCGGGGGGGATCACCGAGAGCACGGCGTCGGCCACGAGCACCATGGCCTCGGGCCGGCAGACGGTCTGCTTGGAGTCGATGAACCAGCTGCTCTTGCGCCCGGACTTGAGCGTGAAGTCGCCTGTCTTGACCGAATGCGCCAGCAGGTGGTCGCGCAGCTCGCCGAAGGCGTCGCCCTCGCTCACGTGAAGCGCACGCCGGGCCCGCCGTCGACGACCGCGCCGATCACGCTCGCCGGCTGCCCGGCCCCCGCCAGGGCGGCCAGCGCCCCGTCGACGGCGCTGACGTCGAGCACCAGCGCCATCCCGACCCCGCGGTTGAACACCCGGTCCATCTCGTCCCCGTCGACCGCGCCGAGGCGCTCGATCTCGGCGAAGATGCGCGGCTCCTCCCAGGCTGACCGCTCGAGCCGCGCCCCCAGGTCATCGGGGAGGGCCCGGGGGAGGTTGCCCACGATCCCCCCGCCGGTGATGTGCGCGCAGGCGTGGAGCGCGTCGCCCAGCGCGGCGCGGGTGGCGAGGACGGCCGGCGTGTAGATCACCGACGGGCGCAGGAGCTCGTCGGCCACGCTGTGGGACGCGCCCTCCCAGGCCGGGTCCCCGAGGTCGAGCCCGGCCCGCTCGAGCAGCACGTGGCGCGCCAGCGTGTAGCCGTTGGAGCGCAGCCCGGGCGAGGCCAGGCCGACGATGGCGTCGCCCGCCCGCACGCGCTCGGGCCCCAGCTGGGTGCCCTGCTCCACCACGCCGACGGCGAAGCCGGCCAGGTCGAGCTCGTCGGCCGCCATGACGCCGGCGTGCTCGGCCGTCTCGCCGCCTATCAGCGCGCAGCCCGCCTGCCGGCAGCCCTCGTGCACACCGGCCACCACGGTGGCCACCTGATCGGGGTCGACCTTGCCGGTCGCGATGTAGTCGAGCATGAACAGCGGCTCGGCGCCGACGCACACCAGGTCGTCGACGCACATGGCGACCAGGTCGATGCCGACGGTGTCGTAACGGCCGCTGGCCCGGGCCACCACCAGCTTGGTGCCCACCCCGTCGGTGGACGCCACCAGCACCGGCTTGGTGTAGCGGTCCGTGTCGAGGGGGAACTGGCCCCCGAACCCGCCGATTCCCGCCACCATGGAGCGCAGGCGCTCGACCGCGGCGTCACCGGCGGCGATGTCCACACCGGCGCCGGCGTAGGTGGCGCCGCCCTCACCCACGACGTTCAGACCCCGGGCAGCACGGCCTGGTAGACCAAGGGCATCACCGGCTCGGTCCGGCCGAGGGTGACCGGCGTCGGCGCGGTGTGGGACACGGGCGTCGGGTACTCGCCGGTGAAGCACGCGTCGCAGAACCCTCCGTTGGTCCCGATGGCTTCCTTCAGGTTCTCGATGCT
>Ga0208565_1001001_pt1 | contig 18008 bp, 12 predicted proteins | sample Sb_taG_7_FD_187706 | JGI IMG/M metagenome (GOLD analysis project Ga0208565, IMG submission 187706) | Peat soil microbial communities from Weissenstadt, Germany - Sb_50d_2_FS metaG (SPAdes) (version 2) | ecosystem: Environmental > Terrestrial > Soil > Wetlands > Peat | place: Germany...
CAAGGAAACTTCCGAGGGAGCTTCCCATGTAGAAACCAACGTGAAGGACCACGGCTCAAGGCCGTGGCATGTGCGCCTGCAAGTCTGTTGCATCAGCGAGGTGCAAGTCCTCGCCGGGGAGTGTCTGGCACCCCGTAGCTGAAGGTAACTGCGTCGCCGCGAGGCGAGGTGGAGAGCAACCGGAAGCGAACGACCAGTCCGTAGTACAGGCTGGCTTAGGCCAGCCGCCGCAAACTCGATTCGGCCTGCTGCTGTGGCGAGCCTGCATGCCAATGGCGAAGCCCAAGTGACGCTCGGTCCCGAAAGGACGCGGCTGCATCGGTAGCCGCCGGTAAGCCCGATGGTCAGAAAACGTCAGACAACGCATCGGGACGGCAGCGGGTGGTTGGAGACAGAATGGTCTGAAGGTGCAGCACGATAACGCAGGGAGATCTGTGCGGATAACGGGTAGGTGTTTATGTGCCGTAAGCCCGCCACGAGCGGTAAGCCGTGTACGAAGAGCCAGCCGCACAGGAGTCAGAGCGTCCATAGTAGCGAAGAAGCCGGTTAACGCCGGGGGAGCCAAGGGACGCAGGAAGGTGAATGTGCAATGACCAAACGAACGGACCAACGACCGGCTACAGTGCCCTTTGTGGCTAGCCCCGCCGGACAGCCCCCAACCGTCGAGGAGTGGGCGAACCGATCTGTTTGGACAGAGCGCATGCTGAAGGCACTCTCGCAAGGAGTGCGTGGAGGACGTTGGCACACGTTGATTGACAAGGTGTACCAGCCGATGAACCTGTTGCTGGCCAGCATCTCGGTGTTGGACAACAAAGGGGCGGCCGGGGTGGACCAGCAGACCGTCGAGAACTTCCAGGCTCAACACCTGGACGAACTGCGGCGGCTGGAGGAAGACCTGCGGACCGAAAGCTATCGGCCCCAGGCGGTGCGGCGTGTGTGGATACCCAAGCCCGGGAGCACGGAAAAGCGACCCTTGGGCATCCCTACCGTCCGAGATCGCGTGGTGCAGACAGCGTTGTTGCACGTGTTGGAACCGATCTTCGACGTCACGTTCGCGGAGCACAGCTATGGGTTTCGCCACGGTCGGGGCTGTCACCACGCCCTGGAGCGGATCGAAACGTTGCTGCAGCAAGGCTACGTGTACATCGTCGATGCGGACCTGAAAAGCTACTTCGACACGATCCCGAAAGAGCGCTTGTTGGCCCGTGTGCGGGAGAAAGTCTCGGACAGCCGGGTGCTGCGGTTGCTGACGATGTTCCTGGACCAGGGAGTGATGGACGGCCTGGAGGAGTGGACGCCCGAGAAAGGCACCCCTCAAGGCGCGGTGATCACGCCTCCAACAATGTTGCGAACTTGTTCTGTTTTGCGACAATAATTCCTCGTACGCGGCTCCAACCGCGCTATGGGCAACGCTGGACTCCCGGCGGGTTGTGAGCCGCCTGAAGGATGAGGAGTCTTGCCATGGATGGCCTTGCTCGCGATCCCCGATTGACCTTGGTGCAGCGCTCGTTTGCACCTACGCGGTTGTCTGACGACACGCTCACAGACGTTTACGAGAGCGTCGTTCAAGCCCATCAGGTTGTCGACGAGTCGTCGGAGGCGTCGGCTGTGGATGTGCTCGCTTCCGAATCACATCTACTTGTACTGACAGGAGGTCAGCATGAGTAAAACGCGGTTATCCCCACAAGGGTGCAAGTCTCTTCGGGTCGCATTGTACGCGCGCGTTTCCTCGCAGCAACAAGCCGACGCGCACACGATCGCCAGCCAGGTGGAAGCGCTCAAGGCTCGTATTCGGAGCGATGGCTTTCGGCTCGAAGAAGAATTGTGTTTTCTCGACGAAGGCTATAGTGGCAGCACTTTGTTTCGACCGGCGTTGGAACGTTTGCGTGATCAGGCGGCCGCCTGCTCGTTCGACCGACTTTATGTGCATTCGCCAGACCGGCTAGCACGCGCCTATGCTTACCAGGTCCTGCTCGTCGAAGAACTGCAGCGGCAGGGCATCGAGATCATCTTCCTCAATCGGGACATCCGCCAAACACCGGAGGACAACCTGTTGCTGCAAATGCAAGGGATGATGGCCGAGTATGAACGCGCCAAGATCATGGAACGCAGCCGACGAGGCAAGCGCCACGCCGCCCAGGCAGGCTTGATGAGCGTCCTGAGTAGCGCTCCCTACGGCTATCGCTACTTGGGCAAATATGAAGGAGGCGGTCAGGCACGCTACGAAATCGACGAGGCGCAAGCGGAAGTCGTGCGGCAAATCTTCGCCTGGGTGGCACTGAAACGCTGCTCGATTGGCGAGGTGTGCCGGCGTCTGCAGCAGCGTGGTATCCGCAGCCCGCGTGGGAAAACGTACTGGGATCGCAGCACCGTATGGGGCATGCTTAATAACTCGGCCTATATCGGCAAGGCCCAGTTTGGTAAGACGCGCGTGGGACCGATGCGGCCTCGATTACGTGCCCAGCGCGGCCGACCGTTGCAGCCACGTCAGGCGCATTCCACCTATGACACTCCTACGGAAGAACGGGTCTCGATCACGGTGCCGGCCATCGTGGACGAAGCTTTGTTTGCCACCGTTGCGGAGCAATTGATGGAGAACCGGCGGCGGCAGCGGCAACGAAAGCGAGGTGCGAAGTATTTGCTCCAGGGACTGCTGGTATGCGGCCAGTGTGGCTATGCCTACTACGGCAAACCCTTGAGTCGCTCGGCGCGTAAGGGGCGCCTGCGTGAGTACGCGTATTACCGATGCGTTGGCACAGATGCCCATCGTTTCGGGGGCAAACGCGTGTGCAAAAACAAGCAATGCCGAACCGATCTTCTAGACCGAGTTGTTTGGGAAGACGTGTGTGCCTTGTTGGCCGAGCCCGAGCGCGTGCGTGCCGAGTATGAACGGCGCCTACGTGGTCGACGCAAGAAAACAGGACGCCCCGCGGAGCAGTTAGCGAAGATGATCGGCAAACTACGTAGTGCCATGACACGGTTGGTCGACGCCTACCAAGAAGGACACCTCGAGAAAACCGATTTTGAGTCGCGCATGGTGGGCCTCAAAGAGCGCTTGCAGAAGCTGGAAAGAGAAGAAGAGGCTGCCGGAAAAGCGGAATGGGAACGTTCGAACTTGCAGGTTATGATCGAGCACGTCGAGATGTTTGCCGAACGCGTGCAAGCTGGACTACAAGACGCAGATTGGCACACGCGCCGAGAGATCATGCGTGCCTTGATCAAACAAGTAGAAGTGGGCGAGGACGGTATCCGCGTGGTGTATAAGGTGCAACCCTGCCCTTTTGATCCAAGCCCCGAAAGGGGCAGTTCGCAACATTGTTGGAGGCGTGATCAGTCCGCTGCTGGCGAACATCTACCTCAATCCGCTGGATCACTTGGTGGCCGAGGCAGGCTTCGCCATGGTCCGGTATGCCGACGATTTCGTGATTCTGTGTCGTACACGCGAGGATGCGGATCGAGCCTTGGCACGGGTACGGAATTGGGTCGCGGAGAATGGCCTGACGCTGCATCCGACCAAGACGAAGATTGTGGACGCGCGTACGGACGGTTTCGACTTTCTGGGCTACACCTTTCGCGGGTCGCTGCGGCTTCCCCGAGAGAAGAGTCTGGCCAAGTTGAAGGACACGATCCGAGCGAAAACGCGCCGCACCCACGGGCACAGCCTGACCTGGACGATCCGGTCGCTGAGGGCAACGCTGCAAGGATGGTTTGGGTATTTCCGACATTGTCATTGGCACGTCTACGCAAGCCTGGACGGCTGGATTCGCGGACGTTTGCGGAGCATTCTCCGCAAGCGCGCGGGCCGCCGCGGCCGGGGCCGTGGAGCGGACCATCATCGTTGGCCTAACGCTTACTTCGCCGAACAGGGGTTGTACAACCTGAGTGCGGCCCATGTTCGATTCCTTCAGTCCCTGACGGGACCCTAACGGGTAGTCACCAACCGGAGAGCCGGATGCGGGAGATCCGCCCGTCCGGTTCGGAGGGAGGGGGGACCGAACCCAATCGGTCCTCCCTACCCCTATCCTCGAACTTGATCCAATATTTTACATGTAGAAGCCAGCGTGATCGACCGCAGCCCAAGGCCTTCGCATCCGCTCTCACTTGCCCCTGAAGTCCGCGGCAAAGGCCGTTGCGTTCAGATACTCGCCGGTCGCGTGCTTCGTCAGCTCGTTCCAGCTCAGCGTTCGACCCGGCTCGAAGACGCGCTTCTTCATGAACGATCCTACCTCCTTGTTGCCCACGTAAATCACCGTGTCCGGATCTGCACCCTGATAGACGTCGCGCGCGATCGCATGATGCACTTGCGAGGCGAAGAGCTGTCCCATTTGGTAGTTGTGGTAATAGACGGGAGCGCTCACGATGTGGATCTTGCTGCCATAGTCGGGCGCCTTGCGGCCGGCCGGCCGTTTTAGCAGTTGATACTTCTCGACCAAGTCCCACCAAAGGGCGCTCAGGTCCTGGTCCGGGTTCTCGTACATGCCCTTCTCGAAGCGGAGCATCACCTGGCACCAGCGCGAGAAGATGAGGAGCTGGTTGCGCTGCATCTTGGCTGCCGTCTCGTCGAATTCCTTCGGGTTCGAAACATGCAGCCCCATTTTTTCCAACCAAGCGCGCTGCTTCGAGAGGCGTTCGAACATCATCGCCACGCCTTCGGTCGTCAAGATGTGCGATTCCAGACGCAGAGGAAACGGCAGCGAGCGCGGGATGTTCTTGCTGCTGTAAACGGAATGTCCCACTTCGTGCAACATCGTGCCCATCCAGTATTCGTTGTTGACGATGTTGGCGAGCACGCGCACGTCGCCCTCCCGGTCGATGTCCGTGCAAAAAGCGTGGGGGCTCTTCCCGGGCTTCTCGTAGAGGTCGCTGCGCGCCAGCACCTCGTCGACGGGCAGGCCGATCGAGGCGTAGAACTGCCGGCACAGACCGGGAAGATCTGCCTTCGTGTAGGGCGTATCGATATTGATCGCAAAGACCGCGGGAGATTCCTGGAAGAACGGATCGTGATAGTGCCAGGGCATCAACTGGTCGGTGCGAACCTGGTAGTCCGCGACGAGCTTGGCGTCGATCTCGGCCTTGGCGGCGCGGAACGGTTCACGCGTCAGGTCGTCCAGCTCGTCGAAGAGCTTGATAAGATCTTCGCCCTTCTGTTCGTTCAAGAAGAGCTGCAGGGCATGGTAGTTTTTGAAGCCAAGCTTGGTGGCCGCCTCATTGCGCAGCTTGACGAGTTCACGCAGGTCGGCCTCGACCACCCCGCCGACCGCCTTGCTCGACTCCCAGACCTCCTTTCTCCGCTCCGAATCCTTCGAGTTCTTCAAGATCCGCCGCACCTCGCTATCGGTCATCTCCTTGCCGTCGACCTTGGCCCGGTAGACGTTGAACGACTTTTCCACCTTGTTCGCCAGCGCCGTGATCTTTTTGAGCAGATCGGGATCGACCTGCTTTTCCAGGTAGGCGAGGTAAAGGACGTCGATTTCCCGCGCGAGGACCGGATCGTCGATGCCCCCCTGCCTTTTGATCTCCTTGAGTTCGCGGAACGCCTCGGGGTTTGCGAGGGCTTCATCGATACGGTTCTGGGTGCGCTCTTTTTCCTTGAAGTCTTCGTCCTTTCCAGAAATATTCGCGTTCCACCACGCCAGGCCGGCGGCCACCTCCAGGGGACGCAGCTTCGCTTCATGGGTCTTGACGAACTTCGCCGCCCGCGCGCTGCCCTCCGGACTCGCAGAGATAGCCACGGGACGCCACACCACAAGTACGGAGAGGATCGCCAGCGCGACCGGAAAGAGCAAGCGTAAACAAAGCATGTCTATCACCTCAATTAGATTGGACTATCTCAGCGCAGTAGCCCTGCTGAGGGGAGTGTTGTTGGATTTATGAATTTGAACCGCGGAAGGAAGAGGGACTAGGGGCGAGGGGTGAGGGGTGAGGAAGATGGCGTTCTAATTCCAAGGCTCTGCCTTGGGACTTTCTGCCCGCTCGGGCGCCAGGGCTGCGGGCTGCAGTTTGCTATCTACCACTGCTTGCGGTTGCAACACCCAGATGGTCCGGCGTTTCTCCACGACCACCAACGGGGGTAATTGAAAGTAAGCAAGCACGCGCTCCGTCTGTCCCGGTAACTGCGGATAGGAGCCGCATTGGTCGGGGGGCGGTAAGTTGAAGTAGATGGCTACTTTATCCATATCTCGGCCGGGGTCCACGGGTACGGCAATGCGCCACTCTTCCAGGGGAACCTTTTCCCAGAGCTGGCGGGTGAGTTCGGACCTTCCCGCAATACCCCAAACCATCCTGTTCTCATGGCGCTCGTGGAGGATCAAGTTAGCATGGTAAACCGCCGGCCAGACCTTCCAATAGTTGCCGGCCACGTGCGTACAACGCGCGGCCAAGATATCCTCGGTGCAACTTCCCATGTGTTCATCGAGTACGGCGTGGGATGCGCGCAAAGAGGGGTGATAAGTGGTCAGGGCGGCAAGGACCAAGCAACCAGCCGCCAGCCCGCACAGACACTTCCGCACGCGTCCCGGCAGGGCAGCTCCGAGGGGAGCCAAAGCAAGGATGACAATGGCCCCCTGGACGAGAAAGATCACGGGGTGAGAGTAACGGAAGTTGCACCCATTCAGATAGGTCCAGCGCCGCGTACCCATGAAGAGGAAATACGTAGCCGCTCCCGATATCAGCACTGCGCCAGCGCGCCAAGCTGGAGGGCCACGACGCCTTACGGCAGGCACGGCCAGCAGAAGGAACCCGGCACCCAAAACCCCGGCGAGAAACCAAGGCCAGTAGTGTGGGGCCTGGGCATTCCAGGCATTGACAGCTAGTTGTCGCCACATCTTGGGCCAATCGGCGCTGGGCTGCCGGCCGACCACCGTGCGCCCGTAGGGGTAGACAGCGCTGGCCCAATGCATGAAGGCAAGGCCCATGGCCATCCCGCCGCCCAGCAGAAGCATGGCAATGGTCATCTCCGCATTCAGCACTCGGCGTACCCAATTCAGAGAGTGCCCAATCCAGGTGGGGCTGTCGGTCCCAGATGGAGGGACGGCCGGCAACGGAGAGTCTATCCCAAAAAAGGCACTGGACCATTGACTTCCAGGGGTCGAGTTCCCTTCTTCCGAGCGACTCTTCGCTTGTCGGCACCAGAGATGGCGAAAGACAACAATCGGGCCAAGCACCAGGGCGGTCCCCGTGTACTCCCAGTGGGCCAGCACGAGCAGCCCCAAGGCCAGAAGGAGCCGCCACATGGGCGCCCTGCCGGAGGGGCCATCCTCCGCCAGCACGAGGGCCCCCAGCCCCGCGGCCAGCCAAACGCCATAGAAAGTGTTGACCGTGAAGTCGAAGCAAAACGGGAGCGGCGCCAGGGCCAGAAAGGCGGCGGCACTGACCAGGCCGACCAAGGGGTAGCAGCCGTCACGGAGCAAGTAGCGGGGTAACAGGAGCATGGCGCTCAGGGCGGCGAAGATGCAAACGGCATTTTGGTACAGCAAATTGGCAAGTGGACTGTGAAAAGGGATGGCCAACAAGGGCACGAGCATGCCCATGCGATCCAGGCCCCAATAGAAGGGAGTCCAGTGCTGAAGGCTAATCACCTCCATGAGGATCGAATCGGCCGACGAGCCGCGCTGGAAGCGACCAACGGGCACGCAGAGTGCAACCGCCGCGCAAACCAGCAAGTAAGGCCACAGCCTCGGTATGCGGGCCTCGGCCGTGCTCATGCACTTGCTTCCTTTCGTGATGAGCAAGACTCGTCACAAACAGGTCTCCTATAGAACATTTCGCCCCCGCTGGTCAATTGCGATCAGCCAAAGCCACAGGTCTGGCAGCCTTTCCGGCGGATGCTACGCTCTGGCCTGTTTGACATCCGATGGCCATTGCCCAAAAATCTGGCTGTGATTGGTCGGCAGGGAAACGCTCCGTTTTCGTGCGGTGGTGCTCCCCGAATTGAAGGTCTAACCATATAATCACAACTCCCGTCCGGCTTTCTACACCAGGGAGTTTGCCAATGTTGAAGAAAAGTCTCTTGGATCTGGCGGGTGTGCTGGCGATTGCCTTTGCGGTGGGCGCCCAAGCGCGGGCAGGCATAATCGTTTACCCAAATCGGATGGCATTCGGTGCCGCCGTGCCAGGCGCCACCGTGGAAACTTTCGACGAAGTGGCAGCCCCGACTACTATTCTCAACGGCACAGCGTTCAACGGTGTCACCTATACCTCCAGCACGGGTAATCCGCTGATCACTTCCGCCTATCTTCCGCTGAGTCCACCAAACACCCTGGGCGAAGATGTGAATGGCTTCTTCGCTTCCTCGGATACGATCACGTTCACTTTCCCCGGCCCGGTCACTGCATTCGGAATCTCCATTAGCACGTTTGACATTAGCGCCGGCGGCTACACGGCGACTGACAATCTGGGCGACATGGTTGGAAGTTTTTTTGATCCGTTCCCCGGATTCTCGAACGGTGAATTTATTGGCTACACCTCTACCGTACCCTTCAACGCGGTGACGATTGCCGCCCCCGGCGGCTTTTCATTCACCCTGGATAATCTTTCCTACGCCTCTACCGTCCCCGAGCCGGCAACGCTGTGCTTGTTGGGCATAGGCACACTCTGCCTGGTCGGCAATAAGAGCCGCCGGCGGCAGCGTCATAGGGCGTGCCTCTCAAAAGACCCAAAAAATATTGCCGGGTGAGATGCATCTGCAGAGCCCACATGATGCCCTTTTTCGTGGTCCGCTCCTCTTTTCCTAAAACTTCTCGCTTCCTCATTTTCTGGCGAAGTTCGACACGCCGCTCGCCCTGGCCGCATGATCCTGCCCCCATATAGGGGAAGAACCAGTACGCGATCCACAGGCCGTTTCCTAACCAACTCGATTGGAGATGCAGATGGGACTAACAACTTGGGCTAAAACGTTCCTAAGAAGCTCCAGGACAGCATCCAATCATGAAGGTCCACGAAGGACACTTTTACGACGAAGACCATCGTTCGAAATGTTGGAGTCACGGACGCTCCTGTCGAACTCCAACATTATTCTTTCCCTCACGCCTGTCGCACCACTTGGCAGCCTGGTCTACCAAAACTCGACTAGCCAAACGATAGCACCCCCGGGCAATACCGACACGTTCGCACTCTCGATCGCTCCCAATGAGACCCTGGCGGCCGTCGTTCAGCCTACGTCCGCTCTTTTGAAGCCGACTCTCACCTTGATTGCCCCCAGTGGCAACAGCCTCGGCACCGTCACGGCGACCGCAGGCAAAGATGCGGTAATTCCGCTGGTCCCGAGTTTAGAGGGAGGCACATACAAGTTCGTCGTCAGCGGTGCGAGCGGCTCCACCGGCGCCTTTACGATCAATACCATTCTCAACGCGCTTGCGGAGCCCGAGAGCTACGGCGGCCCAAGTGACGACACGCAGGCCACTGCCCAGCCGCTCGACAGCTCCGCCATCGTCTTCGCTGCCCAGGACAATCGCATGGCGGTGCTGGGTTCGATCCAGAGCGCAGCGGACAACGCCGACACTTATTCTTTCCAGCTCCTTGCCGGCGAGAGCGCCACGGCGGCCGTCGCCGCCCTCAACGGCAAGACTGTCCGTTTCGCGCTCGAGGACGACCAGGGCAATGTGCTGGCCCTCAGCCAAACCGGCGCGACCAACCTCAGTGCCTTCCTCAACAACTTCGTGGCACAAAGGGCCGGCACCTACTACGTCTCGGTCACGGGCGCCGTTGGACTTACCTACAATCTTGTCGTCACACGGGGCGCAGATTTCGCGACCCAGCCCAACAACACCTTTCCTGGGGCCCAGGACATTAGCGCGACGCAGGAGGCTGGCCCCAACTTCGGCGGGGTGCTGGGGTATCTCTCCAACGCTGCTCCTAACTTCGGAGCGGATTATTACGCCGTGCATGCCAATGCCGGCGACAATTTGCATTTTGCCACGAGCACCCCGGCCGGCGGGCTCAACAACTTGAACCCCGAACTCCTGCTCTTCGATGCGAACGGCAACCTGGTCGCGATCGCTGACGGCAACGCCCCCGACGGTAGGAACTCGGTGATCGACTTCACGGTTCCGGGCGGCGATGCCGGTTCCTGGACCATCGAGGTCACGTCGGCCGACGGGTCGACTGGGGACTACGGCCTCTATGTCACCGGTGCAACCGGCGGCTTGTCCCCCTTGTTCGTCACCGGCACCACCCCCCCCTCCGGGGCGCTGGTCCAACCGCCGACGACTATCACGATTACATTCAATCAGCCGGTCTATGGGCCGTCGCTGAGTCCCGGCGAGCTCACCGTCAACGGTGTATCCGCCACCGGCGTCACCCTTGACAACGCCAACACGGTGACGTTTACGTTTGCCACGGGAGCTATTGCGGATGGTATCAACGTCGGAGTCCTTAGCGTGGACCCGGTAACGGGACAGTCGGTGGAGGACGTCAGCGGCGCGACCGCCATCGGCTTTAGCTGGACCTTCACGGTGATCTAGGATAATTGGTCTCAGTTCTTTTTTCGCTCGCCATTCGTCGCCAAGGCAGCTGGGCTGCCCCTCATGGGACGACAACCCCGCTGCGTCGCGGACGACCTGGTCTAGCACGCACTCAATCGTGTCAAGAGCCCCGTTATCAGGGAGGATGAGCATCTGCTGAGCGTCATGCGCTACGCCCTAGCCAATCCGCTGCGGGCCGGCATGGTAGCGGATCTGGCAAGTTATCCCTGGTCGAGTTATGTCGCGCACGGTCTGGGCAAGCGCGTGGACTTGCTTGCTGAGGCGCCGGCATGGGAGCGACTGGGGAAGACAGAAGCGGCACGTCAAAAGTACTGGCGCCAGTGGGTGCATACGCCGCTGACGGACAAGTAGTTGTCAGCGGTGCGTCGAGCCGTCAGCACAGGGCAGCCGGATGGCAAGGAGTCCTGGGTGGAGGCCACGGCCCAGCGCCTTGGCCTGAACCTGAGCGAGCGACCCCGTGGGGGTCCACCCAAGCAGGCGGACACAATGCAGTGACTGCAATTATCCCTCTTGGGGTTTTCTACAGAGCAGGTCTGGAGTCTATTGCAATCCTATTGATCCGAATAGACTCCCGACCCCTTTGAGTTTTCTTTGCGTCCAACTGGCACCGGCGTGTGGTTCCAGTTATTCTGGGCTGCATGAGCGAAGTCACGCGCATCTTGTCCGCCATCGAACAGGGCGATCCCCACGCGGCCGATCAGCTCTTGCCCTTGGTCTACGACGAACTGCGCAAGTTGGCGGCACAGCGTCTGGTAAACGAGAAGCCTGGTCAGACGCTCCAGGCCACCGCCCTGGTGCATGAAGCCTACCTCCGCCTCGTCGATAGTGAACAGATTCAGCAATGGAGCAGCCGGGGGCATTTCTTCGCTGCCGCGGCGGAGGCGATGCGGCGCATACTTATCGACCGAGCCCGACACAAGCGCACGCTCAAGGCCGGCGGTGACAGGCACCGTCAGAAACTGCCAGACATCGCGGCGCCTTCGGCCGAGCCGGAGATCGATCTGCTCGCCCTGGACGAGGCCCTGCAAAAGCTCGAAAAGCAGGACGAACGCAAGGCGAAACTGGTGAAGCTGCGTTTTTTTGCCAGGCTGACCATCGAGCAAGCGGCTCAAGTGCTTGGCATCGCTACTTCAACTGCCCAAAACGACTGGGCCTACGCACGCTACTGGCTGCGCCTGGAAATCGAGGAAAGCAGGCTCGACCTGTCCTCCTGACGTGCTCTCGAAAAAACTGGAATCGGTTGTCGAATCCGCGCAGAGATCTCGCACTGTAGAGGAGCGGAGGGACAAGGGTAGTGCGCTCCGAGGAATTTCATGACCACGGCAAAACTTGATGAAGCAGCCATTTTCAATGTTGCCCGGCAGATGGCCGTGCCGGAGGAGCGGCGCCTCTACGTCCAGCAGGCATGTGCGGCCGACCCGGTTTTGCAGGCGCGCATCGAGGCCATGCTCCGCCTGCAAGACCAGGACCCCAGCTTTCTTGAACCACCGGGCGATGATCGGGGTGCTGCCGCCTCACCTGCCCCGGACCTGGGCGCGCAAATCGGTCCCTACACGCTGATTCGGAAGATCGGCGAAGGAGGCATGGGGACGGTATTCCTGGCAGAGCAGAGCCAGCCGGTCAAGCGCACTGTTGCCATCAAGATCATCAAGCCTGGTATCGATTCGCGACGGATCATTGGCCGCTTCGAGGCCGAACGGCAAGCGCTGGCACTGATGGATCACCCGAATATCGCAAGGGTGCTCGATGCGGGCGCTGTAGGAGGGGTGAGGGATGAGGGAATAGGGGCGAGGGATGAGGGAATAGCTGCGAGGGACGAGGGAGGAGAAAGACAGGATGGAGATGCAGCTTCAGACTCTCGCCCCGCGGCCCTGACCCCTCGCCCCTCATTCTCTAGCCCCTCATTCCCTCGCCCCTACTTCGTGATGGAACTGGTCGATGGGATACCGATCACAAAGTACTGCGACCACTATCGACTGACGCCGCGGGAACGGCTGGAACTCTTCATCCCGGTCTGCCAGGCGGTTCAGCATGCCCATCAGAAGGGGATTATTCATCGCGACCTCAAACCGACGAATGTCCTGGTTGCCCGGTACGACGAAAAAGCCGTGCCCAAGATCATCGACTTCGGCGTCGCTAAAGCCGTGGGCTCCGGGTTAGCCGAGCGGACCGAATTGACCGAGTTCGGCTCAGTGATAGGCACGCTGGAGTACATGAGCCCGGAGCAGGCGGAGCCTGGCCAACCTGACATCGACACGCGCAGCGATATTTATTCGCTAGGAGTGCTGCTCTACGAACTGCTGACGGGTACGACGCCGCTTCAGCCCAAGAGGCTACACGGAGCGGCCCTGCTGGAACTCTTGCGCATCGTCCGCGAAGAGGAGCCCCCCGTGCCCAGCTTGCGATTAAGCACGACGGAGGAACTTCCCTCGATTGCGGCCAATCGCCGGCTCGAGCCCAAGAAACTCAGTGGACTGGTGCAAGGAGATCTCGATTGGATCGTGATGAAGGCACTGGAGAAAGACCGCCACCGCCGCTATGAGACCGCCAACGGCTTCGCCATGGACGTGCAGCGCTACCTGGCTGATGAGCCGGTGCTGGCCTGCCCGCCGTCGCCGGGATATCGGCTGCGGAAGTTCGCGCGGCGGAACAAGGGCGCGGTCGTATCGGCTTTCCTGTTGACCCTCGCTCTGCTGGCCGGTATTGCCGGGACGACGGTGGGGTTGGTGCAGGCCGAGCGGCGTGCCGAGGGTGAGAGCAAGGCCAAGGAGTCCGCCGAAAGACGGCTGACCCAGATCGAGAAGGGAATTGGCATCCTCGGCTCGATTTTCGAAGACCTTGACCCGATGGCGGAGGAGACGGAAGGCCGGCCGTTGCGGGCGATCCTCGGGGACCGGCTCGACCAGGCTGCAGCCGAGTTGGAAGGGGAAGCGGTCGGCGACGCCCTGGTGGTGGCCCGCCTTCAAGACCGGCTGGGGCAGACGTACCTGGCCCTGGGCCAAGGCGAGCGGGCAGAGGCGCTCTTCGCCAAAGCCGCCATGACCCGCCAGGTCGAGCTTGGCGCGGAGGACCCCGTCACACTCGGCAGCAAACACAACCTGGCTTTGGCTTACAAGGCCGCGGGGAAGCGGGCCGAGGCCATCCAAATGTTCAAGCAGGTGCACGCCGTTCGACAAAAGGTGCTGGGCGCGGACCACCTGGACACACTAACCACCCTGAACGCTTTGGCTGTGGAGTATCGACAGGCCGGGGAGCTGACCGAGGCCATCCCGATGTTAGAGCAGGTGCGCGACAGCCGCGTGCGACAGCTCGGGGAGAGCCATGACCACACGCTCGCCACCCTTCAGCAGCTTGCTGGGGCGTACCTGTCAGCAGGGAAGCCGACCCAAGCCATTGCCCTGGCCGAGAAGGTATGGGATGCACGCGTGAAAAAACACGGGGATGACCACCCCAAGGCGATTGAGGCAATGAGCAGTTTGGCTTATGTCTACCAGGGCGGCTACAAGATGAAACAGGCCATCGACCTGTACGAGCAGGCGCGGGCCAAGATTGTGCCGAAGCTCGGGCCCTACCATCCCCTGACCCTCAAGATCCTGGCCAGGCTGGGGCACATGTATCGGGCTTACCGGCGAACGCCTGAGGCCATCGCCCTCTTGGAGCACGTGCGAGAAAGGCAGTTGATGGTTCTCGGGGGTCTGCACCCGGACACCCTCCCCACACTGCACGCCCTAGCAGCGGCGTACCGGGACGCCGGGGAGTTGAATAAAGCTCTGCCTCTCTATCAGGAGGCGATGGCTAGCCTCGATAAGCTCAAGTTCGCGCATTCCTATGCTCACGTGCTGGTGGAAAGCTTCTCCCTTTGCCTAGAGCAGCTGCAGCAATTCGATCAGGCGGAGATCTGGAGACGGAAGTGTCTTGAAATAGCCCAAAAGAAACACGGGACGCAATCCGTCTACCACGCGGAGGCGTTGAGGCTGCTCGGAGCGAACCTGCTCCAGCAGAAGAAACCTGCGGTCGCGGAGCCCATCCTGCGTGAGGCTCTGGCCATCCTCCAAAAGGAGCCGCAGGAAACGCGGGAAACGCTCCATGCTCAGTCGCTCCTCGGCGCAGCTCTGTTGGGACAGGAGAAGTACGCCGATGCCGAACCACTGCTCCATCAAGCCTATCAAGCGATGAAAGAATTCGACATGAGGCCGCAGCACGAACGCAAAGGTCCCCCGTTCGGTCAGAACCGCGTCGCTGCCTTGGAGCGGCTGGTAAAGCTGTACGATACCTGGGGCAAGCCGGAGAAGGCAGCCGAGTGGCGTGCGAAGCTGGCGGTCGAGAAAGCCAAACCTGAGTAGTAAAGGGAAGAGCAACTTCACCCTTCTCAACACCCTGCGCGGCCGCTAACTGAGCTATAGCCGCGTGATTCTCTTGTTCACGCCTTCGTGCGCGAAACTTGTGCACTGGAAACGGTACCTAGGCGCCGTTGAATAGGAACCTGAAGAAGCGCCATGGGCGCTCTTTGGAGATGCGTTTGTCCTCTTTATACGAACCACGCGTATAGCTCGCAACCGCGGTTCGCCAAAACGTAACGGCTGGTGCATTTGCTTCGAGGACTCTGACAAGCCATTCGCCCGGATGCTCATTCCAGAGGAGCGTTGCCATTCTCTGTCCGAAGCCATGCCTGCGAAATCTGCGGATGACGAAGAACTCGTGCACGTCATGGGCGCCAATGTCGCCTAGCCACTCGGCTGCCGATCCGACCAGCGCAAAGCCGGCGGGCAAACCGTCAACTTTCGCCAAATAGGCGCCATAGCCTTTGTCCCATACCAGGGATGTGTCGTAGGAGTATCTTCCGTCGGCCTTTGTATCGACTTGAAACCACTCCGCCATGTCATGAAGGTAGTGCTCGAACAGATTCCGAAGCACGACATCCGATTCGGGCCCTATCTTCGAGATCACGAGATTCGCTGGCGACATTGGATTTCCCACGAAAAGCAGACACGAGGATAAGGCGTATTGGGACTATTCATACTGAGCAGTTCAACTCTTTTCCCAAAAAACCAATTTCCGTTGTCGAATCCGCCTTCGTTTCTCGCACTGCATTGTGAAAGCAAAGATCCATCCCAGGCATCCCGATGAGGAGAAGGCCATGACAACGTTCAAACAACTATTCCGATCCGTCCTGCAGAAATCTGCCAGGAGTCAACCGCGGCCTAGGCGGTTCCAGGCGAGGCTGTCGCTTGAAGACTTGGAAACCCGGCTGGTGCCGGCGAGCGTGCTGGTCGTGCCGATCAGTCAGCTAACGGACGCGTCCCATTTCCATACGCTTGCCGAGGGCATCGCCGCCGCTGGAGTCGACGGAGTCGTGACGATCGAGCCAGGGGCGTCGCCCGACCTAGGCTCGGCTGTGCTGGTCGACCAGGAGGGGATCACCATCCAGGGCGATCCCAATGTGCCGGCAAGCGCCCTGCCTAGTTATCAGCTCAACGTCCAGGCCAACGGGGTGAATATTGGAAACCTGGAACTCGATTCGCTGGTCGTGGGCGTTGATACCTTCGGCGGCAACGTCTCCGAAACCGATGTCCACAACTGCGTGATCACCACCCTGCAGGCATTCGACTTCGAGTCGACTTACACGGATAACATTATCACCGGCAACGCTACCTTCAAACAGGTCAATGCGCAGGGTGGCGGAGTAGCGATCCAAGGCAATACCTTCTCCGGTGCCGGGCGGACGCTCCAGATGAATCTCGATCAGGTGCTCTTGGATCTCGAAGGCTGCACGGGCGCGATCGTCTCGCAGAATACTTTCTTCGAAGCAGACGACGCCAGCACCCAAATTGTTGTCATCGAGGTGCACAACTGTCATAGCCTCCAGGTCGGCCGTCTCAGTATTCCGACCACTATTGCCGACAATACCATTTCGACTCCGGGTCTCCAGTTTTCCCTAAATGGCATTGGCATTGCGGTCATACAAGACGGCAACGGAGTCTCGAATGTCAAGATCCAGAACAACCAATTCGATACCGCTGGCGGACTGCTCATGGAGGCGAACACGGGCGACGACGCGCACTTCAGGGCTTATGTAGAGGGTAATGATTTCCACAATGACGCAGTCGGCGTCACGGTGATTGGCGACGGCGCCCACGCCGGCACGATTGACATGGGCGGCGGAGCGCTCGGGAGCCTGGGCGGCAACAATTTCCGAGGTTTCGCACCCCCTGTCGACCAAGGCAAAGCGGCCATTACGGTTGTCAACGCCCCTAATGAGGTCGTTGTCGCCCAGAAGAATATCTTTTCCGCCGGGGTCACCCCTGCCGATCTCGTTTTTTCTGGGGGAGGAGGCGGCGGCTCCGCCGACGTGAGCAATCCCTTGAGCAGTCAGCGCGCCTCGATCCAGGCCCTCTACAACGAAGTGCTCGGCCGGACGGGAAGCCTTGCCGAGCTCGACGGCTGGGTAAGTGTCCTGAACACCCAGAGCCAATCGGTAGTTGTGAACGACATCCTCAGATCTCAAGAATCGCTCGGTCGCATCGTCGATGGATTCTATATTCGCTTTCTCGGCCGGCAGTCGGATGCGGGCGGCCGGGCGAGCTGGATCAGCTTCTTGCAGAACGGAGGCACCGAGGAGCATCTCGAAACGCTGTTCGTGACATCTCCCGAGTACCTGAGTCACATTAACACCGACTTTGTGCAGTCGCTCTATATCAACATCCTCGGCCGCACCGGCGACGCCAATGAGCTGGCGGGCTGGAACAATCAGATCCAGAAGCTTGGGTTGGCCGGCATCGCCACCGGTTTCACAGGGTCTGTGGAGAACCGCACGGACACGCTGGACAGCTACTTCCAGACCTTCCTCCATCGCGCTTCGACGACGACGGAAACGAACACGTTCGTTAACTCGTCGGCAGACCTGCTATCGATGGAGGGAGCAGTGCTGTCCTTGCCAGAGTACTTCTCGAATGGGTAGCTCCAAGGGCGCGCGGCTTGGTCTGCAGGATACGATCCCAAGTCTCAGCCGTTGCCCACCTTTTTAAGAAACTCAGTTTTCGCTGTCGGATCCGCCTTCGTTTCTCGCACTGTGTCACCCCAGTCATAATCGGTCCCATGTGCCCACTAGAGGATAAGGCCATGAAGTTTTTCAATCGTCTATTCCGATCCGCAGCACAGAAGTCCGCCGCAACTCAACGGCAGCCTTGGCGGTTTCGAGCGAATCTGTCACTCGAAGGCCTGGAAACCCGGCTCGTGCCGGCCAACGTGTTGGTTGTGCCGATCAGTCAGTTGCCAGACGGATCCCACTTCCACACGCTAACCCAAGCGATTGCTGCTGCCGGGGTTAACGGCATGGTGACCATCGAGCCGGGAGCATCGCCCGATCCAGGTTCTCCGGTAGTGGTCAACGTGGGAGGAATTACCATCCAGGGCGATCCCAATGTGCCGGCAAGCATCTTGCCCACCTATCAGCTCAGCGTTCAAGCCGATCTCGTAACGCTTCAGAATCTCAAGATTTCCTCCGTCGTGCTCGGCACTGCCGCCGGC
>Ga0208565_1001006_pt1 | contig 17939 bp, 2 predicted proteins | sample Sb_taG_7_FD_187706 | JGI IMG/M metagenome (GOLD analysis project Ga0208565, IMG submission 187706) | Peat soil microbial communities from Weissenstadt, Germany - Sb_50d_2_FS metaG (SPAdes) (version 2) | ecosystem: Environmental > Terrestrial > Soil > Wetlands > Peat | place: Germany: Weissenstadt...
CCACTTGCCGGGTCTTCGGTCGAGCGTCCATTCTCGCATCCCCTTCCCTGGAAAGAAGTAGGATGACAAAAATGCCGCCGGCCGGATACCCGGCATTTCTTCAATACCTGCAATCCGGTAGGGTCAGACAACTTCAAAATCCACGACAGCCGCCAGGTTCAGTTGGCGCTGGCAGCATGGGGCGGCAAGGTGCGACTCCACTTTCTGCCACCCTATTGCCCGGATCACAATCGGATCGAGCGAATATGGAAGGATCTCCACGACAACGTGACTCGCAACCCCTGCTGCAAAAACATGGAAGAGCTCATGGCCGACGTCTACACCTACCTCCGTTGCCGAAGAAAACGAGGAAAGCACTGTTATCCCAAGAGGAAGAGCGCCTGATGAGCGCTCTTCCAGAATCACGAAAGGCTATTTAGTCCCGCCTGCTAGAGGGCGATGAGAATCATCTCAACGTCTCGCGGCACCGCGGAGATGCATCGAATTTGTCACCAGCGGATGGTCGACGGCCGCCGAATGCAATGTCACCTTGGCGTGATGCGGCGACATCTGGACCTTGGCTGGTCGCGGTCGCGCCTCGGCTGCCGAATGCAATGTCACCTTGGTGTGGTGCGGCAAAGTCTGGGCCTTGGCCGGTGGCGGGGGTGCCGTATGAACTAGGCTGAGTGTCGGAAGCTTGCTCGCCCGTCCTGCCAGGTTCTTCCATGTGATCGTCGTGACATAGTTACTTCCAGCGTGTCCGTTTCCCGCCCCGTCGAGCAGAAAACCCGAAGGACTAGTCAGCCCGGAGGGGGCCACGCCATTGACCGTTAAGCAGTATCGCCGATGGAAGTTCAACCGCTCGGCCGGCACAAGGGTCACAGTGTGAGAGGCCGAGTCGTAGATGGCCGAGACGACCGTGATCCGATGGCCGCTAGGCCCCAGGATTTGATAATTCGCGGGATTCTGAGCCGAGGTCGGGTCGAGTGGGCCGTTGAAGTACAGGAGCAGGTACGTCGGTTGCCAATGAAACCCGTAGCGTAACAGGTGTGTCACCTGCGGTCCGTCAGTCGATACAACCAGTGACGCCTCGCTCGCCAAGAAAGTCCCGTCGGCGGAGAAGACGGCTTTGAACGAGTGCATTCCCGGGGAGAGTGTCGCGACGTTCAATGTCGCGACCCCGTTTGACACGGGCTCAGTCCCGAGCAGCGTGGCGCCGTCGTAGAAGGAAATGAAGCCGACGACAGGTGGATTTCCCGGCGAGGTTACGACGACGTTCGCGATGAGCGTCGTCCCTTGGGGTGAGGTCGAAGCAGTGAGCGTGGTACTCGTCACAGCCGCGATCACCTTGACTGAGACCGGAGTTTCGACAGTGGCGGTGGGGTAATTGGCATCGCCCGAGTAGACGGCCGTGAGGATGTGGTTGCCGACGGCGAGCAAGGAGGTCGACAAGTTCGACGTCCCGGAAACCGTTGGAGACATGTCAGCGTTAGCTATGTCTGTCGCGCGGAGGGCGGCCGCGCCCGTGACCGTTGCGACAAACGGCTCGGTACCCAGGTATGTGTTCCCGTCGTAAAAAGCAACCGTCCCGGTCATGAGGGCCGAGCCCGCGGGGGTCGCTGTGAATGTGGCGGTGAGTGTTACCTCCTGGCCGTAATACGATCGTGCCAGCGAAGTGACGATGGTGCCGGCGATCGCTCTGGCCTTGACTGTTAATGTGTAGGTCTGACTGCCCGTGCCGCCGTCGCCGTCAGTCACAGTCACGTCAACGGCGAATGGCGAGCCAATCGCGGTCGTCGGCGTCCCGCTCAGCAGGCCCTGAATGGTCAACGAGAGGCCGGCGGGGAGACCGGTCGACGTGAAGCGGTAGCCGGAGCCTGAGCCGCCCGAGGCCGTGAGCTGCTGGCTATACGAGTCGCCGACCGTCGCCACCGGCAGGGTCGTCGGGTTGATGGTGATGGCCGGGTTGTTGGCGACGGTCAAGGTGCCGCCGACGGTGGTGAAGTCGTAGTTGGCGGCACTGAGGTTGCCGACGGCGACGGTGATCGGATACGAACCAGCAGGGCTGACGATAGTGGCGGTCGTGGAGAGGATGGGTGCGCCGCTAACCACGCTGGTGGTATCGCCGTTGACCAGGCCGGAGAGAGTGTAAGTCAGGGGCGGGTTGGCCTCACCTGGCGGGCGAGTCAGGTTGTTGGCAGTGACGGTGATGGTAGCCGGGCTGACGGTCAGCATGCCGCTCACATAGGAGATGGTGTAATCGGAATCGGCGGCATCGCTGACGGCGATCACGTACGCGCCGATATCGCTGCGCGCCGTGGCGGTCGTGCTGAGAGTGGGTTGGGTGCCGAGGCTGGCCGCACTGTCGCCATTGACAAACCCTGTGTAGCTGGCCGTAAGGGTCGGTAGTGCCGCGCCGTAGACCTTGGTCTGGTTGTCGGCGGTGATCGTCAAAGCCACCGGAGAGACGCTCAATGCGCCAGAAACATAGCTGATGCTATAGTCAGAATCCACCGCGCCGCTGGCGGTGATGACAAAGGGGCTGTCCTTCACATGGCTGCTGGCGGTGGCCGCCGTGGTCAGAACGGGCAGAGTGGTAAGGCTGGCGGCGGTGTCGCCATTGACGAAGCCCGAATACGACGCCGTGAGCGTCGGCAAGGCCGCACCGTAAGCCTTGGCCAGATTGTCGGCCGTGATCGTCAATGCCACCGGGGTGACGGTGAGTGTCCCGGCGACATAAATGATCGAGTAATCGGAATCCATCGCACCACTGGCCGTGATGGTATAGGGGTTGCCCGAGACATGGCTGCTGGCGCTTGCCGTCGTTGTCAGAGTGGGCTGGGTCGTCAGGTCAGTCACGGTGTCGCCATTCACGAAGCCTGAGTAACTTGCCGTCAGGGAAGGCAACGCTGCTCCGTAAGCCTTGGTCAGGTTGTCGGCGGTGATCGTCAGCGTTGCGGCGGTGACGGTGAGGCTGCCCTCAACATAGGTAATCGAGTAATCAGAATCCACCGCGCCACTGGCGGTGATGGCATAAGACCCGGTATGGCTGTGGCTGGTGGCGGTCGTGCTGAGAGTGGGAGGAGTGCCAAGGCTGGTCGCGCTGTCGCCATTGACAAACCCTGTGTAGCTGGCCGTCAAGATGGGCAGAGCGGCGCCGTAGGTCTTGGTCAGGTTGTCGGCTGTGATGGTAAGCATGGCCGGGGTGACCGTCTGCGTCACCGCCTGGGTATTGGTCGCGTAGAAGCCGTCACCGGAATAGATCACCTGGATCGTGTGACGACCGACGTCCGGGCTGCTCAGTGATTCGCTCGTGGCCGAGCCATTCACCAGCGTGACAGACGAGCCGATGGGAACGCCGTCGATCTCGAATACGACAGTGCCGGTAGGCGTGGGGTTGCCGCCGACCGTCGGACTGACGGAGGCGGTGAGAGTGAGGGCCTGGCCGTAGATCGACGTCGAGCCCGGGCTGGCCGTAATGGTAATCGTAGTGGCCGGTGTGTCCGCGACGGTCAAGGTGCCGCCGACTGTGATGAAGTCGTAGTTGGCGGCGCTGAGCGTGCCGACGGCGATTGCGATGGGGTACTGGCCGTTGGGGCTGACGATGGTGGCGGTCGTGGAGAGGATGGGTGTGCCGTTGACCACGCTTGTCGTGTCGCCGTTGACCAGACCGGAGAGGGAGTAGGTCAGTGGCGGGTTGGCCTCACCCTGGGGTCGCGTCAGGTCGTTGGCGATGACGGTGAGTGTGGCCTGGCTGACGGTCAGTGTTCCACCCACATACGAGATCGTGTAATCGGGATCGAGGGCATTGCTGGCGGTGATGGTGTAGGCGCCGATATCACTGCTTGCGGTGGCGGTGGTGCTCAAGGTGGGTAGCGTGTCGAGGCTAGTCGCTGTGTCGCCGTTGACAAACCCTGAGTAGCTGGCCGTCAGCGTTGGCAGATTGGCGCCATAGACCTTGGTCTGGTTGTCGGCGGTGATCGTCAGCGTCGCGGCGGAGACGGTGAGGCTCCCCGCGAGATACGTGATTGAGTAATCGGCATCCACTGCGCCACTGGCCGAGATGGCATAGACGCCAGTACTGCTATGCGCCGTGGCCGTCGTGCTGAGCGTGGGCTGGGTGGTCAGGCTGGTGGGCGCGTCGCCATTGACGAACCCTGCGTAGCTGGCCGTCAGGGTCGGCAACGCTGCGCCATAAACCTTGGTCTGGTTGACGGCGGTGATCGTCAACCCCGCGGGTGTGATCGTCAGAATGCCCGTCGCATAGCTGATCGAGTAGTCGCTGTCGACCGCTCCCGAGGCGGTGATGGCGTAAGGGTTGCCGGAGACATGGTCGCTGGCGGTGGCCGTCGTGGTCAGCGTGGGCTGGGTGGTCAAGTTGGCGGATGTATCGCCATTCACGAAGCCCGCGTATGACGCGGAAAGCGTCGGCAACGCCGCACCGTAAGCCTTGGTCTGGTTGACGGCCGTGATTGTCAGCCCGACTGGCGTGACGGTCACGGTTCCCGGGTCGTACGTGATCGAGTAATCGGCATCCACCGCGTCGCTCGCCGTGATACTGTACGGGCTGCCCGCTACAGGGCTGCTAGTAGTGGCCGTTGTCGTCAGCGTGGGCTGAGTCGTCAGATTGTCCGCGGTGTCGCCATTGACAAACCCATTGTAGCTGGCGGTCAGGCTCGGCAATGCCGCACCGTAGGCCTTGGTCTGGTTGTCGGCGATGATCGTCAACGCCGCCGGGGTGACCGTCAAGGTCCCGGCGGCGTAGCTGATGCTATAGTTCGAGTCTGCCGCGCCGATGGCGGTGATGGTGTAGGTGTTGCCGGAAACATGGCTGCTAGCAGTGGCCGTCGTGGTCAGCGTGGGCTGGGTGGTCAAGCTGGCTGAGCTATCGCCGTTGACGAAGCCCGAGTACGACGCGGCCAGCGTCGGCAACGCCGCGCCGTAAACCTTGGTCTGATTGACGGCCGTGATCATTAAGTCCGCAGGAGAGACGGTCAATGTACCGCCCAGGTAGAAGATGGTGTAATCGGTGTCCACGGCGCCACCGGCGGTGATGGGATAAGTGCCGGTATCACTGGTCGCGGCAGCGGTCGTGCTGAGCGAGGGTAGCGTGTCGAGGCTGGCCGCGGTGTCGCCATTGACGAACCCGGCGTAGCTGGCTGTCAGGGTTGGCAGATCGGCACCATAAACTTTGATCAGGTTGTCGGCGGTGATCGTCAATGCCACCGGAGTGACGTTCAACATGCCGGAGACATAGCTGATGCTGTAGTCAGAATCTTCCGCGCCGCTGGCGGTGATGGCATACGGAGTGCCCGAGACATGGCTGCTGGTAGTGGCCGTTGTCGTGAGGGTGGGCTGAGTCGTCAGACTGGCCGAGGTGTCACCGTTGACGAACCCGCTGTAGCTGGCCGTCAGGGTCGGCAGAGCCGCACCGTAGGCCTTGGTCTGATTGCTGGCCGTGATCGTCAACGCGGTCGGGGTGACGGTCAACGCCCCGCCGACATAGCTGATCGAGTAGTCGGAATCCGCTGCGCCGCCGGCCGTGATGGCATAGGGACTGCCCGAGACATGGCTGCTGGCGGTGGCCGTCGTTGTGAGCGTGGGCTGAGTCGTCAGGCTGTCAGAGCTGTCGCCATTGACGAACCCGCTGTAGCTGGCTGTCAGAGTCGGCAGCGCTGCGCCGTAGACCTTACTCTGGTTGTCGGCCGAGATCGTCAATTCTGCGGAGGTGACGGTGAGCGTGCCAGCCGCATAGGAGATCGTGTAATCGGAGTCCACGGCACTGCTAGCGCTGATGTCGTAGGTGCCGACGTGGCTGCTCGCGATGGCCGTCGTCGTCAGAGCGGGCTGGGTGCTCAGGTTGGCCGCGGTGTCGCCGGCGACGAAGCCCGAGTACGACGCTGTCAGCGTCGGCAATGCCGCGCCGTATACCTTGGTCTGGTTGTCAGCCGTAATCGTCAAGGCCGACGGAGTGACGTTCAGCATGCCAGAGACATAGCTGATGCTGTAATCAGAATCCGCCGCGCCGCTGGCAGTGATGGCATACGGAGTGCCTGAGACATGGCTGCTGGTAGTGGCCGTCGTCATCAGAGTGGGCTGAGTCGTCAGACTGTCTGAGGTGTCGCCATTGACGAACCCGCTGTAGCTGGCCGTCAGGGTCGGCAATGCCGCGCCGTAGAGCTTGGTCTGGCTATCGGCGGTGATCGCCAAGGCCACAGGAGTGACGGTCAGCATGCCAGAGACATAGCTGATGATATAGTCGGTATCAACCGCGCCGCTGGCGGTGATGGAATAAGGAGTGCCCGAGACATGGCTGCTGGTAGTGGCCGTTGTCGTCAGCGTGGGCTGAGTCGTCAGATTGTCCGAGGTGTCACCATTGACAAACCCATTGTAGCTGGCGGTCAGGCTCGGCAATGCCGCACCGTAGGCCTTGGTCTGGTTGTCGGCGATGATCGTCAACGCCGCCGGGGTGACCGTCAAGGTCCCGGCGGCGTAGCTGATGCTATAGTTCGAGTCTGCCGCGCCGATGGCGGTGATGGTGTAGGTGTTGCCGGAAACATGGCTGCTAGCAGTGGCCGTCGTGGTCAGCGTGGGCTGGGTGGTCAAGCTGGCTGAGCTATCGCCGTTGACGAAGCCCGAGTACGACGCGGCCAGCGTCGGCAACGCCGCGCCGTAAACCTTGGTCTGATTGACGGCCGTGATCATTAAGTCCGCAGGAGAGACGGTCAATGTACCGCCCAGGTAGAAGATGGTGTAATCGGTGTCCACGGCGCCACCGGCGGTGATGGGATAAGTGCCGGTATCACTGGTCGCGGCAGCGGTCGTGCTGAGCGAGGGTAGCGTGTCGAGGCTGGCCGCGGTGTCGCCATTGACGAACCCGGCGTAGCTGGCTGTCAGGGTTGGCAGATCGGCACCATAAACTTTGGTCTGGTTGTCGACGGTGATCGTCAATGCCACCGGAGTGACGGTCAGCATGCCGGAGACATAGCTGATGCTGTAGTCAGAATCCACCGCGCCGCTGGCGGTGATGGCATACGGAGTGCCCGAGACGTGGCTGCTGGAAATGGCCGTTGTCGTCAGGGTGGGCTGGGTCGTCAGACTGGCCGAGCTGTCGCCATTGACGAACCCGCTGTAGCTGGCCGTCAGGGTCGGCAGAGCCGCGCCGTAGGATTTGGTCTGATTGCTGGCCGTGATCGTCAACGCGGTCGGGGTGACGGTCAACGACCCGCCGACATAGCTGATGCTGTAGTCGGAATCGGCTGCGCCGCCGGCCGTGATGGCATAGGGACTGCCCGAGACATGGCTGCTGGCGGTGGCCGTCGTTGTGAGCGTGGGCTGAGTCGTCAGACTGTCAGAGCTGTCGCCATTGACGAACCCGCTGTAGCTGGCTGTCAGAGTTGGCAACGCTGCGCCGTAGACCTTACTCTGGTTGTCGGCCGAGATCGTCAATTCTGCGGAGGTGACGGTGAGCGTGCCAGCCGCATAGGAGATCGTGTAATCGGAGTCCACGGCACCGCTAGCGCTGATGTCGTAGCTGCCGACGTGGCTGTTCGCGGTAGCCGTCGTCGTCAGAGTGGGCTGGGTGCTCAGGTTGGCCACGGTGTCGCCCGCAACGAAGCCCGAGTACGACGCGGTCAGCGTGGGCAACGCCGCGCCGTACACCTTGGTCTGGTTATCTGCCGTGATCGACAATCCCGCGGGGGTGATGGTCAAGATGCCCGTCGCATAGCTTATCACGTAGTTGCTATCGACGGCTCCCGAGGCGGTGATCGTGTACGGGTTGCCCGAGACATCGCTGCTGATAGTGGCGGTCGTGCTGAGCGTGGGCTGGTTGGTCAGGCTCGCCGGCGTGTCACCGTTGACGAACCCACTGTATCTGGCCGTCAGGACCGGCAGATCGGCGCCGTAGACCTTTGTCAGGCTGTCAGCGGTGATGGTGAGCATCGCTGGCGTAACCGTCTGAGTCACGGCCTGGGTATTGGGGTCGTACGAGCTGTCGCCGGAGTAGATGGCCTCGATGGTGTGGCCACCGCTGTCCAGGTTGCTCAGAGAATCGCTTGTAGCCGAGCCGTTGACCAGCGTGACGGCCGAGCCGATGGGACTGCCGTCAACCTCGAACAAGACGGTGCCGGTGGGTATCCGGTCGCCGCTGTCGAAGGCGATGACATTGGCGGTGAAGGTGATGGCCTGGCCGTAGGTCGAAGTCGAGCCGGGACTAGCCGTCAGTGTGATCGTGGTAACCGGAGTCTCGACGACGATCAAGGTGCCGTCGACGGTCGTGAAGTCGTAGTTGGAGGCATCGAGAGTGCCGACGGCAACGGTGATGGGGTACTGCCCGTCTTTGCTGGCGATCGTGGCGGTCGTGGAAAGGTCGGGTGCGCCGGTGACCACATCGGTCGTGTCGCCGTTGACAAAGCCGAAGAGGGAGTAGGTCAGTGGCGGGTTCGCGTCACCTTCCGGGCGAGTCAGGTTATCTGCGACGACGGTCAGGGTGGCCGGGCTGACGGTCAGAATGCCGCTCACATACGAGATCGTGTAATCGGGATCGACGGCGCCGCTGGCCGTGATGGCGTAGGTGCCAGTATCGCTGGTCGCGGTGGCGATGGTGCTGAGTGTGGGTTGAGTCTCGAGGCTGGCCGCCGTGTCGCCGTTGACGAATCCCGAATAACTGGCCGTCAGCGTCGGCAACACTGCGCCATACACCTTGGTCTGATTGTCGGCCGTGATCGTTAAACCAGCGGCGGTGACGGTCAGCGTACCGCTCGTATACGAGATTGCGTAATCGGAATCGGCTGCGCCGCTGACGGTGATCCCGTAAACACCGGTATGACTGGTCGCGGTGGCCGTCGTGCTCAGGGTGGGTTGGATGTCGAGGCTGGCCGCCGTGTCACCGTTGACGAAACCCGTGTAACTGGCGGTCAGGGCCTGTAGACCGGCGCCGTAGACCTTGATCTGGTTGTCGGCCGTGATCGTCAATGCCGCCGCGGTGACGTTCAGCGTCCCAGAGACATAGCTGATGCTATAGTCAGAATCCACTGCGCCGCTGGCAGTGATGAGGTAAGGGTTGCGAGCCACGCTGCTGGCGGAAGTGGCCGTCGTCGTCAATGTGGGCTGGGTCGTCAGACTGGCAGACGAGTCGCCGTTGACAAAGCCTGTGTAGGTGGCCGTCAGAGTTGGCAACGCTGCGCCGTAGGATTTGGTCTGATTGCTGGCCGTGATCGTCAACGCGGTCGGGGTGACGGTCAACGACCCGCCGACATAGCTGATGCTGTAGTCGGAATCGGCTGCGCCGCCGGCCGTGATGGCATAGGGACTGCCCGAGACATGGCTGCTGGCGGTGGCCGTCGTTGTGAGCGTGGGCTGAGTCGTCAGACTGTCAGAGCTGTCGCCATTGACGAACCCGCTGTAGCTGGCTGTCAGAGTTGGCAACGCTGCGCCGTAGACCTTACTCTGGTTGTCGGCCGAGATCGTCAATTCTGCGGAGGTGACGGTGAGCGTGCCAGCCGCATAGGAGATCGTGTAATCGGAGTCCACGGCACCGCTAGCGCTGATGTCGTAGCTGCCGACGTGGCTGTTCGCGGTAGCCGTCGTCGTCAGAGTGGGCTGGGTGCTCAGGTTGGCCACGGTGTCGCCCGCAACGAAGCCCGAGTACGACGCGGTCAGCGTGGGCAACGCCGCGCCGTACACCTTGGTCTGGTTATCTGCCGTGATCGACAATCCCGCGGGGGTGATGGTCAAGATGCCCGTCGCATAGCTTATCACGTAGTTGCTATCGACGGCTCCCGAGGCGGTGATCGTGTACGGGTTGCCCGAGACATCGCTGCTGATAGTGGCGGTCGTGCTGAGCGTGGGCTGGTTGGTCAGGCTCGCCGGCGTGTCACCGTTGACGAACCCACTGTATCTGGCCGTCAGGACCGGCAGATCGGCGCCGTAGACCTTTGTCAGGCTGTCAGCGGTGATGGTGAGCATCGCTGGCGTAACCGTCTGAGTCACGGCCTGGGTATTGGGGTCGTACGAGCTGTCGCCGGAGTAGATGGCCTCGATGGTGTGGCCACCGCTGTCCAGGTTGCTCAGAGAATCGCTTGTAGCCGAGCCGTTGACCAGCGTGACGGCCGAGCCGATGGGACTGCCGTCAACCTCGAACAAGACGGTGCCGGTGGGAAGTGGGTCGCCGCTGTCGTACGCGCTGACGGCGGCGGTGAACGTGAGATCCTGGCCGTAGGGCGAGGTCGAGCCGGGGCTGGCCGTCAGGGCGATCGTGGTCACCGGCGTGTCGGAGACGGTCAGGGTGCCGTTGACCATGTTGAAGACATAGTTGGCGGTGCTCAGATTGCCGACAGTGATTGTGATGGGATACTTGCCGTCAGGGCTGGTGGTGATGGCGGTCGTGGAGAGGTCGGGGGCTCCAGTGACCACGCCGGTGGTGTCGCCGTTGACGAAGCCCGAGAGAGTGTAGGTCAGTGGCGGGTTGGCCTCACCCTCGGGGCGAGTCAGGTCGTCGGCGGTGACTGTGAGTGTGGCCGCGGTGACAGTCAAGACACCGGCTACGTAGCTGATGTTGTAGTTAGTATCGACGGCGCCGCTGACGGTGATGGGGTACGTTCCGGTATCGCTGTAGAGTGTAGCTGTGGTGCTGAGCGTGGGTTGTGTGTCGAGGCTTTCCGGAGTGTCGCCGTTGACGAATCCTGTGTAACTGGCCGTCAGGGTCGGCATCGCCGCCCCGTAGACTTTGATCAGGCTGTCGGCGCTCACAGTGAGCGTCAACGCCGCGGGCGTGACGGTCAGAATGCCGGGAGAATAGCTGATGGTGTAGTCGCTGTCCGCCGCGTCGCTGGCCGTGATGGCGTAGGGGTTGCCAGCCACCGGACTGCCGGTGGTGGCCGTCGTGGTCAGTGTGGGCTGGGTGGTCAGGTTTGAAGAGCTGTCGCCATTGACGAACCCAATGTAACTGGCCGTCAGCGCCGCCACCGCCGCACCGTACGGCTTGGTCTGATTGTCAGCCATGATGGTCAAGGCCGCCGGCGTAATGGTCAAGGTCCCGGCCAGGTAGCTGATGCTGTAGTCTGTATCCACCGCGCCGCTGGCCGTGATGGCATAGGGGTTGCCTGCGACATGACTGGAGACAGTGGCCGTCGTCGCCAGCGTGGGCTGGGTGGTCAAGCTGGCCGGGCTGTCGCCATTGACGAACCCGCTGTAGCTGGCTGTAAGGCTCGGCAGAACGGCGCCGTAGACCTTGGTCTGGTTGTCGGCCATGATTGTCAATGGCGCCGAAGTCACACTGAGCGCGCCGCTTGCATAGGAGATCGTGTAATCGGGATCGAGAGCTCCGCTGGCGGTGATGGCGTAGGTGCCCACGTGACTGGCGACGGTAGCCGTCGTCGTCAGAGTGGGCTGAATGCTCAGGTTGGCCGCGGTGTCGCCTGCGACGAAGCCCGAGTACGACGCGGTGAGCGTGGGCAACGCAGCCCCGTAGACCTTGGTCTGGTTGTTGGGCGTGATCGTCAACCCCGCGGGGGTGATGGTCAAGATGCCGGGGGAATAGTTGATGGTGTAGTCGCTGTCGACGGCTCCCGAGGCAGTGATCGCATAGGGGTTGCCCGAGACATCGCTGCTGACGCTGGCGGTCGTGCTCAGCGTGGGCTGGGTCGTGAGGCTGGCCGCGCTGTCGCCATTGACGAACCCTATGTAGCTGGCCGTCAGGGTCGGCAGCGCCGCGCCGTAGACCTTGGTCTGGTTGACGGCCGTGATCGTCAACGCCGCGGGGGCGACGGTCAGGATGCCGGCGGCATAGCTGATGGTGTAGTCGCTGTCGACGGCTCCCGAGGCGGCGATCGTGTACGGGTTGCCCGAGACATCGCTGCTGGCTGTAGCCGAGGTGCTGAGCGCCGGCTGGGTGGTGAGGCTAGCCGCGCTGTCGCAATTGACAAAGCCCGTGAAAGACGCGGTGAGCGCCGGCAGCGCCGCACCGTAGACCTTGGTTTGGTTATTGGCTGTAATCAGCAACGCGACCGGCGTAACTGTCAGGGTACCAGCGACATAGCTGATCGAGTAGTCGGAATCCACTGCGCCGCTGGCCGTGATGGCATAGGGATTGCCCGAGACATGGCTGCTGGCGCTGGCCGTTGTCGTGAGCGCGGGCTGGGTCGTCAGGCTTGCCGAGGTGTCGCCATTGACGAAGCCGTTGTAGCTGGCCGTCAGAGCCGGCAACACCGAGCCATAAGCCATGGTCTGGTTGTTGGCAGTGATTGTTAAGCCCCCGGGGGTGACGGTCAGGATGCCGGCGGCATAGCTGATGGTGTAGTTGCTGTCGGCGGCTCCCGAGGCGGAGATCGTGTACGGGTTGCCCGAAACATGGCTGCTGGCGGTAGCCGTCGTCGTCAGCGTGGGCTGGGTCGTGAGGCTTGCCGAGGTGTCACCATTGACGAAGCCCGAGTACGAGGCGGTGAGTGTCGACAACACCGCCCCATAGACCTTGGTCTGGTTAACGGCCGTGATCGTCAACCCGGCGGCAGTGACGGTCAGCGTACCGCCCACATAAGAGATGGTGTAATCGGAATCTGCAGCGCCGCTGGCGGTGATGGCATACACGCCGGTACCGCTGCTGGCGGTGGCGGTGGTGCTGAGAATGGGTTGAGTGTCAAGGCTGGCCGCCGTGTCGCCATTGACGAACCCTGTGTAACTGGCCGCCAGAGTCGGCGAAGCCGCGCCGTATACCTTGGTCTGGTTGACGGGCGTGATCGTCAACGCCACCGCCGTGACATTCATAGTGCCTGAGACATAACTGATGTTGTAGTCCGTATCGACTGCGCCGCTGGCAGTAATGCTGTAGGGGCTACCCGAGACATGACTGCCGGCGGTGGCGGTCGTCGTCAGGGTGGGCTGGGTGGTGAGGCTGGCGGACGTGTCGCCATTGACGAAGCCCGAGTACGACGCGGTGAGGGTCGGTAGCGCCGCGCCGTAGGCTTTGGTCTTGTTGACGGCGGTGATCGTGAGCGGCGCGGTGGTGATGGTCAGCGTTCCGGCGACGTATGTGATCGAGTAATTGGAATCCACCGCGCCGCTGGCCGTGATGGCATAGGGGTTGCCTGAGACATGGCTGGCGACGGTGGCCGTCGTCGCCAGCGTGGGCTGGGTCGTGAGGCTGGCCGAGCTGTCGCCATTGACGAACCCGCTGTAGCTGGCTGTAAGGCTCGGCACAACGGCGCCGTAGGCTTTCGTCTGATTGACGGCGGTGATCGTCAATGCCGCCGAAGTCACGCTCAGCGTGCCGCTTGCATAAGTAATGGTGTAATCGGGATCGACGGCGCCACTGGCCGTGATGGCGTAGGTGCCCACGTGACTGGCGACGGTCGCCATCGTCGCCAGAGTGGGCTGAGTGGTCAGGTTGGCCGCGGTGTCGCCTGCGACGAAGCCCGAGTACGACGCGGTGAGCGTGGGCAACGCAGCCCCGTAGACCTTGGTCTGGTTGTTGGGCGTGATCGTCAACCCCGCGGGGGTGATGGTCAAGATGCCGGGGGAATAGTTGATGGTGTAGTCGCTGTCGACGGCTCCCGAGGCAGTGATCGCATAGGGGTTGCCCGAGACATCGCTGCTGACGCTGGCGGTCGTGCTCAGCGTGGGCTGGGTCGTGAGGCTGGCCGCGCTGTCGCCATTGACGAACCCTATGTAGCTGGCCGTCAGGGTCGGCAGCGCCGCGCCGTAGACCTTGGTCTGGTTGACGGCCGTGATCGTCAACGCCGCGGGGGCGACGGTCAGGATGCCGGCGGCATAGCTGATGGTGTAGTCGCTGTCGACGGCTCCCGAGGCGGTGATCGCGTACGGGTTTCCCGAGACATGGCTGCTTGCGGTAGCGGGGGTGCTGAGCGTGGGCTGGGTGGTGAGGCTGGCCGAGGTGTCGCCATTGACGAAGCCCGTGAATGACGCGGTGAGCGCCGGCAGCGCCGCACCGTAGACCTTGGCTTGGTTATTGGCGGTAATCGTCAACGCCACCGGGGTCACGGACATGGTTCCGGCCACGTAGCTGATCGAGTAATCGGAATCCACCGCGCCGCTGGCAGTGATGAGGTACGGGCTGCCCGAGACGTGACTGCTGGCGGAGGCCGTCGTTGTCAAGGTGGGCTGGGTGGTTAGGCTGGCGGACGTATCGCCGTTCACGAATCCGCCGTAGCTGGCCGTCAACGCTGGCAACGCGGCGCCATAGGGCTTCGTCTGGTTATTCGCCGTGATCGTCAGCGGCGCCGTGGTGACGATGAGGGTCCCTGTGACATACGTGATCGAGTACTCGGAATCCACCGCACCGCTGGCCGTGATGAGGTACGGGCTGCCCGAGACGTGACTGCTGGCAGAGGCCGTCGTTGTCAAGGTGGGCTGGGTGGTCAGGCTCGCCGAAGTGTCGCCATTCACAAAGCCGGAGTATGATGCGGTGAGCGTCGGCAACGCCGCGCCATAAACCTTGGTCTGGTTTACGGCAGTGATCGTTAAACTTGCAGTCGCGACGGTCAGCGTACCGCCTACATACGAGATCGTGTAATTGGGATCGACCGCACCACTTGCGGTGATGGCGTAGGTGCCGACGAGGCTGCTTGCCGTAGCCGTCGTCGTCAGCGTCGGCTTGGTGGTCAGGCTTGCGGAGCTGTCGCCATTGACGAACCCGCTGTAACTGGCCGTCAGGGACGGTAAGGCCGCGCCGTAGCTCTTGGTCTGGTTGTTCGCCGTGATCGTCAGCGGCACGGCGGTGACACTCAGGCTCCCCGCGACGTATGTGAACGCGTAGTCGGAATCCACCGCACCCGAGGCCGTGATCGTATATGGGCTGCCCGAGACATGGCTGCTGGCGGTGGCCGTCGTTGTGAGCGTGGGCTGGGTGGTGAGGCTGGCCGAGGTGTCACCATTGACGAAGCCCGAGTACGAGGCGGTGAGAGTCGGCAACGCCGCGCCATAAACCTTGGTCTGGTTCACGGCGGTGATGGTCAAGCCCGCGGAAGCGACGCTCAGCGTACCGTTCACATACGAGATGGTGTAATCGGTATCGGCCGCGCCGCTGGCGGTGATGGTGTACGTCCCGACGTGACTGCTCGCGGTTGCCGTGGTCGACAGCGTTGGCAGTGTGCTGAGGTTGGCCGAACTGTCACCGTTGACAAAGCCACTATAGCTGGTTGTCAAAGCTGGCAACGCCGCACCGTAGGCCTTCGTCTGGCTGTTCGCGGTGACCGTGAGCGGCGCGGCGGTGACGGTTAGGCTCCCCGCGACATACGTGATCGCGTAATCGGAATCCGTCGCGCCGCTGACCGCGATACTGTACGGGTTACCCGAAACATGGCTGCTTGCGGTGGCCGTCGTCGTCAGTGTGGGTTGAGTCGTCAGGCTGACGGAACTGTCGCCATTGACGAAGCCACTGTAACTGGCCGTCAGAGCCGGCAACGCCGCGCCGTATACCTTGGCTTTGTTGACGGCGGTGATTGTCAGGGCTGCGGTGGTGACGCTGAGGCTCCCCGCGATGTACGTCATCGAGTAGTCGGAATCCACCGCGGCGCTGGCCGTGATGGTATAGGGACTGCCCGAGACATGGCTGCTGGCTGTGGCCGTCGTTGTCAGCGTAGGCTGAGTCGTAAGGCTGGCGGAGGTGTCGCCGTTGACGAAGCCACTGTAACTGGCTGTCAGCGTCGGCAACCCCGCTCCGTACACCTTGGTCTGGTTGACAGCGGTGACGGTGAGCGCCGTCGAGGTGACGGTAAGGGTGCCGGACACGTAACTGATCGAGTAGTCGGTGTCGGCCGCGCCGCTGGCCGTGATGCTGTAGGGACTTCCCGACACATGGCTGCTGGCTGTGGCCGTCGTTGTGAGCGTGGGCTGGGTCGTGAGGCTGGCCGAGGTGTCACCATTGACGAAGCCGGTGTAGCTGGCCGTCAGAGTGGGCAACGCCGCCCCGTATACCTTGGTCTGGTTGGCAGCGATGATGGACAGCGCAGCTTTGGTAACGGAGAGGGTGCCGGTCACATAGCTGATATTGTAGTCGGCATCGACCGCGCCGCTGGCCGTGATCGTGTAGGGGCTCCCCGAGACATGGCTGCTGGACGTGGCCGTTGTGGTCAGTGTGGGCTGGGTGGTCAGGCTGGCCGAGCTGTCGCCATTGACGAATCCTGAGTAGTTGGCTGTCAAGGTCGGCAACGCCGCGCCATAGACCTTGGTCTTATTGACGGCGGTAATGGTCAACGCCACCGGGGTGACGGTGAGCGTGCCGGACACGTAGCTGATGCTGTAATCGGCATCGACCGCGCCGCTGGCGGTGATGGTATAGGGACTGCCCGAAACATGGCTGCTGGACGTGCCGGTCGTGCTCAGCGTCGGCTGGGTTGTGAGGCTGGCCGTGGTATCGCTGTTGACGAAACCAGAGTAACTTACCGTCAGCGTCGGCACTGAGGCACCGTAGGTTTTTGTCTTGTTGACCGCGGTGATGGTCAACGCCGCCGGGGTGACGGTGAGTGTGCCGGACACGTAGCTGATCGAATAGTCGCTGTCGGCCGCTCCGCTGGCGGTGATGCTGTAAGGGTTGCCCGAGACGTGGCTGCTGGACGTGGCCGTCGTCGTCAGCGTCGGCTGTGTGGTCAGGCTGGCCGAGGTGTCGCTATTGACGAAACCGCTGAAGCTGGCGGTCAGGGCTGGTGCTGCCGCGCCGTAGACCTTGCTCTGGTTATTGGCGGTGATGGTCAGCGCCGCCGGGGTAACAGTGAGAGCACCGGACACGTAGCTGATCGAGTAGTCACTGTCGGCCGCTCCGCTGGCGGTAATGCTGTAAGGGTTGCCCGAAACGTGGCTGCTGGACGTGGCGGCGGTGGTGAGCACCGGCTGGGTGGTGAGGCTGGCTGCCGTGTCGCCATTGACCAGGCCGCTGTAGCTGGCTGTGAGTGTGGGTAGTGCCGCGCCGTACACCATGGTCTGGCCGTCGGCGGTGATGGTGAGCGCCACCGGGGTGACGGTCAAGGTCCCGCCCACGTAGCTGATGCTGTAGTCGCCGTCGACCGCGCCGCTAGGATTGATGCTGTAAGGGCTTCCCGAGACGTGGCTGCTGGACGTGGCACTTGAGGTGAGCGTCGGTTGGTTGGTCAGGCTCGCCGAGCTGTCGCCATTCACGAATCCGGCTTAAGTCGCGGTGAGCGTGGGCAGAGACGCACCGTAGGCCTTGGTCTTGTTGACGGCGGTGATCGTCAGGCTGGCCGGGGTAACAGTCAGGGTCCCGGCCGAGTAGGTGATGCTGTAGTCCATATCCACCGCGCCACTGGCCGTGATGGTGTAGGGGCTTCCCGAGAGATGGCTACCGTCAGCGGCGGTCGTGGTGACTGCCGGCAGGATGGTGAGACTGGCCGAGGTATCGCCGTTGACCAGGCCGGTGTAGGTGACCGTCAGGGTCGGCAGCACCGCGCCGTAAACCTTCGTTTTGTTGACAGCGGTGATCGTCAAGGCCGCGGGCGTGACCGTGAGCGTTCCGGCCCCGTAACTGATCGAGTAGTCGCTGTCGGCCGCGCCGCTGGCTGTGACCGTGTAGGGGTTGCTTGACACATGGCTACTGGACGTGGCCGTCGTCGTCAGCGTGGGTTGAGTGGTCAGGCTGCCGGAACTGTCCCCATTGACGAATCCCGAGTACGTCGCCGTGAGCGTCGGCAACGACGCGCCATAGACGTTCGTCTGATTGTTTGGGGTGATTGTCAACGCGGCAGGAGTGACGGTGAGACTGCCGGACGCGTAGCTGATTGAGTAGTCGCTGTCTGCCGCGCCGCTTGCGGTGATGCTGTAGGGGTTGCCTGCGACGTGGCTGCTGGCCGTGGCGGTGGTGCTTAGGGCCCGAAAAACAATAATCGTTACACACTGGTTGTTTTGTGGTTGATCGAATAGTTCCATTCCCCGTGGAAGTTATGGGGGTGTAGGTCCACCATCGCCAACTCTGACTCGGTGACCTTCACCTT
>Ga0208565_1001010_pt1 | contig 17896 bp, 16 predicted proteins | sample Sb_taG_7_FD_187706 | JGI IMG/M metagenome (GOLD analysis project Ga0208565, IMG submission 187706) | Peat soil microbial communities from Weissenstadt, Germany - Sb_50d_2_FS metaG (SPAdes) (version 2) | ecosystem: Environmental > Terrestrial > Soil > Wetlands > Peat | place: Germany...
TGACATGTGCCAGAGAGCGGAGAAAGCTGCGCAGTCGCCCGAGCTCGTGGAATGGCTCAAGCGCATGGACGCGGAGGCCGACAATGTACGCGCGGCCCTCGCTCACTGCCTGCACGGCCCTGACCACGCACAAGGCGTTTCGATGGTCGGATCACTGCTGTGGTACTGGACAGCGCGCGCAACCAGTGAGGGCGCCTATTGGCTAGATCTGTACCTCGAGAACCGCGAGGCGGACGATACGGACGACGCAGCTATGGCGCGGGTCCTCTTCGCGCGCGGCTTTGTGTCGATGGTCCTCGGAGACGCGGCGACCGCCGTGCCAGCTCTTGGTGAAGCAGAGGCAAAGGCGCGTGCTGCACGCGATTCGCCGCTGCTCGCTCGCATCCTCTCGGTGTCCGCGGGTATCCGCGTGATGAGTGGCGAACTCGAAGGCGCACGCTCGCAACTTCGCGAGGCGAAGACGCTTGCTCAAGGTTTTGATGACCCTGGTGTTGACGCCATGCTGGCGCTCACTGAGGGATTCATTGCGCTCGGCGCGGCGGACGTCGAGACAGTTGGCCGCGTCTATGCCGAGTGGTCACCCCGAGCACGGGATCGAGGCGACCTCCAGACTCTCAGCTACTTGCTTTCGTCGTATGGATTCTCGCTCCTGCAGCACGACCGACCGGACCAGGCTGGGCCGCTCTTGCAGGAAAGCCTGGGAATCGAACGGCGTCTTGAAAACCGAGACATGATCCTCTACGCGCTCGACGGACTGGCCAGTCACGGTGCGATGGTCGGCCGGCTGCAGAGGTCTGCGCGCTTGCTCGGTGCCGCGGAGAACCTGCAGACAGAAACAGGCATCCGCCTGATGCCGCATATGCAACCTGTGCTAGCGCAGGCACGGGAGACGATCGTCGCCTCGCTCGGAATCCCAGCGTTGGAATTGGAGATCCAGGCGGGCAAGCGGATGTCGACGGACGAAGCAGTCGCCTACGCCCTCGATGAAAAGAAACCAGCACTTCGCGACGCTCCCGTTGAGTCAAAGAAGATGACGCCGCTGAGCAAACGGGAACTGGAGATTTCCCGCCTCATCGCAGACGGCATGAGCAACAAGGAGATTGCTGCTCAGTGCTTCCTTTCCGAGCGCACGGTGGAGACGCACGCATCGAACATCCTCAACAAACTCGGAATCAACTCGAGGGTGGAGGTTGCGCGCTGGGTCGAGCGGGAGTTGGCTCCGAACTAGGCAAAGGCTTCTGGTCGCGGTGCTCGCAGCGCGATCACGATCGCATCGAACACGCGGACCGAAGGCAGCAATGCAACGCCAAACAAGCGATGAACGTCCTCGGCACATCCTGCCTCGACGAGGCACGAGAGCCGGTCATCGTCAGGGATGTACGCAACGCTGAGCACCCTGGGCCGAAGCCCCGTGCCTCGGAGGCGGCGGCACGCGGTGTTCAGACTGTTGCCGATCCACGAGAGCTCGCTTTCTGCCACTTTCAACCTCACCTCAGCCAGGTAGCACCGTGGTGTGGGGCGAACCGGCGTCAGAGCCGGCGCTTTCGTTCTCATGAACTCAGGTTCGGTCTTGTGCCGATAGGAGTCATCGGTGACAGCACCCATCGACCACGTAGTGCGGGCTATCGCTGCTGCTCTTGCCCATGTCGTGCCAGCTACGTGGTGGCTCAGTGGTGGCCCCGATGGCTGTCGCCGCCGTCGCCAGCGACGATGCAAGGCATTGAGCCAGCAATCAAGGAGAGAGCCATGGAGGCAGCAACGTTCGACACATCGACCGATCGGCCCCAGAGAAGTGTCGGCGTGACGACGATGAAGGCCATTGTTCAAGACACGTACGGGTCAGTCGACGTCCTGCAGCTCAGAGACGTCGCTACGCCCGCGATTGGCGAACACGACGTGTTGGTCCTTGTTCGGGCTGCCGCAGTCAATCCTGCTGACTGGGCGATCATGGGCGGTCTGCCGTACATCGCGCGGCCTGCACCTATGTATGGGTTGCGCACGCCGAAGAACCCTGTTCGAGGCACCGATGTTGCAGGTCGAGTGGAAGCCGTTGGCTCCGCCGTGACGCGCTTTCGCCCGGGCGACGAGGTCTTCGGTTGGTGCCGAGGCGCCTTTGCCGAGTATGCGGCCGCTTCTGAAGATGGACTGGCGATCAAGCCGGCCGATCTCACCTTCGAACAAGCCGCCGCCATTCCGATGGCCGGGTCGGTTGCGCTTCAGGCGCTTCGCGATCACGGCCAGGTTCAAGCCGGGCAGAAGGTGTTGATCAACGGTGCCTCAGGTGGTATCGGAACCTTCGCGGTGCAGATCGCGAAGTCACTGGGAGCCGAGGTCACCGGCGTATGCGGTACATCGAACGGGGAGATGGTCCGATCGATCGGTGCTGATCACGTTATCGATTACACGGTCGACGACTTCACCAAGAACGGCGAGCGTTACGACTTCATCCTCGACAACATCTCGAACCGATCGTTGTCCGATCTGCGGCGCGCGCTCACCCCGACGGGAATGCTTGTGCCAAATGGCGGTCAGTTCCAGAATCGTTGGTTCTCGAGCGCGGGTCGGCTGATCAAAGCGATGGCGTCGTTCCGTTTCGTGAGCCAGCGCCTCGGCCGATTTGTCGTGGCGCAGAAGCATGACGATCTCCGCGCCCTCAAGGATCTCGTCGAGGCCGGTACGGTCATGCCCGTCATCGATCGAACCTACCCCCTGAGCGAGACCGCCGCTGCGATGAGTTACGTCGGAACGGGGCATGCACGAGGAAAGGTCGTGATCAATGTCTGATGCACTGCCGATGGCAGGCAAGGTCGTGCTGGTCACCGGCGCTACCGGCGGAATCGGCAAAGCCACCGCGATCGGGCTCGCCACGATGGGCGCCCGGGTCGGCATCACGGGTCGCGATCTGATCCGTGCCGAACAGGCCGCGGCTGATATTCGTACCGCCTCCGGAAACCCGGCCATCGACGTGTTCGCGGCCGACATGAGCTCCCAAGCCGAGGTGCGCCGCCTGGCCGGCGCCGTTCTCGATGCTTACACACGGCTGGATGTGCTGGTCAACAACGTCGGCGGGTTCTGGGCGCACCGACATCCGACCGCCAACGGCCTGGAGCACACCTTCGCCCTCAACCATCTCGCGCCGTTCCTGCTCACCAACCTGCTCCTGGATCGCCTTAAGGCGAGCGCGCCAGCACGGGTCGTGACTGTCTCCTCCGGAGCGCAGGCCGCGGGCCGGATCGATTTTGACGACCTGCAGGGCGCTCGCAGGTACTCGGGGCAGCGCGCGTACAGCCAGTCGAAGCTGGCCAACATCCTGTTCACCAACGAGTTGGCTCGCCGTCTTCAAGGCACTGGTGTCACTGCGAATTCCGTACACCCCGGCGTGGTGCGGACCAACTTCGGCTCCGAAGACCAGGCGGGGTTCTTCCGCATCATCAGCCCCTTGGTTCGCCCGTTCCTGAAGACACCGACACAAGGCGCACGGACGCCGATCTATCTGGCCTCATCATCCGACGTGGAGGGGATCACTGGCCAGTTCTTTGCAAACCGCAAGCCCAAGATCGCCAACAAGGCCGCCGGCGACCTGGCCGTCACCGCGCGGCTCTGGCGGGTCAGCAGCGACCTGGTCGGGCTGACGGGGCCGCCACGTTGATTGCTGTCGAGGGAATGCGCCGAGCAGCTTGACGGCTAGGTGGCCAGGCACCATCCCGGGGGTGGTCTGCATATCCACGGGGATGGCCAAGGCTAGTCCACGCATCCGCAGGGGCTGCGATCGCTCGAGTGCTGTCGGCCATTCCCCGGACTGGTCCACCAAACCCAGGTTGGTCATCACTGCCTGAGCGACCAGATTGGGATCCTCGAGACCGGCAAGATCTGCACATCGCCGCAATGTGCGGCTGTCCACCCCATGACACCGAGTGGATGACCTCCGGTCGCTTCATCGGTGGTCGGGCCGCGACTGCCGCCTCTACGTGCTCTGCCAGTACTTCCCCTGATGTCATCGGATGTCGAGCTACCCAGGATGGTGGACGTAGACAGACGAGTTAGTCAGGAGAGAAGACATGTTTGGCAGAAACCGCACAACTGATGACCCACAGGCCCAACGACTGTCACGACAGGCGCATGCCATGAGCGGCCGAACACGCGAACGGAGGAGGGGCTTCACTGCTGCGCGCATCGTTGCTCTCATCGTCATCGCACTTGGGGTGCTCGGTCTCGTATACGTCCAATTGACGGGCGGCACCAGCGCGGTGTCTGTCCCCGCAGGAGCGCATGCCGGCCAATTGAAGCTCACGGCCTGCACCTATACGACCGAAAAGGGGGACTCCAGCGCCGACTGCGGCACGCTGGTCGTGCCCGAGAATCGGACGAACCCGCACTCGCGACTGATCGCTTTGCCCGTCATTGTCATTCGATCCACATCCGCCCACCCGTCCGCGCCGATTTTCCGTCTGAACGGCGGTCCTGGCACCACCAACATGGTGTTCCCGGACGCCAGCCGCTTCACAGCTAACCATGACGTCGTCCTGGTCGGTTACCGGGGCGTCGACGGATCGTCCGTGCTCGACTGTCCCGAGGTTACCTCCGCAGTGGACAGCTCGGCGGACATGCTCGGAGAGGCGTCGTTCAAGGCCTACGCCGACGGCTTCCGCGCCTGCGCAACCCGCCTGACGGCAGACGGCGTCGACCTAGCCGGCTACACCCTCCCTGAGCAGGTCGATGACCTCGAGGCCGTGCGGAAGGCGCTGGGCTACAAGCAGATAGACCTCGTCAGCGAGAGCGCGGGTACCCGCCTTGCGATGATCTATGCCTGGCGCTACCCGACGAGCATCTACCGCTCGGTGATGATCGGGGCGAACCCGCCCGGCGACTTCCTGTTCGATACGCAGACCATCGATCAGGAGTTCCAGTCCTACGCTCAGCTCTGCGCCGCGGATGCCAGCTGCAGCAAGCGCACCAATGATCTCATCGCCACCTTCAAGCACACGGCGGCCAACATGCCCGATCACTTCTTGTTCCTCCCTATCAAGAAGGGCGATGTGCTGGCCGCGACCGCATTTGGCATGCAGGAGTCGACAGACGCAGACGCGCCAGATTCCGCGCCGATGACGATCGACGCTTGGTTGTCGGCCGCCGCGGGCGACCCGAGCGGGCTCTGGTTCGAATCGTTTCTGGCAAGCATCGCTTTCCCACAGGCGTTTGTCTGGGGTGAATTCGCGTCCGTCGGGTCGATCGACTTCCCTGCTGTCAAGCAGTACTTCGCCCACCCCGACCCGTCGATCATCGGCAGCCCCGGCACGGCGTTCCTCTTCGCCGGCGGCGAGCTGGCGAATGCTTGGCCGGCTGCCACGGACTCGGACCAGTACATGCACCTCCAGACGTCGAATGTCCAGACCCTGGTGATCAGCGGGGCGCTCGATATGGCGACCCCAGCGCAGAATGCGACGACTCAGTTGATGCCCTACCTCCCGAACGGGCACCAGGTGGTGTTGCCCCAGCTCGGGCACGCAGACTCGTTCTGGAGCTATGACCCTGCCGGCGGTACCGCGCTAATCAGCACCTACCTCGGGACCGGACAGGTCGACCAATCCCTGTACACGAGCCCGCACCTCTCCTTCATACCGGCCAGCACACAGACGGGGATTGCCAAGGACATTGTCGCCACGATGATTGGCCTCGCCGTCCTCACGGTGGTGTCGCTGCTCCTGATGTGGTGGCGCATTCGCAGACGCGGTCGGTTCGGGCCCATCACGAGTGCGGTGCTCCGCTCGGTGTACCCACTCATCCTCGGCCTCGGTGGCTGGTTCCTCGGTGTGCTCATCGTCCTCACGACGTCCTCGACGATTGCGATTGACGACCAATTCCTCGCCGTGGTCTCAATCGGTGTGCCGATCGGCCTGGGAATCTACCTCGCCTGGGTCAACCGCGACCGGCGATCCAACGCCAACACCCTCGGCGTTGCGGCAGCAGTAGGAGGTGGCCTCGCGGGTGCCTGGCTGGGGTTCAATGCGACCAGCGGACTTCTCTCCCTCATCACTGCAATCGTCGGAGCGACCGTCGGCGCAAACCTGATCCTCCTCGCGCTCGACATCTCGTGGGATCGGCAGGCTCGCGATCGTGTGGAAGAAGCCACCGTAGCGGAGGCCATGGCTGGCGATCCTCATCGCCGGCGCCGCCTCGCGATTCCGCGTCGACACGGCGAGAGTGTGATCTCGCCGTGTCCGTCGGGCATCTCGGATCCGTCCTTGCCAGCTCGCACGTCTCCATGAACGGCTCACCGCTGTTCGGGCTCGGCGGCAACGTCTTACTTGTGGTCATCCTCAGCCTCCTCTTCGTAGAGGAGGCTGGGGTTCCACTGTTCTTCATCTCCGGCGACCTGCTGCTCGGAGTAGGCGGAATCGCTATTGCATCAGGACAGATCAGCCCGCTGCTCTTTGTTCCCGCCGCTTTTCTCATCATGATCGCGGGTGCGCTCGTCGGCTGGGAACTGTTCGCGCGATTGGGATGGGATCGATTGTTCGGTATCGCTCGTCGATTTCATGCTGGCGGGGTTCTGGAACGCGCAGCGAAGCTCCTGCACAACGGCGGTTGGCGAGCTACGTTTGTCTCCCGGCTGATTCCAGGGTTGAGGATCTACACCACCCAGGTGGCTGCGGTCAGTGGCATGCCGCGGCGCACATTTCTCATAGGGTTGCTTGCCGCGAATCTGGCCTACATCGCAGCTTTCGTAGGTCTCGGAGACGCAGTGGGTCGTCCGGCCATCAAGCTCATCGACCAAGGCGAAGCCAACGCTGCGATCCCCATTCTCGTAGGGTCAAGTCCCCGGTAGTGGTGTGAATTCCGTGGAGTTCTCACAACGTCGGTGAGCTACGCGACCAATCCCTCCGTGAGTGGGTTGGTGAGCAACGGCGGACCGGCGGGGTGCATCACGCGAGCCATCGACTGCTGACTGAAGTGACGGCGGCCGTCCTGCCACTCGTCGTGCTGATCCTGGAGCACCGCGGTGAACAGGCGCAGCAAGGAGTCCGTGTTGGGGAAGATGCCGACCACCTTGGCACGGCGGTCGAGTTCGGCGTTGACCCGCTCGATGGCGTTGGTCGAGGAGATCGAGCGCCAGTGGTCGACCGGGAAGTCCAGGTAGGCGAGCACGTCGGCCTCAGCCGCACGGAGTTTGGCGGCCACAGCGGGAAAGCGCGGTTCCAGCACGTTGAGCGCATGGTTCACCGCGTCCCGGGAAGTCTCGCGGGTCGGCTGCAGGAAGATCGACTTCACCACCGCGAGCACTGCCGGCGCATGCAGCTTGGGCACCGCGCTCGCCACGTTGCGCAGGAAGTGCACCTTGCAGCGCTGCCAGGTCGCGCCGACGAACACCTGGCTCAGGGCGCTGCGCAGTCCTTCGTGGGCGTCCGAGATGACCAACTGCACGCCACTCAACCCACGCCGCGACAAGCTGCGGCAGAATTCCAGCCAGAACGCCTCGGTCTCACTGGCGCCGATGGCGAGGCCGAGCACGCTCTTCTCCCCGGTGTCACGCACGCCCACCGCCACCACCGCGGCCTGGCTGACGATCCGAGCGCCCTGGCGCACCTTCTCGTAGGTGGCGTCGAACCAGACGTACGGGTACGGCTCATCCAGGGGGCGCTCGCGAAACTCGGCGAGCTCTTCGTCGAGCTGGGCGCAGATCCTGCTCACCTCGCTGCGACTGATGCTGCAGCCACCCAGCGCGACCATGAGACCATCGACCTTGCGGGTGCTGATCCCGAGCACATACGCCTCCTGGACCACCGCCAGGAGCGCCCGATCGATGCGCCGGCGCGGCTCGAGCAGCGATGGGAAGAAGCTGCCGGTGCGCAACTTGGGGATCTGCAACTCGAGACGCCCCGAGCCGGTATCCAGGATCCGCTCCCGGTAGCCGTTGCGATACGTGGTTCGGTTCGCCGATCGCTCGTGCGGGCCAGCACCGATCTGCGTGGCCGCCTCGGCTTCGATCAACCGCTGCATCGCGTGCTCGAGGACGCGCCGCAACACGTCCGTGTCTGCACCCTGGAGTTGCTCGAGCAGTGCCGGGGGCATCATCCTGTTCTGGGCCATCGTGGGTCTCCTGGTTTGGGTAAGAGCTTCCAAGAGAACTCCGCGGTGGCCTTTCTTGTCTACCTCGTCGGCAGCGCTGGGGTCACCCCGGATTTACACCACACTACGGGACATCACTTCTCGTAGCCGCCGTGATCGTCGCGCTAATTGCGCTCTGGCGCGCACGCGCCCAGCCCATGGCACCCACCATGGCTCGATGACAGGAAGAGTGCGTTCGTTCCGCACTCCATCGCTGGCCAGCCTGCGACTACTCGCGCTCACCATCGCTCCCACTCTGGGTCCAAGCCCACGACGGGCGCCAACGCTTGGCAATGCTGATTTCTGCTCACAGCGCTATCGGGTACCCGCCCGCGCTCAGCTTGATTCAAATGCGCTTGGAGGTGCTGGGCCAATACTGGGCCAATACCTCTGTCCAGTCACGGCGTCATGTGGCGCTTTCTGGCCGCTCCCTCGAGTTCGGATGGCGCTTCTTCCGATCGTTTTGACCAAGCTTAGGAGAGTTCGATTCCCTTCCTCGGCAGTCTTTTTCCGTTGGTATTGCTGCGCTTTCCTTTGGGCTGGCCAATTCGTGGCCATTCCGGCTCCCTTCGATCACCCGCAGACGCGGGCCGTATCCGGCGTCGATCGCATCCGCTAGGGCTCCCATTGCGACCGGCGTCACATGGGCGTAGAGGCTCAGAGTCGTCGCTACATTGGCATGGCCGAGCATGAACGCGACCACGTGGGGCGGTTGGCCTGCCTGAAGTGCCAACGTCGCGGCGGTATGTCGTAGCGCCTGATAAGTGACGGTCCGAATGCCGTTGCGCTTACAGAATGACTTCCATGCAGTATTGAAGGACGATGCTGACCACGGGCGGCCACCCGGTCCAGGCCAGATCAGCTCTCCGTTGTGGGGTGTTCGCCGCAGAGCCTCGACGCAGAGTTGCGGCAGGATTAGGGTGCGATTGCCTGCTTTTGTTTTCGGAGCGGTGACTACTTGAAGTCCGTCTAGACCGCGGGTAGCGTTGCCGGTTATCTTGATACGTCCTGCATCCAAATCCACATCCGCCCAGCACAATCCCCTGCATTCGCCAGCGCGCAAGCCCAGAGTAACGGACAGGACGTACGCCGCTTCGAAGGGATTCCCGACAGCGGCAGCTAACAGCGTGTCCTTCTCACCTGAGTTCAGCGTTTCGATGTGGACCTCACTTTTCCTCGGCTTATCGACTGCCGACACCGCATCAGTGACACGATGACCGCGACGACGCGCGTCGTTGAGAGCGTCGTTGAGCGTCATGTGTACCTTGAACGCCGTAGTGCCACCGACAGTGCGTGCCAGGTGGGCATGCAGTTGGTCCACATGCGCTGTAGTGATTGAATCTATTCGCACGCCGCCGATGATCGGGCAAATGTGCAGGCGAGCATGCTGCTCGTATGACATCCACGTCTGTGACCGTAGGGTCTTCTGTTTGCGAGTTAGCCATTCAGCCATCCGATCCCGAACCTGTCCCCTTGCCGCCCTGGAATTGGTTGAGGTAGTCCCGCTCGAGCTACAGTCGAGTGAGTGATCCTGTTCCTAGCGCTAGCAATAGCATCCGGGCTGCTTGGTCTAAGCGGCATCTTATTGACCGTTGCGGACACCCGTGGCGCCCGGCGTCGGACATCGGCGTATCAAAAGCGCGGGTACACGCACTATCTGAGTGCGCAAGGTCGCGCCCGAGTTTCGGGCAGCGCTTCTATCAGCGGACCGCCCCCATCACTAGAACAGCGCATCGCATCGCTGGAAACGACGGTGGAACAGTTGCAGGAAGTCATCGTCAAGACAGAAGACGATCTGCGCGCCGAGTTCAACGCTTCGCTACGTCAGGTCATGGCCGAATACGACGCAACCATTCAGGAACGATTCCAGGCATTGAGGGGACTAGTTATTGGGAGACGGCAAACATGGCTGCGCGCTTACCTGGGTCCACTACTCGTCGCGCTGGGGATAGTGCTTGGGACCATAGCGGCGTTCATTCCACACTGACCGCAACGGTGCCGCGACCATCCTTAGTCAGACGCAAGATCGGCTTGCGAATCGCATCGCGACGGTGACCACAGCCACAGATAAAGATTGCCGACCAGTTGTCGCTGCGGCGATAACGGCCAGAGCGAGGCCAACAAGGCCGCGATGGTGGTGGCGGTGAACTCTATCGCAGTACTCCCGAAAATACCCAGCCCGAAATCGTGGGGCAAATTGCACTCACCGGCTTGCCCGCAAGGGTGTACAGCCACGTGCTCCCGTTAGGGCCCGGGGCTATAAACTGACTATCGCCCCACCATACGATGACGGTCGTGTTGGGCAGATCGATGTGGCTCTGATTTGCAACGGTCACCATCTCTATGCTGTATTTGCTGTTTTCGCCGACGCAGTAGCCGATGGGCCCTGCTTGGATGATGCGATCGACGGCGACATGGGCCCCATCGGGGCTGATGCTGGCGCCAACGATGGTGGACTTACTCTCCGAATATTTCAGCCCATTGATGAGGATGGCGTGGGCATCATTGATCAAGGCGGCGACGGTCACTCCGCTGCTGGCTCCTATAAATTGGTCATTGCCGGTGAACAGTTCGGTCAGTTTTCCGGTGCTGGGGTTGAGGGCAAACCAGGCAGCCGCAGGGTCGTATATGCCCAAGCTGTTACAGCCCCCAAAATATTCCACCCGATGGACGATGATTCCGGTGTTGGTCCAACCGTCCACTTCCTCGGTAAAACCGGCAGGCGCTACCCAGGTGTATACGGTTCGGACGTTTCCTCCGAGTATGTTCCCCACCTCGATCACACCGTGATGCCGGTAGGTCCCGCCGGGTCCAAGGTCATTTACCTGATTCGCTGGGGATTCATCGACGCTCCAAGCCCACTGCGTCCCGCTCGGCGAAAACACTACCCGAGTGGTAGGCGCGGTACCCATGGCAATCACCTTTCCCGCTCGGGATATTTGAGCTACCTTGGTTATACCTTGGGGGTTGTTGTAAAACAAATAGATGTTGGAAGCGACGATTTGGGAGTTGATGCCGAAACCCTGGGTCTTCTCCTGGCTGGCACTTACCCCAAAGATCTTCTCCATGACGGCATTGGACAGCTCCCACTGTTCAACCCCTTGGGTGTTTACCACCATTAGTTCCTGACCTTGTTCGAGTACGGCCAAGGTAGGCTCGGGGAGGGGGGTGGGAACTGCGGTCGGGCTGGGGGTCGGGACCGGAGTGGGGGTTGGGGTGGAGGGTGAATGGGAGCCTTGCGAAGTGCCGGCTCCACAAGCGGCCAAAAGCAACGCCAGGGGCAAGCTGGCGATCAACCCATGACGGTGGTTGTGGTTTCTCGGTTGCATCTCAGTTTACACCTCACTTGTTTAACCCCACCTTTACCAAAAGGGTTATCGGACTTCCCGGGGCACGACAGCTCACGAGATCCCGAAGCCACCCTTGCTGGTCGCCGTCCCTGCTCGGGTCGTGACCGTGATGTGGCCCTTGGTGGCACCAGCCGGCACCGTGACGACGATCTTGGTTGCCGTGTCAGAGACGATGGTGGCGGGAGTGCCGTTGAAGGCGACCTGGGTGGCACCGGAGAGGTTGTGGCCGGTGATGGTCACCATGGCTTCGACCGCGCCCGACCTGGGAGCGATCGTGGAGATCTCCGGGGTGACGGTGGTGGTGATCCGCCCGATCGTGCCGGAGTACCCGCCGTTCGTGATGACGAACCATACAGCCCCGTCGGGCCCGGCCGTTATCCCGAACGGGCCGCGGATACCGGCGACCGTGTAGGTGGTGAACTTCCCGGCGGTGGTGATCCTCCCGATCAAGGTGCCGTTACCGGCGTTATTGTTGGTGAACCACAGTGCCCCGTCGGACCCGGCCGCGATCTCCCCCGCACCCAGGAAGCCGGTGCCAACGTGAATGGTTACTAGTCCCGCAGTGGTGATCCGCCCTATCGAGTTGTCATTGGCGAACCACAGGGCACCGTCGCGGCCGACCGCGATCCCGAGTGGGCGGAAGTATTCGGGGCCTGTGTAGCCGTAGTTGGTCACCACTCCGGCGGTCGTAATCCGGCCGATCGAGCCGCGAGCAGTAGGTTCTCCGTAGTTGGTGAACCACCTGTGTAGTTGGTGACCGCGCCGGCGGTGGTGATCCGTCCGATCGAGTTGTTCAACCAGTTGGTGAACCACAGAGCACCGTCGGGTCCGGCGGTAATCCCTCGCGGGAAGCTGATGCCGTAGCCTCTGAAGTTAGTCACCACTCCGGCGGTCGTGATCCGCCCGATCGAGTTGTTGATGCTATTTGTGAACCACAGCGCCCCATCGGGGCCGGCCGTGATGGCATAGGGATCGTATATCCCGGTGCCGGTGAAGATCGCGATCTTCCCGGCAGTGCTGATCCGCCCAATCGAGCCGTCGTTGGTGAACCACAGGGCCCCGTCTGGACCAGCCGTGATGTTGTAGGGATTGTAGATCCCAGTGCTGGTGTAGATCGTCACCTGACCAGCCCCCGAGGCAGCCGCGGTGCGGCCCGTCAGGCCGAGGGTCAGGACGGGCACTCCCACCAGTACTGCGGTCAGCGCCGCCAGGCGTCGAACCAGCGGGCGGCGCTTCACCGCCGGATCACGCCCGTCAACGAACTGCGTCCTGCCTGCCGTCATCCAGAGCGACATCACGGCACCTCCTGCGCCACGGCGATCCCTTGATTCCTTATGGGTTCCACAGTAGGAATCGCCCGGGTCGACCACATAGGGCCAAAGGACACCGCGGCATCGGTCGTTGGGCACTTCGGATAGCCGGGAGCGAGCGCCTAACCTGTATGCGAGGCGGCCTTGCCAGGGAGGTTGTGCAACCGGCCGCCCAAGGTTCTGTCCAATTCGTGTCCATTTCAGGGGTCAATCCTTGGCCACATTTGGCGCGTTCTGACTACCCTTGGCAATTCAGGACCTAGGTTTCGGCTTCCGCTTGGAAGGGTTCGATTCCCTTCCTCGGCACTCGTTTTCCGTTGGTACACAACGGTTTTCCAAATCCGTACCCCTTAGCGTACCCCTTAGCGCTGCCGCTTGACGTTCGGTCTGCTTCGGCGGCGACACGGACCGCATAACCGGCGCGACCGGCACGCCACGGCGCTCAGCGTCCCCTAGCGCGACCGTCAGGGTCATATGAACGTGGAAAGGCCATCGTCCCGCCGACGACCTGTGCGAGCCGCGCGTGGAGCCGGTCAATGTCTTCGACCCGGAGCGCGTCGAGTTGGATTGATCCGATCGCCGGGACGATGTGCTCCCGGACATGCGACTCGTAGGGAATCCACGTTTGCGGCCTGAGTTGCGACTGGCGTCGGTCCAACCACCCGGCTAGGAACTCCGCCACGGTCGGAGCGCGGACGGCTCGGACCTTATGCTCGCGTGTCGCGTCCGTCGCCAGCGCTTCGGCTTCCGCGCTGCCGAATACTGACCGTGAGCGCGCGCGCCGCCGCCTCCTTATCGAGCAACATCGGCACGTCCTGGCCGGTTCGACGATCATGGTCCCATCGTTTCACCCGGCTACGGATGGATGCATCCGCCATCAAATTACGGAGACTGAGGGGGAAGCGCTCAGCGACGACGTTCTGGCGGCGTACGGGGCACATCGGACACGCTTACGCGTTTCGTTCGGGGAGATCGCATCCGCAGGGCGGCACAGCAACACTCTGGCTTTCCGCATACGGTGACCCGCTCACCCGCGTCGACAACGCAACCGCAGTCAGCACACGCGATTTCCATACCGGCCATCGTAATCCTTCGAGTTGCCGGTCCGACACATCCATCCGTGGACTAATGATACGGTCATTAGAGCGGCGGCGAAGCGTCGCATTCACACGAGAAAATGATGCGACGCAATGGAATTCGATCCCGTAAGATCCTAGCGTCGGATCACGAGCCGATCCGGATTCTGTACGACGACGCGCTCTGGACGCAGCGCCGGATAGCCGCGGCGTACGGGATCACTCAGGGGCGCATAAGCCAGATCTTGACCGAGCTTCGCGCTGGGCAAGCGTCGATGCAACTCGACGCCGCGGGATCGGTCTCGCCAATGGTGGAACGTGGCTATCGACCGACTGAGAGTGGATGATCGCGAGCGTGCTCCCCGTCAACGCATGGTCGATACGCAATCGGCCGCTGTGACATAGCAGGTGGCCCGGGTCATGTCGGGCTGTGCGCGCCGCCGATGGTCAAGAGCACCGCGCTCTCGTCGATGCCGGTCAGTTGGTGCGGAATGCCGGCCGCAACCGTGAGCAGACATCCGGGTGTCAACGCAACCACCCGGTCGGCCACCTTGAACTCCACGTGGCCGTGGACACCCTGCACCGTGATCGCCCACTCGGAGTGGTGCTCGTGCATGCGCCCACCGGGCTTGAGAGCGATCAACACGACGCGGATTCCAGGCTGCTTGGTGATCGTCTTGGCGGCGTGGTCCGCTGCTCGGTACGAGTCGCTGGCCCGCAGTGCCTCCAGTGCAGCGGCCAGATCGACCTCGACCAGCAGGTCGGTGACGTGGTGAGCCTGCTCTCGCGATGTCTCGTCAGCGTCCGTTCCCATGGGCATGTCTCCTTGCGCCGGGATCGTGCTACGCGCCCGTCGTCGCAACACTAGGACATCCGCTCCGCTGATGTCGAAAGACCCGCGCGGGAACCTCGAAGCGCTGCGATGCGTACCATGGCTGCAGGTCACACTGGTCACACGATATGGGACGTTCCCGAACGGTCAACTGGCTCCCGATCTTGGGCGTCCTCACCGCGGTGATGACTTCGTGCGCGAGCCAGCCATGGGTCATCACTCCTGGCCATCCGCAGGTGCGCGTTCTGGTCTCGCGAAGCTGTCCGGCGGCCCTGGGCGGAATGCAGGATGTGGTCAATTCGTACGCGGGAGATGCACTCGTTCCACCCAACCCGATCGGCGGGTTGATCTGCCGGTATTGGTCCACCATTCCACAGCCAGAGGATTCGAAATCGCCGGGCTCACTCTACCTGGCCGTTGTTCTTGCACCGGCGGTTGCCGCCAACCTGGCAACGGTTATCGACGCGATCAGCACCGCGCCTCCTCGGGGAACCGTCGCGTGCCCCACAGACGATGGATCGGCTTCGATCATCGCTTTCGCGTATGCGAGCCGACCCGATGTGGACCTGTGGTTCCACGACAGCGGATGTGCGACTCTCGACAACGGACGGATTGGAGCGTTTGAGGTGGGGAATCCACGCTTCTACGACAGCTTCGCGTCCCTTGTCGACGAACTCGCGCCGCAGCAGTACCCGTGAGCGTCTCGGGTTGCGTCGTCGTCGTGAGACCCGATTAGGCGGCTGCGGAGACCACGGTCGCGACCGGTTCGAGCGCCACGTTGATGGCCTCCTCGACGCGGCTTGCGAGGTGGAACGTCATCACGTCACGCACGGACTCCGGGACATCCTCGATGTCCTTCTCGTTGCGTCGCGGCAGGATGACCTCCCGCAGGCCCATGCGATGCGCCGCCAGCACCTTCTGCTTGACGCCGCCGATCGGGAGCGCGAGCCCTTGCAGGGTCACCTCACCGGTCATCGCGACGCTGCTGCGCATCGGCCGTCCGGTGAGCAGGCTGACCATCGCCGTCGTCATCGCCAGACCGGCTGAGGGGCCGTCCTTGGGCACGGCGCCCGCAGGCACGTGAATGTGCATGCTCTGCCGCGCCGCCTCAGGGTCGATGCCCAGGGCCTCGGCGTGCGCACGCACATACGACAGCGCGATCTGCGCCGACTCCTTCATCACATCGCCGAGCTGGCCGGTCAGCGTCAGCTTTCCGTCACCCGGGGCATTGGCCGCCTCGATGAAGAGGACGTCGCCTCCGGTGCCGGTGACCGCGAGCCCGGTGGCGACACCCGCGACAGCGGTGCGCTCAGCGACCTCGTTGTCGAACTTCGGCTTGCCGAGGAGCTCTCGCACCTGCGCCGGTGTGATCTCCAACGGCGTGACGACTTCTCCGCCGGCGACGCGCGTGGCGACCTTACGGGTCATCTTCCCGAGCTCGCGCTCGAGGTTGCGGACACCTGCTTCGCGCGTCTGGTCGGTGATCACGGTGAGGATCGCCTCGTCGGTGACGCTGATCTCGTCGGGCCTGAGGCCGGCGTGCTCGACCTGGCGGGGGAGGAGGTGGTCGCGCGCGATCGCAACCTTCTCGTTCTCGGTGTAGCCGTCCAGGCGGATGAGTTCCATGCGGTCGAGCAGCGGCGCCGGGATGGTCTCCCACACGTTGGCCGTCGGGATGAAGAGCACCTCGGAGAGGTCGAGATCGACCTCGAGGTAGTGATCGCGGAAGGTGCTGTTCTGCGCCGGGTCGAGCACTTCGAGGAGTGCCGAGCTCGGGTCGCCTCGCCAGTCGCTGCCGACCTTGTCGATCTCGTCGAGCATGATCACCGGGTTCTTGGTGCCGGCTTCCTTCAGGGCGCGCACGATGCGCCCGGGAAGCGCGCCGACGTAGGTGCGCCGGTGGCCGCGAATATCCGCCTCGTCGTGGATGCCGCCGAGCGAGATGCGCGCGAACTTCCGTCCGAGGGAGCGGGCGACCGACTCACCGAGCGACGTCTTGCCGACGCCCGGAGGTCCGACCAGCGTGATGATTGCGCCGGATCCGCCACCGAGCACGGTGATACCGCGCTCGCTGCGGAGCTTGCGCACGGCCAGGAACTCGATGATGCGTTGCTTCACGTCCTCGAGGCCGGTGTGATCCTCGTCGAGGATCCGCCGCGCCTCGACGAGATCGAGGTTGTCCTCGGAGCGGACGTTCCAGGGGATCTCGAACATCCAGTCGAGGTAGGTCCTGATCCAGCCGTGCTCGGGGCTCTGCTCGCTGGTCCGCTCGAAGCGGTCGAGCTCACGCTCCACCTCCTCGCGCACCTTTTCGGGCATGCCCGAGCTCTCGAGGCGGGCCCGGTATGCGCCGACGATATCGTCACCGCCCTCACCGAGCTGCTTCTTGATCGCCTCGAGCTGCTGGCGCAGCAGGAAGTCTCGCTGCGTCTTCTCCATGCCCTCGTTGACCTCGGTGCGAACCTTCTCGCGCACCGACGCGTCAGCGAGGACGTCCTTGGTCCAGGCGATGAGCCGGGACAGGCGCCGCTCGAGGTCGAGCGTCTCGAGGACCTCGAGCTTCTGCTCGATGCTGAAGTCGGGCGAGTACCCGGCGAGGTCGGCGAGATGGCCCGGGTGCCGCACTGACCGGACCGCTTCTATGGCGCGGCCGGCGCCGCGCAGTTCCAGCAGGTTCTCGATGAGCGCGCGGTACTCACGTGCCAGCTCACGGGCGGCATCGCTCGGGTCTCCGTCTGGCAGGGGCTCGACCTGGACCCAGAGGGCTCCGCCGATGTCGGACTGGCCGCCACCGAGGCGGGCGCGGTGCAATCCCTTGAGGATGGTCACCTCGGCGCCCGACGGGAGCTGACCGGACTCGACCACCTGCGCGACGGTCCCGATGGCCGAGAACCGGCCGTCCACATGGGGCACGAGCAGGATGAGACGGTTGCCCTTCTGCGCGGCGGTCAGGGCGGCCCGCTGCGGGTCGCTTTCGACCGCGAGGGTCGCGGTCATGCCCGGCAGGACAACGACATCGTCCAGCTGCAGGATCGGGAGGAGTTCGGAGGTCAGTTCAGCCATGTTCAGTCTCTATGGGCGCGCCGTCGCTCCGGACGAGCGGCTCTTTGGTGGTCGGAATCTCTATACCCGCGGTCGGGATTTCTGAACCTCTCTCCGCCGAAGCGTGCCGAGCCGCCCATGGCAGTCCGTGCGGTCGACGTTGGTCCCGCATTTTTGGGG
>Ga0208565_1001015_pt1 | contig 17849 bp, 11 predicted proteins | sample Sb_taG_7_FD_187706 | JGI IMG/M metagenome (GOLD analysis project Ga0208565, IMG submission 187706) | Peat soil microbial communities from Weissenstadt, Germany - Sb_50d_2_FS metaG (SPAdes) (version 2) | ecosystem: Environmental > Terrestrial > Soil > Wetlands > Peat | place: Germany...
GCCGTAAGCTCGCCGTCCGGTAGACTCATCGCGTCGTCCCGCCGGACGACCCGCCGCCTTAGCTCAGTCGGTTAGAGCGACGCACTCGTAATGCGTAGGTCATCGGTTCGATTCCGATAGGCGGCTCGGAATATCTACAGCTCAGAGGCACATTTTCTCTGGTCCGGCCTGATCGTGAACCAGGACCGTGGAACGAATAACCCGTTCCACGAAGGCGGAATTCTCGATCGAGAGCGGACGATCATCGGGCACGCAGAGTAAATGCCGAAGATCATCTGAACGTGCGAGGCGGCTCATACCTGCGCTCTACGACCGAGGGCATGGACGGGCTGATGCGGCACCTCAGGCTGCAAAGGCGGCCCGTATCCGTGATCGCGAGGGGCCGCGACGTGGGCGGCTGGCCGGGATCTGGAGAAGCCTGGCGTGGGTCTTGGCCTGCGCCCCGCTCGCCCCGGCAGCGGGCGGCTATCCTGGGAGCATGCCAGAGATGCCGCGTACTCTGACTGCCGCGCTGCACCGCGAAGAGGACTGGTACATCGCGCAGTGCCTGGAGGTTGACGTGGCCAGCCAGGGTCACTCGATTGACGAGGCTCTGGCCAACCTTGCCGAGGCCGTCGAGCTGTACCTGGAAGAGATAGACGACCCCGCCGGCCACATCACCGCGACACCGCTGGTGACCTCGTTCCGCCTGCCCGCCGCGTGAGCCCTTCGCTTTCCGACCTGCCGGTTCGGAAGGTCACCCGGGCGCTGGAGTCAGTCGGCTTCACCCATGTGCGGACCAAGGGCAGCCATGCGGTGTACCGGAACCGGGAGGGGCGCGTGGCCGTCATTCCTCAGCACGGCGTCGTGAAGCGTGGCACTTTGGCGTCGATCCTGCGGCAGGCGGGCTTGACCCCCGCCGAGTTTCTCAAACTCCTGGAGTGAGCCAGCAAAGTGCAGCGCCGCGATCTGGTGCCGTCGCCTTGTCGGCCTGAGGCCATCTCGCCGGGCTTCTCGTAACACGTAGGTATCGGCCTGTATCCGATAGCCGGCTCACGGATAGCCCCAAGTGACTTACGCGGCGAATACGGGGCGAAGTTTCGGCAGCCGCACACATAGCAGCAGTTCAGGACATTTGCGGGAGCGGTCTGCGGGACCGCCCCATGACCTCAAGCGGCAGCAAAACGTGGTCATGGCCAGCACCAGTCGGCGCGGGCGGTGCCGTCGGTGGGCGGCTGCATCCGTAGCGCCGTGGTCCCGATGGCCAGCGAGTCGAGCGGGACCCGAGGCCAGGTGGCCGACGGTGGCGGTGTCCGCGAGGTGGTAGGCCGGTTCGGCGGCTACCGAGCCGGGCGTCGGCAGCGCGAGCGCGGCGATGCATCGGTCGGTCGAGTTCGGCGCCAGCTCGGTTCGGCCAGATGGTCTGGGCATTAGCCAAGGTGTCCGGTCAAAGGGGCGACGGCCGGTCAGGTAGCTGGCGGGCCCGCGTCGGCGGCTGAGGTGTCCACTCGGGAAATCCGCGGGCGTATCCATCTTCGTTCCCCTCGGCAGGGTCAGCATCGCCTGGCGTTTCGCGATCAGGTGGACCGGGGAGCATGGGGCTCTGCGGGGGCAGGCTGGTGAACCTGGTGGCTCGGTACACGTCGTCGGGCGTCAGCCCGCGCAGGTAGTCCTGAAGCGCGGGAAGCAGCTCTGTGCTGCGCCGCTCTTGGGAGAAAAGCCGGGCCAGCTCGTTGCTCGCCCGGTTGAGCGTACGTTCGCTGCTGCTTTTCTCCTGCTCGCCGCCATCCGTAATGCCACGCAGCCGCCGTCGCAGCAACAGGAAACGGTCAAGGGTCCCGTACCCGAGTGTCAGGACAGACAGGGTCATGATGAAGATCACGCCACCGCTGGTCACGGGCCCGGCAAGGAGCGCTGCCGCCAGCAGGCCGGAGGAAACCACGGCCGCCAGGATCAGCCGCCAGTTGGCGCGCCGCCGCAGCTTCTTCCCCTGCTGGAAGATCTGATGGTCGATCTCGTCGGCGAGCTCCTTCGTGGAATCTTCGGCCTGCCGCCGCAGAGCGTCGCGAGTGACATCGGCGTCGGTGGCGCAGGAGAACTTGCAGCGCCGTTGCCCGATGTTCATTTGCACGGCATCGAAACGCTGATGCTTGCCGGAGGTATTTTCGGCCGCCTCGCTTATGAAGCGCTGGCTCAGCACGATCGCTAGCAGCTCGGTCATGGTCGGTGGCTGTCTCCGGCCGGGCGGGAAAGCCACGCGGGTGACCAGCGACTGGATATTCAGGACCCGTGTGCGGTCAGCCTCATCGGCCGCCACCCGCCGCTCGGCTGCGGCGTCATCTTGTGTCTCGATGACGGCTTCAGCGCGTCGAATCTTCCGCAGGATCCGGTCCTCTGCGGGATCAGGGTCCTCGGCCAGGTGCCTGAGCAGCAGGCTGATCTTGTCGTCGAGGTCCGCTGATACCTCGGCGCCCTCGTCGAACCGGCTCCGGAAATGCTGATCTGCCACTTCGATAGCGGTATTGGCCTCGTGCCGCTTCCGGAGAAGCTCCCAGGTCGGGCTGGATTGAGCGAGGGTAGGGAATTGTTCGGCGTAGTTGCCTGCTGCTGCCAAGCTCAGCAGATTCCGCTCCCATTGCCCTATTTCCTCGGCTTTGGCATCAACGTTTCTGGCCACGTCGTTATACCAGCGCCGCATAGTTCGCGCCAGCTGTGGCGCAGAGTCGGCCCCAAGCGTCCCTCCGGCGACGGCCTCGATGACGACGGCGAAGTCCGTCGGCAAGTCGTTTGATTTGAGCTCGCCCAGGTAGGTGCCGATCCACTCCCGCATATCCTCGGTACGTGCCTGATGGCGCAGCAGGAGTGTCATGAACAGCGCGGCCTTGCTGCGGTTGAGAGCCAGCGCGGAGTTGACCGAGTCGAAATAGCGATCCTTGTCGTTGTCAAGCCAGGCGGCGACCGCGAGGATGGCAGGAGCCAGCCAGTATCGCGGCGTCCGGATCGTGAGCCGTTCGGTCACGTCCAGGATAACCGAACGGCTTATGAACCCGCTGTCTACGATGTAGATAATTCCCGCCGAGAGTTCGCGTACCTCTTTGTAACGACCGAATTCCTGCTCCAATTCATGTTTGGCCTCGGCGAGCTCGTTGTAAGCATTCTGGACGATGCGGTCACGCCGGTATTCGGTAACGAACTTGTTCACCGTATGCTGCAGCTCATCGATGGCGCCCATGACGCTGGTCTCAAGTCCGTCGACTCGCCTGCCGAGGCGGGAGACCGATGTCTCCAGGTCCGAAACCCGTCCTTCGAGTGCCGATACGGCTTCGCTATCCACGCCATTCCCTCCGGGATTTGTCATCGCTACCCCCATGTCACTGAGTAGTTCCGTGCTGGGTCGGCGGCTGGCGGGACAGCCCGAGCGAATACCAGAGAAGCCCGGCGGCATCACCATCCTGGCGGATGGTACCGTCGGCGAAGACCGCGGCCCAGCGTCCCCGCTGCGGCAGGAGCACTAGCTCCGCTGAGCCCGTGGCCAGGTCCCAGATGCGCGCTGTCCCATCTCGGCCGGCTGTCGCGAGCCGCCGTCCGCCCGGGCCGAAACACATCGCGGTGATCCCGTGCACATGGCCGGGCCAGGCGCGGGTCTGAGTCCAGCTGGACGGCTCACGGAACCGGACGACACCGTCGGTGCCTCCGATCACAAGAGTGCCATCGGCGGGGCTGAAGGCAAGAACCCTGGCGCGGCACTCCCACCCGCTGAGACATAGCAGATGACTCCCACGATCGGGATCCCAGATCCTGATCGTGCCATCGGCTCCCGCAGTCGCCAGCCGGCCGGACGACGGGCTGAAGGCAACCGCGTACACGGCCCCTTTGTGCCCGACCAGGGTGTGGAGCAGGACGTCCGCGGCGGCATCCCAGACCCGGACGGCTCCATCCGCCCCGGCGGCGGCAAGACGGCGCCCGGTGTGGTCATACGCGATTCCCCTGGTACGCTGCGCGCTCTCCGGCAGCGCAGCGCAGGCGCTTCCGTCCTCGGTCCGCCATACCCGCACAGCATCGCCCGCGACCGCTACGCGGGATCCGTCTGGGCTGAAGACCACGGCGGACGTGAGTTCGGGGCACTGGCGTGTCCACGCCTCGATTAGGGCCGAGGACCGTTCGGCAATATCGCCGACCGTCACGCGGCCATCCTCGCGGCATACCGCCACCCGCCGCCCGCCCGGAGCACCGGCCACCGCGCCGATACCGTAGCCAGAGGCGCCGGCGGACCGCAGGGTCTGCAATCGTGCATCCCAGAGGTGCAGCACGCCATCGGTGCCGCCGATGATGAGCAACTCGCCGGACGGGCCGAAAGCGACACCGTTGAGGATGGTGTCAGATCCCTGGAGACGCTGCCGGGCGCCTGGATCGCCGATCCGGAACGTGTGTATGCGCCCGCTGCCATCATCGATCACCGCACCCCGGCCGCTGACGGCGCTCACAGCGGCGGCCCGGACGTAACCGCGCTCGACCACCGGCCGCTTGTCTCCATCCCCTGCCCTGAGACGGCCGTCGGCGCCGATGCTGACCCAGTGTCCCTCCGGGGCATTCCACGCCAGGGCAAGCACACCGCCGTCATGGTCGTGATGGGCAGACCGCCAGCGGTGCCCATCCGGCCCGAGATCCCAGACCCGTAGCTCGCCATCGGCGCCGCCGATGGCGAGCTGGCCGCCTGCCGCATCGAACGCGATCGCGGTGGCCTCCTCCCCGTACGGCGGTTCGGCGAGGAGTATCGCCTTGTTCGGGGAACCCACATCCCACACCCGAAGCTTGCTACCATCGCCGCCTGCGGCGAGCTGACCAGCGGCCGGGTCGAAAGCCAGCGCTGTCACTGCGCAGTGAGCCAGCCTCAGCGCCGAAACGGGTTCCCCGCTTCTGGGATCCCAGAGCCGGACGACCCCGTCGGTATCGCCGGTGGCCAGCCGGATCCCGCTGTGATCGAGAGCCACGGCCTGCACGCCGCCAACATGTCCGCAGAACTGGCCGCGGAGTGCTGCCCGCTCCACGTCCCAGATCCGGGCGCAGCCGTCGTCTCCGCCGACCGCGAGCTGATTACCCGGGCCAGCCGCCATCGCAAGCACATGCGCCTCAGCCGACCAGGACCGTACCGGCAGGCCAGAAGCAACGTCCCACAGCGTGATTGTGCCGTCGCCGTCGGCCGAGGCCAGCCAGCGCCCAGACGGATCGAACGCGAGCAGGGACCACGACCCGGACGACGGCGCGACCTGCAGCTGCGGCGGGGGGAGAGCTGCCCGCGAAGGGCTGGTTCCCACGGCGGGGCGCTGGGGGCGGATGGGGCCCCGCTCGCTTATGGCTTGCGGGGCAGAGCGTACCTCCGGGCTCGGCTCCAGCGGATCGCGCTGCTTTGCTGCTATGCGTGGATCCTGGCGCATACGCTGGGCCTGAGCGTGCTTGCGGCTGACACTGCTCTCGCCGTCTTCAGCAGATGCCGGGTACGGCGATCTGGTCTTCTCATGAGACGCGGTTTGACCGGTTGCGGAAGTGCGGACGGCCAGGACCGCCTCTAGCCTCGCGGCAACGACGTCGGCGTCGGCTGGCCGGTCACCAGGGTCCTTGGCGAGCATGTTCAACACGATGCTGTCCAGTTCGCGGGGAATGTCCGGGCGGAGCGTACGGGGGCTGACGGGCGGCATATTCATGTGCTGGTTCATGATCGCCCGTTGGCCGCCAGCCGAGAACGGCGGTCGGCCGGTCAGCAGCTCATACAGCACGCAGCCCAGCGAGTACAGGTCGCTGCGCTCGTCGATCTCCGCACCTTCGCACTGTTCGGGGGACATGTATTGGGCCGTGCCGAGGACGTAACCGCCCGAGGTCAGGCCGTCGGGCGCGTCGGCGATCCGTGCGATCCCGAAGTCGCAGATCTTCAGCCCGCCTCTGTCCTGCAGGAACAGGTTGGCGGGCTTCAGGTCCCGGTGGATGATGCGGTCGGCGTGGGCGGCCTGGAGGGCCTTGGCGGCCTGGATGATCAGCGAGACCGCCATGCCGACGGGCAGCTGCCGACGAGGCGCCTGATCCAGCATGTCAGCCAGGTTCTGGCCGGCCAGCAACTCCATCACGATGTACGGCACGCCGTCGTACGTGCCGAAGTCGTAGACCACGGTGATTCCGGGATGCTGCAGCCGCGCCGCGATTTGTGCTTCGCGCTCGAACCTTCGGGGATCAGCGAGCCGGTCTTGCATCACCTTGATCGCCACCGGCCGCCGGAGCTGCCGGTCGGTGCCCTGCCACACGTCGCCCATGCCGCCGGACTCCAGGACCTTCTCCAGGACGAATCGCCCAGCGAGCTCGGTCCCAACCTCCACTCACGACCCCCCAGTCTGATCGTGATCGGCTTGCCACCCATTTTCGCGGCAGTTCTATTTCACACTCTACTTTCGTAGTCATGCCGCGCTTTCTCCCAGGCCAGGCGGATGACGTGGATTACCTCGGGTATGGCCTGGCCTGGGCCAGACGCCCGAGATCGGGAGACGATGAGGACGCGGCACGGCTTGGCGAGCATGTCAGCGGTCGACGGCTGGGACTTGGTCGTGTACCCGGGCGCGCGGGCGCGGTGATGTCCCACGTCGCCGGGGGCGTGCCAGGTCGTGGCGATGGCCCGGCAGGCGAACTGGAACGGGACGGTGCACTCTACGGCGCGGTTGGGGCCTGCCCGGTCCCGAAGGCCTACCAGGCGTCTTCGATTACGACCCCTATGCCCCATCTGACTGAGTCAGTGCGATTGACTGGCGAATACGCGGCGAAGCCTCGACGCTCGACGCATCGCTGCAGGTCACTGTATATGTGCCAGCGGTCTGTAAAACCGTCGGCCGGGCTCGGTCACGGCGCGGTACAATGCCCGGAGCAATGTTACGGACAGTAGCAGGATGGGGCGACGCAATCACCTCCGGGCGTGGAACGGTTCGTGGAACGGCGCGTCAGATAACCCCAGCGCGGCGAGTGCCGTCAGTGCGATAACCGGCGTCATCGGTGCAGCCAGGGCGTGCGCGGGCAGAGGTCAAGCCCCTCGTAATGCGTAGGTCATCGGTTCGATTCCGATAGGCGGCTCGGCATATCTGCAGGTCAGAGACGCATTTTCTTTAGTCCGGCGTTGTCGCGAACCAGAACCCGTGGAACGGGTGACTCGTTCCACGAAAGCAGAATTCTCGATCGCCAACGGGCGACCGTCGGGCACGCAGAGTAAATACCGAAGATCTTCTGCGTGTGCGAAGCGGCTCATACCGGCGCTCTACGACCGATGGCAAGGACGGGCTGATGCGGCGCCCTAGGCTGGAAACGCGCCCCACACCCGTGATCGGCAGGGGTCGGCGTGGACGACCGTCCGGGACCGGGAGAAGGCTGGCGGGGGGTCTTGACCTATGGCCCGTTCGCCCGGTCAGCGGGCGGCTATCCTGGGAGCATGCCAGAGACGCCGCGTACTCTCACTGCGGCGCTGCACCGCGAAGAGGACTAGTACATCGCGCAGTGCCTGGAGGTTGACGTGGCCAGCCAGGGTCACACGATTGACGAGGCCCTGGCGACCCTTGCCGAGGCCGTCGAGCTGTACCTGGAAGAGGTAGACGATCCGGCCGACCACATCACCGTGAAGCCGCTGCCGGACCGGAACAGGATTGAACGCAAACCGGGTGGATGTGAGTCGCCCGGGTCAGTGGGAGGCGGCTGCCAGCTGCGGCGGCCAGGGCTGGCCGAGTGCGCCGGCGCTGGTGAAGATCGCAGAAGCCTGGAGTCGGGGCTAGGGCCGGACAGCCGTGGACGGGCCGCAGGCGGACTTGCGGCATGCCGGGTGTTTCCGCAGGGGGGCGATCGGCACCGACGTCGCCCGCCACGTCGACGGGTGGCCCGAACTTCTACCACCAGGCCACCGTCTGCTCGATCAACTGCGCCCGCGCCGCGCACGCCGACGAGCACCGCACCCTGACCCCATCGCGGGAGACGACCCCAAGAGCGAGCAGCCTCAGCCCTGCCAAGATCAAAGATTTGCGGTCGCCGGGACAGCTACACAAGCGCGGGGCCTTCTACGAGGAGTTCCTCGCGGCTGCGTGACCTCTTCGGGGGTCGCCCGGATCCGGCCTGCACCGTCGCCGGAAGTCATGATCCTTGCGCGGCCGGTCGTGCATCGGTGAGAGCTTCGAGTTCGGCGGCCACGCCGATGGTCTCGGCCGCCCCGATCCGCTGGAAGATCTCCTGCGCCTGCCGCAGGCCGGCCGCCGCGTCGGCGGTACGGCCAGCGGCCAGGGCGCAGCGGGCCAGGCCGGCCAGCGCATGGGCCTCATCCCAGGAGCTGTCGATCTGGCGGGCCAGGTCCAGGGCCTGCCGGTGACACACCCTGGCCCTGTCCGCGTCGCCGCGGACCCGGTGCAGCGTCCCCACCTCGTTGAGCGCCTCGACCTCACCCCCCCGGTTGCCGAGGTCGCGGTAGATGCCCAGCGCCTCCTCCAGGGCCCCGGCCGCGCCCGGATAGTCCCCGGTCAGCCGCCGCACGCCCCCCAGCTCGTTGAGGGCGTTGGCCTCACCCAGGCGCTCGCCCCGGTCGCGGTAGATGCCCAGCGCCGCCTCCACGGCGTCGGCCGCGCCCCGATAGTCTCCGGTCGCCTGCTGCACGGCCCCCAGCTCGGTGAGGGCGTCGGCCTCACCCAGCCGGTCGCCGAGGTCGCGGCAGATGCCCAGCGCCTCCTCCTGGGCGTCGGCCGCGCCCGGATAGTCCCCGGTCTGCCTCCGCGTGAGCCCCAGGTCGTTGAGGGCGTTGGCCTGACCCAGCCGGTCGCCGAGGTCGCGGTAGATGCCCAGCGCCTCCTCCTGGACTTCGGCCGCGCCCGGATAGTCGTCCCCGGTGAGGTACCGCACGACCCCCAGGTCGTTGAGGGCGTTGGCCTGGCCGAGCCGGTCGCCGAGGTCGCGGTAGATGCCCAGCGCCTCCTCCAGGTCCCGGGCCGCGCCCGGATAGTCCCCGGTCAGCCGCCGCACTACTCCCAGGTCGTTGAGGGCGTTGGCCTCACCCAGCCGGTCGCCGAGGTGTCGTGCGGCCTGTACGGCGGTGGTGTGGCGGGTGATGGCGTCGGTCCAGGGGCCGTCATATCGCAGGAGAGCAGCCATGGCGGCGGTGAGGGCGACGACCCGGGCATGCTGGCCGGTGCGGGTGGCCTGGTCCAGGCAGGCGAGCAGGTTGGCGCGTTCGGCCCGTGCCCAGGACAGTGCCCGCGTCTGGTCAGGCAGGTCGGGGACCGCGGACGATGGTGAGGTGAGGGCGGCCGGGGCAGGCCTGGTCCGGGACTGGCGGGCCAGGCGGGCCTCAGCCGTGAGGGCGGCGGTGTGCTGGTAGTAATCCAGCAGCCGGGCAGCGGCCTGGTCCCGGTCACTGTCCGGGTCAAGGCGCTCGGCGAGGGCACGGGCATGCTCGCGGATCAGGTCGTGCAGCCGGTACCGGCTGCGGGCCGGCTCGGTGAGCAGGTACTGGTCGTACAGGGCCTCCAGCCGGCGGCGGGCCGCGGGCAGGCCGGTGCCGTCCAGGGCGGCGGCCGCGTAGGCGTCGACGTCGGCGCCGGGATGCAGCCCGAGCCGCCGGAACAGCCGCTGCTGATCCGGGGCCAGGTCCTCATAGGACAGGTCGAACGCGGCGGCGACCGACAGGTTCTCCGTCGCCATCAGCTCCAGCCGGTCCACCGCCGCCGCCAGCTCGGCCGCCCGCCCGGCCGCCGACCAGGCGGGATGATGGTGCAGCTGGCGGGCCACCATCCCGATCGCCAGCGGCAGGTACCCGCACAGCCGGGTGATCTCGGCGACCGCCGGATCGGCCGGGCCGAGCCCGGGCCGGGCGGCCAGCTGGACCAGCAAGCCGGCCGCCTCACCGGGCGGCAGGGTATCCAGGCTGATCGTCCTCGCGTCGTCCAGCGCGCTGAGGTGGCGCCGGCTGGTGACCAGCACCAGGCTCCCCCCGGTCCCGGGCAGCAGCGGCCGGACCTGCTCACTGCTGGCCGCGTCATCGAGCACTAGCAGCAGCTGCCGGCCCGCCAGCCGGTCCCGCCACAGCGCCATCCGCGCCTCCACCCCGGGCGGGATCTGCGCGGCGGGAACCCCGGCGGTCAGCAGCAGGCTGGCCAGCGCGTCACCCGGATCGACCGGCCGCTGCCCGGGCGTGTGCCCGTGCAGGGGCAGGAAGATCTGCCCGGCCGGGAACCGGCCGGCGAGCCGGTGCGCGGCGTGCACCGCGAACGCGGTCTTGCCGACCCCGGCCATCCCCCCGATCGCATGAATGCCGACCACCCCGCCCGAGCCCGCCGCGGCATCGACCAGCTCGGCCAGCTCGTGCTGCCGCCCGGTGAACGAGGCGAGGTCACGGGGCAGCGTCCGCGCTGCCGCCGCGGCCCCGCCAGGCACGGTGCGCAGCGGCGGGAACTCGGCTTGCAGGCCCGCCGCCGCCAGCTGGAAGATCTGCTCTGGACCTGCCAGATCCTTCAGCCGGTGCACACCCAGGTCCGTCAGCGCCGCGCCCGGCGGAAGAGCGTCACGCACCAAGGCGGCCGACGTCTGCGACAGCAAGACCTGGCCCCCATGACCGAGGGCTGCCACCCGGGCGGCGCGATGCACATCCAGGCCCACCAGGCCCGTGGCCGTCTTCGACGCCTCACCGGTATGCACACCCATCCGCACCCGGACGTGCTCCCCGGCGGGCCACGCACGTGCCTCCAGGGCCTGCTGCATCTCCGTCACCGCCGCCACGCACGCCGCCGGTGAGGAGAACACGGCGAAGAACGCGTCCCCTTGCGTATCCACTTCCCTGCCGCCGTGAGCGGCAAGCCCCGACCGGATGATCGAGTGGTGGCCGGCAAGGACCTGCGCGTAGCCGCCCTGCCCCACCCGCCGGAGCAGAGCCGTCGAGCCCTCGATGTCGGTAAAGAGAAACGTCAGAGTCTCCACAGGCACAGCGTAGAAGGCCGGCCAGGGACCGCAGCTGACAGCGGCAGCCACCCAGCGAAACCACTCACCGGCCGGCTCCAGCCCTGCCCGGCTCACAGATCCCTGCACGGCCGGACACTGATCGCTATCGCCTCGGGACGCCACAATGGGAAGTCCGGGGCGGCTTACCAAACAAGCGCCCGAAGTCTGCTTCCCCGCCCGGCTTTCGCGGCGTCCGTTGCGAGAGATGCTGCAATCGCGGCGAACTGGTCCAGGGCCGCCTGCTGGCCGAGGACCCGCACACGCCAGCGGCGGCACGCGAGCCGTTCAGCCGTCACGCGCAGGGCATGTACTGGCCGCCTGACCCGGAATTGCTGCTTGAAACTTGCAAGATCCAGAGTCGGGATCCCTGTTAGTACCAGCCCTCGAGGTTAGGCGGCGATAGGACACCGGCACCAGCTAGCGGATGCGCCACCCGCTTGATGTTGACCAGGTTGGTGTAAGTCACGTTGTCGGTCGTCGAGGTGCGGCCGTAAGTCCCGCAGCCAAGCGTGAAGGAAGGCGTCAGTCCGTTGCCGAGGCCGATGCAACCTTGCGCACCGGGACCGTTGACCAGGACCCGGCTGACTGGCATCTGTTCCGCAAAGGACAACTGCAGCCGCTTGCTGCGCGTGTGGATGATCGCCGTATGGCCGGAGCCGCCGTTGCCGAGGATCTGCAGGCAAAGCCGGATGCCGTCGTCTTCACCCTCGGCAGTGAACAGCGACAGGAGCGGGGCGAGCTTTTCCTTGCCGTATGGACCCGACGCGGCCTCGCGTGGCACGGGAGCGACGAGCAGACGAGTACCGGCCGGAACCTCGATGCCTGCCCGGGCGGCGATAGACGTGGCAGCCTGTCCGAACACGGCGCGACGCAGACGCCCATCCCGATCGTCGAAGGCGACCCGCGCCACGCGATCACATTCCGCGGCGTTGAGCACGGCCGCGCCGGCCCTCCGCAGCGCGCCGACGAAAGAGTCGCGCACAGACCGGTCGACGACCAGGTTGTTCTCCGAGCCGCAGATGATGCCGTGATCAAATGCCTTACTGGCCACCACTATCCGGGCCGCTGCCTCGACGTCGGCATCCGCGCAGACCCAGGCCGGCGCGTTCCCCGGCCCGACTCCGATCGCGGGCGTACCCGAGCTGTAAGCGGCTTTGACCATGGCCGTCCCGCCAGTGGCCAGGATCATCGACACGCCGGGGTGGCGCATCAGCGCTGCGGTGACCCGGCGGGTGGGGCGCCGCGGGACACTTTGGACGAGATCGACCGACGCTCCGTGTCGTCCCAGGACCTGGCGGAGCAGGTCCACGGTCATGGCCCCGACGTTTGCCGCGTCCCGGTGGCAGCTCACGATGAGCGCGTCCCGCGCCTTGATGCAGATCAAGACCTTGAACACGAGCGTCGCCACCGGGTTGGTCATCGGAATAAGTCCCAGAACGACCCCCATGGGATCGGCGATCTCCGTCAGCGCCTCCCGCTCGTCGCTGCCGACGACACCCACGCCCGGCTTTCCGACCAGTGACTGCGCCACATCCAGGCTCGCGAACCGATTCTTGTCCGCCTTGTCGGGCACGCAGCCGATGCCTGTCTCAGCAACCGTCGCCGCGGCAAGCTCATCCGCATGGCCCGCGATCTCTGTGGCTAGCGCAGTGATAAGGCCATCTACCTTGCCCTCATGCCAGCTGGCGATGCTTGCCCGGGCCGCAACCGACCGTGCGACAAGCGCATCCAGAGCTGGATCCGGCTCGCCCATGAAGATGAACTCCTCAAGGTCCTTGGAGAAGACGCGGGCCTTCTCCGCAGCAGTGCGCGACAGCCAGCGCAACATCTTGACCCCTGTCGCTGGATCGCTGTCGCACAATTCACGCAGTGCATCGGCGGACAGGCGCCGGGCGACGACGTCACTGTGCGCATAGGCGCTCGCGGACCGGGGACTATCATCGAGCAGGCCAAGTTCACCGCAGACTGTGCCAGGCCCCATGAACGACACGACGCCATCGCTGTCGAAGTCTGGCCTTTCAACCTCCACGCGCACCTCGCCCGAGACAATGAAGTAGCACGCGTCGCCTGGGCTGCCCTCGTGCATGAGGCAGGTCCCCTGACGGAACTGCACCGTTTCGAGATGCGACTCAAGTCCTGAGATCTCGGTCACTTCGAAGCTGCGGTGCCTGGGCTCTGCGCTCATGCCGACCCTCCTCCGGCCGCGGCGAGGCTAAGCCGACTCTAACCTGGATTCCTGACGGCGGGAATTGAGGTTAGGCCCACGGGTCCAATCATCGATTGGCCGCGCTGACATAGCGATCTGTTGCCAGTGAGCCGGAATGGCCAACGATCAATCGTCGGGGCTCGTTGCTGTCCGGCAGATGTCAAGACCGCGCTTGACACCGCGATGCTGGAGGCCCGCTGCCTGTCGCACCTGGGTGATGCTGATCGCTTCATGCCAGCCTGGGAGGCCGGGGCCGGCGAGACCATCAATGGCTGCCCCAGAATACTTCTTCTCGTGCACCTGGCCGGCCTAGGACCCTGGGTGACCGCCGGGAGCTGGCCCTGGCGCTCCCTACCGTATTTGCCGATCAACTGGCCCGCTCGCCAGGTATTCGGACCGCGATCTTGTCAGGGCTTGGACTTGATGCCGAGCCGCAGACATCACGGGGTGAGCCGCGGCCGCGCGCAACAAGGCATGACTATTTATGACGGTGACCTGGGTATCAAAGAGTCCAGCAGCGGCCCGCCTTTCGGCGCGTCGAACAGCCAGGTGTCCGGCGCCTTGCCCGCGCTCTAGCGATCCACGACCGGTAGCAGCTCCTGGACCAGCGGAACAGTGCGTGCCCGTTTGTTCTTCAGCGTGTCCACGTACAGCGCGCCGCCGCCGCCGCCGGCCAGCACCGCACGCTGCAACCGCAGGCCAGGGCCAGGAGCCCATATCCGGTCACCGACCTGGAGGCCTGACAGCTCACCCCATCGCAGTCCGGCCAGCGCCATGACTGGCACTACATCGCGGTAGCGGCCCTTGCATGCCTCCGTCAGTGAGTGAACCTCGGCGAGGGTAAGCGCCTGCCCTTCGCGGCGCGCCTGGCCGCTGGTCGGGTTCCGCGCTGCCGCCGCGACGTTGTGCTGCACGCGCTCGTCCGCCACAGCGAAGGCCAGGATGGACCGCAGCGTGGCCAGAGCACGAGTTGCGGTGGACGGCGCCAGGCTGCGGGCCACCAGGGAGCCGACCCAGCTCGACACCTCCGCCGCGGTGATCGACGCCACCGGCGAGTTGCCGAAACGCGGCTGCACGTAGTTCCGCCATGCCGCCTCATCGGTCTCGCGTGTCCGGCGCTTGACCGAGCCGCGCGAACCCAGCCAGTCCGCCGCCACGACCTCGACCGGTCTCAGCCGCCTCGACTGTGCCGCGTTGCCGAATTCAGCCTTTCTTTAGATCAAGGCGGCGCCGCTGCGCGGCACCGCGTCCGGCGCTCCCCGCGCCGGGCTCTGGCCTTGAGGAGGCCCCGCCCGGCGCGTCCGCGCCGTCCCAGCCTTAGCGGTCGCGCTGATCTGACCGGCTCACTCGTCGCGCACATTGCTACGCCGCGTGGCCCTCTGCACGGGGTACCATTGGCCTAGCGAACGCTCGGCCAGGTGCGGCTGTCCGCGGCCCGGGAGTTCGGAGGCGCCGCTGCTGGCCGGGCTTGCCAAGGTCCAGGGAAAACCAGGAGGGTGGCTATGGCGCAGACGATGACGTTCTGGATCGGGGCCGACGCCAGTTGCACCGATGGAGCCTGCGGTCAGGTGAGCCGCATAATCGTCAACCCGGTCACCCGGGAGGTCACTCATCTCGCAGTCGACCCCAAGCACCGGCAGGGCCCGGGACGGCTTGTTCCTGTTGACCTCGTAGACGCTACGACGGGCCAGATCCGGCTTCGCTGCCCCCTAGCCGAGTTCCAGACGCTCCGGCTCGCCCAGGAGACCGAGGGCGGGCCGGACCTCGACCCCACCGGGCATGGGCACCCAGACAACGCCCCTAACAAGATGAACTGGGTGGTTGTGGGCGGGAGTGTGATCATGCAGCCCGGCGGCCGGGGCGAACCGGAAGCCCCGCAGCAGGTCACCGTCGACTACGTCCCGGAGGGCGAGGTAGAGGTACACCGCGAACTGACCGTCCGTGCGACCGACGGCGACATAGGGCAAGTCCAGGGGCTGGTCGTGGAACCTGGCGGCAACCATGTAACCCATGTGCTCCTCCAGGAGGGGCACATGCGGGGCCGCAAGGAAGTGGCTATCCCGATCGGCGCCGTGACCAAGATCGGGACTCTCCTGATCCATCTCAGCCTCACCAAACACCAGGTGAAAGACCTGCCGCCCGTGGACATTGATCACCCAGCGAGGTAGACCTGCACGGGGACACCCCGTACCCCGGTCCGACGGTGACCACCTGGTCCGCGACGACGCCGAGTCAGGTGCAAGGGGACTCCCCGTTCCCGGCGCTGACACGGAAGAGGTCAGATCCGGGGATGGCCCGCTCAGTGTCCGGGAGTGCCCCTCCACCGTCAAGGGCACCCGAAGATCATTTCAAACCCGCTCCGCAGAAATGATCTTCAGGACCCACCCTTGAACGTCGGAGCCTCTGCACCCCCTCCGGTCAGAGACCAAGGGCCAGGCAGGAGCCTGCCCGGACCGGACGCGGGCCATCCCCTGCAAGGTGCGGGTCAGTCAGGAAGGAGGAGGTGGCCGTGCCCGTTGCGTGCCCGATCAGGCAGCCAACCGTGGGTACTGGCAGTCACTCACGGATACCTCCATATGCCCGCTGACCTGCGTACGGACAGGTCCGGGCATGGCCGCTCACGTCCTCCTATGCAGTAGCTCAGACCGTGCCATCTTCTGATGCGGAATCCTCTAGCTCGACCTCATCACGAAGCACGCTGTAAATCACATAGTCGCGGTAGCGCCCTTGGCGGAACGAGGCGCCGCGCAGTATGCCCTCCCGAGTGAACCCAGCCTTCTCCAGTGCCCGCTGCTCAGCCACATTGGCGATCTCCGTGGTGGCCTCTACGCGGTTGACCGGCGTGTGGGCGAACAAGTAGCGGACCAGCAGCTGCTGCGCCTCCGAACCGTAGCCGCGACCCCGGAACTCCGGCGCCAGTCCGATACCGATGGCCCAATTGCTGGCAGCCCGCCCAGTCTGAACCTTGTGCCAGTCCACCAAGCCGACGCGATCGGTGCCGTGCAGCACGATCAGTACCCCACCGTCATCGCCGAGCAGCCCCGACTCAGCCCAGGACCTCCGCAGCCGTTGAGGATCGCTCCAGCCATGCCACTCATACGGGCCTATGGCGGCCGGGTCACTCGTCAGGCTCGCGAGCCAGGACAGATCGTCTTCCATCACCGGCCGGAAGGTCACCTGGCCATCCACGGAAGCGAGCCTACAGCTGACAGCAACCAGCGATGACAGCAACACCAGCGGCCAACAGCTAACAGCCGTTCGACGGCGCCGCTCCACCGAGAAGCTGGCCTACGCATTACGGGCGCGTGCCCCCGAGATGCCCCCGAACAGCCATCAACAGCCAACGATCGCCACCAGCTGCAACCTGCGAACATGAAGCTGGCGCGGGCTTTGGACCCGCGAGCAACGCACGAGAACACCCTCGTAATGCGTAGGTCATCGGTTCGATTCCGATAGGCGGCTCCAGTTAGAAACCATAAATCGAACAGAATTGTTCGATGGTGTGGACCGGGTTGTGGACCGGTTAGGCCTGATCGGGCTGTCGTGTCGTCATGGCCAAGACCAGCAAAGGTCATATACAGCGACTGCCGAGCGGCTCGTTCCGAGTCAAGGTCTACGCGGGAACCGACCCGGTTACCGGCAAGGAACGCCTCCTCAGGCAGACCTGCCCCGACGAGGCTGCCGCCCACGCGGCGCTCAGCCGGATGCTCGTCGAGGCCGGCGGCGGCCGGTTCCCCGGCCAGCATGCGATTCTCGGCCAGGCGCTCGGCAGGTACCTGGAAGTCGCCGACCTCGAGATGTCGACCCGAGAGGCGCACGAGGGCTACGTCCGGCGCACCATCGGGCCGGTGCTCGGCGAGGTCAAGATCCGCAAGCTCGGCGCCGACTCGCTCGACGCGCTGTATACCGCGCTGAAGAAGTGCTCCCGGCTGTGCGGAAGGTTGCCGCGGACCGGGCGCTATGCCGGCGGTGAGCACTCGTGCGACCAGCGATGCGGCCCGCTGCGTGACCACCGCACCACCCGGTCCCACATATGCGACGCTCGGTGCCGACCGCACGCGTGCCGGCCGATGAAGCCGGCCACGATCCTGCGGATCCACTCGATCATCTCCTCGGCCCTGGACCTGGCCGTCCGCTATGACTGGGCCGAGCGCAACGTCGCAAAGAACGCCAGCCCGCCGCACCCGCGCAAACGGGAGCGTGACGTTCTCGGCCTGCGCGTAGGCGAACACGTCGGCCAGGGTGCGCAGGCGCAGGCCTGGCCAGCAGCGGCCTGATCTCGCCGATTGCCCGGCCGATTGTGGAGGACCCGGCCTGGTAGATCACGCCGAGGGCCTCGTGGGTCAAACCGGTGCGCAGGTGGGCCAGGGTGACCAGCAGCCGGCCGGTGAACACCAACAGCCCGCAGAAGGCGGAATGGGACATGGCCGCGCGGGCACGGCCAAGGTTCACACCCCGGCAACCTAGCGGGCCACCAGCACGTCACCGCCTGCGTGAAGACGCGGTCAGGCGGGCTGCCACAGCTCGACCCGATTGCCCTCAGGATCGGTGACCCAGCCGAACCGGCCGACACCCTCCATGTCCTGCGTCTCTTTGGCCACGTCCGCTCCCTTGGCGCGCAATTGCGCGAGCATCGCATCCAGGTCGCGGACCCGGAAGTTGAGCATGG
>Ga0208565_1001018_pt1 | contig 17798 bp, 18 predicted proteins | sample Sb_taG_7_FD_187706 | JGI IMG/M metagenome (GOLD analysis project Ga0208565, IMG submission 187706) | Peat soil microbial communities from Weissenstadt, Germany - Sb_50d_2_FS metaG (SPAdes) (version 2) | ecosystem: Environmental > Terrestrial > Soil > Wetlands > Peat | place: Germany...
CCTCAACATCGTCGATGACCAGCGCAGACAACCCTGAGAACACAGTACCCACAAGCCCTATCGCATCAATCATGACTGATCGTGACACAACGGCACATCTAGCCACCACCGAAAGTGCGACAGAGCCGTTAAGTTGACAGACCCCCCTCGACGTGGAGCCTCAAATCTCGGAACGCCTCTATGAGCTTAGGTGTAGTCCATAGCGCGTTCAGGCCACTGGGGTTGGGCAGCACCCAGACGCGCGAACCGCCGAGCGGGTCCGGCTGCGGGCCGATGTCCGCCCGGGCGTGGCCGAACGCGGTGCGGTAGGCGGTCACGCCGGCGATCGCGAGGATGCCGGGGCGGCGCCCGGTCAGCAGGGCCAGCAGGCGCTCGCCGCCGGCCCGGAGTTCGGCGGCGTCGAGCTCGGCGGCCTGCGCGGTGGCGCGAGCCACCAGGTTGGTGATGCCCAGGCCGTAGCCGGGCAGCAGGTGCTGCTCGTGCGGGGCCAGGCGGCGCGGGGTGAACCCGGACAGGTGCAGGGCCGGCCAGAACCTGTTGCCCGGCCGGGCGAAGTGCCAGCCGGTCGCGGCCGAGTACAGGCTGGGGTTGATGCCGCAGAACAGCACGTGCAGCGGCTGTCCTGGGGGCGGCAGGACGTCAGGGATGGTCCGGTTCCTGGCCGCCTGCAGGTCCGCCGGGCTAGGCCGCGGCGGCGGCGAACGCTTCACCGAGAGCCTGGCGGGCGTGGACGCGGACCAGGTGGCTCAGGTAGTCCGGGGATGCCTCGCCGTCGGGGAGCGGGGTGCAGGCCGCGGCGACCGCCTCGGCGCAGGCTTCGGCGCGGAAGCCGAAGTCCGCGGGGGTGGCGCCGAGGAGGGACACGGTGTCGGCGGCGAACGGGACGCTGGCGACGGAACCCACGATCAGGCGGGCCTGCGCGACCTCACCGCGATGTGCGCGGGTGACCAGGGCGGTCACGGTGACCACGGGGCGTTCGGTCAGCTTCATGCGGAGGTGGGAGATGCCGGTCCGTTTGGGGCGGGCGGGCAGCTCGACGGCGACCAGGAGCTCGCCGGGGGCCAGGGCGGTCTCGTACAGGCCGGTCAGGAACCCGGCGGCGGGGATGCGGCGGGTCGCCTCGGCCTGCTGGCAGACGAGCGTCGCGCCCACCGCCATCAGGAACGAGGCCGGGTCGGAGTGCGGGTCGGCGAAGCACAGGTTGCCGCCCAGGGTGCCGACGATGCGGACCCGCAGGTTCGCCACCTGGGAGATCATCGCGGACATCTCCGGGTAGCGGGCGCGCAGCGCGGCGGAGGTCTCGATCTCGTGGTGGGTGGTGGACGCGCCGATGCGCACCGTATCGCCGTCCGTCCCGATGCCGCGCAGCCCGTACACCCGTTTCAGGTCGACCAGGTGCTCGTAGCTGGCCAGGCCGAGCTTCATCGCGAGCAGCAGCTCGGTGCCGCCGCAGTAGGCGGCCGCGTCATCGCCCAGGTCGGCGAGCAGGCGCGAGGCCTGCCCGACCGAACCCGGGCGGTGCACGGTGAAGGGCGGCAGCTTCATGGGGACAGCTTCCTCAGTGCCCAGTTCATCAGTGCCCTGTGTTCATCAGTGGCGCGTGTGGCCGCCGTCGGCGGTGAGCATCTGGCCGGTGATCCAGTGCGCCTCCTCCGACGCCAGGAAGGCCACCGCGGGAGCGATGTCGGCCGGGACCCCGCGGCGCGGGATGGACTGCAGCGACACCACGAAGTCGAACGCCTCGGCGTGCGGGCTGGCCAGCACGCCCTCGCTGGCGGTGAGGCCGGGAGCCACGGCGTTAACCGTGATGCCGTACTGGCCTACCTCGGTGGCCAGCGACCGGGTGAAGGCGAAGACGGCGCCCTTGGAGGACACGTAGTGCGCCATGTTCGGGGTGCCCGCGGTGACCACGTTGGAGGCGATGTTCACGATCCGGCCGTACCCGGCCGCCTTCATGTGCGGGTACACCGCCTTGCACATCAGGAACACGCCGTCGATGTTGACCGACATGACCCGGCGCCACTCGGCGAAGTCGAGATCCTCCCACGGCACGAACGGGACGATCGCCGCGTCGTTGACCAGGATGTCGATCTTGCCGAACTGGCCGGCGGCCGCCGTGACCAGGGCACTGACCTGATCCGGGTCGCTGACATCGGTGACGTGCGCGGTCCCGCCGATCTCCGCGGCGGTCTTTTCCGCGGTCTCGGAGTTCTTGTCCGCCACGACCACGCTGGCGCCCTCGGCGCGCAGCTTCTCGGCGATGGCCCGGCCGATGCCCTGACCCGCGCCGGTGACGATCGCGACACGACCCTCGAGTTTCATGCTCTGCCTCATTTCAAGAGTTCGCGTCATTCAGATTTACGTCGGGGTTCTCGCCGACCCTTACGGGCACCGACCGCTCGCACGGGCTCAAAAGGCCCGTGCTCGCTAGTCGGTTCTGAATGACGCTCCTCACCCTTCGTAGTAGCTCGGTGCCTTTTTCCAGGTCTGGAACGGGGCCATCTCATGCGATGGGTAGATCTGCGCGTCGTGGGTGCGGGCGAGCCGCTTCAGCCGCCGCAGCGACTCGACCGAGGCCGTCGGGTCCAGGTGGAAGCCGCCGACGATCAGCCGCTCGAGGTTCTCGTAGGTGTAGGCCGCGTCGCCCGCGAAGATCATGGACGGCTGGTCCTCCATCTCGACCAGCAGCGAGTAGTGCCCGGCCGTGTGACCCGGGGTCTCGTACAGCCAGATCCCGTCCGCGATCTCGATGTCGCCGCTGATCCGCTCGTACTTGGTGCCGGGGAAATCGAAGGACAGGTCCGAGTAGCCCAGGTGCTCGAACGGCTCGGGGACCTTGGCGTGCCGCAGTTCCGCCGTGTTGACCAGGGTGGTGGCGTTGGTCAGGTACTTGTTGCCGCCCACGTGGTCGAAGTGGAAGTGCGAGTTCACCACGAAGTTGACCTGCTCCGGGTCGAAGCCGCACGCCTTGAGCTGGGCGGGGATGGTCTGGTCCGCGGTCTGCTGCGGCTGCTCGAACGGCAGCACGCGGTTGACGTGATCCAGGTCGTAGCCGGTGTCGTACATGAAAAGCCCGTCCGGGTGCTCGATGAGCACGCTGTACACCGGGAACCGCACCGGCGTGCCCACGTCGATGTGCCACAGGACCTGCGAGCGGTCGATGACCAGCGAACCGCCGTCGAGGATATAGACCTTCTTGGAGTGCTTGTTATCTGGCATTTCAGCCTCTCACAGCGCGGTTAGCGTCTTGCGGACGGCGATCAGGCCGTTGGCGATTTCCGCCCGGCGCTGGACCACCTGCTCCTGCGTATAGGGGTAGATGCCGCCCAGGGTCTTCATGCCGAGCTGGCCTGCCCTGGCTCGTTCGGTGATCATCTCGGGGACTTCGGTGGAGGCGGATAGGTCCGGATTGAGGTAAGAAGCCACGCTTGAATAGATATCAAGGCCGGCCATGTCGAGGAGGCGCATCGGGCCGATGACCGCAAGCTTGTAACCGATCCCCCACTTGACGCAGGTGTCCAGGTCCGCCTCGGAGACGACGCCGCGCTCCACCAGCGACAGGCATTCGCGCAGGATGGCGTAGAGGATCCGGTTCTCCACGAAGCCGGGCACCTCCTTCTCGGTGATCGCCTCGTAGCCGAATTCCCTGATGATCTCCACGATCTGCTGCGTCGTGGCGGCGGCGGTCTGCTCGCCCGGCACGACCTCGATCATCGGGACCAGGTGCGGCGGGTTGGACCAGTGCATGCCGATGAAGCGGGCCGGGTGCCGCAGCGCGCTGGCGATCGAGCTGACACCGATGCCCGAGGTGTTGGTGGCGATGATCGCGTCGGGCTCCAGGTGCCCCTCCATCGCGGCGAGGACCTCGCGCTTGAGGTCGAGATCCTCCGGGATGGTCTCGAGCACCAGGCCGGCGCCGGTCAGGGCCGTGCCGAGATCGGGCTCGAAGGCGACCGACCCGCCCGGGGCGCTGGCCGCCTCCATCCGGTCGAGGGCCTGGTTCGCCAGCTCGCAGGCCCCCCTGGCCCGGTCGAGCACCTCGTCGCTGATGTCGTAGAGCCTCACCTGCGACCCGGCCCTGGCCAGGACCGCCGCCATGCCAGGCCCCATGGTCCCGGCGCCGATCACCGCCGCGACCTTCGGAACGCTCATCTGCAGTACCTCCGGGTTTCAGCTGGTTCCCAGCTCCTGAATCCGCCGCCACACCCGTTCCGGTGTCAGCGGCAGCGTGTTCATCGGCACGCCGGCGTCGGCCAGCGCGTTGACCACGGCGGCCGGGATCGCGGCCAGCGCGCCCTCACCGCAGCCCTTGGCCCCGAACGGGCCGGGGCCATCGCCATTCTCGACGATCGAGCACTGCATCGCGGCCGGTATGTCACGGAAGGCGGGGATCCGGTAGCTGAGCAGGGTGTCGTTCAGCAGCATGCCGTCCGGCGCGAAGTGCATCTCCTCGAACAGGGCGTTGCCGATGCCCTGCAGGGTCGCGCCCTCGTCCTGGCGGGCGACCAGCTGCGGGTTGATGGCCCGGCCGACGTCGGCGACGGTGGAGGTGCGCAGCACGGTGACGACGCCGGTCTCGGTGTCCACCTCCACCTCGGCGCCGGCCACGCACACCTCCCAGAAGACCGGCCCCTCGGCGTAGGACCCGCTGCCGCCTTCGGGCTGGACGCGGCCGTGACCGATGAGCTCGCCGCCGTCGAAGCCGAAGCGCGCGCGGACCAGCTCGGCGTGGGTCATCGACCGGCCGCCCTGGTCGTGAATGGCGCCGTCGGCCGGGGTGAGCAGCTGCGGCGGGGCCTCCAGCCTGGCCGCGGCGGTCTCGAGCAGCGCGTCCAGGACGTTCTGCGCGGCCCGCTGGACGGCCAGGCCCGCCACCGTGGTGGACCGGCTCGCCCCGGTGGACCGGTCGTACGGCGTGTACCGGGTGTCGGTGCCGCGGACCACGACCTTGCTCACCGGGCTCCCCAGCACGCCGGCCGCGATCTGGGCCATCACGGTGCGGGCGCCCTGGCCGAGCTCGGTGGTGCCGACCAGGACCGTGACCGAGCCGTCCGGGCCCATCCGCACCGTGGCCATGGAGACGGGGTGGGCCCCCGCCGCGAGCAGGCCGACCGAGACGCCGCGACCGCGCCGCTTGTTTTTTTCTGCCGAACGGGCTTGCGGTTCGCCCCAGCCAATGGCGCCGGCGGCCTTCTCGACGTCGCCGATCAGGTCGGCGTCGAGGGGCTTGCCACCGGGACGGACCTCCTCCCCCGGCCGCAGCAGGTTCCGCCGGCGGATCTCCAGCCGGTCCACGCCCAGCCGGCGGGCCACCTCGTCCAGCTGCGACTCCCCGATCCACTGCAGGTGGGTGGCGCCGAACGCGCGGTAGGAGCCGGCCGGCCCGGTGTTGGTGTAGACGCAGTGCGCCTGCACCTGCACCGCCTGCCAGCGGTAGGGGCCCGGCGCGGCGTCGCCGGCCGTGGCCGTGACCCGGGGGCCGTTGTCGGCGTACGCCCCGGTGTCCAGCCAGGCCTCCGCCGTGCGGCCGAGGACGGTGCCGTCGGCGGCGGCCGCGGTGCGCATCCGGCAGGACATGTTGTGCCGCCGGGTGGTGATCATCGACTCGTGGACCCCGTTGAGGATCCGCACCGGGCGCCCGGCCTTGCGCGCGATGGCCGCGGTCAGCGGCTCCATCTTGGTGTAGGACTTGCTGCCGAAGCCGCCGCCGAGGAACGGCACGATCACCTGGACCAGGTCCAGCGGCAGCCCGAACAGCGCCGCGATCTCCTGGCGGACCAGGAACGGGTGCTGGCAGGAGGACCACAGCGTCAGCTCGCCGCCATGCCAGTGCGCGATCGTGGTGTGCGTCTCCATCGAGTACTGGTAGACGGCGGGGAAGGCGTACTCGCCCTCGACCACCACCGCCGCCTCGGCGAAGGCGCGGTCGACGTCGCCGCGGCGGAACGAGTAGCTGTAGCAGACGTTGCCTTCGGCGTCGGGGAGCGCACCCAGGCCGTGCGCGCTGCCAGGGCGGCTGACCTCCTCGTGTACCAGCGGGGCTTCCTTGGCCAGCGCTTGGTCGAGACTGGCCGCGATGGGGAGCTCGTCGTACTCGACGGTGATGCGGGTGACCGCGAAGTCGGCGGCGGCCTGGGACTCCGCCGCGACCACCGCGACCGGCTCGCCGGTGAACCGGACCTTGCCGATGGCCACGATCGGGCGGTCCCGCAGCGCGTGGCCGTAGTAGGGATCCAGGTCGGACAGGTCCTCAGCGGTCAGGATGGCGGCCACGCCGTCGAGTTTCCCCGCCGCCGAGGTGTCGATGGAGGAGATCCGGGCGTGCGCCACCGGGCTGTGCAGGACCGCGCCGTAGAGCATGCCGGGCAGCCGGATGTCGCCGGTGAATTCGGCCTGCCCGGCCAGCTTGAGCCGGCCGTCGGCACGCTCCACGCTCTGTCCAATGGCGCTTTCAGCGCGGGGCCCAATGGCGCTTTCAGCGCGGGGCCCAATGGCGCTTTCAGCGCGGGGCCCAATGGCGCTTTCAGCGCGGGGCCCAATGGCGCTATCGCGGGGCCCGACGGCGCTCACTGGTCGTCGCCCAGGATCTCGGTGAGCGAGTCGAGGATCGACCGGTAGCCGGTGCAGCGGCACAGGTTGCCGCTCATCGCCGCGGCGATCTCGTCACGGTCGCCGCGCAGGCCCCGGCCCGCCAGCGCCTTGGCGGTCAGCAGCATGCCGGAGGTGCAGAAGCCGCACTGGACGGCCGCGTGCCGCATGAAGACGTCGGCCGCGCGCCGGTGGAAGTCCGAGCCGGCAAGACCTTCGATCGTCTCCACCTCGCGGCCGTCGATGTCGGCCGCCAGGAAGCAGCACGAGCTGACCGGGTTCCCGTCCACCAGCACCGTGCACACCCCGCAGACCTGGACCTCGCAGGACTGCTTCGTGCCGGTCAGGCCGAGCCGGTCGCGCAGGAAGTCGAGCAGCAGTTCCTCGGGCGGCACGTCACCGGTGAAGGAGGCGCCGTTGATGGTGGCGGAGATGCTTATCGTCATCGCTCCTCGTCTAGTCGTCTAGCATCCGGCACCAGTCCTGCCAGTACTCCTCGGCGAACTCCTCCTGGTACTTGCTCGCCGACAGCTCGCGGGCCACCTCCCGGGGGATCGGCACCGGGTCGCCGAGGACCCGCGCGATGTACTGTATCCGCGCCGCCCGTTCCAGGGTGAGCGCGGTCAGCACCGCCCAGCTGATGTCCTCTCCCGCCACCAGGATGCCGTGGTTGCGCAGCAGCACGGCCCGCCCGGCACCCAGCGCCCGGGCCACCCCCTGCCCGTCCTGCGGGGTGGTCACCAGGCCGGCCGTGCCGTCGAAGACGGGCACGCCGTCCGGGAACAGCAGGCCGTCGTGGGAGAGCAGCTCGAGCCCGCCGGCCGTCGCGCCGAGCGCGATGGAGTACATCGGGTGGGTGTGGATCACCGCCCCGACGTCCGGCCGGGCCAGGTAGGTCTCCAGGTGCATGATCGTCTCGAGATGCGCGCCGGGGGTCAGGTACCCGTCCGGATCGTCGAGCGCGATGCCGATGACGTCCTCGGCGCGCACGTCGCGCAGCGCCTTGCCCTTGCGCTTGATATAGACGGTGCGCCCGTCGGGCCCGCGGACGCTGGCGTGGCCCAGGGTGAGGTCCTCGTGGCCGAACCGGGCGATGATCCGGCAGGCCAGCACGACCTGCCGGACCGCGTCCTCCGCCGTGGCCGGCGGCCGCCCCGAAGGGCTAGTCACCTCGCGGCTCCCGGCGCTCGGTGCTGGCCGGGTCGCGTCGCTCCGTGGGCGGGTAACCCGGCGAGGGGAACGAGAAGACCATCACGAGATCCTCGCCGCCCGGGTTCAGCACCGTGTGCCAGAGCCGGGCCGGGACGTAGAGCGCCTGCCCGGCGGTCACCGGGACGTCCCCGGTCTCCAGCCGGATCACGCCGCTGCCGCTGACGATGTAGGCGAGCTCCTCGACCGAGTGGGACAGGTCGGCGGTCGAGGTGCCCGGCTTGAACACCGAGTAGCCCAGGGCCGAGGCGTTGCCGCCGACCGTCTGCTCCGCCACCAGGACCCGGGACCAGCTGCCGCCTGCCAGCTCGACCGCGGGCACGTCGGCCAGCGTGATGACCGCGACGCTCTGCTGTCCCGGGGGGACGACCCCCCCAGCCCGACCTGGAGTCACAGCTGCCAGACTCCGTCCTTGACGATGTACTCCCCGGTGTCGAGGATCTGCAGCGACACGTTGTGGCATACGCCGTCCAGGTGCAGCACGCTCTTGTTCTGGCCGCCCGGGTAGCAGTTCTGGTTGTCGCCCAGGGCGAAGTGCACGGTGCCCTTGCGGCCCTTCTCCGAAGGATCGCCCACCGGGGCGAAGTCGCTGGTGCCGAACGCGAACTCGGCCACGGTCTCGGTGCCGGGCACGCCGGTGATCACGTCGAGCAGCCGGCGCGCCTCGGCGCCGCCCTCGATGGCCTGGTACTTGCCGTCCTCGACGTGCCAGGTGATCGGGTGCTCCACGTGCCGGGGGATGCCGATGCCGAGCATGTTGCCGTCGATCACGATGGTGCCGTTGGTCTGGTCCTCCACGGCGGCGTAGGCCACCTCGCCCCACAGCGGGGCCGGCCCCATCATCGCGCCCGGCTGCTTCACCGGCACCACCTCGAGGGCGGGCCGTCGCTCGATGCTGACCACCACGTCGGTGCCGGCCGGAGAGGTGACCCGCACCCGCTTCTTGCCTTCGAGCCGGGCGATCGCCTTCTTCGCGTTACCGATGGTCTGCTCGATGTCGGCGACCGATATCGGCCAGCGGCCGAAGCCCTCCTCGATGGACCCGATGCGGGCCATGTTCGCCACCGACTCCTTGACCGCGGGCACGTGCGCGAAGCGGTTGGCCCACTCCAGGTTGGTCATGATGATGATCTGGTCCGAGGTGACCATGGCCTGGTGCAGGTTGCGCGGCGGCACCATGGGGAACAGCGTGTCGGCCAGGGCGCGGCGGATCTGGGCCTCGTTGTTGGCCACGATGGGCAGGCCGCCCCGCTCGGCGACCACCGTCGCCACCATCTCCGCCTCGGGCTTGCGGCGGTCGTCGGTGATGATCGTGACGACGTCACCCTCCTTCACCTCGAAGCAGGTATCCACCACGAGCTCGGCCGAGGCGCGCATCTGCCCTTCCGTACGGGGTTCTTCAGTCATGAGGCGGTTCCTTCCTTTCCAAGAGCTGGGAGCACGTCGGCCGCGAAGCGCTCCACCTGGCCGAACTGGTCCAGGGCGCCGAAGCGGCAGATAAAGTGATCCACCCCGGCCGCGCTGAATTGCCGGAACCAGTCCGCCACGGTTTCCGGGGTGCCCGTGGGTCCCCAGTTGGACAGGTCCACGGACTTGCTGAGCTCGGGGTAATAGCTGGAGATGTAATCGCCGAAGGCGGTCTTGGCCTGCTCGGCCGAGTCACCGATGTTCATCGTGACCTGGTAGGAGACCGTGTACCGGCCAAAGTCCTCGCCGAGGCCGGCGGCCGCCTTGCGCAGCGCGGCGATCTGCTCGGCGACCTCCTCCGGGTGCATGGCCCGGCAGCAGGTCATCCAGCCGTCGCCGTATGTGATCACGCGCGCGCAGGCGTCGCGCATGCGCTTTTTCGCCACGTCGGGAGCCAGCTCGCCGGTCAGCCTGATGTTGGAGATCACCCAGGTCGGCGGCGGCTGCTGGGCCGGCATCAGCGGCCCCATCTCGGTGCCCGAGTAGAACGACACGTCGTCGAAGTCGTAGTACTCGCCGTGGTGGGTGACCTTCCCTGTCGTCCACAGCGACCGCAGCACGGCCAGGCCCTCCTCGAAGACCGCCGCGCGCTTGCCGAACGGCAGGCCGAGCGCCTCGAACTCCCGCCGGACGCCGTGCTCCGGGTTGCCCATGCAGGCGCCGAGGATCGTTCGGCCGCCGCTCAGCTGGTCCAGGGTGGCCCACTCCAGGGCCAGGTAGAGCGGGTTCCGGGTCGAGGTGACCAGGCACGCGGTGCCGAGCTTGGCCCGCGAGGTCCGCTGCGAGATCGCCGAGAGCAGGCTGATCGGCTCGAACCGCGGCTTGGAGAACAGGCTGTCGCCCACCCAGACGGACCCGAAACCCCGCTGTTCCGCGAGTTCGGCCAGGTCAAGCAGGTCAGCCAGGGTGTAGTCAGAGGTGATCAGCGGCTCACGGTTGTTCAGGTTGACGCCGAATTCTGTCATTCTCCACTCGCCTCCGGGGGCGCTTTTGAGGCGCCGCCTTCCCTCGTCGCTCGTTCCTCGCTCCTCAGTCCAGGCAACGCCGCGCCCCCTTTGGCTCGCGGAGGGGTCACTCGGGACTCGGCCTCAACGTAAGCATCGGAACTGCTGACTGTCAACAGATGACTTAGGGTGAGCTATTTGGTGATGCGCGAGCGGTAACAGGGCCACGGATAGGGGATAAACGATCACCCAGAGGAGCGAAAATCGGGCCGCTGACCTGGTTAACCCGGTTCGTTCGGTAAAAAAAACACAGTCGCCAGTTGACAGTTTGCAAAAAAGGCAGTTTCAATGTGGCCACTCGGCGGGTCCGGCCGGGATAACGGTGCGTGCTGGGCGCGGCGGGCTCGCAGACGGGGCTCAACCTACGGAAGGCAGGGAGCCATGAGTGCTGGGGAGCAGCTGGGTCTGAAGCAGGACGCGGCGGCCACGCAGGGACCGGTGGTCGAGCAGCGCCACGTGGAGATCGTCCCCGAAAACGAAAGGCACGGCCGGCCGCGTGATCAGTTCACCCTGTGGTTCGCGGCCAACGCCAACGTGGTCAACTTCACGCTCGGCGTCCTGGCCATCCTGTTCGGCCTGAACCTGTTCTGGGCGCTGTTCGCCATCGTGGTCGGCAACGTGCTCGGCATGCTGCTGACCGCGCTGCACGCCTGGCAGGGACCGCGGCTGGGCGTGCCGCAGATGATCCAGAGCCGCGGGCAGTTCGGGTTCTACGGAGCGAGCTTCATCCTGCTCGCGTCCATCGTGCTCGACATCGGGTACCTGGCCGCCTCCCAGGTGCTGCAGGGCGATTCGCTGCACCTCCTGGTGTCGAGCGTGAGCGTGCCGGTGTGGATCTTCATCGTGACCCTGCCGGCGCTGGCCCTGGCCATCTTCGGTTACCGGTGGATCCACCAGGTGCAGAAGGTCATGACGGCGGTGTTCATCGTGGTCATCGTGGTCGCGCTGATCCAGGCCGCGACGTACGGCCCGGTGCTGCACCAGTACCGGGGCACCACGCTGTCCAGCGGCCCGATCCTGGTCGCGGTCATCGGCCTGTTCTTCATGAACATGCTGAGCTGGGCGCCGTACGTGTCGGACTACTCCAGGTACCTGCCCAGGGATGTCAGCTTCCGGCGGACGTTCTGGGCCATCTTCGGCGGGAACGTCATATCGACCACGCTGTTCGCGGCGCTCGGCGCCTGGATCGCCACCCTGGTGCCCACCGCGACGAACAACCCGCTGGGGGCGCTGGCCACGGTATCCGGGCTGTGGATCATGTTCTTCATGGGGATCAGCCAGATTCCCGGCGACACGCTCAACGCCTACACCGGCATGCTGGCGTTCGCCAGCCTGGGCAGCTTCAGCAAGAAGTTCATGGCCGCGCAGTCCAGGCAAGCCGTCCGGCTCACCGGCATCCTGATCATCTTCCTGACGGGCACGATCCTGGCCATACTCGGCTACAAGACCTTCCTCACCTCGTTCGAGAACTTCATCAACGTGCTGCTGTTCTTCTTCGTCCCGTGGAGCGCGATCAACCTCGTTGACTACTACGTGGTCAAGCGGGGCCGCTACGATGTGGCGTCGTTCTTCACCCCCAACGGCATATACGGGCGAATCCAGTGGTGGGCGTGCATCTGCTACGTGATCACCCTGGCGGTGCAGGTACCGTTCCTGGACCAGACCTTCTACACCGGACCGTTCGTCCACGACCTGGGAGGTGCCGATATCTCGTGGATCGTGGGATTCGCCGTAGCATCGCTGCTATACCTAGCTGGAGCAAAGCGCTTTAGCGGGGCCCGGCAGGAGCTGCCGGCGGCCGCCGGTTCAGCTTCGTAGGGTTATATGCGGCGGAGGGATGAGCTAGTGACGGTAGCGTTCGACAACCTGACGCTGTCGCAGCGGGTCTACGAGCACTTGCGCGAAGAGATCCTGGCTGATCACCTCCTGCCCGGAACCGAGCTGTCCGAGGTAGCGCTGTCCAAGGAGCTGGCGATAAGCCGCGGCCCCATCAGGGAAGCCATGGGCCGCCTGTCGGCCGAAGGGCTGATCACGATGCGGCCGCGGCGCCGGGCCGAGGTCCGGTCGCTGACACCCCAGGAGCTGATCGACGCCTACCAGGTCCGCGAGGCGCTCGAGGTCATGGCCGTCCGGCTCGCGATCCCCCGGGTGACCGAGACCGACCTGGCGCGGCTGGACCAGCTCATGGAGCGGATGGCCGGGCACATTAGTGAAGGGGCCGTGCGGGAGTTCTTCGCCGCCAACGTCTCGTTTCATGAGCTGCTGTGCGAGCTGAGCGGCAACCCGAAACTGCAGGAGGTGCACCACCGGCTCGAAGGCGAGATCGGCCGGTTCCAGTCCCGGACGCTGGCTCTGCGCGGCACCATGGACGACTCGCTGACCGAGCACCGCGCGATCCTGGCGGCCATCAGGCTCCGGGACACCGACCGGGCGGCCGCGCTCACCGCGGACCACATCAGGGTGCCCGCGGAGCGGCTCCAGGCGGCGCTGCGGGACGATGCCCCGGTGCTGGTGGAGCCCGCGGGGGCTGCGCTCGGGGAAGGCTCGCCCGCGGCGGTCTCGCGCGCCGAGTCGTCGGGAGCCGGCGCCTCGCGGGGCGAGACCTCGCGGGGCGAGACCTCGCGGGCCGGGACCTCGCGGGCCGGGGCCTCGGCTGCGGGGCTGAGGGGCTGAGGCGTGCCCGAGCTCCCGGTCACGCGGGCCGGCGCCATCCTGGCCGTTTCCGACTTCGCCGCCTCGCTCCGCTTCTACCGGGACCAGCTCGGGCTCGTGGAAGTGGCGCTGTATGACGACCCGCCCTACGCCACGCTGACCGCCGCCGGGGCCCGGATCTCGCTGGCCGAGCAGGGCCACCCGGCGCCCGACCGGCCGGGCGTGGAGATGGCTGCGCCCGTCGACCCGGCCCGGGCGAACGTGGTGCTGGTGCTCGAGGTCCCCGACGCGGACGTGGCGCGCAAGGCGCTCGAGGCGCGCGGCGTCTCGTTCCTCGCCGACACCTACCGCCCGCCGTGGGGCGGCAGCCGGTTCTTTTGCGTAGACCCCGACGGTTACCTGGTAGAAATCGAGGAACCAGCATGAAGGCGGTGCAAGTCGGCACGCCGGGAACCGCTAAGGTCTCCGACGTCGGGGAGCCGAAGCTGCGGGTGCCGCAGGACGCCATCGTCAAGGTGACGGCCGCCGCGATCTGCGGGGCCGACTTGTTCCCGCTGCACGGCATGACGCCCGGGTTCGACCCCGGGACAGTGCTGGGGCACGAGTTCGCCGGCCTGGTCACCGAGGTCGGAGACGCGGTCGACCTGCTGGAGGTCGGGCAGCGGGTGGTGTCCTCGAGCATGACGTCCGACGGGACGTGCACGCACTGCCGGATGGGCCGCCCGGCGCAGTGCCCGAGCCGGGCGCTGTTCGGGTATTCGGGCGTCTACCCTCGCCTCGACGGCGGCCAGGCCGAGTACGTCCGGGTCCCGATGGCGGACCGCTGCCTGCTCAAGCTGCCCGCGGCGTTCACCGACGAGCAGGGCCTGTTCCTCGCGGATATCCTGCCGACCGGCTACGCCGCCGTCCAGCGGTCCGGGGCCGGCCTCACCGACACGATCGTCGTGCTGGGCTGCGGGCCGGTCGGGCTGATGGCGCTGCTGTGCGTGTCCGGCTTCGGCGGCGGCGCGATCGCCGTGGACTCGGTCGAGGCGCGACGGGAACTCGCCGCTTCGCTTGGCGCCGAAGCGGTGCCGCCGGCTGAGGCCGAGGAACTAGTCATGGCCCGCACCGGCGGGCTCGGCGCGGACGTGGTCATCGAGGCGGCGGGCACGCCTGGGGCGTTGGACGCGGCGCTGCAGCTGGCTCGGGGCCGGGGCACGGTCTCGGTCGTCGGCGCCCACTTCGAGCCGGACTACAAGCTGAACGCGGGCCTGATGTTCGAGCGCGAGCTGACGCTGCGGTTCAGCATCGGCGACCCGCTCGCTGACCGCGAGCGGCTGATGCAGATGATCGTCTCGCGAGGCCTGGCCCCCGAGCGGGTCATCACGCATCGGCTGCCGCTGGCCGAGGCCGCCGAGGCGTACCGCCTGTTCGACACCCGCGCCGCCACCAAGGTCGTGCTGCTCCCCTGAGGCGCCGCGCTCCCCTGAGGTTCCCGCTGCCCTGAGGTTCGGCGCGCCGGTTCACGGCCGCACGATGTCCTGATTATCCAAGTTTATGCCTTTACGTACCTCCGGGCGAAAGGCATGGATGTGACAACGTACCCACTCTTTTAGGTAGGTTGCCACATCCATTGCATTTCAGGGCACGGTGAGAGGGGGCGGGGCATGGGTGGAGAGGGGGCTAGCGGGACGGGGGCGGGCTGGCGGGAGGTGAGGGGCTGGTGAGGAAGCGGGCGGGGCGGTAGGGGGCTAGGCCGGCGGGTGCGGTGCCGGCGGGTGCGGTGCCGGTGGTGAGCTCGGCGGCGATGAGGCGGGACAGGTGGGCGGCCAGGGTCACGCCGCTGTGGGTGACCGCGACGTAGAGGCCGGGGGCGCCGGGGAGGCGGCCGACGATGGACTGGCCGTCGGCGGGCATGGGGCGGACGCACACCTGGAACTCCTCGACGCGGGCGTCGATGAGACCGCGGACGGTCTGCTGGGCCCGGCGGAGCAGGGCGGCGGCCCAGCGGCGCAGGTCGGGTTCTGGAGTGTGCAGGTCCACGGCGGCGTCCGGCGCTTCCAGGTGCAGCAGGCCGCCGGAATGCGGGCGCAGGCTGACCTCGGGGGTATGCACCAGGTGTACGGGACCGGCCGAGGCGAGCGGGCCGACGCGCACCACCAGGCCGGGGGCGGTGGCGCCGGGTCTGTCCCAATCGACCAAGGGCACCGGGCAGGCGGCGCCGGCCATCGTGGCCAGTTCGGGCACCCAGCGGCCGGCGCAGCACACCACCTCGTCCGCCTCCAGGACGGCGCCGGCGGCGGTGCGGACTCGCAGCGTCTCCCCCGGGCCAGGATCCAGGCCAGTCACCCGTCCCTGCTCGCCGGTGAGCACATCCGCGCCGTGACTCGCCGCGCGGGCGACCAGTCGCGCGATCAGCGGCTCGGTCAGGACGTAACCTTCGCCGGGGAACCACGCGACCGCGCCGCCGGATTCCGGGAATCGCAGTGCCGGCTCGATCTCGGCGGCTTCGGCCGGGTCGATGAGGCGGGCGGGGTAGCCCCATTCGGTGAGCCTGCGCACGCGGGCTTGAAGTTCGGCGCGCCCGGCGACGGAGGTGGCCAGCTCGAGGTGGCCGACGGGGCGGTACCAGGCGTGGCCGTCGAGGTCCGGTGCCAGCTCGGCCCAGGCCCTGATCCCGGCGTGGTTGAGGTCGTGATAGCGCCGGGGCGCCTTGTCGTTCGAGTTCAGCCAGGCGAAACTCCAGCGGCTGGCACCCCGGCCCGGCTGGTCCCGGTCGAGCAGCGTCACCTGCGTGCCCGCCGAGGCCAGCCTGGCCGCCACCGCCGCGCCCAGCACGCCCGCGCCGATCACCACGAGGCGGCGAGATCTGACGGAAGCCATGACACCACCGTAGGCGGCCATCATCAGGCCGGAAAGCACAGAATTCCGGGGGCCTCCGGCGGCCTGGTAGCTGGCTAGGGGTGGCGGCCTAGGTAGGCGGCTAGCTGGGCGTACGGGGCGGCGTCCGCGGGGACCGGGACGACCGGGCCGAACGGGATGTCGCCGCCGCGGGACTCGGGGGGCAGGATGCGCTTGGCGCCGGCCAGCGCCCACCAAGCCAGTTCGGGGTCGCCTTCGGTGGGCTGGCCGGTGGCCTTGGCCAGATCCCAGCCGTGCGTCAGGATTTCCTGCACGTAGCCGGCGATCGCGAACCGGCCGGGGATCTTGCCCCAGGGCACCTCGACCAGGGCGTCGAGCGTGGCGTCGTCGGCCCAGGCCGCCGTGACCCGGGTGACGGCCGCGCGGTAGGCGGCGAGCCAGCCGTCGTCGGGAACGCCGTCGGCCCGGGCGGGCCGGGCCAGCGCGTCGCCGCCCTCGCCGACGATCGCGATCCGGTTCAGGCCGCCGACGATGTGGCTGAGCAGGGCGCGGACGTCGAATTCCACGCACGGGGTGGGCAGCGTGAGCTGCGCCGGTGAGACGGCGGCGACGATGGGTTCGGTCTGGGCCATGGCCCGGCGGTGCAGCGGGCGCGGATCGGTCATGGGGTCTGTCGTGTGTGTCATAAGGCCAGCCTGGCAACCAAACATGACAGGTAACGTCATATTTTAGAGGTCATGAAATCGGGTCGGCTTCTCGAGATGCTGCTGCTCCTGCAAGCCCGCGGCCTCCTCACCGCGGCCGAGCTGGCCGAGCGGCTCGAGGTCTCACCGCGGACGGTCTACCGGGACGCCGAGGCGCTGTCGTCGGCCGGGGTCCCGGTTTACACCGAACGAGGCCGGGCCGGGGGCATCCGCCTGCTGCCCGGTTACCGGACAGACGTGACCGGGCTGACGCAGGACGAGGCACGAGCCCTGTTCGTGCTCACCACCGGGGGCGCGCACGAGGATCTGGGACTGGGGAACGCAGCCCGTTCGGCCATATTGAAAGTGATGCGGGCGGTACCGGAGCCGTTCCGCCCCGCGGCTACGGCGACCAGCCAGCGGATCCTGGTGGATCCAGCGGGCTGGATGCGGGGCGCGGAGCCGGCCGGGCAGCTCGGCGTGCTGCAGGCTGCGGTGTTCACCGACAGGCGGCTGCGGCTGGGCTACCGGAGCAGCGGCCAGCGCGAGCCGAGGGAGCGGCTGGTGGACCCGTACGGCCTGGTGTGCAAGGCGGGGATCTGGTACCTGGTGGCCGACCAGCACGGCGAGCCACGGCTGTTCCGGGTGTCGAGGGTGATCTCGGCGGTGGCGGACGAGGCGCCGGTGCAACGCCGGGACGGGGTGGAACTCGCGGAGCTGTGGCAGACGCTGCGGCGGCAGGTCGAGGAGCGGCCGGCCGAGGTGGCCGTGGTGGCGCGGGTGCGGCGGGAGTGGCTGGACATGTTCCGCCGGATCTGCGCGTCGCACCTGGCGGCCGGTGATGGGCCCGGTGATGAGCAGAGCGAGGGGAACGGCGAAGAGGACAGCGAAGGGGACGGGGAGTGGGTCGTGGCCCGGCTGCGGTTCGGGGCGGTGCCCGCGGCCCGGATACTGCTCAGCTTCGGCGGCAACGTGGAGGTGGTGTCGCCCCCCGAGGTGCGGGCCGACCTGGCCGCGGTGGCCGCGACGGTGGTGGCGAGGTACACGGGATCGAATATGCGTTTGGATGCGGGTTAGACTGGCCGGATGAGCGTCTCGGTTCAGGAATCGCTGCTCGACGTGTGCGACGAGGAGAAGGGTCCGTCGCTCGGCGCGCTCGGGCCTTCGGTCCGGCGGACGCTGCTGGCCCGCGGCGCCTGGGTCGACCTGCGCCCCGGGTGGCTGGCGGGGTCGGGAGCGGTGTTCGGCACTCTGGTCGAGAGGGTTCCGTGGCGGGCGGAGAAACGGCGCATGTACGACAAGGTGGTGGCGGTTCCCCGGCTGCTCTGCTTCTACGGCGAGGACGAGCCGC
>Ga0208565_1001019_pt1 | contig 17774 bp, 14 predicted proteins | sample Sb_taG_7_FD_187706 | JGI IMG/M metagenome (GOLD analysis project Ga0208565, IMG submission 187706) | Peat soil microbial communities from Weissenstadt, Germany - Sb_50d_2_FS metaG (SPAdes) (version 2) | ecosystem: Environmental > Terrestrial > Soil > Wetlands > Peat | place: Germany...
GTGTTCCACGACGACGGCCGCTTCCACCGCCTCGGATCGAACGTGCTCTACGGGACCTCGGAAGCCATCATTCAGTGCGTGCTGCCGTCGCAATCGTTCTCATACGAAGACGCGAGCGCGGACCGCAGCGGCGATCCGGTCCCGACCGAGGGCGTCAGGCCACCGGCACGCGAGCTGCGCTCGATCTCCTTCGGGCTCCTCGGCCCCCACGCAGCCAGCGTCACCTACAAGACGAGGTCTGGACTCAGGACTGAGCCCGTGAGCCCAGGAACGGGGGCCTACCTGATCGTCGAGCCGGTCGCGCACGCCGGCCGCCAGTTCGAACACGGAGGCGCCGCCCTCGGACCCCTACCCCAGCACGCCGTCATCCCGCCACCGCTCGATCTGAGGCTCGGTCTGAGGGGGAACACGGTCACTGCCATCACCTACCGACTCGGATCGCTCACGTGCACGATCGGCTTCGGTGCCCCCGTCAGCACTCCCTGTCCTACCTCGCGCCCTGCCCTCCCCGTCTCGCGCAAGCCCGCCCACAACCTGGATGAGCCACTTCACCTCACGCTCGTCAGGGACACACCCGCCGTTTGCCGCGCAGCCTTCCTCAACGACCCCTGCTACCGAGTCCTGCTGCAGTTCAAGGCCCCCTACGCCGTCACAAATGCCGCGAGCGAATACACCATCGAAGCACGGGCAAACTGCCCAAACGCGCCCGTGTCGAGCTGGTCGATCGAACGCGACATCAAACGCGGAGAAACCGTGAAAGAGCTGTCCACCTCGTCGTTCAGCCCAAGCGCCTGCGCAACCACTGAGACTCTGCAGGTGCGCTACCAGCCCGCCTGGCTCGCCGAACCCCAGTCGACCCAGCGACCAAGCATTGTCGCCACCGCGAGCCTTCGCAGCGCATCCCGCTGAGATGAGTGCCCGAAACGAAGCCTGCAAGCGAGCGTCTCGCGAGCCTTGGAGCGAGCCGCCGGTGAGGCTGTCCTTCACGACATTCAGAGCAGCGATAGCGCGGTGGAAGTGCTGTCCGCGATCGCCGGGGGCGGACACGACAGGGCCCATGTTCGCGGGCCCTCGGTGACCGCCGACGCGACGTTGGGGGCGGCAACCCGGGTGTGCCGGCGTGTGCGCGGGTCCCAGCGGCCGATGTAGTGGGGGCTAGCGGGGAAGTCGCAGGCGAACCCGCCGACCACGTAGCTCACGCTCCCGCCGGCGATCGATGGGGAGAAGGCGCCTTGGCTGCCCGCGCCGCCGGCGGCCGCGCTCGCAACCACCGTGTAGTGGGGAGCGCGCTGCGCGAGCACGTCGGGGAGATAAAGGATGAGCGTCTGCGAGTAGGGCGCGCTGACGTCCTGATTCAGCCACGTCATGGCGAGCTTTCGGCCGACGAGCGCCAGCCCCACGATGCCCGCTCGCCGAGGACCTGACTTGCCCAGCTTCTCCCCGCTGATCGGTGGCCCGGCCGGCAGCTGCATACAAGGACCGCCGAGACGGCAGACCCGTGGCCCGCGCGCCTTGCGGGCTTCGACGACCCCGCTCGGCGCGTACGCCACCAGTGAACCGGCGATCGCGGGATACAGCGGCGCGGTGGAGGTGTTGCTGGTCACCGGCAGCACGGTGCGCACCGAGGAGGTAGCAAAGTCGTACACCCTGATGCGGTAGCGGCCGCCGGAATAGACCGAGGCGATCGCCGTCGGATGTCCGGCGATGCCCGGGCCGATCGAGACGCCGAGCGGCTTGACGCTGGCGAGCGCCGGCACGGGGGTCGCGCCACCCACGGTCACGGTCATCAGCACGTACCCGCCGCTCGCGGCCCGTGCACTCCACACTGCGCGGCCGTGGTAGGCGGCCAGCCGGGCGCAGCCGGTGGCCCACGAGGCATCCGCGTTGCCAGCGACCGGCTGGTCAACCGACACGCACCCCGAGGATGGCGCGACGACCACGGCGGGAGTGCCGCTCGCCGCTACAGAGCTCACGCCGACGCCGGTGGCCGCCACGCCGAAGGCGACAATCGTCATCGACACGATCCGCGTCGGCAACATGATTCCGTGGGACTCGTACTCGCGCATCACGCCTCCTATCGAACCTAGCTCCCACGCAGGGAATCAGTTGGAAGCACAACCGTCGTCAGTACTTATGCCCGATCTCGCGTCGGCATTGCTGCACGTCCAGACTCAATAGCGTGCGTCGCGATCTCAACAACCGAGAAGGGCGCACCGAGTCGTCAGCCACGACAGGGTCCGCTGGCCCTCGTCTCTATGAAGGAGCCAGTCATGGCGACCCCGGCTTTGGCTGAGCTGTCGCGGTCGCTACGGTGGATCGGTGGCGGCGGGGGCTGTCGTCAAGGGTGGCTACTGCTCGCCCAGGGCGACTGCGCCGAGGGTGACGGCCGAGAGGGCTGTGCCGGTGACGAGCACGCTCGTGAGCTTCGGCAGATACCCGCCGCGCATGCCAGCGAGGCCGGCAAGCGCGTCGGCGGCGTCACACGCAAGCCCTGCGAGCAGCCATTGGCGTCGCGCGTCGCCCTCGCTTGAGAAGGTGCCCCACGCCAGAGCGACGTCGCGCGCTCCGAACAGCCGCGCCAGATAGGGTGCCTGTGGGTTCGCGGGCACGTCCAGCCCAAACAGCTTGCCCGCAGGCCGCGGAGTCAGCCAGGAGGCAACGCCAACAGCGAGCCTCAGGCCCACCAGTGCGCTGAGCGCGCTCTTCTCGTTCACGCGCACGACTCTAACGCACCAGCCTTGGCGTTCCGTTTTCGGCGTTCCGAGATGCTCGGTTCCACAACACGGCGGTTGTCTCCCAGACGGGGCTGGTATGGCGCCGGGCTCTATCCATGTGCGATAGGGAGGAGAATCCCATGACCGTCTCGACTGTTTTTGACTCTGCTGGGCGCCGTCGCTCGCCGGCGACGATGCCGGGCTACCACGCTGGACGACCGCCGCACAACAAGCGGCTGCGCTACCCGGCCGACCCGCCCACGGTCCATCTCGATCGTCAGAGGTGTTCGCCGCGCGCGGCTGCAAAGGCGCCTCGTGGTCAAAGGCGCCTCGTGGTGATTGAATGGGTCGAGTGGATGGCGTTCACGATCTCGGCGGGATGCAGGACTTCGGCCCGGTCTTGGTCGAGCCGGCCGAGCCCGTCTTTCATGCCTCGTGGGAGGCACGCGTGTTCGGCATCGGTGGGATTGTGACCTTGCAAGGTCTGGCGAACACCAACACCGTTCGACACGCGATCGAGCGGATGGACCCGGCGCATTACCTGGGCTCGCCCTACTTCGAGCACTGGCTCACCGCGTTCGCGACGCTACTCGTTGAACGAGGCGTGCTCACGCGTGAGGAGCTCGAGGCGCACGCCGGAGGGTCCTTCCCACTGTCGCGGCCACCACAGGCGCTGTCCTGGGCCGCCGCCTCGGCGGGCGACGCACGCTCGCGCTTTGCCGTTGGCGACCGCGTTCGCGTGTGGGAGGCGCACCAGCGGGGACACACGCGCTGTCCGCGCTACGTGCGTGGCAGGCAAGGGGTCGTTGATCGTTGCGATGGGGCGTTCACGCTGCCCGACGCAGATGTTCACGGAGACGATCCGCCGATCGAGCCCACCTACTCGGTGCGCTTTGACGCGACCGAGCTGTGGGGCGAGGAAGCCGAGCCGGGCGCGACGGTCTCGGTCGACCTGTGGGAGAGCTACCTCAAGCTGGCGTGATGAACGGGAACGCTCACCATCATCACCCCACGCTGCCGTCGCCGGTCGAGGCGCGCGCCGCTGCGCTCGAGGCGCTGCTGACCGAGAAGGGGCTCGTGTCCCCCGAGTTCATCGATTCGATCGTCAGTGCTTACGCGAACGACATCGGCCCGATGAACGGCGCCAAGGTCGTGGCACGGGCGTGGGTTGACGACGAGTATCGGGAGCGGCTGCTGGGCGATGGCACCGCCGCGATCGCTGAGCTCGGGTTCGGCGGTCCCGAGGGCGAGCACATGGTCGTCGTCGAGAACACGCCCGACGTCCACAACGTCATCGTCTGCACGCTCTGTTCGTGCTACCCCTGGCCGGTGCTGGGGCTGCCGCCCAACTGGTATAAGAGCCCTCCATACCGCTCGCGGGTGGTGCGCGAGCCGCGCAAGGTGCTGTCCGAGATGGGAGTGGAGCTGCCCGAGTCGGTCTCGGTCCGCGTTTGGGATTCAAGCGCGGAGGTTCGCTACCTAGTCCTGCCCAAACGCCCGCAAGCGACCGACGGGATGAGCGAGGAGGACCTGGCCAAACTTGTGACCCGCGACGCGATGATCGGAGTCGCGCGGCCATGAGCGACGGCGTGGTGCGCCCCGAGATCACCGGCATGCGCGGTCACGGCGCCCTGCCGCGAAGCAACGGCGAGCTGGTCTTCGCCGCACCTTGGGAGGGCCGTGTGCTGGCGATGGCGGTCGGCGTCGTGAAAGCGCTCGGCCTAGCTTGGGACGAGTTCCGGTTGCGCCTCATCGCCGAGATCTCCGCTCGCCCCGAACGTGCCTACTACGAGAGCTGGCTCGCGGCGCTGGAACGGCTGGTCATCGAGCGAGGCGCAGTTTCGGCGAACAACCTGGCCGAACTCACGGCGGCGCCCGGTGATTCCGTCTGATCTCGGACTTCGGCGCCGCGCGTTTGAGTCCCTCACAGCGTCCCGATGGCCTGCACGCAGCGCTCTGCCGAGTGCCCGTCGCCGTATAGCTGTGGCCGCGCGGCGGGCGGCGTGCGCTCGAGCGCCGCGAGCGCGGCCTGCGCGTCGAGGTCTACGAGCGTGTTCCAGCCGGCGTCCACCGTCTCGTGCCACTCGGTGTTCGCGCGCAGCGTCACGCAGGGCACGGCGGCGAGGTATGCCTCCTTCTGTACGCCGCCGGAGTCCGTGAGCACGGCGCGGGCGTGACACAGCAGCGCGCTGAACTCGATGTAGCCGAGCGGCTCGACCAGTTCCACTCCCTCATCGGCGCCCAGCTGATCGAGTAGGTTGGCGTCTCTGAGGCGAGCGCGGGTGCGGGGGTGCAGGGGGAACAGCACGGGCCGCGGCAGCGCGCTGATGAGATCCACGAGCGCGCGCAGGCGCGCCGGGTCATCGACGTTGCCCGCGCGGTGCGCTGTCACCAGCAGATAGCGACCGGGCTCGAGACCGTACGCGGCGGGGGCGGCGACGTCGGCGCGCGCGGCGGGTTGCCAGCGCAGGGCTACGTCCACCATCGCGTCGCCCACCACCTCGATGCGTCCCGCTACGGACTCCGCGTGCAGATTCGCGGCGGCGGCGTCCGTGGAGCACAGCAGCAGGTCGCTCATGTGATCGGCGAGCACGCGGTTGAGCTCCTCGGGCATCGTGCGGTCGAACGAGCGCATGCCCGCCTCTATGTGCACGAGCGGAATGCGTGCCTGTGCTGCGGCAAGCGCGCCGGCGAGCGTCGAGTTGGTGTCGCCGTATATGAGCACCGCGTCGGGCGCCTGCTCGGCGAGCAGTGGCTCGAGCGCGGCGAGCATGCGCGCGGTCTGCGACGTGTTGGAGCCGCCGCCGATGCCCAGTTCGCGCTCAGGCCGGGCCAGCCCGAGCTCGCTGAAGAACACGCTCGAGAGCGAGTCGTCGTAGTGCTGGCCGGTGTGGACGAGCAGCTCCTCGTGGCGCTCGCGCAGCGGGCCGGACACGGCCGCCGCCTTGATGAACTGTGGCCGGTTGCCGACGATCGTGACGATCTTCAAGTTCGCCACTTTACATCTGTCGACGCCGCGGCTACCGCAGCCTGGCCAAGCGTAGATAGCGGACCGACGAGATGTCCGGCATCGTCACGCAAAAGTTGAGGGTCGCGAAGAGTTGATTACTCGACTTGCATATGCCATATAGGATCACCGCCCGGATCGAGGATCAAAGGACCGAAGGATCACGGAATGAGGATCAGCAAGGACGCATGACTGGCTCGCCGGCAATCGCTGCACGCCGCCGAGGAGATCGGTAGCGCATGGCTTGGTTGTCGAAGGACGATCTGGCTCGCTACTCGACGCTCGCCGGAGACCTCACAGAGCCGACGGAGCACGACTCCGAGTATCGGGTGCGCTATCGCAGCCTGCTCGGCCTCGAGCGCAGGCATCCGGCGCGAACGTTCGCGATCACCGCGTTGTGCATGCTGCTGGAGGTCGGGTTCGTCGTGTGGCTGCTGCAGCCTCAGCATCTCCCGGCGCTCGATGGGAGTCCTGGGCTGAACGTGGCGAACGTGTTCGTGGTCATCGCGATCGGCGTGATGGAGGTGATGCGGATGATCAACGTCATCTCGTTGTCGCTGGCGTCGCTGGCCGTGCGCAACCCGATCCCGGTACGAGCGCCCGCCGATCTGCGAGTGGCATTTGCCACGACGATTGTCCCCAGCAAGGAGCCGCTCGAGGTAGTGCGCCGAACGTTGCACGCGGCGCGCGAGATCGTCTACGAGGGAGTCGTACATGTCTGGCTGTTGGATGAGGAGAACGACCCGTCGGTGAAGAGGATGTGCTCCGAACTGGGGGTCAGGCACTTCACGCGCAAGGACGTTGCGGACTGGAACCAGCCCTCAGGCCCGTACAAGGCGCGATCCAAGCACGGCAACTACAACTCCTGGATCGCCGCACACGGGGATGACTACGATGTGCTCGCGGCGGTCGACCCCGATCACGTACCGGTGCCGAATTTCCTCGAGCGACTGCTCGGATACTTCCGCGACTCCGACGTCGCGTACGTGGTCGGCCCACAGAACTACGCCAACTGCGACAACTTTGTGACGAAGGGCGCGGAGTCGCAGCAGTTTCCGTTCCACAGCGTCATTCAGCGTGCCTCCAATCTTTACAACTGCGCGATGCTGGTTGGGACCAACAACGCGATCCGCATCTCCGCGCTGCGCGCGATCGGGGGGCTGCGCGACTCGGTCACCGAGGATATGGCCACCGGCTTTCAGTTTCACACTCGTCGCAATCAAGCCACCGGTCGCCGCTGGAAGTCGGTCTACACGCCAGACGTGCTCGCTCACGGCGAAGGCCCGGCCACCTGGACCGACTACTTCAGCCAGCAGATGCGCTGGTCGCGCGGCACCTTCGAGGTGCTCAGGCACGATTTCTGGCGTCGCTTCTGGCGACTGCACCCGGGCCAGCTTCTGCACTACGGGCTGATCACGACCTTCTACCCATCGATGGCGGTCGCGTGGATCTTCGGCGCGATCGGAGCGGTGCTCTACCTGGGGGTCGGCGCCAGCGGCATCCACGTCCCGGTCAACGTTTGGATCGCCCTCTACATCGACACCGCGGCGCTGCAGTTCGGGCTGTACGTGTGGAACCGCCGCTACAACGTGAGCCCGTACGAGGTGGAGGGCTCCTTCGGCCTGATCGGCATGCTGATGTCGGTTCTCTCCTCCCCGGTGTACGCCTCTTCGCTGATCAGCACAGTCCTGGGGCGCCAAGCGCGCTTCATCGTCACGCCAAAGGGAAGCGCTCTCAATCCGGATCGCCTGCTCACCTTCCGCCGCCATCTGCAGTGGGGCCTCGTGATTGGCGGAGCGCTCGTCGCGTCGCTGGCATTGCACCACGCGACCCTCGTCGCCTGCTTCTGGCCGCTGGTGGCGTTCTCGATCTGCCTGACGCCGATCGCACTCTCGCGCCGCGGCATACTTCGGGCACGACGGGCAGAGCGTGTCGAGAGCCCCACCACGGCTCCCGCGGCGCCCTCGCACGTGCACTCCGTCTCGAGGATCGCGCTGTGGCGAGGACGCGCGCGTCGTGCGCCGCGTGCAGCGGCTGGCGCCACCGATGTCGCAGTCGTTGAGCAGGGCTCATCGTGAGACGCGTACGCAGGCCGCGTTCCTACGCGATCGCTGCGGTCGTCCTCGCCGTGCTCGCCGGAAACAGCCCTGTGATAGCGCAGTACGTCACCACCCGTATTCATGAATACGAAATCACTCGCCCGGCCTACAAGGCCAAGTACGGGTACTGGGAAACGATTGAACTGCCCCAGGCAGATCGGGTGGATGCCGTTCACACCGCGCTGCTGCAGACCGGCAAGCTGCTGATCATCGCGGGCAGTGGCAACAACCAGCAGTTCTTCAACGCGGGGACCTTCAAGACGCTCCTGTGGGATCCGACCACGGGCAAGGCAAAGCTGATCCACACGCCCTCCGACATGTTCTGTGGCGGCCATGACTTCCTGGCCAACGGCAACCTGCTGGTCGCGGGAGGCACGGCACGTTATGAGGTCCTCGCGAAAGCCGTCACGCATGCGGGCGGAGTGATGAATATTGAAAACAGCTTGCCGGAAGCTCGCGAACTGGCCAAGGGAACGACGTTCGTCGCTCCCAACGGCATGTTCTACAAGAGCGACATCGCGATCACCCTGCCGGCGGCGACGCGCGCGCTGGGCAAGGGCCGACACCGTGACATGCGCGCTTCCAGGACGGACGTGTGGGTCGGCGCGGTCGCCAACGGCGGCGCCGGCGCCCTGGACGCCAACACCCGGTTTCACATCGTCGGTCCCGGGCCCACGGAAGCGCGGACGCTGACGGCCGTAGGCGAGAGGATGACGCTCGAAAAGGAGAACTTCCAGGGGGCCAACGCGGCCTTCGAGTTCGATCCCGTTGCGGAACGGTACGACTACGTCCTGCCGATGCCGCACAAGCGTTGGTACCCCACTCTCACCACAGAGGAAAACGGAGATGTCCTGGCGGTCTCGGGCCTGGACGGAGCCGGGCAGATCTCACCCGGGAACACCGACGTCTTCGATCCGCGGACCGGGCGTTGGGGCAAAGGCCCGTTCCGGTACTTCCCGACGTATCCGGCGCTCTTCCTGACGACCAGCGGCAAGCTCTTCTACACCGGATCAAGCACCGGCTACGGCCCCGCAACCGCGGGCCGTCAGCCAGGGCTGTGGGATCTGAAGGACAACAGCTTCAAGCTGGTCACTGGTCTGCCCGAACAGGGAGTGACGGAGACGAGCGGGTCCGTGCTGCTCCCACCTGCCCAAAAGCAGAGGTTCATGATCCTCGGGGGAGGCGGCGTGGGCACATCGCGCCTCGTGACCGCTCGCACGGCGATCGCCGGCCTCAACGCTCGTCACCCTGTCTACACGCGAGGGCCAAATCTCGCGCTGCCGACCCGCTATCCACTTTCGGTGATCCTGCCCGACGACACCGTGCTGGTCACAGGCGGCGCGCAGCAGTATCGCGGAGAGCACAACAGTGACAACCACATCGCCCGCATCTACCACCCCGAAACCAACGGGTTCGCCCTCGCCGCCGCGCCGTCGATCGGACGCGACTACCACGCCGAGGCTGTGCTTCTCCCGGACGGGAGGGTCGCCACGCTCGGCTCCAACCCGCTCTACGCCGACAAGGACGACACGATCACCGCAAGCTTCGAGCAGCGCATCGAGATCTACTCGCCGCCCTACATGTTCCGTGGCCCGCGGCCGGTCGTGACCGGCGGTCCGCGGCAGGTGGCACGCGGCGGCTCGGCGACCTTCACGACCTCCAGCCCGGCCGACATCCAGAAGATTCGCTTGATTCATCCCAGTGCCGCCACCCACGACACGGATGTGACGCAGCGCTCGATCGCGATCTCCTTCACCCGCACGGCCGACGGCGTGCACGTGAAGATCCCCCCGCAGCCGGGTCTGGTGCCGCTGGGCTGGTACATGCTGTTCGTGGACAGCGACAAGGGCGTTCCATCGGTGGCGCGTTGGGTGCAGGTCACCTGACGCCGGATCGGTCGGCCAGGCTACAGTCTCAGGTATGAGCGATCGCGCCGCGCGCCTCATGTGTGTGCTCGTCGCGGCGCTCGCGTTGAACGGATGTGGAGCCGCTCGCAGAGCCGGCGCTGCCTCCGCCGCTGCTGTCGCAGCCGCGCCCACCGACCCCCTCGCTGGGAGCGCGCTGTACGTCAACCCCGACAATCCGGCGAGCGTCGAGATTCGCCAGCTCCAGGCTCACGGCGACACGCAGGATGCCAACCTTCTGCAGCGCATCGCCGCGCAGCCGGTCGCGACCTGGTTCACCAACAAATCGCCGCAGCTCGTCGCGCAGGTCAGCGCGCTCACCGGCGCTGCCGCGGCGCAGCACGAGCTGGCGCTGATCGTCGCCTACGGCATCCCCCAGCGCGACTGTGGGGCGGGGTTCTCCTCCGGTGGGGCCGCGACGCCGGCTGCCTATCTTGCGTGGATCGGCCGCCTCGCCGCGGCCATCGGTTCGGGGCGTGCGATCGTGATCCTCGAGCCCGACGCTATCCCCGCCATCGCTGACGGCTGCCTTGGGGCGAGCGCGGCACGGACTCGCATCGAACTGCTGAGCAAGGCGGTTGCGATCCTAAAGCGCAATCGCGGGATGCTGGTGTACCTCGATGCTGGCAATGCCGGCTGGATCAAGCCGCCCCGCAAGCTCGTGACGCCGCTGCGCGAAGCCGGACTGGCCCGGGCGGATGGCTTCGCCTTGAACGTCGCCAACTTCCAGACGACCGCCGCGAGCGTCGCGTACGGGGACAAGCTCTCGAACGAGCTGCACGGCGCGCATTTCGTCATCGACACCTCGCGCAACGGCAACGGCGTCGACACCAACCCCGCTGATGCGCCCACCTGGTGCAATCCGCCCGGGCGGGCGCTCGGACATACGCCGACGACCAGCACCGGAATGCCGCGCGTCGATGCCCTGCTGTGGATCAAGCCGCCCGGGGCCTCGGACGGCAGCTGCCGACCGGGAGCGCCGCCTGCGGGTCAGTGGTGGACGCAGTACGCGCTCGAACTGGCAGCGGCCACGCATCCGTAGCGGCTGTTCCCTCGGCGCCATTCGCGGACGGCGCGCGCCGATGCGACCGTCGAGTGCGCTCTCAGAAAGCGCCGTTCTGCGCCAGCCCAAGGGCGTATTCGGGCCACCAAGTGCCGGCTGACGGGCCCCCGTTGCAGGTGCCGTCTGACTGGCCCGGCCGCTTGACCCAGAAGAACGCGTCGATCAGCGGGTTGCCGGTCGCGCTCGTCGGCGGTGTGCCGAGTCCGCGGCCCGGGGGATTGCACCAGGCCCCGCCCGAGGCGGGACCCCGGCCGTTGCGACTGGTGTCGATCATGAAGTGCGCGGTGCCCCCGAGTTCATGGTCGATCGCCGCGCCGTAGGCGCTCTCCGAGGCGGTCGTGTCGAAGTTCGAGACGTTCAGCGAGAAGCCGCGAGCGCCTGCGACGTCTGCCTGGCGCAGTCGTGCGGCGATCGTCGACGCGGGCTGCCAGCCGGCGTTCCCGGCGTCGAGGTAGACGGAGACCGCGGGGCTTGCGCTGAGATGTGCGACCGCATAGGAGAGCAGCGAGTAGTAGGTCGCCTGCTGTTTCGCGCTCAGGCACGTGAGCTCGGCGAGCGCGTCCGGCTCGAGGATCACGACCGCCTTGCGGCGGGCGATGCCTTCGACCATGCCGTTGATGAACTGCTGGTAGGCGGCCGCGTCGGAAGCGCCGCCTGAGGAGTATTGGCTGCAGTCGCGCCACGGTATGTCGTATGCCACCAGCACCGGCAGCGTCCCGGCGGCGGTTGCCGCGCTGACCCACCAGTTGACGTCGCCGGCCGTGCCGCCGTGACCGTATGACCAGCTGCCGAACCACTTGGCGCTCGGTTGTGTCGCGATCTTCGCGATCTCCGCGGCTTCGCCGCTGCGCCCCGCGGCCGACCATTCCTGCTCTGTCCGTGCGGCGGCTGAACTCGGTTCGACGTAGAACCGCGCGTTGGCGAAGGGGTCCGACGAGCTCGGCTGGGTTGCTTCGCTCGGCGGCGTTCCTGCTTCGGTTGGCGGCGTTTCTGCTGGCGGCGTTTCTGCTTTGGGCGGTGCGGGTCCAGGGCTGTGTCCCTTCGGGGAGCCCGCGTTGTTGCCCGTCGTAGAGGTGGGTGGGATAGCGCCCGGCCCGGGCGCGGGCGATGAGCCAGCGCCGGGCTTCGCTGCCGAGCGCTCGCAGCTGTGCTTGATGGCGGACGCCGGCCCGCCGCGGCTGGAGGCCTTGGTGCGACGGCCGTGCCTGGACGCCTTGGCCTGGCAACTCGGCGTCCTCTTGTGCCGTGCCGCGCGACCTTGCGCCGGCGCGGAGCGACCGTGTGCCGCGACTGCGCCACCGTGGTCGGAACGCGTTGTGGCGCTGGCCGGTGCCGATAGGAGCCAAGCGCATCCAAGCGCCAGGGCAGTCGCCAACGCGCCGCGGAGATCGAGCAAGTCCACGGGGGGTGGATCGGCGCCCGCGGTGAACGACTTGAAGCGATCACGCCCGCCTGGACGGGAGGTTGCAGGCGGTGTAGCCCAGGTGCAGGCCCTCGGGGCGTTTGCGCGGCGGTGCTGCTCGTCAGGCGGCGGCGCCGACCACGGAGGTCGACCAGTCGATCACCGAGGTCGGGCGCACCACGTGGCGGCTGAGGCCCAGCTCCTTGGGGTCGAGGCCGAGCGCGAGGCCGACGAGCTGCGGCAGGTGCAGGACGGGCATCTTCAGCTCGCGTCCGACGACGCCTTCCGCGAGCGGCTGCTGCAGGTCGAGGTTCAGGTGGCACAGCGGGCACGGCGTGACCAGGCAGTCGGCGTCCGCGTCGACGGCGTCGCCGAGGTGGCGACCGGCCTGCTTGAGCGAGGCCTCCTTGTGCATCGTGATAATCGGAAAGCCGCAGCACTTGCGCATGCCCGCGTACTCGATCACGGTCCCGCCGAGCGCCTCGATCAGCTGCTCGAGGTAGTGGTCACGCGGGTGCTCTGAGTCGATACCCAGGCGCTCGCGCGGACGGACTATGTAGCAGCCGTAGAAGGGGCCGACCTTGAGGTTCGTGAGCGGGCGCTTGACGCGCGCGCGCAGGCTGTCGAGGCCGATCTCCTCGACCAGCAGCCACAGGAAGTTCTTGTTGGTCAGGCCCTTCTCATAGCTGAGGCCCTCGCCGGCGAGCGTCGAGTTGACGTGCGCGCGGTACTCGGCGTTTGCGTCCAGGCGCTCCTGGCACTCGCTCTGCGCGCCCTGACAGGTGGAGCAGATGTTCATCATCATCTCCGCGCCCTCGACCTGCTGGGCGAGAGCGAACGTGCGCGCGTTGAGCGTGTCCGCGAGCTCCTGGTTGTGCTCGGCGATCACGCCCGCGCCGGTGCAGCACGCGCGGTCGAGCTCCACCAGCTCGATGTCCAGCAGCGGCGCGACCTTCGCCATCGAGCCGTGCAGCTCGGGTGTGAAGCCGCGGCTGACGCAGCCGGGCCAGTAGGCGACCTTCATTGGTTGGCGCTCCCTTCGGGACTCGCTGCGACGGGCTCCCCCTCGGGGGACGCATCGTCATCGGAGATGGATGCCAGGGCCTCGTCCTCTCCTGAGATGTACAGGTTCAGCTCGTAGCGCTCGGGGCGGCTCTCGATCTTGTCGTAGATCGCCTGTACCGCCTTGAGGTCAGAAGCGGGGATCTTGTGGCCGAAGATCGCAATCCTCGGATTGACTTTGCCACGCAGCACGCCCTTGATGACGACCGGCAGGGAGGAGAGCAGCTCCTTGCCGGCTGCGGGCGTGAACTTGGCAAACCATGAGTTGCCGCCGTAAGAGCGCGGGATCAGCTCTGCCTCATGGAGTAGTCCGTAGTTGCGAACGAGCCCGGTGATTGCCTGCTCGTGGCGCTCGCCGTTGTTCTGGTCGACGATGTGATGGTCGCTGGTGGCGATGCGCCGCAGGCGCATGATCTGTCCCATCGGGTTGACGTCCTTGGGGCACGCCTGCACGCACTTGAAGCAGTGCGTGCAGTCGAAGATGCCCTGCGGGTCCTGCGCGAGGTCGGTGAGTCGCTCGAGCTGCTGATCGTCGCGCGGGTCGCCCACGAAGCGGTAGGCCTTGGCGAGTGCCGCCGGGCCGATGAACCCGGGATCGACCTCCATCGCCAGGCAGTCCGACACGCACGCGCCACACTGGATGCACGCCATTGTCTGCGTGACGTCGACCATCGACTCTTTCGAGACGATGTACTCGCGCTCGGGCACCGGCTGCTTGGCCAGCAGCCACGGCGTGACCCGCTGGATCTTCTTCCAGTGCACCGCGTCCATATCCACGATCAGGTCCTTGATCACCGGCATGTTGCCCATCGGCTCGATCTCGATCACGCCCTCGCGCGCCCCCGCCTTGGCAGCGTCCAGGTGGGTGTGGCAGGCGAGCGCCGGTTCGCCGTTGACGCGCACCCCGCACGAGCCGCAGATCGCCTGTCGACAGGAGCAGCGGATGCCGATCGAACCGTCGAAGCGGTCGCGCGCCTGCAGCACCGCCTCGAGCACCGAGCGGTGCGGCTCGAGCTCGACCGTGTGCTCGTCCCAGTAGGGCGCGTCGCCCGACTCCGGGTCATAACGGCGCAGCCTCACCTTGAACTGCTCGGGCGGACGGTCGTGCGCTTCGGCCATCAGTATTTCCTCTCCTCGGGCTGCCACTGCGTGATCGTCACCGGCGAATAGCTCACCTCAGGACCGTCCGTGCCGAGCGAGATGTCGATGTGCTCGAGCCACTCGCCGTCGTTGCGCTCGGGGTAGTCCGTGCGGTATTGCGCGCCGCGCGACTCCTTGCGCTCGAGCGCCGCCACGACCGTCGCGTGGGCGCAGTCGACCATGTAGCCGAGCTCGATCGCGCCGAGCACGTCCTGGTTGAAGACGGTGCCGCGGTCGTCGATCCAAGCCCGGTCGGCTTCCTCGCGCAGGCGCCCGATCGCCTCGAGCGCGCTCTGCAGACCCTGCTCGTCGCGGAACACCGCCGCGTGCCGGTTCATCGTCTCGCCCAGCTCGCTCTTGATCTCCGACACGCGCCTGCCATCGCGCGGACGGGCGATGATCGCGTCGATGCGCGCGGCGTCCTCACGCAGCTGGGCGTTCGCGTCGAGGTCCGGCATGCCCATGCTCGCCGCGCGCGCCGCTGCGTGCTCGCCCGAGCGCCGCCCGAAGATCAGCGTGTCGAGCAGCGAGTTCGCGCCGAGGCGATTGCCGCCGTGCACGGACACGCACGCGACCTCGCCCGCCGCGTACAGCCCGTCGATCGGCGTGCGCCCGTCCACGTCGGTCTTGACGCCGCCCATGATGTAGTGCTGGCCGGGGCGGATCGTGATCGGTTCGCGGGTGATGTCCACGCCGGCGAAGTCGCGCCCGAGGTTGACGATCTCGCGCAGCGCCTCCAGCGTGCGCTTGCGCGGTACGACCGTGATGTCCAGGAAGATGCCCGCGCCGTCCGGGCCCACGCCGCGACCCTCGTTGATCTCGATCTGCTCCGCGCGCGAGACGACGTCGCGTGAGGCGAGCTCCATCTTGTTGGGCGCCGATTTCTCCATGAAGCGTTCGCCCGCCGCGTTGAGCAGGTGTGCCCCCTCGCCGCGCGCGCCCTCCGTGATCAGGATGCCGGTCTCCACCAGACACGTCGGGTGGTACTGCACCATCTCCATGTCCATCAGCGGCGCGCCCACGCGGTAGGCCATCGCGATGCCGTCGCCGGTCACGATCAGGCCGTTGGTCGTCGGCTTGTACGCCTGCCCCGCGCCGCCGCAAGCGAGGATCACGTTCTTGGCTGTGAACGCCTCCATACGGCCGCTGCGCACGTCGCGCGCGATCGCCCCCGCGCAGCCGCCCGACTCGTCCAGCAGCAGCGAGGTCGTGAACCACTCCTCATAGCGCGCCACCGTCTCGTGGTGCTTGAGCAGCTGCTCGTACAGCACGTGCAGCAGCGCCTGGCCGGTGATGTCCGCGACGTAGGCGGTGCGCTTCATCGACGCTCCCCCGAACGCCCGCAGATCCATCTCGCCCTTGTCGTTGCGGTGGAAGGTGACCCCCATGTGCTCCAGGTGCATCACCTCGTGGGGGGCCTCCGAGCACATGATCTCGATCGCGTCCTGATCTCCGAGGAAGTCCGAGCCCTTGACCGTGTCATACGCGTGTGAATGCCAGTCGTCATCGACGCTGATCGCCGCGTTGATGCCGCCGGCGGCCGCGACCGAGTGCGAGCGCACCGGGTGGACCTTGCTCATGATCGCCACGCTCGCCCCCTCCTCGGCGGCGGCCAGCGCCGCGCGCTGGCCGGCGAGGCCGGCGCCAATGATCAGGACGTCGTGTGCTGGCATGCGCCGGGACTCTATATACCGGCGGCGGGGCGCAGCGCTTTGCGCACCTGCGCCAGCGTGACCACGCCCTGCAGGACGCCATCCTTGTCGACGGCGATCATCGCGCCGAGGCGGCCCAGACCTTCGGAGCCGAGCACCGATTCCAGCGGCGCCTCTTCGCCGATCCGGACCGGCATGTCCTCCTCCAGCACCTCCCCCACCGGCAGGGCGGGGCGTCCGGCGGCGATCTCGCTGTCCACGCGCTGCTGGCGCACGACGCCGAGGAAGTGGCGGGCGGGATCGACGACCGCGAACCACGGCCAGCGATAGCGCAGGAAGAACTGCTCCTGGGCATCGAGCAGCGTCGCCTCGGCGGGAATCGTGACGGGCTCGCGATCCATGATGTCCCCCACGGTGATGTTCTGGATGCGGCGTGCGAGCGCTCCCTGCAGCACGGCCGCGCTGGCTGCCTGGTGCAGGAAGAACGCGAGCAGCATCGTGAACAGGCCGACGAACGAGCCGCCGCTGGCGAACGCCCACAGCCCGAACAGCCCGAGCACGAGCGCGAATACCTGGCCTGAGCGCCCGGTGGCGTGGGTCGCACGGTTGCGATCGCCCGTGCGCCACCAGATCAGAGCGCGCGCGATGCGCCCGCCGTCGAGCGGGAACGCCGGGATCAGGTTGAACACGAGCAGCGCCGCGTTGATGAAGCCCAGCCAGCCGACGAGCGCGAGCGCGGGCGTCGTCGTGAAGCCTTCGTTGCCGATCACCACGTTGGTGACCGTGCGCCCGCTCGCCAGCACGATCGTGGCGCCGACGCAGAGCGCGAACAGAAGCAGCGTCATCGCCGGACCGGCCGCCGCGACCTTCAGCTCCTCGCCCGCGCTCTGCGGCTCGCGGCGCAGCTGTGAGAGCCCGCCGAAGAACCACAGGTCGATGCCTGCGATCGGGATGCCCACACGCCGCGCTACCAGCGCGTGCCCCAGCTCGTGCAGAGTCAGCGAGGCGAAGTAGCCGAGCGCCCCCGCGACCGCGACGAGATAGTCGGTGCTCTGCGAGCTGCTCAGAACGTGTGGGAAGTATTCATCCGCCAGCCAGTAGATGAGCAGGAACAGCACGACGAACCAGCTGTAGCTCACGCCAATGCGGATGCCGAAGATGCGCGCGAGCTGGACGTTCTTGCGGAGGGGCATCGCTCAATGTTAGGCCGACGCGGCCGGCGAGCCAGCCCAGCCCGCACCCCCGGCTGGCGAGCAATGCGGCGCGTGCGGCGACGACGTTCTACAGCTGCGGTCGCGACCGCGCGATGATGCTCTCGAAGTCGACGCCCGCCGGCAGCGTGCCGTACTCGAGGCCGCCGTCGCCGGACAGGCGCGAGGCGCAGAACGCGTCGGCGACCGCTTCCGTGCCGTTGCGCACGAGCAGCGACCCTTGCAAGCACAGCGCCATGCGTTCCACCACGCGCCGGGCGCGCTGCTCGAGCGTTGAGGGGTCTGTGAACTGCTGCTTGAGCTTCGCCACGCTCGCGTCCAGGCGCGCGTCCGCGCCGCTGGCCTGCTCGACCTCCGCCAGGAACACCTCCAGCGAGCGCGGCGAGCGCGTCAGCGCGCGCAGCACGTCGAGGCTCATCACGTTGCCCGAGCCCTCCCAGATGGACGCGAGTGGCGCCTCGCGATACAGACGCGGCATCCCCGACTCCTCCACATAGCCGGCCCCGCCGAGGCACTCGAG
>Ga0208565_1001036_pt1 | contig 17606 bp, 15 predicted proteins | sample Sb_taG_7_FD_187706 | JGI IMG/M metagenome (GOLD analysis project Ga0208565, IMG submission 187706) | Peat soil microbial communities from Weissenstadt, Germany - Sb_50d_2_FS metaG (SPAdes) (version 2) | ecosystem: Environmental > Terrestrial > Soil > Wetlands > Peat | place: Germany...
CACCTGGTGGGCCGGGTCGTAGCCGGGGTCGGTGGGGATGTTCTTGACCTCCACGTTGACGACCGCCCCCGCACAGGCGGCGAGGGCGAGCCCGAGGGTGGGGACCCACGCCGGCAGCTCGTCGCGCCGGTGCTCGTGGATGAGCCCCGATCCGGGGACCTCGGCGTCGTGGTGCACGACCAGTGCCCCGTCCGCGCACCGCCGGACGTCGAGCTCCACGCCGTCGGCCCCGGCGCTCAGGGCGCCCGCGAAGGCGTCGACGGTGTTCTCGTGCCAGGGCCCGGATCCCCCCCGGTGGGCGAGGACCGTCACGGGGTCCGCGGGGCGTCGTCGCGGCCACGGATCCGGTGAGCGTAGAGATCTTCCTTGCCGAGCCATGGATGAAGAGAGCCCCCGCCAGCCAGAGGAACCGGAGCCCGAATACTGGCTCGTCAGGTCCTGACGTGCATCGGGAACCTCATCGCCGCCGCCTTCGTCCACTCGACGCCCCGAGGTGGCGCTCGTCGCCCTATTTCGCCACTTTCCGCGCCTTTTCCTGACCTGTGAGCGCTGTCGAGGCCTCTCCGCGCTTGCAGGGGTGAGCGCTTGGGAGTAGCTTCACGTTCACCGTTTCCCGTGGCCTTTATGCCCTGTGGCCAGCCAAGTGAACGGGATCACAAGGGAACGACACCCAGGATCGCCCCGAATTGCTCGATACCGGAGGAGGTAATCGTGGCACTCATGTGGAACCGCTCGGTCGAATGGGATGCCGACGACTGGCGCAAGGTGGCTGCCTGCCGCCACACCGAGCCGGACCTCTTCTTCCCGGTGGGGACGACCGGTCCGGCGATCGAGCAGATCGAGGCGGCCAAGCGGGTCTGCAGGGCGTGTGAGGCGATCGAGCCGTGCCTGGAGTTCGCCCTGGCCACCAACCAGGAGTCGGGGATCTGGGGCGGGACTTCCGAAGAGGAGCGTCGCAAGCTGCGCAAGGCCTGGCTGGCGGCCCGGCGACGCGCTTCGTAGGCCGTTCGAAACACCGCCCTTTCCGACGACCCCACCCCACCGACCGGCCCCGGAGCCTCTCCGGGGCCGCTGCGCGTCAAGAAGCCGCCCCTAACCGTCGATAACCTCGACTGACGGGGAGCGCGCAGGTCCTTCCTCTCTCCATTTCCTGCCGGTGAGAGCTGCTTGCTCTCGGTGAGCGCTGCCGCTGCCCGGTGAGAGGTGCCGCGATGAGTGACGCGTCGAAAGGGCAACGGCTCGGCACCAGGTGGGTCGACAGGCCCTTGAGATCCAAGGGCCTGGTGGTCATCGCCGTCCCCATCGCCATCCTGGTGGTGGTGCTGGGATCGACGTTCTGGTTCACCCACGTCGACAATCGGGCCCAGGGGGTGGCGGGGAACTCCCGGCAGATCGTCGACGCCGCCACGACGCTCGAGAACAGCATCCTTTCGGCGCAAGCCGACCTCGGGGGCTACCTGCTCACGGGAGACACGTCGTTCCAGAAGTCCTACACCCAGGCCGAGGAATCGGTCCCCGGCCATCTGGGCCAACTCGAGGCGCTGAGCCTCGTCACTCCGAACAGGCACACATGGGGCCCCGCCATCCAGCGCGACACCCTCGGGCTGGTCTCGGAGCTGCACCGGCTGAACCTGCAGCGACCCTCCCCGGCACCATCGGCGCCGGTCCTCGCCCTGCTGCGTTCGGTCCAGGCGCGCACGGACAAGCTCCGTCGCGACGTCTCGTCGTTGTCTACCCAGGAAACGGCGATCATCGCCAGCCAGCAGTCGGACATCCACACCTCCAACGTGGTCCTGCCCGCCATCGCCATCGCCGCGGTGGTGCTGGCCCTGGCGGGAGGCGTGATCGTCTCGCAGTTGTTCACCGCCGGCGTCGTCACGAGGCTGCGCCGCCTCGAGCGGGCCACCGAGGCCCTGGAGCGGGGCGAGGCCCCGGTCGAGGTGCCGAGCGGGCGTGACGAGATCGGCCGCCTCTCGGCGCGGCTGCTCGACACGACGTCCCAATTGCGCGAACGGGCCGAAGAGCGAGACCGCGCCCGTGGGGAGCTCGAGAACATCCTCACCGCCAGCCCGGTGGTTTCCCTGCGCTATGACGTCGAGACGCGGCACTTCTCGTACGCGAGCCCCAACATCGAACGTCTCCTGGGGATCTCCGCCGAGGTGGCCATGGCCGAGCCCGGCGTCGTCATCGAGCACTTCCACCCCGACACGGCGCTCCAGCTACGCGAGGCGCTGGTGGGAGGGGCCGGGCGCCACGGAGAACGGCTCGAGTTCCTCCTCCGCTTCCGGCGCGACCCGACCTCGGAGCACTGGCACGAAGCCGAGGCGGTCTACACGGTGGAATCCGGGCCTGCCGGCGAGCTCCAGGGCGTCGTCGCCTACCTCGTCGACGTGTCCGAGCGCCATCTGGCCCAACGCGCCGCCGACGAACGCCGCTTCCTCCTCGAGTCGATCTTCCACGCCTCTCCGGACACCATCGTGGTGCGGGACATCTCGGGGCAGGTGGTCCTGGCCAGCTCTTCGCTGTCCGAAGTGATCGGAACGACGGACATGGCGCCGAGCGACTCGGCCCGGGCCCGGACGGGATCGGACGGAACCGCACGGCGGGACGTGGCTTCCGACGCGGAACGCGCCGTGCTCGACGAGCTCATCGCCCGCTGTGTCGCCGGCGAGCAGAGCCCCGATCCGGTGGTGACGACAGGTCGGCTCGACGACGGCGACCTCCGCACCTACGAGACCCGGGCCCGACCGGTTTTCGACCAGGCGGGCCGGGTCACGGGGACGGTCACGATCTCCCGGGACATCACCCAGCGCATGCACCTCGAGCAGTCCCTGCGCCACGCCTCGGTGGGCGCCGAGAGGGCGAGCCAGGCCAAGAGCGAGTTCCTGTCGCGCATGAGCCACGAGTTGCGCACGCCGCTCAACGCCATCCTCGGTTTCGCTCAGCTGCTCGAGCTCGACGAGCTCCCCGCAGACCAGGCGTCGAGCGTCGACCAGATCCAGGTCGCCGGGCGCCACCTGCTGTCGCTGATCAACGAGGTGCTCGACATCTCGCGCATCGAGGCCGGACGCGTCAGCCTCTCCACCGAGCCCGTCGAGGTGGGTGACGTCCTCGACGAAGTGGCCACCTTGCTCGCTCCCGTCGCCGAGGCCTCCGACATCGAGCTTTCGGTGGACACCGACGCGGCGCGCGTGCTGCGCGTGCACGCCGATCGCCAGAGGCTGCTGCAGGTTCTGCTCAACCTCGGCTCCAACGCCGTCAAGTACAACACCCGGGGCGGCTCGGTGGCGTTCCGTACCGGGCCGGGAGCCAAGGGTCGGGTCCGCATCGAGGTCCGGGACACGGGACCGGGGATCGCCCACGAGCAGCAGGACCAGTTGTTCGTGCCGTTCTCGAGGCTCGGAGCCGAGCGCTCGGGGGTCGAGGGCACCGGCGTCGGCCTCGCCCTGTCGAAACAGCTCGTCGAGGTGATGGGGGGCGCCATCGGCGTCGACTCGGTGCCCGGACACGGATCGACGTTCTGGATCGAGCTCCTCCCCGTCGAGCCCGCCGGCACCGGGACGAGAGCCCAGCCTGCCGACGCCTCCCACCGAAGTTGGGGGCCGGCGCTGGCCGGGGTGGGGGGACGAGCCCGGCCCGAGGCGCCCCGTTTCCCCGCCCCCAACGGCTCAGGCGCCCCCGCCGGGCCGGGCCGGGGTGTCGTCGTGCTCCAGATCGAGGACAACCCCTCGAACGCCGCCCTCGTCGAGCAGGTGCTCGCCAAGCGGCCCGGGGTTCGGCTCGTCTCGGCCGTCGAAGGCCGCTCGGGACTCCAACTGGCCCGTCAGCACCGTCCTGACCTGGTCCTTCTCGACCTCCACCTGCCGGATCTGGCGGGGGACGAACTGCTCCACCGGCTCAAGGCGGTGCCTGAGTTAGCCGACACCAAGGTAGTCGTGGTGAGCGCCGACGCTACGCCGAGCAGGATCAGGGAGATGCTCGACCTCGGGGTCGAGGGGTACCTGACCAAGCCGGTGGACGTCGAAGCTCTCCTTCGGCTCGTGGACTACGAGATAGGAGCCAGGCAGGGTGGACACCGGTGAAGGGTTGTCGCAGGGTGTGCAGGCGCTCGTCACGGACGACAAGCGCCTGCGCGTCGCCGACGACGGACCCCCCGCCGGGGCCCTGACAGAGCAGATGGGCCAGTTCAAGGGATCGACCGACATCCTCACCAGGGACCGCGCCCCGTGGGCGCGTCCTCGGCGCGGGTGGAGGGGAAGGTCCGAAGCCGGTCGTGGGGGGGGACCCCGACCACGGGGACGGCAAGACGTGCGACCGGAGGTAGACCTGTGACAGTGACCCTGACCGAAGAAGACCACATGGTCCTCGTGGCCGAGGACGACACGGCGAGCCGGACCGCCACCCGGATGTTCCTGCAGCGGGTGGGGTACCGCGTGGGAGAGGCGGCCGACGGACCGGGCACGCTCAGAGAGGCGAGCCTCGGCCGCTACGACCTGGTGGTGCTCGACCTCGGGCTCCCGGGCCTCGACGGTGAGGAGGTGCTCACCCGGTTGCGGCGCGACGGCGAGCTGCCCGTCATCGTGCTGACGGGTCGCTCCGAGGAGTCCGAACGCGTCCGCGTCCTGAACCTCGGTGCCGACGACTACGTCGTGAAGCCGTGCTCCCTGCCCGAGCTCGACGCGCGCATCCGGGCTGTCTTGCGCCGGGGCCAGCCGACGCAGTCGGCGAACCAGATCGAGCACGAGGGCCTCATCATCGACCGGGCCGCACACCGCGTCGTGGTGAACGGGACGACGATCGACCTCACGCCCAAGGAATTCGACCTCTTGGCGTTCCTGGCCGCCACACCCGACCAGGTCTTCACCCGCGAGGAGCTGCTCGAGCACGTGTGGGGCTCCACGCAGGAGTGGCAGGACCCGGCCACGGTCACCGAGCACGTCCGCCGGCTGCGGCTCAAGCTCGAGCCCGAAGCCACCAGCGCGCGCTGGCTCCACACCGTGCGCGGCATCGGCTACCGCTTCTCGGTGGGGGCCGAAGACTGACCCTGGGCGCCATGAGCCGGGCCCCGAGCCGGGCCCCGAGCCCTGCCCCGGAGCGATCTCAGCGGGAGGCGGCCTCGTTCGAGGATTTGTGCGCCGGGAGGTCGATCGTCACGACGGTCCCGCCGTTGCTCATCATGGTGATGGAGCCCGCCAGCTGGCTCGTGACGAGGTCGCGGACGATCGAGAGCCCGAGACTGGTCGTGTGGTCGATGTCGAACCCCTCGGGCAGGCCGCAGCCGTCGTCGCGGACCTCCAGGGTGAGGTTGTCACCGTCGTTGGCGAGCACGAGCTCGACGTGCCCGACCGCCTCGCCGTCGTTGTTGGCGATGAACACGGAATCGGCGCCCACCGACGGGAAGGCGTGCTCGACGGCGTTCTGCAACAGCTCGGCCAACACGACCGCCAGCGGCGTGGCGACATCGGCGGCCACCTCTCCCACGTCGCCCTTCACCTGGATCTCGATGCGGTCGCCGGACACGACAGAGTCCTCGGCCATCCGGACCAGTGACCCGACGATCTCGTCGAAGGGGACCTCGTCCCCGGGCTCGCGCGACAGGATCTCGTGGACGAGGGCGATCGACCTGACCCGTCTCTCGGCTTCGCGCAACGCCTCCTGACCCTTGCCGGGCTCGAGCCGGCGGGCCTGGAGCCGGAGCAACGACGAGATGGTCTGCAGGTTGTTCTTCACCCGGTGGTGCACCTCGCGGATCGCCGCGTCCTTCGAGAGCAAGAGGCGGTCCAGGCGGCGGAGGTCCGTGACGTCACGCAGCAGCACCATGGCCCCCGTGACGATGTCCTGTTCGAGCAGGGGCGTGCACTGCAGGAGGACGATCACGTCGGGGCGGCGTTCCACCTCCTCGGTGACAGGGCAACCCACCCGTAGTGCCGAGCTCACCGCGGTGTCGTCGATGCCCAGCTCCGAGAGGCGTCGTCCCTCGACCACTTCGCTCACGCCCATGCGGTGCAATGCGCTCATGGCGTTGGGAGAGGCGTACCGCACGTGCCCGCCGGGCTCGACGAGGACGAGACCGTCACCGACCCGGGGCGCGTCCTCGGTCGTGAAGTCCTCGCCCATGAACGGGAAGTCGCCGACCATCACCATGAGCGCCAGGCGTCGGTACAGATCGCGATAGACGCGTTCGAGGCGTCCGGGGCGCCGGTCCTCGAGTGGCGCCACCCGGACGATGACGGCGACGGGCTCGCCACCGTGACGCACGGGGACGCACTCGAGCTGTGCGGTGTCGGGAACAGCCGGCACCTCCCCGGTGTCGCGCCCGTCGGGGTCGGCCGAAGCCATCCGGACCCGGACGGGGACGGGGATGACGGCGAGACCCGACGACACCTTCCCCGACTGGATGGCCTCGGTGACAACGGGCCAGTCGGCACCCTCCACGACCTGGCCCACCAGGTCGACCCGCAGGAGCGTGGCCCACGTGGTGGGACGGATCTGTCCGAGCACGATCAGTTGGGCGCCCGCCGTCCCACGCACCGGTGCCACCAGGAGGAGGTCCGAGAACGACAGGTCCGACAGCACCCCCCACGACCCGAGCAGGCGTTGGAGGTGGTCGAGGCTGGCGGCGTCGAGCCCGGTCTGGGTGGCGGCGAGCTCCGCGGAGGTCTTCACGATCCGACCGCGGCCGTGCCGACGGGGACGTCCACCGGGCGCCGGGCGCGGAAGGCGCGCAGCGAACCCACCTCCAGGTCGTCGAGCATGCGGGCAAGGTCCACCGCCCGATGGGCGACATCGGCCAGCCGGTGGGCGTCGGAGGCCGTGGTGAGCGGGACGCCCCCCGAGACCAGGCGCGCCAGCAGTCCCGGTGCGGGGTAGGCCTCCTGCGCGGGCTTGCGCCAACCGGCCGAGGAGAGCTCGGCCGCCATTCCCGAGCGCACCGCCGCCTCGACCAGCCGGTCCCAGCATTCCTCGGGCGCCGCCGGTCGGTGACCGGCCGCCTTCACCAGGTCCGGATGGGCCAGCACGTCGCAAGCCGAAGTGGCGGCGAGCTCCTCGATCGCCGTGACGTAGTCACCCCACGCCGCGTCGACCTGTCGTGTCGACCACTGCGCCATCGACACGGCGTCGCCGACGTCGTCGAAGCGCCACGTCCCGATCCAGTGGACCGATCCCAACAGGACGTCGAAGGGGTACCCGGCGAGAAGGGTGACGACGTCGTCCATCCGCCCGCGGTAGTAGTCGACCTCCAGGCCGAGCACGACGGGCAGCCCGGCGTCCTTGGCGGCCAACGCGCACTCCACATAGGCGTCGAGGTCGGCGCGGGCGTGCTCGTCCCAGTAGTTCTCCATCGACGCCCGCAGCGCGGCGTCGGGCTCGTCTTCCCAGAACCCGCGCAGCAACCGGTCGGCCTGCGCGAATCTGAAGAGGTGCTCGGTGAGCGCGATCTCGTGGATGCCGGCGGCGGCGGCGCGGTCGCAGTAGGCGGCCACCTGCTCGAGCGTGGGAGCCGTGTCACGCTGGCCGTGGGGCCAGAGGTGGAGGTGGTAGTCGAGCATCGAAGCGGTGGTCTCCTGCGTTCTCACCGACCGCCGGCCGCAGTGGGGAGCGACGGCCGGATGAGGGTTACCCCGTCGCGCACCGTCAGCTGCACGCACACCACGCGCGGGTCCGATGCCACGGCGTCGTTGAAGGCGCGGATGGCTCTGGTGTCGTCGGACCGGTCGGATTCGTCGACCACCCGGCCGCTCCACAGTGTGTTGTCGGCCGCGATCAGCCCGCCGGGGGCCAACTTGGGCAGCACGGCTTCGTAGTAGGCCAGGTAGTTGGTCTTGTCGGCGTCGATGAACACGAAGTCGAACGGCCCCTCCAGGTTCTCCACGGTGGCGAGCGCGGGGCCCTCGATCACCTCGATCCGATTCGCGTACGGACTGCCGGCGATGTGGGCCCGGGCGGCGGCGGCGTGCACGGGGCTCAACTCGCACGAGGTGATGCGTCCGCCGGGGGGAAGGCCCGGAGCCATCGAGAGCGACGAGTAGCCGCTGAAGGTTCCGATCTCGAGGACCCATTGGGCACGCAGCGCGTAGACGAGCATCTCGAGGACGCGGCCCTCCAGTGCTCCCACCATCATCTGCGGTGCGCCGAGTGTGGCCCGGGTCTCCTCGGCCAGCGTCAACAGGTGGTCGGGCGGTCTCGTGGTGTGTGCTTCCGCGTACGCCTCGAGCACGGGATCTGTGATGTCGGCCATGTGCGTGGTCCCTCCGACCGCATCGTAGGCGGCGGAGCCCGGCGTCCGGACCCGGCCGAGGGGAACCGCCCTACGAGGCGACCAGCGGCCGGACCAGGCGCATGACCCGGTCGAGAGCGCGCATGTAGGCCCGGTGGGCGCCGGGCGTGCCGTCACGGGCCGCCACCGCGTAGGTGGCGTGCAGCCACCGATGGGCGTCGACCCCGTCGCCGTCCCCCCCCAACCCCTCGTCGTGGTCGATCTCGCCCAGGAGCCGGTACAACCCGAGTGCGTCGAGATCGGCGAAGTCCCGCACCAATCGCTCGATGTGCCCCTTCCCGTCGTCGAGCTGCTCGGCCTCCCGATGGCCGTTGTGCGATCCGTTGGGCGATGCGTTGGACGATCCGTTGTGCGATCCGTTGTGCGATCCGTTGTGCGATCCGTTGTGCGATCCGTTGGGCGATCCGTTGTGCGATCCGTTGTGCGATCCGTTGGGCGATGCGTTGGGCAGCGGGTTCAGCGGGCCGAGATGTTGCGCCCGCCCCCGTTCCTCGTACCCCAGGACGAGCAGTGCGCCGACCCTTCCGAAACGCTGGACGACAGCGGCGCGGGCGGCTGGCGAAGCATCTTCCCCACCGAGCAGTGCCAGTGCGGTCCCGCCGTCGGCGAGGACGTGTTCGGCACGCAGGCCGACTTCGTCGGCGTCTTCACTCGCCATGGCCTGCCTGAGCAGCTCCGTGGCGCGCCGCGTGTTGCTCAGGGGGCGGCGGGACCTCGTGGCCCCTCTTGCACGTGTCGGCGGTGCATCGGAAGGATCGGGGGCTCCCCCGACGACGTCGTCGGCGAGCTCGGTCGACGAGCACGGATGACCCGAGCGGCACCAAGGGACACCGTCGGCCACGTGGTTGCCACAAGGCCGGCCCGTCGTCGTGAACACAAATCCACAGGTTCTCGTGGTCATCGCAAACGTCCGCGCCGGATCAGGCATCCTTCGCCCGCTTCGGCGGCCGGTTCCTCATGCGTTGGTGTCGGCATCTCGAGTGCCTTACTTCATCCAGGACAACACAACCCCCGACCAAGGTGTCCGACACGGAATCGATCCGGACCCGACAGGTCTCGTGTGTTGCCAGCCGCGGCACGCCGTGCGCGATCGAAGTCGACGCGCCGCTCGCTGTCGGAGGTGGCGTGCGATCCGCGTGGGGGCCGGGCCCCGGACCGTGGGACGAGGGAAGGGGCGTCGGGTCCTGACGCCGGTGCCCACCGGGAAGATGCCGGCATCGTCGGCGTCGGCCCGCCCCCGGCGCCCGGGCTCCCCGGGCCGGGCAGGGCCCGCCTCCCTCGGCTCCCGGGGACCGGCTCTGGGGCCCGGCCGGAGGAGTCCCCGTGGGGGCGACCGGGGCGGGGAAGAGGCCGCCGCCGGGGCTCGGGCCAGGGAGCCCGGCAATACCCGGGCTAAGGCCAGGGGCCGCGCCGGCCGATGGAGTCCTGGTGATCGAATCGCGAGGCCTCCTCGACGTCGCTGTCTGGCTCCCGGACGCCGTCGTGGTGGTCGATGCCTCAGCCCGGCTGATCTGGGCTAATGACGCCGCCGAACGGCTGTTCGGGCTGGACACCACCCGGATGGCGGGGGTCGACGGCCTGGACTTCCTCCACCCCGACGACCAGGAGGTCGCCGCGGTGGCGTTGACGAGCATCCAGGGCAAGACCGTAGGGACGCCCATCGAGCTACGGGTGCGGGCTGCCGACGGCTGGAGGCTGGTCGAGGTCATCGGCGCCAACCTCCTCGACAGGCCGGCGGTCAACGGCCTCGTGCTGTGTCTGCGCGACCTGACCGAACGGCGCCGGTGGGAGATCGCCTCCGACGAGATCGGCAAGTTCCGCGCCATCGTGCACAACGCCGCCAGCGTCACCATGCTGTTGGACGCCGGAGGGCGCATCCAGTCGGTGTCCGCCGCCATCACGAGGTTGCTCGGGCACGACCAGGAACTGGTGGAGGGCAGGCCTCTGGTGGAGTTCGCGGCACCGCACGACCAGGGCAGCCTGGCCGCGGCGTTGTCCCGTTCCGTCGACGTGCCCTCTTTCAGCCGGGCCCCCACCGTCGTCGAGGTCGACTTGATGCGCCGCGGCGGGAACGAGTCCGTCCCTTTCGAGCTGAGCATCGTGAACCTCCTCGACGACCCCACGGTGAACGGCCTCGTCGTGTCGGGCCACGACATCACCCAGCTCCGTGCCACCCGGGAGGCCCTCGAGGAGCTCACCACTTTCGACCCGCTCACGGGGCTGGCCAACAGAGTGACTCTGCGGGCGCACGTCGAGCGGTGCCTCGGCAATCCGACGACTGCGGTGGTGTTCATCGACCTCAACGGGTTCCGGCCCATCAACGACCAGTACGGCCGGAACACGGGCGACGAGCTCTTGCGTCGCGTGGCGGCGCGCCTCGAGTCGTCGGTGCGAAAAGGTGACGTGGTGGCACGTTACGGCGGTGACGAGTTCGTCGTGGTTGCCGCCATCCGCGACCCCGAGGAGCTCAGGTCGCTGGCGGCACGCCTGGCCGAGGGCATCCAGCGACCGATCGAGCTCCCCGAGGGAACGTTCCGCCTGACCGCCAGCGTCGGCCTGGCCCACCCCGGCCCCGGCGACACCGCGGCGACGCTTCTCGGCCGCGCCGACAGCGCTATGTACATCGCCAAGCAGCACGCCGAAGGCGGAGGCGGCTACCCCGGGCAGTAGGTGGGGCCGGAACTCGTCACGGGCTCCAGAGCTTCGCGCCCAGGCGCAGAAGGCCGGCGAGGTCATAGACGTCGGTCTCGAAATACGGGACGCTCACCAGCGTCTCGGGCACATCGGCCAGCTCCGCCTGTTGCTCGGCCTCGCGCTGGGCCACGACCCGGTAGTCGATGTAGCTCCGGCCCACCTCGGTGAGCACGCGACGGATCTGGTCGACGTCCCCGGAGCGCACTTTGGGCGCCAGGGCCTCGGCCAGCTCGTCGGCCCGATCGCGCAGCTTCTCGGCGACCGCCTCCCCCTGCGGGTCGCGCAGGTAGGCGGGAAGCACCTTGTTGAGGACGATGGCGCCCAGATGGAGCCGCCGGTCCTTGAGGGCCTGCGCGAAGAACTCCGCCTCACGCAGGGGGACCGCCTCGAGGGTCGACACCACGATGAACGAGGTGCGGCGGTCCGCCATCAGTCGGTGCACGGCTTTGGCCCGCTCGACGAACCCGTCGTACATCGACTGGAAGAGGATGAAGAATTGCGCCACGTCCTCGAGGAACTGGGTCCCGAGGATCCTGTCGGCGACCTGGTAGAAGGGTTTAGAGGCGAAGTTCACGAGCTTGGAGCGGTACGGCACGATGAGCCACCGCAGCAGCCGGCTCGAGAAGAACTCGGCCATGCGCTCGGGCGCGTCCAGGAAGTCGAGGGCGTTGCGTGTCGGCGGGGTGTCCACCACGATGAGGTCGTATTTGCCGTCGGCGTGGATCTCGAAGAGGCGCTCCATGGCGATGTAGTCGTGGCTCTGGACGAAACGCCCGGAGATGTTCCGGTACAGGGGGTTGGACAGGATCTCGTCCCGCGTACGGGCATCGGGCGCATGCAGCCGCACCAGCGAGTCCCAGGACTCCTTGGTGTCGAGCATGGCGGCCCAGAGCTCACCCATCGGTTTCACCCCCGCCTGGCGGAAGGTGTCGTCGGGCACACGCCGCTCTGTGTTCCCGATCCCCTCGAGGCCCAGGGCGTCGGCCAGGCGCCGAGCGGGGTCGACGGTGAGGACGAGCACCTTCCCACCGAGGCGCGCCGCGGCCATGGCGCCGGCCGCGGCCGCCGTCGTCGTCTTGCCGACCCCCCCGGGCCCGCACGCCACCACGATCTCCTTCGACGCCAGCAGGCCGTCGAGGGTCGCTCCCTTCGCTTCGGGGCGGGGCGGGCTGCGCCTGGGCATCAGGGGGCCAGCTCCTCGCCGAGCGAGACGGCCACCTGGCGGAGGGTGCGGAGCCCGTGCAGCCGCGTGAAGAGGAAGGGCAGGTACATCATGGGCACGGCGGGGTCGACCCCGGCGCGCAGCCGCTCGAGATGCTCCGCCCGGGTGCGGCGCAAGGTGACAGCGAGGCGGGCCGCGTCGAGGACCGGCGTGGGATCGCCCTGCACCAGTCTCTTGAGCTCGGCGGACACCCCGGGCCGGCACAGCTCGTTGAAGACCTCCTCCTCGCTGCGCCCGAACAGCTCGGGCAGCACGCGGTTCACGATCACCGCGGCCAGCTCGACTGACGTCTCGTTGGCCACTCTCGACGCCAGCTCGATGGTCTCGTTGACAGGCATCTCCTCGGGGGTCGTGACGATCACGAGGCCCGTCGTGGCGGCATCGGAGAGGATCTCGAGGATCCAGTCCGTCTGCGACCGGATGAGGCCCACTTTCACGAGGTCGTTGATCGCTTGGGGTGCGGCCAGCTGCCCGACGATGTGCCCTGTGGCCGAGGCGTCTACCACGACGAGGTCGTAGTGTCGCTCCCGCACCTCGTAGCAGAACTTGCCCACGGTGAGGATCTCGCGGACACCGGGGGCGGCGGTCGCCACGAAATCGAACACCTTCGCCAGCGGGCCGATCCGGCCCACCACCGGGATGCGAAGGTTGAGCTTCAGGTACTCGCGCAGCGACGCCTCGGTGTCCATCGACATCGCCCACAGCGACGGGAACACCTCACGCGCCGCGAAATCCGTGGGCCCGGTCTCGAAGTAGGCTGCCACGTCCCCCTTGGCGTCCATCTCGCACAGCAGGGTCCGCCTGTCGTGCTCGGCCGCATACAGGGCCAGGCCGGCGGCCACGGTGGTCTTCCCGACGCCACCCTTCCCGGTGACGAAGAGGAGCCGGCGGTCGAGCAGGCCCACCATCTTGTGCTCGGCGGTGCTCACGGGGAACTGCCGAGCCCTCGGGTCAGGGGGCGCCGAAACCGACCCGGCGCTCGTGGGTGGGTGCACCCACCTCCACGTAGGCGACCTTGGCCACCGGAATGGCGACTCGCCGGCCCTTGCGGTCGGTGAGCCAGAGCACCCCGGCTTCTTGGCCCAGGGACGCCTCGATCTCGGCGATGACCGCCTCGCGATCTGCGTCTTCGCCCAGTTCGACCTCGAGCTCCTTGGGGCTCTGCACGATCCCGATGCGCACGTCCACCTTTGTCCCGCTCCTCCGATCGGACCGTCCCCACCCGGGCGGTCCACGACCATACAGCCGTGAGCCACACTAAAGCCCGTGGAGCCGACCCCTGTCCTGCCGACCGAGCGGAGCCGCCGGTGGGCGGCCACCATGGCTGGGCACGAGGCGCAGGGCCTGCGCACGGCGCATGCCGACTCCTCCGCCGCGTTGGGCACCGACGGGGAAGTCCAACCGCTCGGACGCCTCGAACGCGAAGCGGCTGAGGACCTGCTGCTCGCCCCGGGGGCGACCCGGGCCGCGGGCGGGGGCCGGCGCGCCGTCCCCGAGGAGCCCGACCCGTGGCGCACCTGCTTCGAACGGGACCGGGACCGCATCCTGCACTCGGCGTCCTTCCGCCGGCTGGCGGGCAAGACCCAGGTCTTCATCTTCCCCGCCGACCACCAGCGGACCCGCCTGAGCCACGCGCTCGAGGTTGCGCAGGTGGCCACCGGCATCGCCCAGGCGTGCCGGATGAACGTGGCACTCACCGAGGCCATCGCCCTCGGCCACGACTGCGGCCACGGTCCGGGTGGACACATGAGCGAGGATGCCCTCGGGGTCTTCCTCCCGGGCGGGTTCGACCATGCCGTCTGGGGCGCGCAGGTCTCGCTCGCGGAGCTGAACCTGTGCGAGGAGACGCTCGACGGCATCCGCAACCATTCATGGTCGCGCCCCGCCCCCGCCACACCCGAAGGCGAGGTCGTCAGCTGGGCCGACCGGATCGCGTACCTGTGCCACGACTGGGAGGACGCCGTCTCGGCCGGGATCGTGACGCCGTCACTCCTGCCCGACGCCGTGCTCGGCCTGTGCGGCGAGACCCGCTCGAGGCAACTGCGCACGTTCATCGAGGGGATGGTCCGCACCACGCTTCGAACGGGTCGGGTGGGGATGGACGAGGAGCTCGCCGAAGCCCTCGCCGTCTTCCGACGCGGCAATTACGAGCACATCTACCTGCGTCCCGCGTCGGTGACCCAGGGCGCGTCCGTGGTGGGGGTGCTGCGAGCCCTGGTCGCGCACTTCAGTGACCAGCCGAACCTCATTCCGGGTGTGCGCAGCGGCTCCGGCCTCGTCGCGGGCAGTGAGGCTGCGGTCTTCGAGGCGGTCGCCTATGTGGCGGGGATGACCGACCGGTTCGCCATGGGCATCGCCGTGTCGGACCTCGGGTGGGACCGCGACCGGCTTCCCCGGGGCGTGGACTCCCTTAGCGGACGTTGAGCTCGCGCCGGTAGATCCGCGCCGGTCCGAGCTCCTCGAGACGGGTCGCCAACGCGTCGAACGCCAGTGCCGCTTCTCCGCCGCTGTCGGCCACGCGCACGGGTGTGCCGGTGTCCCCACCCACGCGGACGGCGGGGACGAGGGGGATCCGGGCCAGCAGCGGCACCTCGAGGTCGTCGGCGAGCTCCTGTCCGCCGCCGGACCCGAAGAGCTCGTAGCGCGTGCCGTCGTCGCCGGTGAACCACGACAGGTTCTCGACGACCCCCCGTACGGCCAACTTGAGCTTCTTGGCCGCGTAGGCCGAGCGCTGGGCCACCCGCTGGGCGGCGGCTTGTGGTGTCGTGACGACCACGATCTCGGTCCGGGGCAGGTACTGGCCCAACGAGAGTGTGACGTCGCCGGTGCCCGGCGGCATGTCGATGAGAAGGAAGTCGGGCTCTCCCCAATAGGAATCGACGAGGAACTGCTCGAGTGCCTTGTGCAACATCGGCCCCCGCCAGATGACCGGCTGCTCGTCGGGAACGAAGAAGCCCATCGACAGGCAGCGGACCCCGTGGACCACGGGCGGCACAAGGAGATCGTCCACGGCGACAGGCCCGCGGGTCACGCCGAGCATCTTGGGCACGGAGAACCCGTACACGTCGGCGTCGAGCAATCCGACATCGTGGCCCCGCGCCGCCAGGGCCACCGCCAGGTTCACCGTCACCGACGACTTGCCGACACCGCCTTTGCCCGACGAGATCCCCACCACCCGGGTGCGCGATCCCGGCGCCATGAAGCGGTTGGGCCGGCCTGCCTCGTGCCCGAGCGGGGCCGGCGGTCCACCGGGGCCGTGCGCGTGCCCACGGGCACCTCCACCCGGGGCGGGGGCCACCGGCTCACCACCCGCGCCCAGCGCCAGGCGACGGTGGAGCTCCTCGCGCTCGGGGTCGGTCATGGTGAGGAGCTCGACCTTCACCTCACCCACCCCGGCGACCGTCCCCACGCTCCGGACCACCAGGTCGACCAGCTCGTCGGCGGCCGGCCACCCCTCGACGGGCAGCGCCACCACCACCGACGCCTGGCGGCGCCCCGAGCGCACGGACCGCACCATCCCGAGCTCCCCGAGGCCCCGGCGCAGGGTCGGGTCCTCCACGGCCGCGGCCGCGGCGCGCACATCGGCATCGGTGGGGACCACGGCGCCTCTCTCGGAAAGGGTCCGGCTGGCGCGACCAGGGATTTCGCCGCACCCAACCGGTAGACTACCGGTGTGGAATCTGCCCCCGATCTCGGTGGGAACGCCCCCGCCGATCGGCGGTTCTCCGCCGCCGTGGCCGCGGTGACCTCGGCGTTCGGTGACCCGACCCGACGGGAGATCTACCTTCACGTCCGGTCCCACCCCGGCGCCACCGCCTCCGAGCTGGCCGCGGCGTTCTCGGTGCACCCCAACGTGGCCCGGCACCATCTCGACCGGCTGGCCGCGGGCGGGTACCTCGAGGTGAGCCTCGAACGTCTCCCCTCGGCCGGGGCGGGGCGTCCCTCCAAGCGCTACCGGGCCGCCGACGGACCCGACGGCGACCCCACGCTCGACTTCGTCACCCACCGCGACGACCTGATCGTGGCGCTGCTCGCCGAAGCCCTCGAGCTGCTCGGTCCGGTCGAGGCCGAGCGCATGGCCGAACGCCTGGGGGAGAACTACGGCCGCGACCTCGCCGAGCGCATGGAGCCCGGCGAAGGACAACGCTCTGTACGCGCCGCCATGCACACCATCGCCGATGCGCTCACCGCGCACGGGTTCGCGGCCCATGCCGAGGACCGTGGCGAGTCGACGGCCGTGGTGGCCGAGCACTGCCCCTTCGGCGAGGCCGCCACGCAGCATCCCGTGATCTGCGCGGTGGACCGGGGAATGGTCCGGGGGCTCCTGGCGGGGTTGTGCGGGGCGGCCGCCGAGGGTCCCATCCCGGTCGTGCTGTCCTCGCGCGCGCGCGGCGACGACGCCTGCGCGGCGTTGGTCTGAGCGCTGGCCCGCCACTACCTCGACCACGCCTCGACCTCGCCGCCACGGCCCGAAGTGGTGGCGGCCATGATCGGCTGGTTCGAGTCGTCGCGCCACGGCACCGGTGACCCGGGTCGGGTCCACACCGAAGGTCGCATCGTGCGCGCCACCGTGGAGACGGCGCGCGAACAGGTCGCCGCGCTGCTCGGCACGCGTCCGCGCCAGGTCGTCTTCACGTCGGGTGGGACAGAAGCGGTGAACGCGGCCACGTGGGGCGCCACCCAGGCCCGACCGGGCCGCCCTGTCGTGCTGGCCGCAGTGGAGCATTCGTCGGTCCGGGACGCCTCGGCGCGTGCGGGCGCCGTCATCCACGTCGGCGTCGACCGGCTCGGGCGGATCGACCCGGCGGAGGTGGAGAGCACCCTCGAAGAGGCGGCCCGTCGAGGGTCGCCCGCGTCCCTCGTGCACTGCCAGGTGGCAAACCACGAGGTGGGGACGATCCAACCCGTGGCCGAGGTCGTCGAGGTGTGCCGGCGCCACGACGCCCTCGTGCACGTCGACGCGTGCACGAGCGCGGGACACCTCGAGACGGTTCTCGACGAGCTCGGCGCCGATCTCATGTCGGTGAGCGCACACAAGCTGGGAGGGCCGCCGGGGACGGGCGCTCTGCTGGTGCGGCGCGGCCTGCGGGTGCCACCTCTGGTGGTCGGGGGTGAGCAGGAGCGGGCACGGCGAGGCGGCTTCGAGAACGTGGCGGGCATCGTCGGGTTCGGGGCTGTCGCCGAGGTGTTGCGCGAACCGGGCCGCATCGGGCGCGAGTCGGCCGATGCCAGGAGGCGCACGGACGCCATCCTGGACGCGGCCACGTCGGTCGAGGACGTGGTGGTGCTCGGCGATCCCGACCGCCGTGCTCCGCACCTGGTGTGCGTGGCGGTGGGCGGAGTCGAGGCCGAGCCGGTCCTGCTCGGTCTCGACCAGAGCGGCATCGCCACCCATTCGGGCTCGTCGTGCTC
>Ga0208565_1001039_pt1 | contig 17576 bp, 12 predicted proteins | sample Sb_taG_7_FD_187706 | JGI IMG/M metagenome (GOLD analysis project Ga0208565, IMG submission 187706) | Peat soil microbial communities from Weissenstadt, Germany - Sb_50d_2_FS metaG (SPAdes) (version 2) | ecosystem: Environmental > Terrestrial > Soil > Wetlands > Peat | place: Germany...
CAGCGTGGTCTACCTGGAAAACGACACCGGCATCCAGGAAGTAACCAGGGCCGAGGACGTCCAGGCATACAAGCAGACCTTCGCCCGCATCCGCGACGCGGCGCTGGCCGCCGCAGCGACCAGGAACCACCTCGACCAGCTCAGCGAAACCCAGGAGTAAGCAGCAATGACCGACCTGTCCCAGGCTCAGTGGCGGAAGGCAGCCCGCAGCGGAACCGCCAACGGCGGCTGCGTCGAGGTCGCGGGCAACCTACCTGGCATAACCGCAGTCCGAGATTCTAAGCGCCCCGAGGCCGGAGCGCATGTCATCGACCGGGACGCATTCGCGGCCTTTCTAGCTGACGTGAAGGCTGGTCACTACGACGGCTGAAGCGTCCGCGACGTCACCCAGCTCAGCACGGTAAGCCAAATCGTCGGAGCGCCTGTGGCGGGCGCCCGGTCGCGTACCTCAAACTTCGCAAGCTAGAAACGGGCGAGCGTCTCCTGGCAGCCACGCCATTTTCGAGCGGGAGCCGTAGGTCCGCCAGCGTGGCGCCGCAGCTGTCTGACCTGACTCGCGCTGGCCTCAGTCTCCTTACTGCTGGCCACTTACTGCTGGCCACTTACTGCTGGCCACTTACTGCTGGCCACAAACCCGCAGACTGGCGAACGACTTGCCGTGCTAGATTCGCGCGGCTATATTCGTCGCAACTGATCTGTGTTGCACAGATTCTTATCTTGGAGTGGAGAACTGAGATCAGCGCGACACGAGACGACACCTGCGGTGTCCACGTGGTAGTAGCTCGTGGCCTGCGGTGCGGCAGGCTGACGCCGCACCAGGCACAAGCCCTGCCTGGCGGTGCATTGCGACGCAGAGTGCTCGGAGCCGCAGAGGACGGGCAGCAGGAGACTGCGGGCAATCGGCCGCGCTACCTGTTCGGACCTCGATGCCGCATGCAGCGGTGATCTTAAGTTCAGGCATGGCCTACCGAGGACAGGACCCGAACCGGCAATTGGAGAAGAAATGGCCGCCAGCAGCGAAGCCCCAGAGCGAGGGCCAGGCTTATCGGGGGGGCGTTCTGCGGTGCAATCAGAGCTGCGATGGCGACGGAAGTTTGCCGGTGAGGAACGGCAACTCGCCGAGCTGCGTCGATGGCTAGAGGCGCTGCTGCCGCCCTGCCAAGAGCGCGATGACGTGGCCATTGTCGCTACAGAGTTGGGTACGAACGCAGTCCGCCACACGGCCAGTGGGCAGGGTGGCTCGTTCACGGTGGAGCTCACCCGGCACCGGCAGATGGTGCGAGTAGCAGTCGCGGATGGCGGGGCTCCCGGCGAGCCGCGCGTGATTGATGACCCAGCCGGTGACCACGGCCGGGGCTTGCTCGTCGTGCAGGGCTTGTCGGTCCGCACTGGGATATGTGGTGATCACCGGGGTCGCCTGGTATGGGCCGATATCCAATGGGATGGCACGGGTACCGCGGAACTGGCGGCAGCCCAGAATTGGCATGAGGCGGTGGTCCGTGACGGCCAGGACCTGCTGGCCAGCCGCTTCGACGGGACGCCGACCTGGTTCGGCCGTTTCACCTTGCAGTGGTGGGCGCTGGCAGGCGGACAGCTGATCGCCGCACCCTCGGTGCAGGAACTGGCCAGCGCGGTCCGCCGTGTTCTGAACTCCCGGCGAGACTGGACCCTGGCGGCGAGTGGCAGCTCCCACGAGGAGGCCAGAGGGGGCGATCTGGCGGCCCGCGAGCCGCGGACTGTCGCTCCCGTGCCGCTAGGCGGCGAGCATGTGAGCGATGCGCTTCGTGCGGTTAGCTGACCCCGGTGCCGCCTTGGCCCAGCGAGTGCGAAGGCCTTTGCACGGTGGCCCGTGCCAGCCGGGAGCACCAGACGGTCCGGTCGGAGCTCGCACGCCAGACCCCGAACCTTCAGCAACTACTCCGCGGAGAGGACGCGCCGCTATGGCCACACAGCATCCCATTGCCGGCCCAGCGCCTACCGGCGTCACCGACCTGCGCCAGCGGTACGGAGACAGGTTCCAGCGGCTGCAGGCGCTTGAGGACGCGCTTAAGTATCGGCGTGCCCGTGCTACCGCACCATGTGAAGACTGCGCCGCCGCGCCAGTCGGCCGGTGCGACGATCACGGCCGTGACGTGGATCTGATCGGCGAGTATGAGCAGGCTGCGTGCCGACTCATCACTGAGCTAGGCGCTATGACCGGGCTCATTTGCCCGCGCGGCAGGCCCACGCCGCAGCCGAGAGGCGCAGGAGAAACCGGATCGTGACCGTCGGCCATCCGGCAGGGCAACTGGCGCAACTCGCCGCCGATGACCGCCTGTTTCTTGCCGGCGGAGGAGCAGCCATGCCCGGCGTCGTCACAGAAGCCGCCTTGCTGCAATGGCTTCAGGCGCTCGATGACGCGCGCGCCGACCGGCGGAAGCAAGTGCGCCGCGATCCCCCACCACCCACCCCGGAGCAGCCCCACTGCCCTTAACTTTCCGGACTTCTGGGTGCTGATGTCCGGTTTCCCGGGGCGTGGTTACGATCTGGCGGCATGTTGATCGCGGTGTCGTGATCCGGCGTGGCGGTCCCGAAACGGAACAAAGCTCCTGGTAGGACGCGGTTGTCACACCAAACCGTCCACCGGGAGCTTTGTTGTCTGGCCAGTTTGCCATGGTGATCACGCCGCCGTCCATCTCGCCTGCCCAGCCCGGGACTTCTGGCCACGGCCCGGATGAGGGCCTGGCAGCCCGGGTGCTGTCCGGGCCGGGTCTGTGGCTGGAGTGGCTGGAAGAGCTGGACCGGGCCAGCCTGCTGGAGGAACTGCTGGCTGACGGGATGATCGCGCGGGCGCTGGCGGAGGCGCCGCACGGGCACGCTTATGACCGGACGCTGAACGGGAAGATGACCGTGATCTGCGTCCTGGTCGCCTGCCTGTTTCCCGGGCAGGGCTATGACAGTGTGCTGGCCACGGCGTTCGGCCTGCCCGGACTGCACCTCAAGCCTGGCACGCAAGCGCCGGCCGGCCCGGCGTTCTCCAAGGCCCGCACGCTGCTGGGCGAGCATGTCATGAAGCGGCTGTTCGATCTGGACGCGGCGCGCTGCGACGCCGGCCTCGGCATCGGCTCGCTGTGGAAGGGCCTGGAGACGACCGCGCTGGACGGCACCACGATGGAACTGGCAAGGAACGACGTGCTCGCTGACGCGTTCGGGGTGCCCGGCGACGGCGCGCGGCCGCTGCTGCGGGCCGTGGCGCACGTGCGCACCGCCACCAGGCGGTGGATCGCAGCGGCGATCGGCGGCTATCACGACGGCGAGAACACGCTGGCAGATGAGCTGGAAGCCTCCTTCAGGCCCGGCATCCTCAACCTCGCCGACCGCGGGTTCTTCTCCATGGACCGGTGGATCCGGTTCTCCGCCGCCGGCGCGCACCTGGCCTGGCGCATCAAGAACAGCGCGAAGTCTGTCCCGCTCAAGACCCTCCGCACCCTGGCGGACGGGTCCGAGCTGGTCATGCTGCACGAATCGGACGGCATGCGCACCCGGCGCCGCCGCCAGACCGCGAACCCCCGCGCGGGACGCCTCCCGGATACCCCGGCCCGGCTGGTCACCTTCACCGTCACCGCCCGCACCCGCAGCGGCCGGGTCAAGACCACCCGCCTCCGGGTCCTGACCACCCTGCTCGATCACGACAGGTACCCGGCCCGGGAGATCGCCATCCTCTACGCGGAAAGATGGCAGATCGAGATCGCCTTCCTCCACCTGAAGAAAACCGTCCGCGGCGCCCGCCGCGCCCTGCGCGGCCAGTCCCCGGAACTGGCCCGCCAGGAAGCCTGGGCACTGCTGCTCATCCACAACATGACCGCCACCGCCACCGCCCGCGCCGCAGCCCAGGCCGGCACCGACCCAGACCGCATCCCCTTCACCGCCGTCCTCAGCCTCATCCGCGGCCACGTGACCAGCGACACCCGCTGCCGGCACTGCGGACACCGGCCCTCCGGCCCCGGCGATCCCCTCGCCGGCCTGCTCACCGCCATCCTCGCCCAGCCCCAGCACCGCCCCGGCCGCCAGCGGACATCCGGCCGCACAGCAGCTGAACGCCGCACACGTCATACCGAAGACGTCGATTACACCATCGACATCACCAAGTCAAACCTCCCCCAATGGGACATAACTCCGGAAAGTTAAGGGCAGTGGGAGCAGCCCTCATGCCACATTCTGACCAGCCCCCGCACGCCGCTGACGGTCCGGGAACCGGCGATCCCGAGTCGGTCTATCACCTGTACCTGACCACCGATGTCCGGCCCGCCATCCGTGCCGCCTCACCGGCACAGATGCGCGGCATCCTGCGCGACATCGGCGCACACCTGTGCCACTGCCTGCGCCGCGACGCCGGCGGTATCCCCGGGCTCAGCCCCGGCAGGCGGCAGCCCTGGCAGGTCTGCCAGATCGGGTCCGGGATGCGCGCCGGATTCCAGCTCTACCAGCACGTCACTCAGGCAGTCGCCGGCAGCTGCCTGCACGCCCTGGGATTCGACCCCGGACGCGCCGCCGCGGAAGACACCTACTTCACCACCGATGTGGACCCGTTTCTGGTCACAGCCCGCCAGCAGTGCATGCGCCGGACCCTGCTCCACCTCACCGGCCACTTGCAGGCGGTCCTTGACGACAGCGACACCAGCGCCCAGGCCAGCGCCGACGCCGCCGTCCCTGATGAACTCTGGGAGATCGCGAACGGTGTCACCGCCGGAATCCAGCTCTACCGCCACGCCGTCCGGGCGCTGGCCGTGCACGTCCTGTACTACATGTGGGAAGGGCTCGGAGCCGGCAGCACCACAGGCTTCGTTCCATTCATCCCCGACATTGCCGACCCCGCGGCCTTCGGGATCTGCCCGAACTGATCGGTCCCTGGCTTGCTATGGCGAACGCCGTTACCTGCGCGGACATCGAGCCGGACCAGGTCGCGGAACGGCCGGGCCCGGGTTCGGCGCGCTCGAAGTCGATCACCGCGAGCTGGCTACGCCTGCCCGGCGAACAGCACGACGACAATGTGCTGCTCACGGCCGGCATGGAGGTCCCGGCTGGATCGCAGATCGCGCGGATGGCCCGCCGTGTCAGCGCTGATCCTGACCGGACGCAGACAGCAGGGACCATGCTCCGCGCCAATATCGCCAATGCCCCTGCACGGCCAGCGGCGACTGCCCGGCGCTGAACGAGGTCCGGCTGCTCGAACCGATCGAACGTGCGATCGGCTCAGCGCCCAGCGGCCACGACGGCGACGACACGGCCTGACGCGGTGCCGGGCTGGCGTTGGCATGCATCACATATCAACCAGCGGCGAGGACCGCCGGCAGGGTACTTGCTTGCGTCAGGCTCGGCGAGGAACCGGCCGATCGCCGGGTCTCCTGGCGGCCGCTGCGGAGGTCAGCGTCAGGTGGGCGAGCGGTGGTTCGCCTCCATCCAGGCTTGTACGTCCTTTTCCTCCCATAGCCGCACGCGCACATGCCGGACCTTTGGCTCGGGGAAGCTGGGCCGCCGGGAGAGCTGGTCAGCGCGCGTGCGTGACACGCCGAGCATGTCGGCGACGTCCTTAATCCCCACTAGCGCCATGGCTCTAGAACCTTAAGGCTAGCTCTAAAGACACTGTCTTTGAAGACAGTCCGCGCTCATTCAGGGGGTGCAGCGGCTTCGCTGCGCATAGGGGAAGGGTGCGGTGGCGGCGGAACGGCGTGGTATTGCGGTTACCTCGCGATATAGGGCCGGGTGGGACGTGAAGGTTTCATTCGCGCTTGTGCGCCCAGTCCCGGATGAGGGTCATTATTTCTTCCGGGCCACGGGGCCTGCGGACGGACCAGCCGCCGCCGGTGGCCTGCGCGGCGCCGAGTTTACTGGCAAGTTTGCGGAGGAGCTCTTCGGTGAATTGGGCGCTGGGATGCCCGCTGGTAATAATCTTGGTATACCGGATGGTGTCGACAATTGCCGACTTCACCCGTTCATGAGTGAGGTAGGCGTGCAGGTCGGGTTCCCAGTTTTCTGATGCGCTGCCAGGCACGGCAGCGAGCCAGGCAGCTTGCATGGCTTCATGTTCACTGGGCGAATAACCCATTTTGTGAAGGTGGACGGCAAGGTCGTAGACGGGATCGCCCCACAGTGCGAGTTCCCAGTCGATGAGGTATGTCTGCCCGCGAGCGAGGATCATGTTCTTGCGGTGAACGTCGGTGTGTAGCATCCGGAACGGCCGTGGGTGCAGCGTCGTCCAGCGGGCGCGGACAAGTGCGAGCGGGTCGCCCGGGATCTCCAGCGATGCGAAAAGCTCGCCGAATTCAGGCCGGAAGCGGGCGTAGACGCCTTCGGTTACGGCGGACAGCCGCCGGGCGAAGTCCGCCGTATTCTCGTCGTCTGGCCAGTCTGCGGGCAGCGGAGGTATTTTATCCGGGGGAATTGCGCCGAGCTGGCCGAACGCTTCGGCTACGTCCCCGATCACGTGACCGGGCACGGGCACGCCCCGAGGCGCGGACGCGTCGAGTGGCGCGCCGTCAATGAATTCAAGAACCTGGAACCGCGGGTGGTCCTCTGCGTACAGCAGTCGGGGCGCGTGGGTGACCGAGTCGCGGATGGCCCGCAATATGCTGGCTTCCGGCCAGATGGCCAGGTCCATGGCGTCGGAATCCGGGATGGGTATGCGGACTATCACCGGCGCGGCTGGTGTCGCGATCTTGATGTTGTAGTTGTAAAAGCCGGATGCCGAGCCGGTCTGGGCGGCAGCCTCCCGGTAAAGGTCATCCGGCTTCCAGATGCCGGGGCCGAGCAGGCCGTCAGCGAATTCCCTGATCAGGGCGTCGAGTTCGGCGCGAGTGCCGAGCGGCTGTGTACGGCTCGCTGCCTCGCGCTCGGCCGAGACTGCCTCGCTGCCGGCGATGCCCATGACGTCCAGCATGCGGACTGCGGACAGGATGAGCGTCGGGTAGACGTCGGCGGCTTCCAGTTCCCCGACGGCCCAGCGGAGCGAGGAGGCGGCCTCATCGATCCTCCCGCCGCGTGCGCGCACGGCTCCCAGGTAGAACGCCGCACGGGCCCGGCCGGAGCGGTAGCCGGCCCGGTCGAGCGAGGAGAGAGCTGATCGCAGCGCGGCTTCCGCCTGGTCGAGTTCACCGCGCCGCAGGTGGGCGACGGCGAGAGCGGTATACGCCTTCCCGAGTTCGTGGTGTGCGCCGATCTCGTACTGTGCTTCGATGGCCCGGCCGGCCTCGGTGATCGCTTCGGCGGGGTTTGTCAGGGCGAGCAGCTCGGCGCGGTTCGTGCGGGCGTTGGCCAGCCCCAGGACGCTGTCCGCGGCCCGGTAACAGGCCGTGGCGTCGTCGAGGAACCGTGCGGCGGCGTCGAAGTCGAAGGCGAACCTGCGGGTGAGGTGGCGCAGCCGGGCAACGTCGCCGCGGAACTCGCTCTCATCCGCCGGAGCGAGCGCGTCGAGTTCGGCGGCTAGCTTCTCGGCGTCGCGGAAGCGGCCCTGGCACATGTGCAGGTCCGAGGCCCACAGCCCCGCGGCCAGCCGTGGCGGCCCGCTGCCGTGCTCCCAGACGTGGGTGAAGATGTCAAGCGCTGCCTGGGTGTGCCCGGCTATGCGCCGGCCGTGCCCGGCCGCCAGGGCCAGGCGCGCCGCGACCGGGGTGTCTACTGCCATGGTGGACGCCGGCAAGCCCGCCGTGAATGCCGTGACCGCGGCCGTGTCGCCGAGCCGGACGGCGGCCTCGGCGCGCAGGCATCCCAGGGTCCGGGCGGCATCGTCGGCTCCGCTGGCGCCCGCTTGGCTGGTCAGCCACTCCTCCAGGTCGTCCGCGATGCCGGCCGCTGTGCCGTGCCCTCCCCGGCGGACCGCCCGGTCGGCGTACTGGAGCAGGCCAGGGGCCGTCACCATCCCGGCCCGCAGGCCGTGGTAGGCGGCCTCGCGGTAGGCGCGCGCGGCGGCGGTGCTCGCGCTGTGGCTGGCGCGGTCGTCCCACAGCTCGCCTAGCAGCGCGTGGATCCGCGTGACCGTGCCGGCGGGCAGCCGTTCCAGGACAGCGGCGCGGATGAGCTGATGGAGCCGCAGGGCATCGGCGGCGGGGTAGATGAACGAGTATGCGGTCAGCGAGTCCCAGGCGAGCCGGTGGCCGGGAAGCTGAAACGCGGCGGCCAGGTGCCGGAAGATGTCGTAGTCGAAGATCCGCGCCGGGCTCAGTACCTCCAGCGACCGGATTTCCTCAGGGGCCACGTGCTGGAGGAAGCGCGCAAGGATCTCGTCCTGGGAAACGAGAGCGCCGTCCAGTCCGCCGCCAGCCCGCTGCTGGGTGTCTACCGCAAGGTGCAGGTAGAACGGGAGCCCTGCGCTTGCGTCGGCGATCAGCTGGCGGTCGGCCGGGTCGGCAACTCCGCCGGCCGCAAGCAGTTCCAGCCTCGCGGTCATGGGCAGGCCGCCCAGGGCCGATGTCCTGATCGCCCTCGCCCAGTCGGGGTCGTAGATCTCCCAGTGCAGGGGTTCCCGGCTCGCGAGGACGACCAGCGCCCGGTCTAGCTGGCCTGCCAGGTCCCGCAGCCACGCGTCGGCAAGCTGCGTCCGTCCCGTGTATGCGGGCGCCGGCACGAGAGCTTCGTAGGAGTCCACGATGATGACCGATTGCTTGCTGGCGCTGGCAGTCCGGAGATCCTCAGCGAACAGGTATGTCACGGCGTCGCTGAGTTCACCGTTCGGCAGCCCGTCCAGGGTCTGCAGGGTGGGGTCGCGGCGTATCCGCAGACGGCGTCGTATGTCGGTCGATCCTCGCTCGAAGAGCTTGACCAGCCCCATCGCGGTGCCGAAGACAGGCAGCGCAGAAGCGTGGTCGAGGATGTCGCCCAGGATCGTGCTGTACTCGATAAACGACAGTTCGTTTTTGCTCAGCCGCAAGTGGGGGTGCAGTCGCTGCCACAGTACGGCGTAGGCGATGTCGAAGCGGTCGAAATCCACGCCTTGCGATCCCAGCTGTCCCCGGAGCACCGCTAACGCGTCATCCTGGCGACGCAGCGCGGGCACCTGAAGATCTATCATGGCGGTCCGGAATCGTGGTCTCGCGCGGTCCTCCAATTCACGCAGCAGCCGCGATTTACCAATTCCGCCGACTCCTGTCACATTAAGAACGCGGGGGCCAGCACCGATTCGCGTGAGTTCCCCGGCGAAGTCCGCCAGGACCTGCTCACGGTTCACAAATGGCCGTTGTAATGCGGCGACCCGGTGGAACCGTGGCGCAATCGGCATTTCTACCTCCTCCGGGACCCCTGCTATCCCGAGGTTCTGCAACTTGATCAAGCGCGGACGCGGCCAGGTCACGGTCCGCGGCCCGCGCTTCCGCAATGCTAACCGCCCGCTCGGCCCGCGCCACTCCTGAAGGACACCCCGCAGCTAATAGAACTGTCTTTAAAGAAAGTGGCTCTAAAGACACTTCTTGCGATGAGGTTAGTCATCGGCACCTGTCCTCATCTGGCCGCAGGCGAACGCTTTCGGCGCGGCGGGTCAGGCATGTCACCTGCGGATCGCGGGCCGCACTGCCCGGCACGATGACGTGCTTGAAGGCGCGGGGTGTAACGTGCCCGGTTGGGCGCGGGTACGCTGGCTGGCCTCTCGCGCGGCCCTTCCGGCCCTGGCCGGGTCGGCTGGGCCCTGGTCGGCGTCACGCTGCCTGCGCCGGGTGCACGCGTCAATCCCGCTGCGGGTAGACCCTGTGTGTCACATGCGGGACGCGCCGGCAGCAGCAGGCCGGGGCGGATCACGTGGCTGGCGTGATCGTGGCCGGCGGGTAACCTGACGCGCTCCCCGGCATCGCGCAGAGCCAGCGAGGCGGACCAGCGTATCCGGCATGCAGGTCCGGGCCAGATCGGTCAGGCATCCGGGTGGCGCAGGCTGGCGGTCAGCAGTCCTGGCGGCTGGCTCATCGCCTGAGGGGCGCCTCGGGCGCGAGATCGGGCTGCGCGAGCGGAACGGTGCGGCTACGTGACGTAGTTTTGCAGCGTTTTTTCCACTAGGTCCGCGCGGGGGGAGCCGATCCGCTGGTAGATGGCCAGGGCCTGGCGCAGCAGCCGGTCGCCCTGTTCTGTGTTGCCATCGTGGAGGTGGCACAGCCCGATGCCTTCGAGCGCGCGTGCCTCCTCACCTGGCGCGGCGATGCTGGCCGCGATCTCCCGTGCGCGCTCGAAATCGGCGCGCGCCTCGCCGGGCTTGCCCGATGCCAGCGCCATGTCGGCGATATTGCTGAGAGCCTCCGCCTCGCCGGACCGGTCGCCGAGGTCACGGTACAGGCCGAGCGCTCTGGTCAGGCTGGCAGTGGCCTCCGCGTACTCGGCGGTGAGGTACTGGACGGTGCTCAGGTCGGTGAGCGCGTTGGCCTCGCCGAGCCGTTCGCCGAGGCGGCGGTACAGGTCCAGGGCCTGCTGCTGGCTGGCGGCCGCGGCGCGGTACCCGCCCATGCGGTACTGCACCGTGCCGAGCTCGGTCAGGGCGCTGGCCTCGCCGAGCTGGTTGCCGAGGTTCCGGTACAGGTCGAGCGCGCGGGTGAGGCTGGTGGTGGCGGCCGGGCAGTTCCCGGTGGCCTGCTGCACGGCGCCGAGGCTGGTGAGCGCCGCGGCCTCGCCGAGCCGGTCGCCCAGGCTGCGGTAGAGTTCCCGCCCGCGGGTGAGGCTGGTGGTGGCGGCCGGGCAGTTCCCGGTGGCGTGCTGCACGGCGCCGAGGCTGGTGAGCGCGGCGGCCTCGCCGAGCCGGTCGCCCAGGCCCCGGTAGAGCTCGAGCGCCCGGGTGAGGCTGGCGGCGGCGTCGGGATACTCGTCGGTCAGGAACTGCATGTCACCCAGGTCGGTCAGGGCGCGCGCCTCGGCGAGCTGATTGCCGGCGTCATGGGCGGCTTGCAGGGCGGCGTGGTGCAACGCCATGGCCTGGTCCCAGTGGCCCTGGCTGCGCAGGAACTCGTGCATCGCGGCCGGGATCGCGGCAGCGTGCCCTGGCCGGCCGCAGGCCGTTGCGTAACCGACCGCGGCGTGCAGGTTGAGGCGTTCGGCACCGAGCCAGGACAGGGCATCGCCGCGCCCCGCCAGGTTCCGGGCGTGCGCGGGCGGCGGGACCCTCACCGCGGGCGTCAGGGCCGCGGTACGGCTGCTCAGGTGCCGGTCCGCGTCGCGGGCGGTGTGCACGTAGTAGTCCAGGAGCCGGCCCGCGGCCGCGTCCCGCTCGGCGGGCGGATCGGCGGCGGCCAGGCCGCGGGCGTGCTCGCGGATCAGGTCATGGAAGCGGTAGCGGCCCCTCCCCGGCTCGGTCAGCAGGTAATGGTCGTACAGGCTCTCCAGATCCCGCCGGGCGCCGGCCAGGCTCGTGCCGGCCAGCGCCGCAGCGGCGTAGGCGTCGAAGTCGGTGCCGGGGTGCTGGCCCAGGCGGCGGAACATCCGCCGCTCCCCGCCGGTGAGGTCCTGGTAGGAACGGCCGAACGCGGCGGCGACCGACAGGTTCTCGGCGTGCATCAGTTCCAGCCGGTCACGCGCAGCGGCCAGGTCGGCGGCCAGGTCGGCGGGCGACCAGGCCGGGTGGTGGTACAGCTGGCGGGCCAGCATCCCCAGGGCGAGCGGCAGGCAGCCGCACAGCCGGGTGATCTCGGCCACTGCCGGATCGCCGGCGTCCAGGCGGGGCCTGGCCGCGAGCCGGGTCAGCAGCCCGGCGGCCTCCCCGGGGGAGAGGGTGTCGAGGCTGAGGGCGCGGGCATCGTCCAGCGCGGTCAGATGCCGGCGGCTGGTGATCAGTACCAGCGTGCCGGCGGCGCCCGGCAGCAGCGGCCGGACCTGGTCGCTGCCGGAAGCGTCGTCCAGCAGTAAGAGCAGGCGCCGCCCGGCCAGGTGGTCCCGCCATAGGCCGGTCCGCGCTTCCAGGCTCGGCGGGATCTGCAGCGGGGCGATTCCGGCCGTCTGCAGCAGGCTGGCCAGCGCATCGGCCGGCTGGACCGGTCGCTGCCCGGGCGTATGCCCGTGCAGTGGCAGGAAGACCTGCCCGTCAGGGAACAGCGGCGCGAGCCGGTGGGCGGCGTGGACCGCGAACGCGGTCTTGCCGACCCCGGCCATCCCGCCGATCACGTAAATGCCCCCGGCCGGGTCCGCGTCAGCCAGCTGGCGAAGCTCAGCGGTCCGGCCGGTGAAGGAGGTGATATCGCGGGGCAGCGTCCGGGTCGCCGCTGCGATGCCGTCGGCCGGGACGCGGCCCCGGGCCGCGGCCTCGAACGCGGCCCGATCTTGCCCGGTCAGATGCAGCGCGTCGGCCAGCAGCCGGGCCGTCTCCCTGCGCGCGGTCAGGTTGATGCCGCGTTCCAGGTCGCTGACGGCCCGGGTGCTCAGGGCGGCGGCCAGCGCGAGTTCTTCCTGGGACAGCCCGGCACTGGTCCGCAGCTGCCTCAGCAGCTGTCCGAACGACACCATGCCGCTCCCTCGCTGAAGGACGCGCCTGCCGCTTTGCCGCGGCAAGGCTCCCAGACTGCCGTGAACAACTCTATGAGCTATCGCGACAGATCACGATGTGTCGCCGCGAGCCTGTGGGCGATTATGTGGATTTCCTTCCTCGCTGCGCCCCGCGGCCCTGCCTAGCGTCGTGAATGCCCACGATTGCCAGGTATTTAAGGAGCCATACGTGCGTATAACTTCGCTGATCGTCACCGTCATCGTGCTGGGCAACATTGCCCTGGCGTCAGGGGCGCTGTATCTGCTTCCCGTTCTGATCGGCTGGATCCGCCGCGTCCCGGACATCGGCGCCGTCGCGGCGATCAATGTCCTGCTGGGCTGGACGCTCGTCGGGTGGGCGGCAGCCTTAGCGATGGCGCTGCGGTCGGTGCGCCAGCCCGGCCCGGCAATACAGATCGTGCAGAACCTGCCCGCCCCGCCGCCCGCAAGCCCGGCGGCCCCCGCGCCGCCGGCCGGCCCGGACTGGGCTGGCCGCCCGGGCCCGTACCCGTTCCGGGACGGTTCCCCGCCGCCGCTCGCGCTGCCGCCGCAGCCGGCCGGGCATGGCACGGGCGGCTGAGGACGTGCTGGCCCCCGCGCGGACAGACCGCGCGGAACGCGGCCCCGCCGCCCCGTCTGCGGCAGCCCGCGCGCCCGCCCCGCCCGGCGGCGCGCAGGCTGCGCGGCCTTCCTCGGGCCGGGCGGGTCGAGATCATGCGCGGTGACCGGGTCGCCAGGATGGCCGCTGGCGCGGGGTCGCTGGCCGCCCTGGCCGCGCTGATCGGCGGGCTCCCGGCCGTCCTGTACGCGGCCGGCGGCTCCCCGGTCCCGCGAGCGCTGCCGTCCTGGCATCAGGTCATCGCCGCGCTCGCCCGGCCCGACGACGGGACCATGTTCCTGGCCGCGGTCCGCTGGGTCAGCTGGCTCGCCTGGGCAGTGTTCACCCTGTCCGCCGCGGCGGAGATGCTGGCTCAGCTGCGCGGCCGTGCCGCGCCCCGGCTGCGGCTGGCCGGGCCGGTGCAGAGCCTGGCGACCGCCCTGGTCGCCAGCGTCTTCGTGAGCCTCCTCCCGGCCCCGCACCTGCCGCGCACCGCACCAGTTACGGTCAGCATGGCGCAGATCGCCGGGACCGCGCCGGCGCGCCCGGGCACGCCGGCCCGCACCACCGCCGGGGGAGCAGACGGCACCGGCCCGGGCCGCCCGACCCGCGGCCGGCCCGCCGTGCCGCCGGGCGGCAGGTACATCGTGGCCGAGCGTGACGACCTGTGGGGCATCGCCGCGCGCCGCCTCGGCGACGGCGAGCGCTGGCGCGAGATCTTCGCGCTCAACCGCGGCAGGCTGCAGCCGGACGGGCGGCGGCTGACCGATCCCCGGCTCATCTATCCCGGATGGATCCTCCTGCTGCCCTCACCCCAGGCCAGGCCGCCCGGACCAGCGCATCACGGCGCCTGCTACGGCCCCCGCCGGCCCGACGGCGGGCTCCCGGCGCCTCGCGCCGGCTCGCGGCCGGGCTCAGCGCCCGCGGCGGCCACGCGTCAGCCCGGCCGGCCGCGCGATCACACCGCGCAGCGGCCGGCGGGCATCGGCCTGCCGGGCGGGAGCCTGGTCGGCATCACCCTCGCAGCGGCCGTGAGCACCGCACTGGCCGCGTGGCGGCTGCACCGCCGCCGGGCCGCCGTGCCGCGCTGGCCAGCCAGGCCAGGCCAGGCCGAGGCGCCGCTGCCCGATGCGATCACCCGGCTGCGGCGAGCGTACCTGCGCGGCCTCGCCGCCGAGGCCGCCGAAGACGAGGCTGGCCTGGATGAGTTCGGCGCGCCTGCCGGCCCGGCAGCGCCCGGGCCCGGCACTGGCCATCCGCCAGCCGCGCCGCATCCGGCAGCGCTCGGGAGACCGGCTCCTGCCGCCTGGGCGGGCGCCGCCCCTGCGCCGTTCCGGCCGGCCGTGCCCCGCTGGCCGCTCGTTCCCGGCCCGCAGCCAGCGGCCGCGGGTGACCCGGCAGCCGGCCGCCAGGTTCCGCAGCCACCGGGCACCATCGTGTTCGGCCGCCGCGCCGGTGCCGAGATCCCGCTGGCGGACGCCGCCGCGGGCGGCCTGGGCCTCACCGGACCCGGCGCGCACGATGCCGCGCGGGCGGTGCTGATCAGCTTGCTCGCCTCGCCCCGCAGCCACGCGGAGCACGGACCGCAGGTCGTCATCCCCGCCGCTGACCTGCGCCTGCTGGTCAGCCCCCGGCACAGCGGCCAGGTCCCCGGAGTGACACCCGGATACCCCGGCGGGCTCGCCGTCACCGGCTCGCTGGACGAGGCACTCGACCGGATCGAAACCGAGATCACCCACCGCCTCCGCATCCAGGACGCAGGTGCCGATGACTACCAGGCCGGACCCGGACGCCAGGCCCCCGCCCGCACCCCGCCGCTCGCCGTGATCGCCACGGCCGCCCCGCAGTCACACGCCCGGCTGCGCGCCGTGCTGGACGCCGGCCAGCCCGCCGGCATCCTGGCCATCGTGATCGGCACCTGGCCCGCCGGGACCACCTGCCAGATCAGCCCGGCCGGCATCGTGACCGCCGCCACCAGGCCCGCGCTCACCGGCATCGACACCTACCGCCTGCAAGCCCCCGATACGGCAGCCCTGCTCGACCTGCTCCGCGGCGCCCAGGGCCACGTGACCGACGAACCCGCCAGCAGCACCGCAGCGGCCCGCCCGGCCCGTCACGAGCCCGGACCCGAAGCACGCCGCGATGCCAGCGGCACCAGCGGCGTGCCGTCGGCCCGGCGGGCGGAAGCCGGCCCGCCACCGGGCCAGACCGCGCCCGGGCCCGGCCACGCCCCAGGCAGCGCACCCGCCAGCCGCGACGCCAGGCCGGTCGAGATCGCGGTGCTCGGGACAGTGCGGATCACCGCCGCGGGATCCGAGCTCCGCAGCGGCCTGCGCAAGGCCCGCGAACTGCTGGCCTTCCTCGTCATGCACCCCGCCGGGGTGACCGGCGAGGCCATCAGCGAAGCGCTGTGGCCCGAGTCAGACCCCCGCTACGCGGCCCGCCAGCGCCACCTCGCCCTCCGCAAAGCCCGCGAACTGCTCCGCACCGCCACCGGCCTGCGCACGCCTATGTTCATCACCCTGGCCGGCGACCGGTACCAGCTCGACCCCTCCCTCATCGGAACAGACCTGTGGCGCTTCGACACCGCCCTGGACCAGGCCCAGGCCGCCACCGACCAGGACGACCAGCTCACCGCGCTGCGGCGCGCCACCGCCTGCTACCACGGCCCGCTCTGCGACGGAACCGCCTTCGACTGGACCGAACGCTACGCCGAGCCAGCCCGCCGCCGCGCCGTGGACGCCCTGGCCCGGATCGCCGGCATCCTGCAGCCCGCCAGCCCCGAACAGGCCCTGGCCACCCTGGAGACCGCCCTCGTCCACGACCCCTACAACGAGGCCCTCTACCAGAAGATCATGCACCTCCAGATGCGCCTCGGACGCCCCGACGCCGCACGCCGCACCCTGCGGCTCCTGGAGACCCGGCTCGCCGAACTCGGCCTCGCCCCGGACCCCGCGACCCGGCAGGCAGCCGGCGCGGCCGGGAATCAGGTCAGCCACCGTCCCACCACCACCACCAGCCCGCGCCCGTCATGAACCGCCGGCACCGCGGGACAGCCCGGGCGGGTGCGCCCGCCGCGGCGCCCCTTGAAGCACCCGGAAAAGGCACGCTAACATCCCGCGTGCGAAAATAGGGAAATGCGGCTCGCGCACCACATGACGCCTTTCCTCCTTCCGCCAGACAGAGCGTAGAACGCGCAGCGGCCGACAGTGAAGGACAGCTGCATGGCGGCATCGGTGCATGGCCGCGGGCCACCGCATTCAGTCCGGGGAAGGCCGCACTATGGCGGGAAGCCCGGCCGTCCGGCCGGGGTTCCGTTCCGCCAGCCGGTCCCCATGCCAGCCGGCATTCCTGCTGACAAGGGAATACCCGCCCGGCGCCGGCTCCCTGGCAGCGGCCGATCCGGACCTTCCGGCGGACTCCCGGACTGATACAGCACAAGGCGTATAAAACAATATAGGGAAGCGCCGGGGTGATAATAGGGTGCGGCTAATAACGGTTATTGAAATGCTCAGTAGCTGGCTCGTGTGCTTTGGTACAAGAGATTCGCGGCACGGATGCTTCCCCCGAGGTCCAGGCTGGGCAAGGTGCGCCGCACCGAGATCGGGCGCGCAGGCAAGGCTGGCGCGCCCGGGCACGGCGCCTCACCGAGCCCGCACGCTCGGCGAGGCCGGCGGGCCGCCGGCCGCCGGCAAATCGCGCCGGCGCACGCCAGGGCCCGTCATCGCGGCGCCGCGAATTGCGCATTCGCGTGCTGCGGAATGCGCGGCGGCGGCGCCCTATCGCGCCGGAATCCGAAGCCTTGTCCCGGAAAGCCGTGCAATTCCCGCCGGGAAATGGCCGGAAATCTTCTGGTACCGAAGGCGGAAAACCGTTGATGCGCGGGGAATACCGAGATAGCGTCGTCGTGTACCCGGAAATAGGGGAAAACAAAAAAGGGAAATAGCCGCGCGGGAACGGCCGCCCGGTGCGCGCCTTTCCCGCCCGCCCGCACCCGCCTTTCCGCAATACCGGAGAACCGCGATGACCACGACCGCCCCCGCCCCCCATCCCGCCAGCGCCGTTCCCCCGCGCACCACGCCGACCGGCCGGCTCGGCCAGGGCGAGCTGCGCCGCCAGGTGGCCGCCTGCCTCGCCGCCGATCCCGCCGGAGCTCACAGCCCGGGCTCGATCGCACGCGCGCTGGGCAGGTCCTCCGGCGCCGTCGGCAACGCCCTGACCACCCTCGCCGACCGGGGCGAAGCCGAGCGCATCGCCGGCAGCCCGGTGCGCTACCGCGCCACGCCGGCCACCGCCCGCGCCGTGAGCGCGACCCCGCCCGCCCCCGCCCGCCCCCGCAAGCCCGTGCGCGCAGAAGCCAGCCGCGGTCCAGAGGCCTCGCACCTCGGTCGGCCCGAGGATGAACTCGCCGTCGGGCGTGAACGCCTCGGGACCGTTGACCAGGGTGACGATCTCGGAGTCCTCCAGGGACGGCACCCTCGAGATCGCGGCCTCGAACAGCGGGCTGAAGCGGTCCCAGTCG
>Ga0208565_1001041_pt1 | contig 17521 bp, 14 predicted proteins | sample Sb_taG_7_FD_187706 | JGI IMG/M metagenome (GOLD analysis project Ga0208565, IMG submission 187706) | Peat soil microbial communities from Weissenstadt, Germany - Sb_50d_2_FS metaG (SPAdes) (version 2) | ecosystem: Environmental > Terrestrial > Soil > Wetlands > Peat | place: Germany...
GGCGATGGATACGACGATCACGAGGCGGGGTTGTTCTCGATGAGTTGCGCTCGGCCGGCTACATGGGATCGACGATCGGCCAGTACGAGAAGACGATCAGGGCGCTGACCGGCTATGCGCGTCGGCACGGCACCAGCATTTACACGCCGGCGCTGGGTGCAGGGTTCGCGTCCTTGACGACCAGTCCGCGCACGGGCCGGTTCAGCGCTCAGCGCCGATTCGACTACCGGCGCCTGGCCGCGGTGTTCGACTCCTGCGTGGCAACCGGCCGGGTGGATCTGTCGGTTCGGAAACGCGGCGGCGGAGGCTCGCGGCCGACCGGGAACCAGTTCGTGGCGCTTGATGCTTCGTGGGAAGCCGAGATGGCCGATCGCGGCCTTGCTACGGCGACACGTGAGGCTTACGGCCGGGTATCCCGCGGCTATTTGTCGTTCCTGGAGTCGCGCGGAGTCTTCTGCCTCGAGGCTGCCGACGGCGGAAGTGTTCTGGCATTCCTGGCGTCGTTGTCGGCCAGGTGGGCGAGGACCTCCCTGTTCTGGGTGGTGTCGAACTTCCGGCCGTTCCTGGCCTTCACCGGCCGCACCGACCTGATCGGCGCGGCGGGCCTGGCCGGCGCAAGGCGTTCCCACCGGATCCTGCCGGTCCTCGGTGACGACGACCAGTGGCGGGTCGTCACCGCGTGCGCGTCGGGCCCGGTGTGCGCGCGGGATGCGGCGATCACCCTGCTGGCGCTTTCGACCGGGCTGCGGGCCTGCGACATCATCGACCTGCGACTGTCAGACATCGACTGGCGCGGGCAGACGATCTCGATCGTGCAGCGAAAGACGGGCAACCCGCTGACCGTGCCGCTGACAGCGCTGCTGGTTGCCAGGCTCGCTGACTATGTCCTCGACCACCGGCCCGGCTCCGGCGACGATCACGTGTTCCTGCGCCAGGTGGCCCCGCATGTCAGGCTGGCCGATCACGCCTCAATACACCGGGTGACGGCGGGGGTGTTTCGCGCCGCCGGGGTGGTCGGCGTGAAGGCGGGAACCCGTTTCCTGCGCCACAACGCGGCGTCGAGGATGCTGCGGGCCGCCACGCCGTTGCCGACGATCTCGGCGGTGCTCGGCCACGCCAGCGAGGAATCCGCCAGGCAGTACATGAGCGTCGATGATGACCGGCTGCTCCGGTGCGTGCTGCCGGTGCCGGAAGGTCCGCGGCCGTGACCGGCCGCGGATTCACTAGTGCGTTCGCCGCGCGGCTGGACGAGTACGTCAAGTTCAAGTGCGGCATGGGCTTCTACGGAGCTTCGCGGATCTGGTACTTGAAGCGGTTCGACGTCTACTGCGCCGAACACGGCCGGGGTGTTCTCGACCGGGACACCGTCGAGGGCTGGGTGACGGCGCAGCTTTCCACCTCGGGCCGCTACCGGTCGTGGATGTCGTATATCCGTGACTTCGGCCGATGGCTCCGCGCGCACGGGGACGCGGACGCCTACGTGCTGTCGGACGAGCGGAAAGCCGGTTTCGTACCGGCCCATCCCTACCTGCTCACCACGGGCGAGATCGAGGCGTTCTTCGCCGCCGCGGCGCTGCTTGACACGCCATCTCCGTGGCGGTGGCAGGCTGTCGCGTTCTTCACGCTGATGCACTCGTGCGGGATCAGAACGTGCGAGGCCCGCGCCCTGCTGGCCGAGCACGCCGGCCTGCCGGGGCGGCATATCGATGTGATGTGGTCCAAGGGCAACCGGAGCCGCAGGCTGCCCGTGAGCGACGATGTCGCCGACGTGCTGGCCACCTGCGACGACACGTCGAGGGCAAGGTTCGGCCCGTCGCGAGGGACGTTCTTCGCCTCATCCACCGGCAGACCGGTCACCGCCGCAACGGTCGGAGTGATGTTCAACCGGATCTGGGATCAGGCCGGACTGCCGCGCCCAATGGGCGGGATACGGCCCCGGCCCTACGATTTCCGGCACCACTTCGCCTACGCCAACATCGAACGGTGGATGGCCGGGGGCATCGACGTCGCCGCGATGCTGCCCTACCTGTCCCGTTACATGGGCCACGCGTCGTTCGACAGCACCTACTACTACATCCACACCTCTCCCGACTTCATGGACGCCTACGCCCAGATCACGCGGGAGAGCCAGTCCCTGCTGCCGGAGGTCGGATTCGAATGAGACGCGACCCGGCAACCGGTGCCCCGGACTTGTTCAGCTTCGCCCGGGACTACCTGCACGCCTACATGCCCCGGGTCCGGGCGCTGTCGCCGAAGACGATCGAGGCCTACCGGATCAGCCTGGAATGCTTCCTGGGCTACCTTGCCGAGGCCGAGCACACCGAACGCGAGCACGTCAGCTTCGACCACTTCGACCGGCAGCACCTGAAAGCATGGCTGGCCTGGATGACCGATCAGCGGCACTACGCGCCGAAGACCGTCACGCTGCGCCTGAGCGCCATCAAGGCGTTCCTGGCATACGCCTCCCAGGAGGACATCACCCTCGTCGCGCTCAGCCACGCAGCCAGGGCACTCAAAGCCCCGGCTGAGCCCCGCAAGCCCATCGACTACCTCACCGCACCCGAGACCCGGGCGATCCTTGCCGCGCCCGCGGGAAAGACGCCGAAGTCCCGCAGGAACCGGATGCTGCTCATCCTGCTCTACGACACCGCCGCGCGCGTGTCGGAGATCACCGGCCTGACCCTGCAGGACCTCTGCCTGACCGAACCCGGGCACCTCACCCTCACCGGCAAGGGAAACAAGACACGCATCGTGCCGCTGACCAGCAAAACAGCCGGCCACCTGCGCGTCTACCTCGCCGAGTTCCACCCGGACGCGGGGCAGCTCCCCGCGACACGGCCGCTGTTCTACAGCCAGCACCACGGCCGGCCCGCCGGACTGTCGGCCGACACGGTCTCCGCCGTGCTGAAGCAAGCAGCCCGGTCCGCCCGCGAGAAGTGCCCCTCGATCCCCCAGGACATCCACTGCCACACGCTGCGCAAGACCAAGGCCATGGACCTTTACCAGCAGGGCATCCCGCTTCCGGTCATCATGCGCCTCCTGGGCCACGAGAACGCATCGACCACGTCGGCGTTCTATGCCTTCGCGACCCTGGACATGATGCGACAGGCCATTAACGCCGCCACCCCCGCGATCAGCGCCCCGGTCACCGACCCGCTCACCGACGACAAGCTAAAAGCCCTCTACAGTCTCCGATAGCTCCGGGCATTAAGCCGGGGAACCCTCAGCCAGCCCCGTCCGAACAGGCCAGGCCACGATTCCCCGGTTTAACGCCAACCTCGGCATAATCGGAGTGATGCACTGGCCGCCACGTGATCGGCCCGCCGGCCGCGCGGCGCAGCGCCGCCGCGGCCTGGCCGATCGCGCGCTGCACGAAGGCGGTGGCCCTGGACAGCGAGCACTCCCAGCCCAGGATCGTCCCGGCGAACGCGCCGGACACGAACGCGGTGTACCCGAACCCGCCGCCCGCCAGGGGGACGTAGGTGAAGTCGGCCACGAGCAGCTGCCCGGGCCGCTGCGCCCGGAAGTCCCGGCCGACCAGGTCCGGGTGCCGCGGATTCGCCGGGTCCGCCGTGGTGGTGACCACCTTGCGCCGGCCCCGGGAGTTGCCGCGCCAGCCGTTGGCGCGCATCAGCCGCTCCACCGTGCACCGCGCGACGTCGATGCCCTGCCGGCGCAGGTAACCCCAGGCCTTCACCGCCCCGTACAGCGACTCCGGCCTGCGCCGGCCGCCCGGCCCCGGCTCGAAGATCTCCCGCAGGACCCCGGTCAGCCAGGCGTCGCGCAGCGCCCGCCGCGACGGCGGCCGGGACAGCCGCGCGTAATACCCCCGCGGCGAGATCGCGATCCCGTGCGCCGACAAGGCCCGGCAGGCCGGCACGACCCCGAACACCATCTTGAACGCCTCGATGAAGCCGCAGATCACCGCCGTGGCGGGCCTGCCTCCCGGGCGAAAAAACGGGTCGCCTCCGTCAGAATCTGGATCGTCCGCTCCAGCTCCGACACCTTCCGCTTCAGCGCCCGGACCTCAGCGGCCTCCGCCGTGGTCAGCCCCGGCCGCCTCCCCTCGTCCGTCTCGGCCTGGCGGACCCATTTGCGCAGCGTCTCCGCGCTGCCGATCCCCAGCCGCTGCGCGACCGCGGTCATCGCCGCGTACTCGCTCGGGTAATCCCCGGCATGCTCCCGCACCAGCCGGACCGCCCGCTCCCGCGTCTCCTTGCTGTAGTTCTGAGTCTTCGCCATGTCGTGCCAGCCTTCCCGCTATCGAAGGCATGCACTCCCGTCGGGACGGTCCAGAGTTGTAGGACGCGGTTGCGGTGCAGTGAGCGCCTGTGGGTGCCGGAGCATTGGTGGGAGATGGATGCGGTGCTGGCGGGCGGGGTCGCGGTGGGTGCTTGGGCAGGTACTGCCCGCACAGGTCGCGTTCGGCGGTGCTGACTGTTTGGCCCGGAGTCATTCCGGTCTCATTCCAGCTGTTCTCTTCAGCTGCGATCACGTCGGCCTGGGTTACTGCTCGTCGGCGTGCCTGGCATATTCTCACGGCCAGCTCGGCGATGTCCGCGGCGGAGGCTATCAGGACCTAGGGCTTGATGACGTAGCCGGATAGGTCTGGCTTGCCGGTGACGCGCAGCCCGCGAGAAGGACGACTAACATCGCCGCGCATGCACCGATGACCCTCATGGCGGTTGATTCTGCCATGGCATGCCTCAGAACCGGGAGCAACGCGTACGAGAGCCGACCTTCCTGAAGCGCCGCGGATCTTGCAGCCGAAGCAGCGATCTGGGCGAGCTGTGCCGTTAGTGTGGGGAGTGTACTCAAAGCCATTCATTTATGCATGAACTCGGTTCGTGACACGAGTCCCGACTGGGACCAGGTCCATTGGCGGCCGGGCTTGGTCACGAATCGAGCGTGCACCTGGACGGGCGGAAGTAGGCCCGCGCTGGCAGCGTTGGGTCGCTGGTCTGGATTCGAGGTCCGCCATATCATTTCGGCGATTACTAGGCCGGCCGGATGGGGTGGTTGTCGTGGGTTTCTTTTCCAGGCTGCTTGTCCTGCGGGCAGTGCGCCGTGCCGTGCACCCGGGTCGCGCCGTGAAGCGGACAGTAACGCCGAAGGTGGTGAAGAAGGCACGCCGAGCCATGCATCCAGTCGACAACGCCGTCTACTCGGCTGAGCGCTCGGTCGCGACGGTGCTGCGGTCGGGCAGGAGGCGTAAGACCACGAAGGTGTGGCGGACCGTCGGTGTCCCGCCGCAGGTTACCTGTGCGGTGTGAAGGATGTCGAGCAGCGTCCGTTGCGGTGGGGCCGCGAGACGTAAACATCAACGATGACCTTGTAGCCGGGCGTCGCACCGCTGATGTAGTACCAGACTGTCCTGCGTCCTTGGGCGTTCGCGATGCGGGACTTAGCGTGGTTGACGGTCCGGTAGTGCGCGACCGTTTTGATATGAGCAAATGGGACCGTGCGGACCTTGACGCCGGTGGAGGTGTAGTCGCCCGGGTGGCTGTTCGTCATCGAGGCGTGACAGGTCAGTCCGGTGGCCGACGACACGACGGATGGTGCCGGGCCAGCCAGGGCGGGGGCCACGGGCATTGCCAGGGTGAGCATGAGGGCAGTTACCGGAGCCGCCGCTATCGCGACCGTCCGCAGTATGTACCTGTTCACTGAGTCTCCAATCTTCGTGGGCAAACGGGTCATAATCCAGCCGCTCCCTGACCGCGAGTATAGTCCAGTGGTGAGGACAACCTATTGGCAAGGCTTGATCGCCTAGTGCCAAGGTCAATTGGTCACCGCTGCTTTGTGGCAAGTTATGTTCCGTCAACGACAATGCGATGACTCCCGCCCTGAGCGGCCATTTCTACCGCTTGCAGAGGAACGTGACCAGCCCGCCATTCCCAGGATCCGTGTTAGCGAGGGTTCTGGAGCGAGTATCACGAGCAGTATGAAATGGAGCGGGGGGATCAGGACGCGTGCCGGCGCGCTGAGGCTCAGCTCGAGCGTCAGCGGACGTTCATCCAGAACAGGTGTCACACCAGCTGCGAACCCCGATTACCGTCGCACTTGCACACGCCGAGCTGCTTCCGCAGGACGGCGCCGACCCGGCCGCCGCAAGCGACGCCGCGATTGTGGTAGACGAGCTGACCCGGCTGCGCGCGCTGGTCGACCAGTTGCTGTTGCTCGCCACAGCCGAGCAGGGCGACACGCCCCGGTCGGCGGCGGTCCCGACCGGGCTGGCGAGTCTGGTTGACGCTTCGGTAAGGCGATGGAACCCGACTCCGCGAGAGTGGCTGATCGGCCAGTCGGATGACGCGACCGTGCTCGCCGACCCTGAGCGGCTTGTACTCGCCCTCGACGCCGTCATCGAGAACGCGGTCGAGTTCACCGGCGACGGCGAGGCCATCGAACTGTCAGTGCGCCGCGATGGTCGGCAGGCCGCCATCGTCGTTGCCGATTCCGGTCCTGGGATCCCGGAGAGCGAGGTCGGCTCGATGTTCGAGCGGGTCGCCCGATCCGAACCGCGAGAGCCGGGACCGCGCAACTTCGGCCTCGGCCTGTCCATCGTGCGCTCCATCACCGAGGCCCACGGCGGCCGGGCAACCGCCGAGCGGAGCCCGCTGGGCGGAGCCGCCGTGGCGCTGTGGCTGCCGCTGCAAAACCCGGCGACACCGACACGCCCGGTTAGCGAGGCTAGCGACAACCTGCGGCTTCAGCCCGAGGCAACGGTTGCCTGAAGACTGGTGAATGTCGGCGTCTCGGCTCCGTAAGGCCTGGTCGGCTCCTGCGCCAGATGAGGCCCGACGACCAGGACGGCGGGCAGGCACGGCTAGAGACACATACCGGGCGGCCTCCCGGCGCGTCCGAGGGCTTCCTCCGCCTCCGCAGCCAGGAGCGCGACGAGATCGGCCGCCGGCAGCACCGCGGTGATTAGGTCGATCGCCTCGCTGCCCTGGGCAACGATGACATCGGCGCCGACGTCCAGGGCCCGTCTTGCCTCCCCAAGGTCGGTCACCTGAACCATCAGCGCCGCACCGGCCCTGAGAACTGGTGGGGCCAGCGAGGCCGGGTCGCCAAAGGACAGCATGACCGCCTTCGGCCCGTAGTCCAGCGCCCGCTTGATGGCGTCGGCCTCGATCGACCAGGCCAGAAAGCCGACGCCCCACGGCCTGTCGGTCCGGTTAGCGACAATGGCCAGCTCCCGGTCAAGCCAGTCCAGGTCGCCCCGGCCGCCACCCACCAGACCAAGGCCGCCGCCGTTCGACACCGCCGCGGCTAGAGCACCGCCCGCTGATCCGCCCATCGGCGCGAGCGCGATCGGATGCTGGATACCCAGGGACTCGGTGAACGGGGTCCACCGCGACATGCAGCCATCATCGCCCAGCCTGGATCCCTTGCCACCCGCAGGCGTGTACCATGTTATATCATGATAAAGATTATATTCATTGCTTAAGGCCTGAGTTCATGGTGATTGACAGATCGACATGAGGTATGTAGGTTGATGTTTCGGATATATATGCTAAATCAGCAATCAGGCAAGGGAGAGGTGGCAGAAGGTGTTAATCAAGGCCACGGCAGCAAGGCTCGGCCTGCCATTGCTCATCGGCAGTATGGTGGCTGCGTTGCCCGGGCTCGTCTCGGCGCATGCGGCTACTGCAGCAAGTACCTCACCAGCGCGATCGGTGACGTCGTTCCTAAGCGGTTACTTCCACGCCATGGACCGCGCCCTCATGCCCGGAAGCGCAGCCGCCGAACTCTCGGGCTACTACCCGACCGGACGGGCCGCGACTCAGGACTCACGGTCCCTTCTCGCGTACGAAGTACGGACAGCGGATGGCTTCCACAGCTGGGTGCAGGGGTACGGCGACATCTATAAGTCGATTGTCACCAGCGAGACCATCAAGTCCATGACAGTCTCGGCTTCGGGACAGCGGGCGAGCGCCGACGTTGCCACCACAACGACCATGCGATGGTCTCCGGGGACCGACGCCAAGGCAACGCGGTTCACTCCCGAGAAGGCAGCTTCCATGGCGGCGGCGGCGCGGAATGGGCGCGTGTTCGGCGTCCACGACACCGTCACGTCCATGGTCTCCACCAACCACCTGATGGTCCTGATTCGGCAAGGAGGCGCCTGGAAGGTCCAGTCGGACCTTTACTTCGACCCGTTCGATCAAGCCCTGGCTCCGGACCACACCACGTTGTTGGCCAACGTCGCCACGGGCTCGGTGGTACCTGCGGCGCATCCGTCGGCAGTCTGCCCTCCCAATCAGTGCCTTGAAGGTTACGAGGGCTCGGGTGCGGCGGCTTATGCCGATAGGTATGCGCTGCACTACAACACAGATTTCGTAAACTGCAATGTAAGCTGCGGCGGCGGCGGTGACTGCACTAACTTCGTCTCGCAATCGATTTCGTTCTATGGCAATACCGTCCAGGGTTACGGCGGTAAAGGCGGTGATCTTTCGATTGAACACCCGTATTGGCAATACTGGTGGAACGGCGTTCCGCAATATACCCTGGACTGGGATAATGCCGCTGATCTACACAGTTTTGTCACCAAGAATCCCTATGGCTCCGCGTACGACTTCGGCTGGCTCGGCGCCCACGGTGACTGGAGCCAGACGAACAGCTACGACAAGTCGTCGATGAGCATCGGGGATCTTCACTTCTACGACTGGAACAACGACGGTGGGATCGACCATAGCGCCATCGCGGTGGCCTACCTGGGCGACGGCACCACTTTGGTCGACGCCCACAACACCGATTCCTATCATGTCCGATACGATTTCGGGACCACCCACAACACCAGCACGCGCTACTACATGGATCGCATGCACTCGACCATCTCGTCTCCCTAGCCTGTCCCCCGCACCTGAGCAGCTTCCAGGAGTAGATCATGCGTCCTCGGGTAGCTGCAGCCGCTGCGGCAATAGCATTGGTGTCGGCTATTGCCGCAGCGTGCCTCAGCTCATGCACGCACGCGAATCCGGGTCCAGCCGTGTCGCCTTCGACGAACCAAGACAGGTCGAGCGCCTACTCCGCAGCGATTGGCGAGCTTCGCGATTACCTGACCGCCTGGCACGAGCAAGGGGAATCGGTGGCGTCAGAACGGTTCCTGGTCCCAAGCCAGCGCGGAGGGAGTGGTGTGATCCTGAAGACCGGCACGGTCATCTCTTATCAGCCCTACCACTGGGTGTCGAGCAGTCAGTTCACGCTGCTGGTGACGCTAGACCTGCACTTCACGGGATCCCCTGGCGCATGGAATGTAGGGAACAACGACAGGTTCATTACGTTCTTCCGGCCAGCTGGACAGGATCGCTATTTGCTGCAATTCGCTACCGGCCCATAGGAGATCCGCTGGTGTACGGCGGAGAGGTGCTGCACGCCGTCTGACCGGGCGTTTCAGGGCACTGTGGCGTTGGCGACTGTGGTCAGGGTCCGCTTTCTGACTTCCTCGGTAACGACCTTTCCTGGCCTGCGCGCTCCTGGCTTGTCCGGGGCCTCTGCGATCGCTGCCGCGACCAGGTCCGTGTAGGCATCCTGCCGCAGCCGGGTCAGCAGGCCCTGGGCTGTGTTCTTGAGCCTGGCCTGAACGGTGGCGGCGGATAGGCCGACCGCCCCGAGCACACCGAAGAGGGCCTTGAGCAGTGCGCTGCCCGAGCCGTTGGCGCTGAGGGTGATCAGCGCGGTCACCAGGCCGAGGCTGACTCCCGCGGTGACGAGCTGGATCCATAGGGCTCGCACGGCGCGCAAGGATGTCTGCCAGTTCTTGACCACCTGGTAGGGCTTGATCAGCGTGGACGGGTCCTGGCCAAGGATCAGCAGTTCATACCAGCGCCGAAGCTGCTGGTAGAGGTGATCCTGGGCGTTCTTTCGCCAGTTCGCATCGCCGGCGACCGACTGCCACAGGCTTACCGTTCCGGCTACAGCGGGGGGACAGTAAGGGTTGAAGTAGGCGCTCAGGCGGCCTACCAGCCTGGTCAGCTCCTGGCAGCGATGCGCGCCGAGCAGAAACTCCCAGCAGTCCGGAGTCAGCGGGTCGCATGCTGCGCCGGGGTCCAAGGCCCAGTAGACCTCAGCCAGTCCGCGCCCGAGCTGGTAGGCAGCAGCTTGCATCTCGGACTGGGCGGCCAGGGTGTCCTGGGTGTGCGCATCGAGATCGTAAATGCTGGTGGCCAGAGCGTCCCAGGCCGTGGCCGCCGACGGAGTCTGCGGCGCGGCGGCGGCCAGCGCGTGGGCCCGCTGGTCGATGATCGCTGCCTGGCCTTGCTGCGGGTTGTCGACGGTGACCGGGGCAATGCCGAGATTTTCGGCCAGCATCTGGAGAACGACCTGGGCCTCGATCCGGAGTTCCGTAGCCGTCCGCTCGTCGCTCAGCGGCAGGACGTGATCTTGGCGATTCGGAAGCTGATCTCCCGGCGGCTGCGGGCCTCCGGGCCGATTCCGGCCCCGTACCTCAGCCACGTACCAGCCGAAACGTAAAGCGCCGAGTACCTCGGGTGCATCCTCAGGCGTCGGCACGACCCCTCCCTGGCGGCAGCGGAACGACCGCAGCCTGATCAGCAGAATAGCCCCCGCGCGTTCCGTGACAAGGGGACATTTCCGAACCACGCTGGCCCGGTCGGGGCGGCGCCCTAACCGAGTCTGCCTGCGTCGCAACGTAGGCAGTGACCACCTCGACCGCAGCCAGGCCAACCATTCTAGATAGCGTGACGCCGTGGCTGCCTCTATTGCGTTGCGGTCCGCCATGGTACGAGCGAACGATCTCGAGTTCGGGGTACTTGAGGCTGGATCGGGCCCGCTGGCGCTGTGCCTGCACGGGTTTCCTGACACTGCCCATACCTGGCGGCATCTACTGCCCGCCCTGGCCACGGCCGGGTTTCACGCCGTGGCCCCGTTCATGCGCGGTTACGCGCCCAGCGCGATCCCAGCCGACGGCGCCTATCAGATCGGCGCGCTGATCGCCGATGCCGTCGCGCTGCACCAGGCTCTGGGCGGCGACGGCGATGCCGTGCTGATCGGGCATGACTGGGGAGCCGAAGCCGCTTACGGCGCGGCCGCTGATGCCCCGGATCGCTGGCGGCGCCTGGTCACCCTCGCTGTCCCGCCCGCCGCCCTGGATCCGGTGCTGTTCAGCGACTACGAGCAACTCAAGCGGTTCTTCTACCTGTTCATGTTCAGAGACCCGCTCAGGTTCGCCGATGCGGTCGTCGCCAGCGACGGGATGTCGTTCCTCGACAAGCTCTGGCGCGACTGGTCACCGGGCTACCAGCCCGGTGCGGATCTGGCCCGGGTCAAGGAGTGCCTGCGCGAGCCCGCGAACCTCGCCGCCGCGATCGGCTACTACCAGGCAGCGGGAGCCACCGGCACAACCGACGGCTCAACCAGAACCGCCACCCGGTCTGCGGATGACGAACAGGCAGTCAGCCGACAGGCCCCGCAACCTACCCTCTACCTGCACGGAGCCGACGACGGCTGCATCAGGGCCGAGCTAGCCCGCGGCGCCGAGCGCCTCCTCGCCCCATCCTCACGCATGGTCGTAATCAACGACGCTGGCCATTTCCCGCACTTGGAGAAACCGGACGAGGTCAATGACCACATCCTCGCCTGGATCAGCTAGCGCTCCGCCGCCCCGAGCAGCGCGCTGACCGGCTCAGCTCCTGGCAGCGATGCTCGCCGAGCAGAAACTCCCAGCAGGCGCGGCGGCGGCCAGCGCCTGGCGGGCGACGCGGCGTGCGGGCTAAGCCCGGTCCGGCCCGGCACTGTCTGGTCGGGTGGGCGATTCGAGGCCGATGTCGGTTACGAAGGCGCTTGCGCTGCGAGTGTCTTCTGGTGCACGTGTCATCAGGGGTGCGAGGCTCAGGATGAGCCAGGCGTAAAGGTCAGGCGGGTAGAAACCGGGAGTAAGGGCTTCGCGGCTGGCCAGGCCTTGTGCGATCCCGGTGCAGATGGCCCCGATGGTTTCGACGGTGAACGGCTCGCGCGGTTCCCGGCCGAGCAGCTGGATCAGGGCACTGAACACCTCGGTGGCGTCGGCGTCCAGGCCGGGGTAAAGGCGGGCGAACTGGATGCGGAACGGCTCGTCGTGCAGTGACCGGACCCAGGCCAGGAGTTCGACGATCGTCTGCGGGTCGCGGGTGGTGGTCTGGATGGTGTCCCCGCATGCGGCGATGAGTGCGGCGGTGAACGGAAGTCCTGCCGCTAGCTCATCGGCGATGGCTGCCGAGGTGGACCGCAAGGCCACGCTGCGGTCGGGGTGCATCACGTAGGCCAGGAGGTCTTGGAGGTAGTCCTCGATGGTGGGCCACTGGTGGAAGAAGGCGCCGGTGGTCCGGCCGGCCGTGGTGGCCACCCGGTTGGCGGTCAGGTGGCTGAACGCGGTCGCGGCCGGTGCCTCTACCAGCAGGCGGTGGCCGGCGGCGAGCAGCTCATCCCGGGTTCGCTGAGAAGCGATTTCTGCGGCGGTCTTGACACGCTCAGTCATGACGGTTCATTATGCCACTATCAATAGTGCATAGTACGTACTACGTACAACGCAAATCTGGACAGGTGGCTAGGATGACAGGCAGCGGGTTCGCAGATCTTCACAATCATCAGTTCGCCCACCTCGCGTTCGGCGGAGTCGAGTTCTTCGGGGAACCCTCCGGCCCGATCCCGCAAGCGGTGCCTTGGTGCACGCCGGCCCACGGCCCCGGCGGGATCGGCGATGTCATTGGCACCGTGATCAAGTGGGCCTACAACTACCCGGGCGCTGGGCTTGGGCACCATGTCGGCGGCTACCCCGAGTTCGACGGGTGGCCGCGCTGGGACAGCGTGACCCATCAGACGGTGCACATCGACTGGCTCGAGCGCGCCTGGCAGGGCGGACTGCGCCTGATGGTGATGCTGGCGGTCAACAGCGAGTTCATGTGCAACCTGCCAGGGATGGCGCGAGCCCCCGGGCGTACCTGCGCGGACATGGAGGCCGTCGACCTGCAGCTTGACGCGGCCAAGGCCTTAGAAGCCGCCATAGACCAGGCGTCTGGCGGTCCCGGGAACGGCTGGTACCGGATCGTCACCTCAGCGCAGGAAGCCGCTGCGGCGATCGCCGCAGGGAAGCTGGCTGTCGTCCTCGGGATCGAAGTCGACTACCTCTTCGGCAGCTACCTCAGCGCAGCCCTCTCGGCCGACCAGGTCAGGGCGGCCGTCCAGGAGTACTACGACAAGGGTGTCCGGTATGTCTTCCCTATCCATTTCGCCGACAACGCCTTCGGCGGCACCGGCCTGCAGAACGCCCTTCAGGCCGCCGATGCACCGGTCGATCTCAACGCTCCGATCGCCGGCCTCGTGAGCCCGTACGTCCTGAAGACGCAGGACGGCCACTCCCTTGGTTACGAGCATGACGGCGGGAAACGAAACACGCGCGGCCTCACCGACCTGGGCCGGGTGCTCCTGCAGGAGCTCATGGCCCACGGCATGATCTTCGACGTCGACCACATGTCGTACAACACCAGGTCCGCCGCCCTCGACCTGGCCGAAGCCGCGAACTACCCGGTCGTGTCTGGCCACAGCGGGTTCATTGATGTCTGCCTGGGTGACAAGCGCCACGAAGGCCAGCAGACCGCCGGCGAAGTCGAGCGCATCCGCAGCCTCGGCGGCATGGTCTCGCCGATCATCGCCCAAGGGACGATCGACACCATCGTCACCTGGCCACGGCCGGACGGAACATCGATCCCGCACGTGTGCGGCGGCTCCATTAACAGCTACGCGCAGGCCTATCTGTACGCCGTCGAGAAAATGCAAGGCGGGGCCGTGGGCGTGGGTACCGACTTCAATGGCTTCGCTGGCGTGCCAGGACCGACATCAGGCCCGGACGCCTGCCCCGGCGGTGTCGGGGACCCCAGCGTCCATCTGTCCGGCCTGAGCTATCCCTTCAAATCTGCCAGCGGCCTCGAAATGGACCGCAGCCAGATCGGCGACAAGACCTTCGACATCAACACTGACGGACTCGCGCATGTCGGCATGCTTCCCGACTTCGTCGCCTGCCTGAGCGCGCTTGGCGTCACCAATGCGGAACTTGAGCCCCTGCTCAACTCCGCCGAATCGTTCGTCGGCCTGTGGACCAAGGCGCAGCCCAGCCCGCAGGCCAACCCCTGCGCCCTGGCCACCGGGATAGGCAACGCAGGCAACCTCCAGGTGGTGACGCTGGGCACGGATCACGCCCCTTACCTCATCTGGCAGGACCACGGGACCGGAGCCTGGCACTGGGGCGGCCCGCTTCCCGCGGCGGCCGGGGTCGGGATCACCGCGGTGGCGACCGGGGTGGGCAACGGCGGAAACCTCCAGGTGGTCGCGCTCGGGACCGACGGCGCCCCCTACCTGATCTGGCAGGACAAGGGAACCGGGAACTGGAGCTGGTACGGGGCGCTGCCGCACCAGGCGGGAGTTACGTTCACCGCGCTGACAGCTGCCGTGGGCAACGGCGGAAACCTCCAGGTGGTCGCGCTCGGGACCGACGGCGCCCCCTACCTGATCTGGCAGGACCACGGCAACGGCAGCTGGCACTGGTACGGCGCTCTCCCGCACCAGGCGGGCACCGGCTTCTTCTCCGTGGTCGCCACGGCCGAAGTCGGCGGCAACCTCCAGGTGGTCTGCCTTGGCACCGCCGATCACGCTCCCTATCTGATCTGGCAGGACCAGGGCAACGGCAGCTGGCACTGGTACGGGGCAATGCCGCACCCGCAGGGACTCGGATTCCGCCAGGCGGCTACCGGCGTCGGCAACGGAGGCAATCTGCAGGTGGTATGCGTGGGAGCCAGCGATGGCCAGCTGTACCTGATCTGGCAGGACGCGCGATCGGGCAGCTGGTTCTGGGGCGGCACACTGCCCATCCAGCCGGGACTGAACGTCGCGACGCTGGCCACGGGTGTGGGCAACGGCGGCAATCTGCAGGTCGTCTGTGCCGCCGCCGAGTCCCTCTACCTGCTCTGGCAGGACCGGCCTAGCGGGCGATGGAGCTGGTACGGGCAGCTACCGGACGGAGTGCCAGGGGTAGCGCTGTTCCCCGTGGTCACCGGGATAGGTAACGGGCCGAACCTCCAGGTCATTGCCGCGGGCGGCGACGGCGTCAACTACCTGGTCTGGCAGGACGGCCCCACCGGCCGCTGGAACTGGTACGGGCAGCTGCCCGCGAGCTGACGCCGGCGTCTGGCGTCGCTCGCCGGGTTCTGGGAGCGACGCCGTGGCGCCCGATGTGGCGGGCGACCGCATACCCCATTATCAGCAAGCCGATGAGAAGGATCCGACATGACTGAAATCCCCGTCTCGCTTCCTGACTACGTATCACAGCTGCGCGCCAACTGGCACGTGCTGTCCGACCCCGCCTCGCTCAAGGCAGCCGGCCTCACAGTTCAGCCGGCCACGCCAGCGGTGCTCGCCAGGCTGCCGGCCGTCGCCACCGGCGTGGTGGCCGCCGCGACGGCGGCAGGCGCAAATCCGCTGCAGATCGTCAAGTACGCGGAGCTCGTCAACGGCAAGGTGGCCGCGATCGTCGATGACGGAAGCGCCATCGGCGACGTGACCCTGGCTCACTTCGTGGTCACCGTGATCACGGCGGGTGCCCTGCCTGCCGCCACCGTGACCTACCAACTCGCCGCCCGCTCCCAGGGCGCCGCCGCTTCGTCGGCGACCGGGTAACGGAAGGGATATGCCATGGCGATCACCCTGGCCACACTGACTGCCACGTGGACCGACAACAACAACATCAAGCACCAGGACACGGTGTCCGCGATCGGTCCGGCGGAAGTGCCGGATCCGGACGTCCCCGTGGTGATCCTGCTGCACGGCATGGGCGGCAGCAGCAACGACCTGAGCCAGCCCGGGCTCACCGGCTTCACGTACGACATGACGGCGCCCATCGTCAGCCCGCTCGACCTCGGCCTGCAGCCTAATCCCGGCGTCGGCTGCTACGGCTTCAGCACCGATAGCAAGCTCAACCCGGCTCCCGGCGGATGGCAGCCATTCTTGGTCGGCGCAGGCTACATCACGGTCAACTACAGCCAGATCGAGCCATGGGGCAGCCTGGCGCAGGTCAATGGCCAGCCGTCGGACCCGGTGCGGCAGCTGGACGCGATTATCAGCTGCATCATCACCACCTTCCCTGGGCGGCGGATTGCCTTTGTCACGCACAGCCGCGGCGGACTGCTGCTGCGCGCCTGGCTGGTGCAGCACGGTTCCGACCCGGCCGTGCGGCCGCGACTCGGCACCGCGGTCCAGCTGGCGCCGCCCAACCACGGGAGCGAGCTGGCGAACATCGTGGGCGCACTCGAAGTCACAGTCGCGGCCGCAGCGGCGGAGCTACTGGGAGATCCAGCCGCGATGCCCTGGCTGTACCTGCTCCTGGCCGGCGCGATCGGCGACCCGGCGATTGGTGACATGACTGTAGGCAGCGGCTTCCTGACCTGGCTGGCTGGCAATGAGCCGGGCAATGAAGCCGGCGCCCTGCTGGAGCTGCATACGTTCGGGGGCACCAGTCCCACGTTGTTCCGGTGGCACCTGTACGTCTTCACGCCGCAGTCTGTCGTACCCATCATCACCTGGGACGGGTCCGGCCTTGTGGTGAGCTACCACTGGTCCGCCTGGGACGTGGGCTTCCCGGTCCGCAACTACGCGGGCGACGTAGGGGCGATCCTGCAGGCTCCGCCGGAGATAGTGCCAGGATCTGGCGACATCCTGGTCACCGCGGCTTCCGCGGCTTTGCCCTGGCAGGCGGGATATCACGTGCACCCGCTCAACCACGGGCAGCCGCTCTGGGATCCGGGCGTGCAAGGTGAGGCACTGCCGGTGCTGCGGAATGCCTGGGGAAGCCCGCCGGTGCAGGTCGCGGCCAGCTGGGCGGTGTGGAGCCAGCCGGCCAGCGTCGGTGCGGGCACCTCGTTCAGCATCACGGTGACCGTCACCAATGTGGGCACCACCACGTGGCCCGCCGGGTGCGTGGCAGGTTCCGACAACGGTTTCGGCAAGCGGATCTGGGGCACCGCAACAGCGACCATGGCCTCCTCGGTGCCTCGCGGCGGCAGCGCGACGGTCACACTCAGCCTGACCGCGCCCTCGTCGCAAGGTAACCAGCCAGTGAGCGTCTTCGTCACTGCGCCCGGTGGACAGCAGCTTGAGCGCGGGCAGCCATTCCAGGCCATTTTGGTCGTGGGGTGGATGGCCGCTGACCTCACCTTGGACACCGGCAGCCCAGCCGCCGCCCCCGGCAGCGCGCTGACCAGCTGGGCCGACACCCGGTACCAGCACGTCATCTACCTGTCCCCCGACCAGCACGTGCACGAGCTGTACTACCCCCTGGCCGGCGGCACCTGGGCCGGCGGCGACCTCACCGCCGACACCGGCAGCCCGGCGGCAGCGGCAGGCAGCGCCCTGACCAGCTGGGCCGACACCCGGTACCAGCACGTCATCTACCTGTCCCCCGACCAGCACGTGCACGAGCTGTACTACCCCCTGGCCGGCGGCACCTGGGCCGGCGGCGACCTCACCGCCGACACCG
>Ga0208565_1001045_pt1 | contig 17418 bp, 15 predicted proteins | sample Sb_taG_7_FD_187706 | JGI IMG/M metagenome (GOLD analysis project Ga0208565, IMG submission 187706) | Peat soil microbial communities from Weissenstadt, Germany - Sb_50d_2_FS metaG (SPAdes) (version 2) | ecosystem: Environmental > Terrestrial > Soil > Wetlands > Peat | place: Germany...
CCGGCCTAGGGAGCGGGTGCTGGAGATCGGCGCGGGCACGGGCTACAACGCGGCGCTTCTGGCCGAACTGGCCGGCCCGGACGGGCGGGTCACGACCGTGGATCTCGACCAGGACATCGCCGCCGCCGCCCGCGCGCACCTAGCCGTCGCGGGGTTCGAGCGGGTGCGCGTGGAGGCAGGCGACGGCGCGGCAGGGTGGGCCGCCGAGGCGCCGTACGACAAGATGATCGTCACCGCTGGGGCGTGGGATCTTCCCCCGGCGTGGTGGGACCAGATTCGGCCCGGGGGCCGGCTCGTCGTGCCGCTGCGGCTGCGGGGATTCTCCCGTGCCGTCGCCTTCGACGTCAGCCCGGGCGCGTGGGGGCACGGCGGCTTCTGGCGGGGCGGGAGGATGTTCGAGTGCGGGTTCATGCCGATGCGAGGGCCCGGCGCGGTTCCCGAACAGGTCATCACCCTGCACGACCACGACGGCACGGCGCTTGTCACGCTGCGCATCGACGACGGGCAGCCCGCCGACCCGGGCCTCCTCGACCACGCGCTCGCCCATCCGCCAACAACCGTCTGGACGGATGCCGTGGTGCCAGCGGCGGACCTGCGGGACGCGGACTTCTGGCTAGCCGACCTGGACGGGATCTGCCGAGTTCTCCTGCACGGCCAGAACGCCCGCGACAAGGGGATGCCCGAGTCCGTCTACAACTACGGCAGCATGGGCCTGTTCGAGAAGGACACGTTCGCCTACATCGTCCGCCGCGATCCCATCGACGGTGCGGCGGGCATGGAACTCGGCGCCGCCGGCTACGGGACCCGCGGCATGGATCTCGCGCAACGGCTCGCCGAGCGCATCCGGGTCTGGTACCGCGGCTTGCCGGCTATCGCCGGCGTGCGCATCGACGCCCACCCTGCTGGATCTCCGCACGACGGCCAGGCTCATGCGGTCATCGACAAGCAGCACACCCAGCTCCGGATCCACGCGACCCCGGCGACCTGACCAGACCCGTCACGACCCATCGCGAGAGGGAAGCACATCATGACACTCGATGAACTCACCGCCGATCTGTTCGACCTGGACGCGCGCGTTGAGTCGCGGCTGGGGGCCGGCGACTCCGTGGCCGTCGGCGCTGGCCGGGACGGCAGCGCCGACTGCACCAACGACGGATGCACCGACTCCTGCCGAGACTGCTAGATCGATGAGGTCGGTATTCGGCGTCGCGGCCTCGGTGGGGTTGGCTCGTCTCCCGTTGCTGCCGGTGACCGAATCCGATGGCGCGGAGCGCGAACTGCTGGCCGAGGCGATATTCCTCGCCTCCCGGCAGGCCGACCTGGCCGCGCTCGACACCGACCGCCCGGCGGAGCGGTTCGCGGCGCTGCGCGCCTATGAGGTCCGGGCGCGGGCAAGGCCCACGCCGCACGGCGGGTTCGCGGGCGTGGCGGCCATCCGCTTCGCCCGCGAACCCGCATCATTACAGCTGGCTGATCGCCATGCGGCCCGCACGTATCCGAGCGGGGCCTGGCTGGCCGAGGTCGCCACGCGGCTCGTGGACGATCCCTGTGTCTGGGCGTCGCTGACAGCCACCTCCAGCGGCCTGGTTGTGCGGCGCGGATCCCGGTATGAGGTCGAACGATCCGGCACGGCCAGGATGGAGCGGGTCACCATCCGCGCGACCAAAGCGGTCGCCCACGTCCTGGGACGGTGCGCAAGTCGTGCGCCGCTCAAGCGGGTCGCAGCCGAGACGGCGGCTCGATTCGAAGTCCCGCAGGAGGCGGTCGACAGCATGCTGCGGGAATTGGTCCGCAACGGGTTCCTGCTCATCGACCTGCTGCCCGAGGACGTCACTGCGGACCCGCTCAGGCACCTCCTTGACCGGCTGCCCGCCGACAGCCCGATGCGGGAGGCAGTGCGGGAGCTGCGGCGGTTCCTGGCGGAGGCCGACGGCCGACCACCCGGCGACGCTGCCCGGCTCGCGGCACTGCGGGCGGCCCGCGATACCGCGGACGGGATCGTTCCGGTGGAACGACCGCTGGTCGCTGACGTTCGCGCCGACGCCCTCTTAGCGCTTCCCGTCGCGCTCGCTGAGCAGGCGGCACGAGCCGCGTCCCTGCTCTGGGCGATCGGTGCCGCGCGTGACCCGCTCACCAGGTGGCACGCGCAATTCCTGCACCGCTACGGGGCTGGCCGTGCCGTGCCGCTCCTAGACGCCGTCGATCCCGTGATCGGCCTCGGCACCGACATTCCCGTCGATGACGAGCGGCCCGAGCCGGGCCGGCTGGCCGCGTTGTCACGGCTGGTCGCCGACGCGATCGCGAACGGCCGCGTTGAAGTGACCATCGATCCCGACAGCGTCCGGGAATTGGAGGACGGTCGTGGCGGGGAGCTGCCGCCGCGCACAGCGGAGATCTTCGTCCGAGTCCTGGCCGATGTCGGCGGACAGCATTTCCTCGCCGTGTGCGGGGCCGCCGCCGACGCCGGAGCGACGCGAGGACGGTTCACCGGGCTCTTGCCGCCCGCACCTGTCGACATCGCGGACGAGCCGTGGATGGTCGCGGAACTCCTCACCGCGCCCGCCCGCGGCTCCGGGGCCGCGCTCGCGCCGCCGACCGGCCAGGCCCGATACCGTATCCCCGTCGGCGTGCCCGTCCGCGACGGCGACCTGCTCCCCGAGGAACTCCACCTGATATCTGACGGACAGCGGCTCGCCGTCTGGTCCGCTCGGCATGACATCCCGGTGATCCCGGTGCTGTACTCGCGGGTCGCGCCGCATCTGCTCCCGCCGCTGGCCCGGTTTCTCCAGCTCGCCGGGCACGCGGGAAGCCGACCGTTGCGGCCGTGGTCATGGGGTCCGGTCGGGCTCGGCCCGTTCCAGCCACGCATCCGCTATGACCGCACCATCCTCACCCCAGCCCGCTGGGTCCTGCCGCTCGACCTCACTCGCGCCAGCCGCGACCAAACGGCGTGGGATGAGGCGCTGCGGACCTGGCGGTCCGCCGCCACCCCCGCGCCGCCCCGCATCGTACTCGTCGACGACGCCGACCGGAGGCTACCGCTGGACCTCGACTGGCCCGAGGACCGCGACTTGCTGCGCCGCTACGTCCGTCGCGGCGCTCGCGCCGTCACCGAGCAGCCCGGCGGAAGCGACGCCGACCAGGCCGTCGTGACCGGGCCTGGCGGACACCATGTCCTGGAGGTTGTCGTCCCGCTCCGGCGACGCGCGCCAATGCCCCAGCCTCCTCGGTCAGCCGTTCCGGCCAGGTCCCGCGGCGCGGGGCTGCACCTGCCCGGCGGGCCATGGCTGTCCCTCGTCATCCCCGCCCCCGCGCCCTGCCAAGATTACGTCCTCGCCGAGATCGCCGCCGTCGCCGACGGCCTCGCCTGCTGCGTCGACCGATGGTTCTGGCTGCGCTACACCACCCCCGCCCACGGGCCGCACCTGCGCGTCCGTTTCCACGGTGCCCCCGCGACACTCGGCGGACGGGTCCTGCCCGCGATCGCCCGCCGCTGCACCGAGATGATCACACTGCGGTTGTGCGGCAGACTCAGCGTCGAACCCTACGATCAGGAAATCGAACGCTATGGCGGCCCGTGCGCCATCACCGCCGCTGAGCGCGTCTTCGCCGCCGACAGCGCCCTCGTTCTCCAGATCCTGTCTGCCACCGCCGACCCTGACCAGCGGCTCCTGGCCGCAGCGGTCGCCGCCGCGCGCATCGCCCGAACCGTCGCGGGTGGTAACATCGCCGCGCTCGCCGGACGGCATGTCGACCGGGCCGCCCGGCGCCGTCTCGCCACGCTGCGGCCGCCAGCACGCGTCGCCCGCAAGATCCCGCACACCGATGACGCCATAGCGGCCGACTGGAACGACGCGCTGGCCGCCTATCGCGCCCTTCTCCCACCGGACCTGCCATCGGCGTGCGCGTCATCGCTGATCCACATGCACGCCAACCGGCTCCTTGGCGACACCGCGCTCGAACCCCTCGCCCGCGCGCTGGCTGCTGACCTCCTCGCCGCGCCATGACTTGCCGGGACATCGCGGCCGCGCAGGCGTTGACCGTCGCGGAACGGCTCCTCGACCCCGACGCCGTGCTCGCCGCCGTCGCCAGTACGAGCGCCGCAGCTTCGCTGGCCTCCGGGCTCCCTGGAACAGCCCTGCTCCACGCCCGCCTCGCCGCAGTCGAGCCCGCCTCCGCTGACGCTGCCGTCCGGCACTGGACCACCGCCGTCCGCCACGCCAGCAGCCGAGGCGGTTCGGGCGTCTACGGCACGCCCGGCGGACTGGCCGCCTCTCTCATCATCGCGGCGCCCTACCTGCCCGACCCCGGCCTCTGCCACACAGCCGCCGCGCGGGCCGCACGCTGGCTGTCCGCACGCGCCCAGCACGCCGCCGCCCGACTGCTGGCCGGCGCGCCTCCCTCGTCCTGGGCGTGCTACGACACCATCAACGGCCTCGCCGGCATCGGCCGCGTACTCCTCGCCGCCCACACTGCCGGACACGCAAAGGCCGAACCTGGCCTCCACGCCGCGCTAACCGCGCTCACCACGATGATCAACCGCGACGGGCAGCAACCCGGCTGGTGGCTACCCGCCACCAGCCGGCACCCGACCGGAGAAGCCAACACCGGCATGGCCCACGGCATCGCCGGACCCCTCGCCCTCCTCGCCATCGCCCACACCACCGGGCACACCGTCAACGGGCAGCCCCGCGCCATCCGCCGAGCCGCGGCATGGCTCCAAGAATGGCAGATCGACGGAACCTGGCCACCCACCGTCACGGGATCAGGACGACCCGGCGACGAGTTCACTGCCGCACCAGGACGCCGCGACGCCTGGTGCTACGGCAGCCCAGGCATCGCCAGCGCTCTCATCCACGCCGGACACGCGCTTGCTGACTCCTATCTGCTCGCCACCGGCCGACGGTGCATGGAGCGGCACGCCGCCAGGCCCCCACAGCAATGGGACGTCGAAGGCCCTACCCTCTGCCACGGGTACGCGGGCGTACTCCAGGCAGCGGTTGCCGCACCGTTGGCAGACCGTGCCGCCGCAGGGGTAGTCGCCTTTTACGACCCGGCGACAGCCTTTGGCTTCCAACACCAAGACGGTCAGAAGCCGACCGACAATGCCGGCCTCCTCACAGGGGCCGCAGGAATTGCGCTTGCGCTCGCCGACCACGCTCATATCCCCGCACCCGACGTTCACACCCGTTGGGACGCACTCCTTCTCCTGAGCTGATCTGCTCTCCTATCCAGCCGACGAAGTGCACACGAGTCCTGACAGCCATGGCCCCCGAGGCCCCCATCGCACGAGACATCCAGGAAGAGATCGAGGACTACTGCCGGACGTCCGCTGCGGCACTGCCACGCTGATCAAGATGGTGGACCGGTCGTTGTATCCGGCAGAGGTCCCTGGCTCTGTGGTGACGCTGCGTGAACTTACCGAGTCTGACGTGGCCGCGCTGCACAAGGTCTACGGCGACGAGAAAGCCACCCGTCACCTGAGTTTCGAGCCGAGGACCATCAAGCAGGTCGAAGGCATGATCAAGGCCGCGATGGCTTCCGCCACCACCGAGCCGCGAACGGAGTACATGCTGGCGGTAGCCGACAAGGACGGTGAGCTGATCGGGTCGGCGCGGCTGGCCACCGGGGAGTACGCAAGCGCCCAGATCGGCTTCGCGCTCGGGCCCGACCACTGGGGCCAGGGCAAGGGCCTGGAGACCGTCCGGCTCCTCCAGCACCTCGGATTCTCCGAACTTGGCCCGCACAGGGTCTGGGGTGCGCGCAGCCCGCTGAACCAGGCGTCCGCCCGGACCATGCTCGCGGCCGGGATTATCGAGGAAGGCACCATACGCGGCCACCTGTTCACGCGCGGCGCCTGGCGGAACTCAGTGGTCCACTCCATCTTGCGCGAGGAATCCGCATACCACCGGCCATAGACCTCCCGTGGTCCTGGAATGGACTTTCCATGTGCCTGCGGTGGACCTGCGTTCTATGAAAACTTGCCTAGTTCGTTAACTTGCACAACTTCTGCAAGAACCTAATCCAAGCAAGTTTGCCTGACGAGCCTGCGGTGCGGGTGGTGAGCGTGGCGCTCGCATGCCAACGCGCCGCTCCGGCTCCGGATGATGCCGACGACCACTTCTTCGTGATGACCGAACGTGAGCAGGTGGGAGGCTGCCATCCTTGATGACCTCGACGGCAGGTGCCAGCTTCTCTGCCCCTACGCGTAATTACTTGACAAGACTTACCCTCGGTCGGATACTCGATTTAGAGTATCCGAACAAGTGGAGTTACCGTGAGCCGTCGCCGGGTGTCCAACCCGCTGGCACTTGCCGTGCTGAGCTGTCTCACCGAGCGGCCGATGCATCCGTACGAGATCTCGACGACGCTGCGCAGCCGCGGCAAGGAGAGCAGCATCAAGCTCAACTACGGCTCGCTCTACGCCGTGGTGGAGGCGCTGCAGAAACACGGCCTGATCACGAGCCGGGAGACCACCCGGGAGGGTCGGCGTCCGGAGCGGACCGTCTACGAGATCACCGAGGCGGGAGCGACCGAGTGCGAGGACTGGCTAGCCGAGCTGCTCTCCACCCCGGTCCGCGACTACACCTCGCTGGAGGCAGGCCTGTCCCTGATGCCGGTGCTCGCGCCAGATGAGGTCGCCCGGCTGCTCGGCGAGCGCGCCGAGCGGCTGCGGATGGAGCTGCGGGCCATCGACGCTTCCCATTCGGTGGCAAGCGAAGCCGGGCTGCCCGACCTGTTCATGATCGAGAGCCTCTACCGGCACAGCATGCTGACTGCCGAACTCGACTTCGTCTCCGCCTTGGCGGCAAACATCCGCTCCAGCGCGCTGGTCGGCACGAAGGAGTGGCGGCGCATTCACGAACTAAGAGCCGAAGGCATCACCTGGGAGCAGATCAGCCAGGATCTCGTGGGCTATCTGGGGGAGGAGGCGCGGGCGTTCCAGCCACATCAGCAGACCTAACAGCGACCCCTGGCCGGTGCGGTAACACCAACCAGGGGCCTGACACCCGAGTCGAGACCGCAACCGCGATCCGTCCCGAGGCCCACCTCCACGATAGGCGCTGCGGGCTCGACTCCCCACTCAAGGGATAGGAGTCCCATGATTACATCCGAATCGACCGCCTTGTCGGCCGTCGACCTTGTCAAGACCTACCGGGGCGGCCGCGGCGCGCCTCCGGTCCGCGCCCTGGACGGGCTGACCATCGGCGTCGAGCCCGGCAGCGTGTTCGCGCTGCTTGGCCCGAACGGCGCAGGCAAGTCCACCACCGTCAAGATCCTTACCACTCTGTCCCGCCCTGACTCGGGGCGGGCAACCGTCGCGGGCATCGATGTGCTGCGCGACCCAGACGCCGTGCGGCACGCGATCGGCCTGGTGTCGCAGAAGACATCAAGCGATCCGATGGCCACCGGGCGGGAGAACCTGGTGCTGGCCGGCCGGATCCAGGACATGTCCCGCTCGGCGGCCCGCGCCAGGGCAGCCGAGCTGCTGACCGTGTTCGGCCTTGACGACGTGGCCGAGCGGCTGGCCAAGACCTATTCCGGCGGCATGGCCCGCAAGCTGGACGTCGCGATCGGGCTGATGCACCGCCCGCGAGTGCTCTTTCTTGACGAGCCGACGGCCGGCCTCGACCCCGAGGCGCGCGCCGACCTCTGGGCCGAGATCGGACGGCTGTCCGGAAGCGAGCGGATGACGGTCCTGGTAACCACGCATTATCTTGAGGAGGCCGATCAGCTAGCCGACCGGCTGGCGATCGTCGATCACGGACGGATCGTGGTGGAAGGCACGCCAGAGAACCTCAAGAGCGAACTGCGCGGCGATACCGTCAACGTCGAGTTGCGGTCGGCCGCCACCGCCGCAGCGGCAGTCGGGCGGCTGACCCGGCTGGACGGGCTGAGCGACATTGCCGCCGATGGCCCGCGGCTGCGGGCCCGCGCCGAGAACGGAGCCCGTGCGGTCCCGGTGCTGCTCGCCGCGCTTGAGGACGCCGGTATCAGCGTGGCCTCGGTCACGGTGGCCAGGCCCTCGCTCGATGACGTCTACCTGCGCTATGCGGGCCGGAGCTTCGAGGTGGCAGCATGAGCGCGATCGCCCACGCCCCGGCCAGGTCCGCGGCTACGCAGGTGAGCGGTCACGGACGGCTGGCCCAGCATTCGGCCTACCTCACGGCTCGCTCGCTGCGCACGCTCTGGCGGCAGCCCGCTTACGCGGCGGCCACCCTGTTCCAGCCGGTCATCTGGCTGCTGCTGTTCGGCCAGCTGTTCCGCTCGGTGGTGCACATCCCCGGGTTCAGCCTGGGTTCGGGCAGCTACCTGGAGTTCATCACTCCCGGGGTGATCGTCATGACCGCGTTGTTCTCAAGCACCTGGGCCGGGACTGTCTATGTCGAGGACATGAACCGCGGCGTCATGGACCGGCTGCTGGCCTCACCGGTGCGCCGCGGCGCGATGATGGCAGGCACGCTTGCCTACCAGGGGATCACCACCGTGCTCCAGACGCTGGTCGTCTTCGGGCTGGCTCTCCTCACCGGCACCCGTTTTCCTGGCGGCGCGGTGGGCATCGGCGTCACGGTGCTCGCTGCCGTGCTGATCGCGGTGATCCTCGCCTCATTGTCGAACGCTCTGGCCCTGCTGCTCCGTCAGCAGGAGGCGCTCATTGGCATCAGCCAGTTCATCGTCCTGCCGCTGGTGTTCCTGTCGTCAGCGATCATGGATACCCGGCTGTCGCCTGCCTGGGTGCAGCACGTCGCTCGATACAACCCGGTCGACTGGGCCGTGGTTGCGTCGCGTCAGGCGCTCTCGGCCGGGACGCAGTGGGGAGCGGTATGGCCGCGGCTGGGCTTCCTGACGGCTCTCGCGCTGACGATGGCTTGGCTGGCCACCCGCGCCTTCGGCAGCTACCAGCGCTCGATCTGAGAGCGGTAGGTAACAAATCCCGCTGGGCCGGCCCCACCGCAAGGTTGCGGCCGGCCCGCGCCGGACTCAGCATTGCAGCAGCGCGGGTAACTGCGGCCAGTGGCAGCTGGTGACCTCACCGCCGCTGACTGTCACGATTCCGGCCGAGGTCGTGGCATCGCGCCAGATGGTATAGCGGCCGGCCGCGAGGCCGGGATAGACGGCCGCATACTGGACGCAGTGGCCAACCCGGCGCTCCCTGACCCGAGAGTGGGTGCGGCCGGCCGCCGGGATGTCGTGCTGGCTGATCTCGATCTCGCGACCGTTCAGGCTCTCCGGCGTGTGCAGCACCAGGGCACCCACGCCGGCTCCGAGATCAAGGACGACGCTGCCGGCCCTGGACGGGCCCGGGATCGTCTCTGCCATCTTTGCTGTCCTCCTTGCCGCTGACTGCGGGTGCGAACGGGCTGCGGAAAGCCGCAGCCGGGCCATCGAAGAGATGAGAAGGGCACCGGGCGCCGTCCGGCAGCGATTGCTGGCCGTCCGGCGCCCGGTATCTCCCCTCCGCCCATCTACGATGGGTTGTCGTAGCCGTCGTATGGCACGCCCAGGTACGGGAAGGCGGCCACCGGCGGATTAGTCACGTTCGCGTTCGTCAGCCCGTCAGTAACGGAGTCGACGACCGCATCGACGACATAGGTCGGGTCAATCAGCGGGAAGACCTTGCCCGCGATGGCCCGCAGCTCGATCGTGACCACGTCATCGGTCACCCGGCGACCATTCGGGAAGCCGGCCGGGTCGCCGCCGATAAGGCCGAGGATGCTGTACTTCGGCGAGCTGGTTGGAGTCGGCGGAATCGATGTGTTGAGCCGCAGCATGTCGGCCTGCACCGCTCCGGTGAAGTTCGTGAAGCCAGCGATCAGGCCGGACGGGATGCCGGTCAGCAGGATCGCTTCCAGGTCGGCACGTGCGGTCTTGGCCCCGTCCAGCGCCGCGAGATGCGGGAAGGCACCCGGGTACAGCACTGGCAGCAGGCCGGCCAGTTCCGGGTGCGCGTAATACGATGCGAACTGCTTGTCGTGATCCGGTCGCTGCTTGTTCCAGAAGTCCTTCTTGCCCAGCGGGATGACGACCTCATTGATCAGCGGATTGCCCAGCCGGGACACCTGAGTGAACGGGCCGCTCCACACCGAGTCGCCGCCAACTTCCGAGGACACCCGCACGCGCTGGCGGCTAGCCGTTGTCCAGACGCCGATCGTCGGGCGCCCGGCGACCGTCAGCTGCGAGATCGGTACCTGGATCGCGATGCAGTGCACGTTGAGCCGGTCCGTGGCGTTCACGCCCGGCTTGCTCTTCAGACCCGCCGCCTTGCCGAAGACGTTCGCCTCTTCCAGCGGGCGCAGGTTACCCAGGTCGAAAATCGAGCCGAGGTCGACGTAGAACTCCTCCGCGCGCTGGCCGGCGAAGACCTTGACACCGTGGTGGAGGGAGTGAACGGCCGGCCGCCCCAGGTTGATCTCGTAGTTGGGCGTGGACAGCACGCCGACGTTGCACGGCGGGCAGGCCAGGTCGCGGCCCAGGACCTTGGAGCCCCAGCGGTCGACTCTGGTGACCTTGTAGAACTGCTTGCTGTTCCAATTCGGGTCGCTGAGCGATCCGATCGGTCCCGTGTTGTACAGGAAACTGGTCGGCGTGGTCAGCCTCGTCTCGAAGCGGAACTGGTACGAGATATCCGGCTCACCGTCGCCGTCATTGTCGACGTGTATCTCGTAGAGCACCTCGTCGCCGAACGCGTAGAAGTTCGGGCCGCCGGACGGTTCCTGGAGCGGGATGTAGTTGGCGATCAGGGTGACCGTATTCGGCTGGTCCGGGCTCACAAATGCGTAGACATCGGTGCTGTCGGCGACCGGGTCCCTGGAAATCTCCGGTGCTTCGCGATGAGAAGACATCAGTTACCTCACTGGCTGGTACGGAAGTTTGCGGGTAAGGACGGTCATGAGCGGCTGGCGCGCACCAGGCGAGCGGCTAGGTCCCGGTCGCGCACGCTGGTCTGGCTCGTGCCACGGAAGACGTCGATCTGGCCGGATCTTGCATCTCGCACATGCACCACGAGCTGGTCCGCGGTGTCCGCGTCGGCCGACGTCGCGCCAGCGGCCGACCTGGCCGGCCGGATCGAGGCGGCGAGAGCCGGTGTCGCCACGCTGGAGAGGGCGGCGGCGGCGATTCCGGCGGCACCCGCGCCCGCAGCGCCCCGCAGTACGGAGCGCCGGGACGGGTGCAGCTCCTCCTCCTGGTCGGCGATCGGGTCGGTCACGAGAGAGCCACTGTCATCTCGACTGGGCATTGCTTTCCCTTCCGGGGCCGGCTGAGCCGTGCGCCCCTCACGGTGTTGACACGATGGTTACGTTGTGTCATTGAGCAGCTACTGAAAGTGATTAGAGTCCCTGGAGCACAATGTCAAGGGTCCCGGCCGATCCCGCGGAATCGCGCACGGAACTTCGCCGTAGTCGCCACGGTGCGGGCGGTGCCTGACACTCGGGCAGCCGCGGGCGTGCCCTCGGCGGCCATGTCCTGTTTGCGGCTGTGAGATCACGGTCGTAGTTCGGATCGGGCGAATCGGCGGATGGGTGATTATGGTGCCGAGACCAAATCGTTACCTCAACCGCTGGGAGCGGTCTAAGGCTGGTCGCGCACCGGCGGTGCCGGGTGAGCGCGGCCCGGCCCCGATGTCCGCTGGCTACGCTGCAGGGATGGCGCGCCGATTCGATTTCATCCGCACCGCCCGGCTGGTAATGCGCCGATGGCGCGACGCGGACCGGGAGCCGTATGCGGCGATGAACGCCGACCCGGAGGTGATGCGCTACTTCCCGGCCCCGTTGGACCGGGCTGCCAGCGATGCCAGCGTTGATCGCATCGAAGAGTTCTTCGACGCTCAGGGTTTCGGCCTGTGGGCGGTTGAGGTGGCCAGCACCGGAGAGTTCATCGGGTTCACCGGACTGAACCCGATGCCCGGCGGCGTGCCAGGCGCCGGCGGCATCGAGGTGGGCTGGCGGCTGGCCAGGCGCGCCTGGCACCACGGGTATGCCACCGAGGCAGCCGTCGCCGCCGTCGATGTCGGTCTCGGCGGGGCGGGGCTTGATCAGATCTGGTCGATGACGGCCGTGCTGAACCAGCCATCGCAGAGCGTCATGCGGCGGCTGGGAATGACGCTGGATACCCACTTCGACCATCCGAGGATCCCGGCTGGCCACCCGCTCCGCCCGCATGTCGCCTACCGGCTCAGGCGGCCGGAATGGACGCGGACTAAGTCAGCTCCCGCCGCCCAGCACGGTGAGCAGGACCAGCACGACGGTGACCCCGGCGAATATGCCGTGACCGATCACGACGGGGAGCGGGAAATGCCGCTCGGGCGGGGCTAGCTGGGCAGCCGCATCCCCGGCATCGGGTGCTGCGGCGGTCCCGGCCGCTGCCCGGACCCGGTAGACCGCGACCCAGCGCACCGCCATGGTGAGGCCGAGCGCCACGATGGCGGTCAGCATGAACATCGCGGTCCAGGCTGCCCGATCCTGGTCGGTGATCACGTAGACGGCCCACACCACGAGGCCGCTGAGGGCGAGCAGGACATGGCTGGCGATCACCGGCACCGGCAGCCGGGTGGCCGCGGCGGACTGGAATTCGGGGTCGTACTCGATCAGCCAGATGGCAAGCAGGTAGAGCCCGCCGAGGGCGGTAACGAACCAGGAGATCAGGGCGGCAACCGACATGGGCAGTCCGAATCTGGGCAGGGCGGTGGGGTCGTTATCAGCGGTCGGCCGGGCAGCGTGAGTGCCGCCAGGCAACCGCCGAATGCGGTCAGCAGGAGTGCCCACTGACCACCCTGGATCACGGACCGGGTCGGCCGCTAGTTCACGCGTGTTCGGTAGCGCGGCGCATTTGTCTGGGGCATCCGGCGGGCACCCGCCGCAGCCCCCGCAATCGCCCGGCGCAATCGCCCGGCGCAATCGCCCAGCCGACTAGTGGGTACTTTGACTGGCATGACCTTCTGCATCCACAGCCGTCCGGCCACCGGCCTGCCGAGGCAGGCGATGACGAGGTGACGGCGGATCCGTACGCCGCAGCCGCCGGGCTGGTCGCGCGGTCGGCGGCAGCCTATGTGTCCGGAGTGCCGACGGAGCCAACGGACGACGGCTTCTTCGGGCCAAGCAGCGTCACCTGGCGGATGGGCGCCGACCTGGCCGCGCCGGTCGGCGGCCTGCGGGCGCTGCTGATGCAGGCGCTGCATCCGCTGGCGATGGCGGGTGTCGACCAGCACAGCGACTGGCGCCAGGATCCGGTGGGCAGACTCGCCGCCACCTCGACGTACGTGACCACGATCAGCTTCGGCGACCGGGCCACGGCCGAGCAGGCTGCGGCGAGGGTCCGCCGGATTCACGAGTACGTGCAAGGCGTCGACCAGATAACGGGCCTCCCGTACGCGGCCGGCGATCCCGCGCTGCTGCTCTGGGTGCACGCCGCGCTGGTCGATTCCGCGCTCGCGGCCAGGCGGCTGTTCGGGACGCCGCTCTCGCCGCAGGACAGTGACCGCTACGTCGCGGAGATGGTGGTCGCTGCCGAGCTGGTCGGCGTGCCCCGTGCCCTGGTGCCTGCCAGCGTGGCCGAGCTTGACCGCTACCTCGGATCAGTCCGGTCCGAGCTGAGCTGCACACCGGCTGCCAGCCAGTCGATGGCCTACCTGCTTGAACCGCCTGGCCTGGACGAGGATATCGCCGAGATCTGGCAGGACGTCAGGGACGGCGCGGTCGCCGCGTTGCCGGCCTGGGCACGGGAGATGTACGGCTACCGCGAGCCGGAGCCGCTGACCCCGCAGCGCCGGACGCAGATCCGGCAGGCGCTCGGGGTGCTCGACGCCGTGTTCCTGGGCGAGCCTGGCGTGCTTGAGGCGCGACAGCGGATCACGCTGCGGGTGCGCGCGGCGGCCCGGGCCGGATGAGGCGGCGCCTGCTCGCCTCGGCGGCGATCGGCGGGGGCACTGCCGTGGCACTGGCTCTGCTCGCCCGCCGGCTGGGGAAACTCCGGATCGAGCGGGGCTGGTCCGCGCTGCAGCTCGTGGCCCGAGGCGGGGTGCGCTACGCGAGCAGCGCACCGGCGCTGTTCGCTGCGGCCGGCGAGCACCGGCAGCAGCTGCGCCAGGACCTTGCCCTGCAGACCGCCGAGGATGTCGCTGTCACCCTGGGAGCGATGAAGGGCGTGCTGATGAAGATCGGCCAGATGGCCAGCTACGTCGATGACGGGCTCTCGCCGGCCGTCCGCCGCACGCTCAGCAGGCTGCAGGACAGCGTCCCGCCGATGAGCGCGGAGCTGGCGGCTGCCGTGGTGGCCGAAGAGCTCGGCCTTCCCCCAGAACGCGCCTTCGCGCGCTGGGATCCCGAGCCGATCGCGGCCGCGTCGATCGGGCAGGTGCACCGGGCGATCACCCATGACGGCCGCGCGGTCGCCGTCAAGGTGCAGTATCCGGGTATCGCGGAGATGATCGCGGCAGACCTGGACAACGTCGCGCTGCTGCGCCGGATGCTGCGGATCACCGCGCCGAGCCAGGATGTCGAGGCGCTGATCGCCGAACTGCGCGAGCGGGTCCTCGAGGAACTGGACTACCGGCGCGAGGCCGACAACCAGCGGCTGCTCGCTGACTACTACACAGGCCACCCGACCATCAACGTCCCGGCGATCATCAGTGAGCTGTCGACCCGGCGGATCGTGACGAGCGACCTGGCCGACGGAGTCAGGTTCGCCGAGTTCGCCACCTGGTCACAGCGAGAGCGCGATCTGGCCGGCGAGACGATCTACCGGTTCGTCTTCCGCAGCCTGTACGGCATTCACGCGTTCAACGGAGATCCGCACCCGGGCAACTACCTGTTCCACGGCGGCGGCCGGGTCACCTTCCTCGACTTCGGGCTGGTCAAGCATTTCACCACGGCCGAATTGCTGCCGCTGATGGACATGGTCCGCCACCTGTGCGTCGATGACGATCCGCAGGCATTCCGCGGCAGCCTGGAGAGGGCCGGTTTCCTGCGGCCTAACGCTCCGCTGAGTACCGAGGTCGTCGTCGAGCACCTGGCCTTGTTCTACGACATGATCCGCACGCCGGGACGACGTACCGTGACGTCGGACTACTCGGCCGCAGTGGTGCGCAGGTTCTTCGATGTCCGCAGCCCGGTCACCGAGTACGCCAGCATCCCCAGGTCCTACGTGATCCTGCAGCGGATCAACCTGGGCATGTTCGGAGTACTCGGCGAGCTGACGGCAACCGCCAACTGGCGGGCCATCGCCGAAGAGATCTGGCCATTCGTGCTGGCTCCGCCGTCCACTCCGATGGGTCAGGCCGAGGCCGCCTGGCTGGCCAGGCACCTGGCCAGCACGCGGCGATCGAAGTAATCTTTCCAGGCGGTACCACAGCTGTGTCCAACCGACCAGCTGGTTCCGGCGTCTTTACGGGGCGAAGGTCAGTCAGCTCAGTCTTGAGGAGTCGAACATGATCGGTAACTTGCGGTTGCGCTCCGGTGTCCGCCGCCTGGCCCACGGACGCCGCCTGCCACTGGCCGCTGGCCTGATTGGCCTGGTCCTGGCCACCGTCTTCGGGGCAGGTGCAGCTGCCGCGATCGGCAGGCAGCACCCGGCCACGCCAGCAGTCTCCAGCTCGGTGAGCAGCGACATCAAGCACGACGAGGCATTCGTCGCCAGTAAGTACCACCACTGCGCGGCATTCTCCGCCGCGCACAAGTGCCCGTTCCAGGCGGCTGCCACCGGGAATGGTGCCGGCGGCCATCTCATCGCCATCGACCTGCGCCAGACGACGGGGGACGATTGCCTGCTGGGCATTGTGTATTTCTTTGATGGCACTCGCTTCGTCGGAACATCCCACCTGGTTCGGCCGCACAGCCCAGGCGGCGTAGAGGGCGTTCGCGCGATCGGCGTCGAGAGGTTCTCCGTCACTTACGGAGTAAACGATTCAAAGTCCACCATCTGCGCCCGAACGGGCGACGCGGGGACTGATGTCTACAAGTACCGCTGGAACGGGACCGGCTTCGTTAAGATCTCTGGCAGGCTGCCCAGGCTCCCCAAGGTGATTGTGGGCCTGTAGGGCTGAGGAGCGCCGGATCTGCAGACCGCCGGTGAATCGAGCTCGCGACTGCCGCTCGCGACTATCGTTGGCGCTGTGGACGAACCGGCAGATTCTCCGACGATCCATATGCCGATGACCGGAGAGCGACCGCAGGCGGCTGAGTCGCTGGGCGCGCTGCTAGCGCATGGCGACTCAGCGAGGTCGGCGCTCATCGTGCCGGACAACGGTCAGGTACTGAGCTACGCAGAGCTGACGGACCGGATCGAGACGCTGGCCGGACGCCTCGCCGCCGCTGGTGTCCGGCGCGGTGACCGGGTGGCGCTCGCGCTGCCCAACGGCCCCGACTTGGTCCAGTTGCTGCTGGCGATCATCGCTCTCGGCGCGGCGGCGGCTCCGCTCAATCCGGCCTACACCGCCAGCGAGTTCGGCTTCTTCCTGCAGGACATCGCGCCGAGGAAATTCCTGATCCCGGCCAGCCGGCCGGCCGCTGCGGTCAGCGCAGCTGACGCCACGGCAACTGAGCTGGTGGCCGTCGAGGTGACCGCTGACGGCCCGGCCGAGCTGCTCGTCGGCGGGACGGCGGTCAGGTCCGTGGCATCATTCGAGCGGGGTGGTCCCGACGACGTCGCCGTCGTCCTGCACACCAGCGGAACGACCAGCCGTCCGAAGCAGGTTCCGCTGCTGCAGCGGAACCTGATGGCCTCCACCCGCACGATCGCCGCGCACTACCGGCTTGACCCATCGGATGTCTCGTTCTGCGTGATGCCGTTGTTCCACGTCCACGGTCTGGTCGCGTCCGCGTTCGCGGCGCTGAGCAGCGGCGGCACGGTGATCGTGCCGCTTCGGTTCACTCCGCACCGGTTCTGGCGGCAGGCCCGTGAGCACGGGACCACCTGGCTGTCGGCCGGCCCGACGCTGCACCAGATGATCCTCGACCAGGCCGATCAGGCCGGACCGCCGCGAACCCTCCGTTTCGTCCGCTCCTGCAGCTCCGCGCTGTCGCCAGCGCTGCTTGAGCGAGCGGAGGGCAGTTACGGGGTACCGATGCTTGAGGCGTACGGCATGACCGAGGCGAGTCATCAGATGGCCTCGAACCCGCTGCCGCCGGGCCAGCGCGTGCCGGCCTCGGTCGGCGTGCCGACCGGGACCGAGATCGGCGTGGTCGACGGCGCTGGCCAGTTCCTGCCCGCCGGGAGCCCGGGCGAGGTGGTGATCCGGGGCCCCGGCGTGATGTCCGGTTACGTGCACAACCCGGCCGCCACGGCCGAGGCCTTCGTCGGTGACTGGTTCCGCACCGGCGACCGCGGCGTGCTGCGGGACGGCTACCTGTTTCTTGAGGGACGGCTCAAGGAGATGATCATCCGCGGCGGCGAGAACATCTCGCCGGCCGAGATTGAGCAGGT
>Ga0208565_1001049_pt1 | contig 17401 bp, 12 predicted proteins | sample Sb_taG_7_FD_187706 | JGI IMG/M metagenome (GOLD analysis project Ga0208565, IMG submission 187706) | Peat soil microbial communities from Weissenstadt, Germany - Sb_50d_2_FS metaG (SPAdes) (version 2) | ecosystem: Environmental > Terrestrial > Soil > Wetlands > Peat | place: Germany...
ATCGGTGCACTAGCGTCGTAAAAGACGGCCTCGAAATCGCAGATGCGAATGCGATCGTTGCGCTTGAGAACGATTCGAGCCGTGATTGGTTGATTGTTGATGTAGGTGCCATTGCGGCTCATCATGTCTTCGATGTGCCATTTATCGTGGAGACGCACGATGCGGGCATGCTGCCGGCTGATGGAAGGAGAGGGAATGACAAGGTCGCAGTTCTGACTGCGGCCCAGGATAAAGGTGTCCTTTTCCAGGGGCACGCGTTGGCCGGGATTCGCTCCCTTGCGGACCAGCAGATGAGCCATGCAAGCACCTCAGAGAGTTTTGGAACTGGGATCCAACCCCCTGGCACTTCCGATCACGAGATCCGAGAAATGAGCAAAGCGTTTACTCCCGCCAGGGCGTTGAACCACGCTTCGAAAGCCTTCAGGCAGCGGCGTCGATTCGGTGTCGTCCGCAAATCATTGCCTGCTGAAAAAGGGGTCTGACCCCTTCCACGAAGGGCGCTAGATCCCCAAGAAAGCGGGAAATCAGTGAAGCTTCATAGGGGGTCAGACCCCTTTTTCAGCAGGCTCCATTGGCGGAGGGGATGTCACCTGGACGGCATCGAAGAGCGCTCTCGCGTTTCAGGAGGAAGCCTTGTTCTTGGCCGCAGTTGCACGCTCGCCTACGCGGCCAAAACAGACCATAGTTATGTCGTCATGTTGGCTGCGCCCGCTGGCGTGCTGCTTGACGACCTTTATGATGCGCTCGACAAGAGCTTTCGGCCCCAATTGTTTAGCTTCGACTGCGGAGTAGAGCGCCTTGATGTCGAGCTGGTTGTTCTGCTTGTCCATCGCCTCGGTAACGCCGTCGCTAAAAAGGAGAACGGCATCGCCAGGACCAAGTGTCGCCTGCACCGTGCCGTACTCCACGCCTTCCATGACGCCTAGCGGCAAACCCACCAGCTCCTTGGTGGCCACCTCTTCCAACCCACCTTTTGCCAGCCGATAGATGAGCGGCGGCAAATGCCCAGCGTTCACGAACGTGACCGTGTGCGAGCCGGGATCGAGCAGAGCGGCAGCCAAGGTGACGAACCGGTCCATCTGGCTGGTGTTAGGGTAGAGCAGGTCGTTCAGCACCGTGACGGCAGTTCCGGGCTCCTCCTGGCTGAGGAAGCTGAAACGCGCGTCGGAAGAGAGTTTGGCCATGAGCAGGGCCGCCGGAACTCCCTTGCCCGCGACGTCGCCTACCAGGATGGCCAGGCGGTTGCGGAGAGAAACCGGAATGAAACCGTAGTAATCTCCCCCAACTTCCTGGGCCGGCTCATAGTGCGCGTAGAATTCGTAACCCGGAACCTCGGGCACTTGCCTCGGCAGGAAGCTGAGCTGAACCTGATGGGCTAATTCCAAATCCCGCCGCATTCGCTCACGTGCCAACGAGTCCTGGAGCAGGCGGGCATTCTCTAGCGCCATCGACGCCATCCTGGCCACGGCCATCAAAATCGTGAGGTCTTCCTTGGTGAACTTCTTGCTGCGATCCTGACTATCCAGCTGGATGACGCCGAACGCCTTGTTATCCTGGCTCCACAACGGAGCGCACATCACCGAGCGGATGCGAAAATCGGCGATGCTCTGGGCCATGTTGAACCGCTTATCGGTGCTGGCATCGTCACACAAGAACGCCTGCACCGTCTTCAGGCACTCGCGGACAATGGACCGGCTATAGCTGGCGCTCGATTCGTCCTGCGACCGCCTGGTCTTGATCACCTTGGGGATGAGACGCTCCAGCGGTTTCTGACGATCGGTCACTTCCTCGCGCAAAATCACGAACAAGCGGTCGGCCTGCTTGTAGAGCTGGAAAAGGCTGTCGACAATTTTCGACAAGAGACGATCGATCTCGAGCGTGTTGCCCAGGTCGCTGCTGATGTCCAGCAAGGCACGCAGCTTTTCCGCGGGCTGAGCCTCGAGGATCATGTGGCTGGTGTGGCTGACCGAGGCCTCGAAGCTGGCTGGACCGTCCGCGTCGTCGAGCGTCGGATCGATTTCGAGTTCCTGGGCGAGAGGGTGCTTTGCCGCCGGCGCGCTATCGTGAAAGCTATAAAGGAAGTCGCAAATCCGGATCTTGTCGTTGTCGTTGAGCTGCGTCCGCTCGCTGAGCTGCTGGTTGTTGAGAAACGTTCCGTTCCGGCTGCCCATGTCTTCAAGGAAGAACTTGTCCTCGACGCGCAAGATACACGCATGCTCTCGGCTGACGGCGAAGTCGTTGGCAGGAAAGACGATGTCGCAACTCGCGTTCCTTCCCAGGAGAGTCCGCTCCTTGTCCAGAGCGAAACTCTGCTTGGCGTTGAGTCCCTTCAGGACGAGCAAATGGGCCATGATCTCCCTCCGGCGTCCGCGTCCAACGCAACGGCCGAGTCCTGCCTGTCGATTCTGAGATGGAAAAAATGATCGACGGCTCAATTCTAACTGTGTGGAGAGACAGTTTCAAGAAAGCTGCCGAGACGTTCGTAGCTCAAGCTACCAGCTTGAGCTACAAGAGAGCTGATACCGGCCGTTGTAGCTCAAGCTGGCGGCTTGAGCCACGAGAAATCTGATAATCTGAACGCACATTCACATGAAAGCAGCCCAATTGGGTCGGAGATTGAAATGGCTGGGCCGCAGACCATAACAGCTGTCGCGAATGGCTCGCAAAATTTTCCTGGACCGCCGGCACCTTTGCAATTGACCGAGCGCGCAGTGGCAACGTATAGTCTTAGGAAGCAATTGCCGTCTGTAATTCATCGCTCAGGGAGCGTGTGCCGTGGCCAACAAGCCAGAGAATAAAGACCATCGAGTTGTAGGATTTGTTGGCATCGGTCTGGATAACAAGGACGGTCACCAGCGGCTCACGCAAAACGAACACTTTTTGCTGGTGGGCGGCTCCAGCGAAACGCACGAGCGCATGCAGGATACGGCCATTCGATTTACCGAAGCGCTGCAGCGCCGGGGCAAGGCCCTGGAAGAGACCGCTGTCGAAGAAGTCATCGAAATCTTTCACGAAACGCAAGAGTAATCCCCCAAGCCGCTTTCTCCGGGAAAATAGGCTCGACCGAAATGCGAACAACTTTGAGTGTGTGAAACTTTCCGCGGATCTTCCCGGTATCCCTTTCCGAGTCCATGACGCTGGTAGGCGGACGTGTCTGTCGACGAAGCCGGTTTGGTCGAATGCTGCCTGCGGGGCGACCCCCAGGCGGTTCAGACGCTGGTGGAACGCTTTCAGGCGGACGTGTTCGGTCTCTGCCTTCGCATCCTTAGCCACCGCCAAGACGCCGAGGACGTGACTCAAGAAGTCTTTCTGCGCATTTTCCGCAGCTTGACACGCTGGGATTCGTCCCGGCCTTTGAAGCCGTGGATCATAGGCATCACCGTGAACCGCTGCCGCACCTGGTTGGCCCAGCGGTCGCGACACCCGGAGAGCGCGGACTATCTCCAGGAGACAGCCGCCAGCGCGCCGGCCGACGATTCGGCCGAGTTGGTCCGCGAAATCCAGGATGCGCTGCGTGAGCTGCGTCCTGAGTATCGGAGCGTTTTCCTCCTGTTCCACGAACACGGACAACCTTACGAGGACATTGCCACCGCCCTCGATAGGCCGGTGGGCACCATCAAAACGTGGCTGCACCGCGCCCGGCTCGAAGTGCTGGGCCGCTTGCGCCGCCGCGGAATGGTCGCCGAGGTAGGACATGAATTGTCATGAGTGCCAGGAATTGACGCAGAGGTTCCTGGACGGCGAATCGATCGACGACTTTCATGCGGATCTCGATCTGCACCTGGCGATTTGCACCCCTTGCCGGGAGCAGCACGCGGCCGGTCAATGCCTGATCGAAGGCCTGCGCCTGCTCGTTCCTCCCCTGCCGCCGGCCCAGCTTTCAAGCAAGATTACCTGTGCGGTACTGACACGCCATCGACGGGTTCAATTCCAGCGACGCTTCACGGTAGCCGGAGCGCTAGCCGCCAGCCTGCTCCTTGCCCTGTTTGCCGGCTACCGCACGTTTGGGGTCAAGGAAGTACAACAGGGTGAACCGGCGCTGGCGCAGGATTCTGTTCCTTTGGATTCTTCCGATACCATGTCGTTGGACCAGAGGGTGCAGGAAGCGGGCGAGGCCGTCGTTGCGCTCACGCGGCGAACCGCCGATGAGACCGTGGGCCAAAGCCGGGTGCTTCTACCTAAAGTTACCCCAGAAAGCCTTGCTGCCCTCACCCAAGAGACGATGCATCAACAGTTACCACCAAGCACCTCTTTACGCGAGGTCCAGCAGTCAGTCGCTGTTGGATTCGAACCGGTCACAACCTCCGCTCGCCGGGCCGTTGACTTATTCCTCCGTGAGATCCCACCCGTCGGGTTCGAGCAGAAACCGGGTCTATGAGAGAATGCCGACTCGATCACGATTGACTGGATCAACAGCGGGGAAAAGCGTGACCGGCGCACCGACCTCAAGCTTAAGAAATCAGGATAAGGCGATTGGCAGCGCTTCTTCTCCCCTCGCCCCGGTACTCCGGGGAGAGGGGTCGGGGGTGAAGGGCCTTGGCCGGGGATCGTTCTTCCCCCTCACCCCCGACCCCTCTCCCCCGAGGCGGGGGCGAGGGGAGATTATTGCCTGCCCCTCGCCTAAGAAGAACCTGTGGATCAAGGGCGCGGTCCCTGGCCGCGATCGGCTGCGCGCAGGCCGCTTGTCCGGGTTCCTTATTTCCATTTTCTCGGCATTTGTTCTTGGCAACGCGTTGGCTTCTGCGGGCACACCGCGCAACGAGCTGCTGCGGCTCGTACCCGAAGACGTGGGCTTTTGTGTCCTGATTGAAGACCTGAGCGGCCATGGCAATGCTCTTGTCAATTCTCCATTCTTGAAGCTATTCCTCGCCTCACCTGCCGGCGCCAAGGTTGCTCACGGCGAAGAAGCGCAAAAACTCAGCTTGGTAGATGAATTCCTGCAAAAGAAATTGCACCTGAACGCCATGCAATTGCGCGACGAAATCCTGGGTGACGCCCTGGTGCTGGCATACCGGCCTGGCCCGGTGGAACAACCCGAGCAAGAGCAAGGCCTGTTTCTGATACGCGCCCGCAATTCAAAGCTCCTGGCGGACCTCATCGACCGTCTGAACGAAATTCAAAAGAAATCGGGCGATCTTCAGGGTCTGGAAGAGTGCACCTACCACGACAAAAAATACCAGCGCCGCGTCGAGAAGAAAGCGACGAACTACTACTATCTCCACGGGCCGGTGCTGGCGTTCGCCAATGAGGAAAGGATTCTGCACGAACTCATAGACCTTGATGGGAAGACCTCCTCGGCCGCTGAGCCATTCATAGCTCGCCAACTGGCCATGCTCGGCCCGAAAAAGCCTTTGGCGGCTCTGTGGCTGAACCCGCGGGCCTTCGAAAAGGCGCTTCAGAAGAAGGCCGACGCTGCTCAGGGCACTCAAGCCGCTTCCTTGAAGACCCTTCTCAAGTACTGGAAGGCGGTCGAAGGAGTCGTTTTCGCGATCACGCTTCAAGAAGACTTCGGCGTCTCAGTCGCGGTTCGGTCGCGAGTGGAATTGCTGCCGGCCTCTGCCCGCCGGTTTCTGAGTACAGCGGCCGAACGAACTGATTTGTGGGAACGTGTACCGAAGGACGCCATTCTCGCAGTTGGCGGACGCATCAATGTTGCGGCACTGCTGGAAGTCCTCGGCGAATTCATGACGGAGGAAGCACGAGGCTCCGTGAGGACAGTCGCGGAAGGAAGCCTTGGGGCGGTGTTTGGCAAGGACGCCCTCAAGGGAATCTTGCCTCAAATCGGCCCTGACTGGGTTTGCTTCATGGTCGCTCCGCCGCCCGCGGATAAGAATTGGTTTCCGCGCTGTCTGGCGGCGATCCGTGTCGGCCCCGGCAAGGGCGAGGCTCCCGCCGGTACGGCGCTCGGGAACGCGCTCAACTCTCTGGCAACGCTGGCCGTGTTCAGCGTGAACGGCGGCCATCCGGGCGCGCTGAGTCTCAACTCGACCATGCAAGGCAAGGTGGAGGTCAAGTACGTCGTGAACGACGAAGACTTCCCACCTGGCCTCCAGCCCGCCTTCGCGCTGAATGAAGGACATCTCCTGCTTGCCAGCTCGCCCGAGGCGATTAGCAGCTTTTCACCAACACCGGCGCCAAGCGAGAAATCGTACCCTGCGGAGACGCCGATTCTACGTTTTTCCTTTCGCGAGCTAGCCCGGTTCATCAAAGAGCGCCGCGAGCTTCTCGTCGCTTTCCTTGCCAAAAAGAATCAACTCTCACCGGAAGCTACCAGCCAGGGCCTGGATCAATTCCTGGCAGCGATCGAATTCTTGGACGCCATCGAGATCAATCAGCGCTGCGAGCCGGGCCAGGTGATTTTCTCGCTGCGCCTGCGCACCGCACAGCCGTTGAAGTAAGCGGCCGCTGACTTGGCCTGCTCTCCGTTCGCCACGCCCTCCGCATTGCTCTGAGCGCGCCACTCGGTGCGCTGACCGATCTTGGGTGCCTTGCAAAGGGACGCGAGTCCGATTGGCCCCAGGACCTGGTCGCTGTTGCCATTGCCGAATTCACTAACACCGGCCTCCCGACCTCTTCGACTGGCCGCCGCCGTCCAAAAAAGCTCAGCAGGCCTTCTACAATTCCGAAAATCGCTACGACTTGCAAAAACAATGCAAACTGCCAATAGCCCCGAAACTTTCTCATATGGTAAATCGTCGATGATCTAGCAGAACGAATAAGCCCGGTCGGCGGAGGTCGGCACCGGCGTCTGCTTTTTGCCGAGATGACGAAAGCCATTGATTGAACGAGGCTTGCTTCAATTCCCTGGCAGCGCGATGGGTGCAAGCCATGCGGCGACGCTTCTTCCAGCGTCACCTAGAAAAATCGTCTGGCAGTGGCAAGGTTTGACAATGGCGCGAGTTTCAGAGAAGATCGCGGTTAACGGAAAGAGAAAGTTAGCAGGCGTAGCGCACGCGGTAGCCTCATGCAGCCCCTACGACCTTGCTAACCAGGTTTTCTCATCAGCGCTTCAAATCCGGCATTTTTTCGCAGGGTTCGTTTGTCGTGCGCGCCCAGTAAGCTATACTCGCGCGGGGTGCCGTTATATCCTACGGTAGTTCAACGGTTTGCCCGAGCCTAGCGCGCTGCCCCACATGCTGGTGCTGAAGCTCACCTGGTGGAGGCTACAACGAGGTATCTAGCCATGAGCGCCGACGAAAACGTAGAATCCGAATTGGTGGTGACCGATAGACGGGAGGGCGACCGCCGCGGAAACGAGCGTCGTCAGAAGGCTATCCCGGTCGCCGTCGAACGGCGCAGCGGCCAGGATCGCCGCAATCTAGGAGAGCGGCGCCGCCAAGTCGATCCCACGACGTGTGAGCGCGATTACAGCGACGAGGAAATCGTCTTCATGAAGGCGATGGATCAGTATAAGCGCGACAATCGTCGCCCCTTTCCAACCTGGAGCGAGGTGCTGGAGGTGCTTTATGCCCTCGGGTACCGCAAGGTCGCTGAATCGACCACGCTGCCCGGACTGCCGCCCGCGGCCGGGCGGAGCGTGCCTCCCAAGGGCTAAGCCTCCGGACCTTGTCTCCCTTGCAAAGCCATACGAAGTGCATGCGATGCTTTGATGTGTCGTGGCGCTGCGTGATGCGCTGCCAGCTCACGGAGTGACCCGTCTGCCTGTATTCCTGCGCATGCGCTCGCGGTGCTCAGGCAGCAGCAGCCGAGTGAGCCGCCAGCATCGGCCCCTGATCCAACACTTCCTTGAGCAGCCGTCGGTATTCATCCTGCATGGCGCAGTGCGTGCCCGGCCGGACCTTGGTCACCGCTCTCACCGTCATTTCCGTTGTACTGTAATTGACCAGACCGTGGATGTGGGTCTCCGCCAACACTTCACGGTGTGCCTGGCGCAGGCGCCGGCCTGCCTCGGCCATCGCGCGCATGGTGGCTTCGAGATCGCTGCCGGTCGGCACACTCAGGTCCACCACAGCGTTGACATAACCCTTGGAATAGCTGACCACACCTTTGATCTGGCCGTTGGGGATGATGTATACCTTGCCCTGCCCGTCCCGCAGGTGAGTGACGCGAATGCCAACGGCCTCGACCACTCCCGCGGCGTCGGCAATCTGCACGTAGTCGCCAACCAGGTACTGGCCTTCGAACAGGATGAAGAATCCGGAGACGACGTCAGTCACCAGGCTCTGCGCGCCCAGACCGACTGCCAGGCCGAGGATGCCGGCCCCTGCGAGAATTGGGGTAATGTCATAGTCCAGCTCCTTGAGAATCATGAGCGCCGAACCAAAGTAGAGCACATACTGGCTCATGGAGTAGATCAGTGGAGCAACTGTCCGCTTCTTCTGATCGACGGTTTCTTCGTCGGCGTACAGCCCGAAGATTTCACCGAGGAGAACCTGCAGCAGTTCAATGAAGACACGCGTCGCCATGACGATGCCGATGCACTTGAGAATGCTCGCTGCATGGGAATCTACTTTCAAAGGGTTCATGAACTCGCGGACGCATAGCCAAACACCACAGAAATAGACGGCCACTTCGAAGCAGCGCTGGCCGAACGGAAAGAGCTTAGGCATTCGCTCCCAGTAGTGGCGGAATGGCCCTTCGGCCAGGCGACGATTCCCGAGGTCTTCCAGGGTTTGGAACAACACGCGCGAAGAGAGTGCCACCAGATGGGCAATCACGAGAATCGTGATCGTGCTCAGGATGAAGCTGTATATCGGGTTCGCAACCAGGCCGACCCGGCCCAGACCAAAAACGAGCCAGAGGGCGGTCAAGCGGAGCGCGCCGACGAAGTAGTACTGGACAAGCAAGAAACCCCTGTGGAGAACAACCTGATGCTTGTGCGGGCCAAGCCAACCCTGCAGATGGGCTTCAAGCTTTGGCATGCCGCTGCGGACCACGCGAACCCCCGCCAAAGAGAGGAGGAGCACCACAACCATGGTACCGCAGCGCAGCCCCAGCTTCAAAAGATGGGTGAGGGTCAGCTTGTCATACCAATACCCCAAATCCTCCCGGACGTCGCGCCCTGCAAAGTGATAAGCCACAGCCGCACCAATGGTGAGCACCACAGCTGCGACGGTCAGCCACAAGATGAGCGCGCGTACGCGTTCTGCGGCATGTTCCCCGGCACTCTCGAGCCAGTGCAGCTTCGTCCAGCGCAACAGCCTGCTCGTACCCTGGGCCACGACATGGCGCAGCGACACTGCTAACAGGACCAGGAGCGTGATGATCCCATGCGCCGCAATCAAGTTGGCGCTCACACGGTGATCGGCAATAGATTCGCCGAAGCTAGAAAAGAAATCCATGGCGCCCTCCTGGCGGCAGAGACGAAGGCATGAACCGGATAACGGGTCCCAGTATCCGGCGGCGAGAATTGCACAACCTCAGGGAGAAAGTTAATGGCCTACTGAAAATGTGTCAATCGAGCTTGCCTTTACTGATCGTTTGCACAGATAGAGTCTTGGCCAAACGGTGACAATTTCATAAGATGCTTGTAGGAGGCCGCTGACTGGTCCAAGGCATCATCATGGAATCACCGTTCTTTTTAGGAGTGATGCTGTGCAGAAGTTTACGCGCCCGATCACTCGGGAAATCGAGTTTGCCGGCCTGCGGCTAGCAGTTACGTTCGGTGAAACTGGAATTGAAGTTCGCCCTGTTGGTTCGCGGAAGCCGCCGCGTGAAGTTTCCTGGCCTTCTTTCCTAAGCTTCCTCACCGGCCATGCCGTGCCGCTCGGACAGGACTTGACCGCCGAAGAAGTCGCGGCGACGGCCGAAGCGATCAAATCGCCTCCTTCGCAGCCGCGCCCTTCCGCGCCGACGCATGAAGTCCTTCAGCCACCCCATCACGTGCATGAGGAGCCTGTGGCCGCTGGCGGAGCCTCGTCGTCGGCTGGGGAGTTTCACAGCCCTCCTCACACGCCTTGAACGATAGCTCTCCGTCCATCAGGCACACTTTCTCTCGACTCTTGCCTATTGTGCCAGGCGACAACCGGAAAGACTCACTGTGGCTCAAGCTGGCAGCCTGTTGTAGCACAAGCTGCCAGCTTGTGCTACGAGAAGGCACCTTTTTGTGCATGGGCTAAGCGGTGCCACTGGCCTGCGGCGGCGCGACCTTGTCAGCCAATGCCAAACGCTCGCGGATGGGGGGATGGTCTTCGAACAGCCAGACGACGAGAGGATGAGGGTCAGCGTCCGCCTTGTTCATGCGTGCAAGTTTCGTGAAGGCCGACCGGTACGCCTGCAGCAACCCCGTTCGTTCCAGAGCATAACGGTCGCACTGGCGCTCGAAGAATCGACTGAGGCCATTCTGCAGCGGAGAGAGGACCAACCCGAACACTGACAGCACAAGCAGAAGCAACGGTAGAGCCGCGGGATCCTCGTAGGCGGGCAACGGATCCGTGGGATAGTGCAACGCCTCGGCTGCGTGGCGCAAAACCACGTCGGCTAGCCAAAAGCTGGCCGCGGCGAGCACGACACTCCAGGCCACCAGTTTCACCAGATGCCGGTGGACGTGGTGCCCGACCTCGTGAGCGAACACCACTTCAATCTCTTCGGGCGTGAATTCCTCCAGCAACGTGTCACCCAGGAGCACGCGCCGGGTACGCCCCAACCCGGCCAAGGCCGCGTTCGCCTTCTTGGTTTCTTGACTCAAGTGCAGCCGATAGATCCCGTCGAAGCTCAGACCGGTGCCGGTGGTGAGGCGGCGCAGGCGTTCAAGCAATGCCGGCTCTTCCAGGCGCGTGACTTTGTAGAAAAGCGGCAAGATGACCACGGGAAGGAGCTGGCCCAGCACCAGCGATACCACCAGCCAGCCGGCCGCTGTCCAAAGCCACCACCAAGGGCCGCTGTACCAGATGAGGGCATACAAGCCGAGCACCAGCACCAGCCCGATCGGACCACCCACCAGGTAACCTTTGACGTGCCGCCAGACCCAGCGGCCCAGCGTTTGGTTGCTCAACTGGTAGCGATGTTCGAGGACAAATCCCGACCAGAAATCGAGGGACACCGTCAAGAGTTCCAGGGAGGCGGCATAGATGAAGGCGAGCACGATGAGCCGTATCCACGGATTGGACCCGACCCAGGTTCTCAGTGCCTGATCCAGCCGCGGGCCGCCCAGCAGCGCCATGGCGACGAGGAAGGCCAAGCTCAAGACCATCGAGCAGATGCTCGCGGTCAACTTCTGCCGCTGATAACGCTTGACCTCCGGTACGGTGGTTCCTAACTCCCCGATCGAATCATTGTTTGGCGGCGCGGATGCCATTTTTATCCCGTAGATGCGGAAGTAGCTCAAGCTGACAGCTTGAGCTACCTGAAGATATCAACTCGTCGCTAATTCACCGGCCGATGCAAGACTTTCTGCGATTCGACATGCTTGAGCAACTCCTCCTTGTTCAGGAAGTAAGTCGGTTTCATCTTGCCCGGGCTGAATAGCTTTTCCGCTTGATCGTCCCAGTGTTTGGAGTTTGGATGATCGCTCTCACCCAGGGGCAGCAACGTCCAGGATCGTGGCGGCTTGGTGAGCTGCACGACCTGGGTCGATGTTTGGCCGCCGTGTCCCAGGAAGGTCTTGCCATCGCTCATTTTGTCAAACCCGATCGCCCGCGGCGTCGACATGTTGATAATCGAACCGCCGCCCACCGGCCAATTTCTGCTCCCGCCTTGCCTGCCTACGCGATAGACCTCGCCATACGCAACTTCCAGGCGGCCCCAGCGCTTCTGCAATTCCGTGGCGCCTGTGACCAAGGCGTGAATGAGTTGCTCGTCCGTCACATCCTTGGAAGGCTCTTTACCGGCGCGATCCTGTTGCTGGATCTTCTCGCCGAGCTGATCTTTCCAGAACTGGTAGGCAATGGCGCCGGTCGAGTCGGCATCCGCCCGGCGATTCCAGCGCACGACCAAGTCGTACAGCTTGGCGGCTTGAGCGTCGGCCTTTGTATGGGGATTGGCTTTCCCCCAGGCAGCGACGAGCCGGGCCTGCCAGAGATCGGCGTTGTAAACTTCCGGTGAAAGTGCGATGGCGATGGCATCCTCCACGGTCATGCGACTGTTGTTATTCAAGTTGTGGAGCACCGTGGCCGCGCGCTGGTGCAGGGGATTGTCCTCGTTGTACAGATAAGGCCGCTCCGTATATCGCGCGGGGACCAGCGGGCAGAACTTCATCATGACCGCGGGTGAGACGTTACAGTTTTGCATGCATCCTTGCCAGGGATTCTTCGTCTGGATCAGGTCTTCCAGGGGGTGGATGCCGAGCCACTCGGTTGCGGAGGTGTTCCCAGGCACCGGCTTCTGCCAATCATAACCTGGTGGTCGAATAGGCACCCTGCCGTTGCGGAGATAAAAGATGTCTCCATCGACGGTCGCCACCATGATGTTCTGTTCCATGAGCTGGCGCATCGCCAGCGCTTGCTTCATCTCGCTGAGATTGTGGGCAGTGGCCATCGCGTAGATCTGCTCGATGAGCCGGATCTCGTCGAAGTACGGCAACTTCATGACGTACGCCTTGCCGTCGCGGTGAGCGACGACTGGGCCATGATGCGTGTACTCGATGTCGAAGTGCTGCTCGGCAATCTTTTCACCCTCTTTGACACGAATGGTTTCCTGACGGACGGTCATGTCGCGCCATTTGCCGTCATACTTGTACTGGCGCGGATTGGTTGGGTTCAGCTCTTCTTCATAGACATCGGCTGCATCCGGCCCACCGGTGGTCATGGCCACGGAGCAATAGCGGTTGTGGCCGAGCGAGGTAAGTGGCTGGCCGGCGATCGCCACGCCAGAGGTGTTCAGTGTTCCGCCATAGAGACGAGCTTCGTAGAAGCGGAAGGGACCATACCAGCCCAGATGCGGATCGATCAGGGCCAGCGGCACCTTGTCGGCAGTGCGGCTGCCGGCGACGACCCACTCATTGGAGGCGCGGGGGGAGATCGGATCGGGCTTGATCCCGACCCGCTCCAGATCTTCTGCCGCATCGCCTTCGGGCCAGCCCCAGATAATGTAGCGGCCCAGGGCCACCACTTGCCACCCTTCCAGCTTCGGTGCCCAGGCCGGCACTTCCTCCGGATGCTCCTTCATGTATTGGCTGATGCCAGCCTGGAATGCCTCGATGATCGCCCGCGTCTTGGCGGAGAGGAGGTGATAGTTTGCTTCGGAAATGGCTCGGTGCTGCCAGAGACGCTGCCGATAGTCGTCGTGGACGAACTTCGGCCCAAAGGCCTCGGCCATGGTCCCCTCGGCGCGTCGATATTGCTTGAAAACCTCTTCCAGGCGGTCCTCCGCCTGGGCGTAACCCATGCCGTAGGCTGCACCCTCTTCAGTCTGCGCGAAGATGTTGGGAATGCCAAAGTCATCGCGATAAATTGTGATTTCTTCGGAATTGCCGCCGTCCCTGGCCGGAACTGCCCGGCACAGATAGAAAGTGACGACCGCCAAGGCGAGCCCGACCAAACACCGCACACCATACCGCATCATCCGGGTTCTCCACACGAAGAGACTTGAGAGGGATGTTTCAAGGTAATCCTTCTTATCATAGGAGGCGAGGGGGAATAGGTCCCATAGTGTCTTTCCGCTGAAGTTCTATGCCACTTGCGGAGAACTTTCTTGTTCATAGAATGAACTTCTACAAATGCCGCACTGGCGATTATTTCCCGGTTTTTCCGGGAAAACCTCACTCTATCAAGCGGGCCAGCAGGCAGGGAAAAGAACATCGCTGGCTTGCAATATGAGGATCAACTCCCCCATCACCCTCCTGCCGGGCGCAAGGAAACTGCGCACATTGCAGGGCGGTGGGCGAAGCCCACGTTAAGACTTATAGGACCTATCCTCCCGTGCACGGGGGCGTCCTCCGGCTTGACGTGTTCATGGGGCGCAAACTAGGATAAGCGCAAGCGCTTGCTGTCTATCGAGGCGCTGATCTTGGCTCGGTTTCTTGGTTCCCGAAGATTTACGGGGGTAGGGATGGGTTATCAGCATACGTTCCAGCGGCACAAAACCCGCGAGGTTCGCGTCGGCGACAAGGTGGTCGGCGGCGATAACCCGATCTGGGTGCAATCGATGACTACGCCCGACACATACGACATCGAAGCCACCGTGGCCCAGATTCATCGTCTCGAGGAAGCTGGCTGCGAAATCGTACGCGTCACGGTTCCCAAGCCTCAAGATGCCGCCGTGCTGGGCGAGATCCGCCGCCGCATCCATCTGCCGCTCATCTGCGACATCCACTTCGATTACAAAATGGCCCTGGCCGCCCTCGATCACCCGGTAGACAAAATCCGCATCAACCCCGGCAACATCGGCGGCTACGACCGCTACCGCCAGGTCATTCGCAAGGCCAAGGACAAGGGCTTGCCCATGCGCATCGGCGTCAATGCCGGCAGCCTCGAGCGTGAGCTGGTCGAAAAGCACGGCTTCCCGTGCCCGCCTGCCATGGTGGAGAGCGCCCTTCGCTATATTGAAATCGCGGAATCGGAAGGCTACCACGACATGATCATTTCGCTCAAATCGAGCGACGTGATCACGGCCGTCGAGGCCTGTCGGCTTTATGCCAAGCATGCCAATTACCCGACGCATATCGGCATTACCGAGGCAGGTAAGGCCCCCTATGCGATCACCAAATCCGCCTGCGGGTTGGCGCCGATCTTGCTGGATGGCATTGGCGATACCATCCGCATCAGCCTGCTGGGCGATCCTGTCCCCGAAATCCAGGCGGCGTTCGACATCCTGCAAGCCACCCAGCGCCGGGTAAGAAAGCCGGAGTTGATCGCCTGTCCGACTTGCGGCCGGCTCGAGATCGATCTGGAAGGCATCATTGCACAGCTGGAAAAGCGCCTGGGCGGTCGCAAGACGCCCATCAAGATCAGCGTGCTGGGCTGCGTGGTCAACGGCCCCGGCGAGGCGCGCGAGGCGGACCTGGGCATTGCGGCCGGGAAAGGCAAGGGCGTCATCTTCAAACGCGGCGAAATCATCCGAAACGTCCTGGAAAGCGAAATGGTGGATGCCCTTCTCGAAGAGATCGATCTTTGGGAAAAGGAAGAAGCCGCCAACGGCACGCTCCGCCAAGAAAAATCGGTCGGACAAAGAGCCGATGGTCGCGTGCGTCTGCCGGTTCTGTAGAATTTACCCTTCGTCCATGACCGATCGCTGACGGTGACCTGTACTCTTCTCCCAGGATTGACCCCCGGGTAACACGGACGCCGGAACATGAGCATCAACGTCAATTGCCCGGAGTGCAAAAAGGCCTACGTCGCCAAGAATGAGATGGCTGGGAAGAAGGTGCGCTGCTCCAGCTGTCAAAAGCCTTTCACCATACCTGCTCCCGTGGCCCAGGCCGCGGACGTGGAAGCTTTTGCAGCCGCAGCCCTGGCCGACGAGCCGGAACCTGCGAAAGAAGCTCCCGAGCAGGCCACGATGGAGTTCGCCTGCGACTACTGCGAAGAGAAGGTGAATGTCGGCACCGATCTCGCCGGCAAACAAACTTCCTGCCCGCACTGCCGCCGGATTATCAAGGTTCCTTTCCTCGAAAAGAACGAACCGAAGGACTGGCGAAAGACGAAGGCGCGCCTTCCCGCAGGCGCGCGCCGCGATCTCGAGGCCGCCCCGGAAGGCACCTGGGGGACACATCTGGCCACCGCGGTCAGCGCCCAGTCGATCCTGGATGCGCGAGCTCTCGATGCCAAGCGACAACCCCTGACCTGGATGGATTGGACCAAGCGTGGGGCGGTCGCAGCCGTCGGCCTCGCCGTGGTTGGCGTCGCGTCCCTCGTCGTGATCCATTTCCTCACGGCGAACAAGGCAAAACAGGCACTGGCCAGGGCGACTCAGTTCGTCGAAACCGAGGGTGACAGACAACCTGTCGTCGCTGCGGAAGTATTGCGCTCCCTGGGCGACTACTCTGTGCGCGCCGACAAATTCGACGACGCGAATCACCAGTTTGAAAGGACGCGCTTGCTCATCGAGAAGACCCGCGCCATCTCGGCCAGCGCGCGCGACCTTATGCTCACCGACCTGGCGCTCTCGCAGATAGAGCTGGGGGGCAAAGGAGCGGTATCGGAGAGAGGGGCAAAAGAAAGCTGGGAAAAAACCCTGAAGAGCATTCGGCAGACCTTGCAGCAATTGCAATCGCCGGAGGGCCGACTGGAAGGAATTCGCGAAGTGACCCGCCGACTCATCCACAAGGGCCAGAGCCACGCGGTCGCGTCGCTGGGCAAGCTGTTCCCGGAGGAAGAGACCGTGATCCTCACGGCTCTCGGGATGGAGATGCTGCGCGCGAACCAGAAGAATGAGGCGGAAAACCTCGCCAAGCTGGCGCTGGACAGTTTCAAAGAGAAGGCCGCCAAGCTCCGCGACGCCAAGGCTCCAGGCAAGCCACCGCTGCCGCCTCCCTCACTGATCGCGTTGTGGTTCGCGCTGGGCAAAGACGACAAGGCCCGCGACCTGGCCCCGTCGGCCGGGCCCGACAGAGAGCCAAACGCAATTACTCTCATGGGCTATGCGGAAGGCAACGCCATGAAGGACGATTGGCAAAGTGCTCGCGACCAGGCCGCCAAGGTAAGGCTGCCGGAAGATCGCCTCAAGGCGCTGATTGCTCTGGGGTCCGTGGCCCTCGACAAGGACCCGTCTGGTGAAAATGCGCGAGACGTCAAAGAAGCGCTTACCTTGGCGCAAGGGGAGCTGGCTGGAAGGATGATTCCTTCCTGGCTGCTGCTGCGGCTGGCACGCCTCGGCATCCGCGCCGGCTTGGAAGGACAGGTTCTGGAAATTATCCCTTTGATTCAGGATTCAAGCCTTCGCGGCCGGGCTCAGCTTGAGATGTTTCAAAACAGACTGGCAAGCACACAGGGACAGGCAGACGATGCCGTGCTGGAGCTGGTCGATAAGACCGCACCCGACTACGGTTTGGCTCATCAGATCCTGGCGCGTCACAACACCCGTCTCGGCGGTCCAGATTACGCCAAAGTCATCGACGGCTGGGAACCTGAGCTCGTTCGTCCGCTTGGTTACGTCGGCGTGGCTCTGGGGCTCCAGGATCGTACCCTGGACAAGACTGCCGAGAAGCCGAGATAGCCAGCATCGCGAGACACCATCAAGGGTCAGCCCTCTCTTGGAGAATGGCAGATCACTTCGCCGGCTGGCCGCGTTTCTCCGGGTTCCACAGACGGAATCCGATATCCTGCACATCTTTGCCAGCGATCCTTTCCACCTGGCCGCCGTCATCGATGCGGTTTGGGCCAACGGAATAGATGACCAACCCCTCCGGCAATTGTCGCATTTTCAGTTCATCACCAGTGAACGCCGATTTCCGCAGGGGGGAAATGATTAACATTTTAGCGAATCCGGGGGCGAGCGCAGTTACCGGTAAGCGAATACCAGTTGGTAGTTTTTCAACCAGGGAATGGACGGACAATTTTGGTCG